>Ga0302226_10000443_pt1 | contig 35038 bp, 28 predicted proteins | sample II_Palsa_E3_3_FD_193524 | JGI IMG/M metagenome (GOLD analysis project Ga0302226, IMG submission 193524) | Peat permafrost microbial communities from Stordalen Mire near Abisko, Sweden - II_Palsa_E3_3 | ecosystem: Environmental > Terrestrial > Soil > Palsa > Peat permafrost | place: Sweden...
AATCGAAGACTGGATCTTGCGGCTCGACTGGACCAGATCGCACACCGACAGCAAGGCTTGTTCGATGCGCCCGGATTGCTCACCGGCCATGATGATCATCTGTTCCGCGCCGGGCACCCAGGTGGCCATGCCTTCCGACAACATGCCGCCGTTCTGTACCGCGCGGCGCCAATCCGAAAGCACAATCGCGAGCGCTTCGTTGGGTTTGCGCCTATCGTGCGAGGCGCGCATTTCCAGTTCTTCCAGCACTTTTAATAGCGGCAAGCCATTCGACAACATCTTGCTGATCTTGCGGTAAAGCCGCAGACGAGATCCGCTGGTCAGTTGTATCTTGGCCCACCAGCGATTGACGTCAGGCAGGACCATGACCGCCCCCAAGCAAGCCGCGCACCGCGGTCGAGCCCTGAACCCGCAGACTCAAATGGCCGACCACCCGCTCCGCCATGCGCGGGTCGACCAGGCCTTCCACCACTTTGTGAATCGCGTGGTCGACGACGGTCTGACCATCGAGATGGTTCAGCCAATATTCGATCGCCCCGGGTTTATCGCCATCGCGCAGCAGGCTAAAGAACTGCATGTCGGTACGGATCACTTCGGCGACGATAGTGCGCCCGATAGTGCCGCGATTGCGGCACTCCGCGCAGCCTTCTCCGGTAACGCAGACCTGCGGCAGCGAAGCACCGGCGATCTGTTTGACACGCGCCACCAGCGCCGCGTCGAATTCCGCCGAGGCGTCGGTAAAGTTCCTCTTGCATGATGGGCACAATAGTTTGACCAGGCGCTGGCTGATCAGTCCGGTGATCACCGACTCATCGGTAATCATTCTCAGCGGCAAACCCAGGTCGAACAGCCGATCGACAATTGCCATGGCATTGTTGGCATGCAGCGTGGTCCAGACCTGGTGCCCGGTCATCGAGGCACGCAGCGCGCTTTGCGCGGTCGCCTTGTCGCGTACTTCGCCGATCATGATGATGTCGGGGTCAAGCCGCATCGCATTGGCAATGGCCGCGGCAAACACCGAAGAACGGGCGTCTTCGCCGACCGCATTGGTCACGGGCGTTTGAATCGCGCCGGCGATCGGATATTCAACCGGGTCCTCCACCGTGATCACATGCAGCGACCCGGCCGTATCCTTGATCTGGCTCGCCAGCACACGCTGCAAGGTGGTCGATTTTCCCGACCCCGTCGGGCCGCTGATAATGCACATGCCGATCGGTTGCTGTTTAAGGAATTCCAGCGTTTCGGCTTGCTCGGCAGTAAATCCGAGTTTTTGTAAATCGACGCTCTCGCCGGCGTCGTTATACAGCAGACGCATCACCATCAAGCTGCCTTCGCTGGTCGGAGCCGTCGCGATACGAACCCCGAACAGTTGATCCGGCAATTTATCCCGGTCGCCGATCGCCGCATCCTGGCGCTCGGTGGGCTTATACGTATTATCGGAAACACTGGCCATCGCCGAGTACAGAGTCGCCAGCAAACGCTCGCCATGTTCGCGTGTATGCTCGCGCACCCGCACCAATTCATTGTGAATGCGGTAAAGGATCTCGGTACTAAAACGATTGACCCGGATATGAATATCGGAAGCGCGCTCGCGGCAGGCATGCGCGATCAATTCCTTCGCCACCACTTGCATGGCGGTGTGATCGAGCAGTTCGGCGCCGCCGGCCTGACGTCGGTCGCGATAGGCGCGGTTGATCGCATCCAGCGCTACCGGCGTCGGCCGATAAGGATGATGCATGCGCTCCAGTCGCGCCCGGTACGACAACACGAAGGGATTCATTTCCTGCCCTTCGGCGATCAGCAAGCGGCCGTCGTCCAGCAAGCAGAGAAATTTTCGCTCCTCGGCACTGGCGGAAAACTCGCCGGTCTCGCTCAACGCCCTGGCGCCCGAGGCGTCCACGGCCGGCAACAAGGAGATTTTTTTATCCTTGGACGGCATGGCGCCGACCAAGCCAGCGCTATGAGAATCGATGATGCCCAGCGCCCATGATTTAGGAAATATCGTAGCCATGATCAATTCCTCGATATCGGTAACGAAGGAAGCGGCGGGATACCGCCGCTCTGGGCGCGCCAGCCGGCTTGCGCCAGTGAATCGCCGGAGTTTGAAGTCATCGTGAGCGGCAGCATTACGTGCGTACCGTTTGCCTGCTGCGCATATACCGCATTGTTTTTGATCGAAACGATATGCAGGCCGCCGGGTAAAGTATCGCCAACCTTGACTTCAAGCTCGTCGTTGTCATGAGTCGAGACGGTGGCGTAGAGATGCTCGCCGACACCTTCGATCGCATGGACCTTGACCTCGTTGTGGTCGGTACTCTCGCCCATATGATTCAATTGCGCCGAGCGTTCCGCGATCTGCGACTGGGCGTCGAGTTTTTTCAACTGCGCCTTGAGCAACATCGTTTCGTCCTGCAGGCGGCTTAATTGCAAGGCCGTGTCCGACGAAACCGAAGCTGCCGGCGCGTTACCGGGCGTGGCAGACGCGGTTTGCGCCGAGACACCGGTGGATACGACGCCGAGCAGTGCGGCACCGGCCAGAAAACCGAGGATGCTGTTACTTGACATAAACCTCTCCTTCGATCGACCACACGCCATCGTGGTAAGCAAGATGATTCAACCGGACGCCCGGCTGTTCCAGCAAAGGTGCGACATCGCTCGGCGACAAGCCGTCGAGGTTCGCGCTTAAACGCCACGCACGCCATTCCGGCACAGGTGGTTTTTTGGTCATGTCCGACAACACCTGCCCTACTCGCGGAGAGGCATCGGGCCGTACTTGTATCGGTTCAAGCTTGAGCGGCACACCCAGTGTCTGGAAGGCTTCCAGCAGATGAATCCGCATCACGGGCTCGCTCTCAAGGGTATCGTCCGCGGTCATCGAGGCGGCTAACGGCAGCGTCAGCACCGCGTGTTCGCCGTCGCCGTCAATTTGCGCACGCGGCTCGCTTTGCAGCAGATACGCAATAGTCGAACCATTGCGATCCCAGACGTAACTGGCGGCAGCGGGTGCGCAATCGTATTTGGCAAGAGCCCAACCGCCCGGCGAAAATTCCGTGAATCGAGCCAGGCAGTCGCGAGCAAACGCTGTCGGCAGAGGCTCACGAAGCCAGGGATGGACCGGCCGAGCACTATCATTTGACGCCGGAAGCGCCATCGGATGCAGGCGTTTCGCCATCAAGGCCTGTTCCGCCTCGAACCGGCGCACGTTGTCGCGATGCTTGAGATAAGACACCACACCGACCGCCAGCAGCAATGCCGCACCCAGCAACAAGCCATATAACAGATAGTTGCGCTGCTGCACCGGGCGCAAGGCCAGCCAGCGATACAAGCGCAATTTTCCGTCGCGCTTGTTCAACAAATCGATAAGCGGGCGCGCGTAGAAATTGTGGAAGCCGAGGCGCTCCAATTCCTCGTCGCCGATCACCACATTCCAACCGCCCAGGCCATAATCGGCTTGCAGACGTTCCTGCACTTCCTCACGGGTGCCGAGCCAATCGCCGTTGGGCAGAAACAAATGATCGCGCACGGCGAAATAAGCCCAGCGGCCGTCGGGTACTTTAAACGCGCCCAGCCAATTCGGCGCGGGCTGCTGACGGCCGTCGTACATTGCGCCTTCGATGGCGATCGCCTTGGACACCGCGGCGCCCAGCGAGATCATTCCGGACTGCGCGCCTTCATGCGAATTGGCAAAACCGGCCTCGGCGGTATCGCGATCGATGCGTACGATCAGCATGTCGAAATTCAGCTTCTTGGCCAGCTCAAGAGCTTCTTTCGCCAACTCCCGCCGACGCGACAGCGATTGCCAGAACAGGCCGCTGACAAAGCGGTGCCGGCCAATCTGGAGAACGTTGAGTGCCATGGCTGTGCTCTCGCGGCTCGCCGGTCAGGCGCCCGACATGGTGACAGGCGTGATCAGAATCACGATCACATCGCGCGCCCGCGTTGCTTCATAACCGCCGCCGAGAGCAAACATGCTGGGGTTGCCGACACCTTGCTTGGTCAGGTTGTCATTGGTGCCTTCGTAGCCGCTGATCACCAGCGTCTCGCCCGACTTCATCGAAACCCGTTGCAAGAAATTGCGCGTATCGATTTCAGGAGTTTGAATCTGCTGCGGATTGGTGCCGCCGCTCGATACATTTTGCAATGCATCCAGTGTAGAAAGATTGGTATAGAACTGCAGCATCACAGTGCCGTCGTCGAGCACGTGCGGCAGCAAGGTCATATTAAAACCAGTGGTCACCGTGCCCGGCGTGAGCGAGGTCGAAGAGCCGACGTTGGCCGTATTGGTGGTCGAGATGGAAGCCAGGTAACCCTGTTGGGTCGCAACCTGTACCGGCACCGGTTGATTGTTCAGCGTAGTCACCGAAGCCGACGTTTTTTGGCGCACCTTGCCTTGCTCCGACAGCGCGCTGATCATGGCTTGCGTGCCGTTGGCGCGACTGCTGGGCGACAACACCGAGGCCGAGAAGGAAATCGGGTTGGTGGCGGTGGTGGCAAAGGTATTGGCCAAACCGAACCTCGAACCGAGCGCCTGATACACCAGATTCCAATTGATGCCGTAGCTATCTTGCTGCGTCAGCGTCACGGATAAAACCGTAACGTTGATCAACACCTGGCGTGACATGACGCGATTCTGTTCCTCCATAAAGCTCGCCACATGTTCCAGCGTGCCCGGCGTATCGGTAACCGAAATCGAGCCGGTTGCAGGCGACGACACGACGCTGCCGTACGGCGACAACATAGCTTTGATGGCAGCCTGCAAGCTGCTGAAAATCGACAGTTGCGAAGAGACGGCTATATTGGAAGTGTTATTGGTCGTCGAGCCCGCGGTACCGCCGCCGGAACCCGAACCCGCACCGGCGCCCGCCATGGTGCCGCCTCCACCGCCACTACTGCCGCTGTTACCGCCGCCGCTGTCGTTGTTGGAGGAACCGATCACACTGGCACTGAGCAACGAGTCGCCCGGCACCGCGTCAACCTGGAAGGTCCGGGTATCGGTAAAGTAAAAATCGACTACGCCATTGTTGTATTTCCAATACACGCCGAACTTGGCACATGCAGTATCCAGCAGGCCTTTGAGGTCGCCATTGCTGTATGCGATATGCAACGGGGCAACCGCTCCGCCGCCAGATTGCGACGCAGCGCCGCGGGTGGTCGGCAACGGCGGTTGCACCCCCATGCCGCCGCCCGTCGCCCCGTGTTGCGTACCGCCGGAAGCCGCATCGAGCGAGCGCTGCGCAGCGTCACTAGCATCCGGCGAGACCTTGGTCGGGATCTGCGCCAGGCGCGTGATGCGCTCGGCGAATTCCTGCAAAGTAAATACCGAGCGATCAAACGTTGCCGGCTGCGAAAATAGAGACGGTAACGCCACATCCTTACTCAGTTTGACGGTGCGGCCGGATAGCCAGATGCCGTTATCGACTAGAACATCGAGATTTTTGCCGGCGTTAATGTTGCCGTGCTGACTCGCATCGATATATTTTTCGGCGGCATCCGTATCATGATTGGTCGCATCGTTGATGTGCTGGGCCAAGCCGGTGCAGCCGCCAAGAAAAGAAACCAGTACTAGCGAAAAAATAAAATGCTGGCGCATCATGCTGCTCCCTTGGCAACCACTCGCAACACCTTGTTGCCGTTATAAAGGACAACCTGTATCGGCGTATCCGAGTTCTGCAATGCTTTTACTACAGCAGCCAAAGCGTCCTGAAGCGTGCCGCTTACTTCGGCTTCCGCATCTATCTTGAAGTCCACCGGCACATCCCATACGATTTGCCAGCCGGACTGCCGTGCCCAACGCGTCAGCGCGGCTTTAACCGTTCCATCCGACAATTCCAGACGCCAGATTTGACTCGGTTCGTGCTGCACGCCGGCCGTGTCCGGCACCGTAACCAGGGCCACCGCGCGCGAGCCGGGTTGAGCCGCAAGCGTCCCTGTGCTCGACGCCGAGCCGGCCGATGCAGGCGAAGCCGGTATGGCAGCGGCGGCAGCTACGATGGGGTTGACGGATGACGCGGCGTGGCTTGACTTGGCCGCGGCAGGCACCGCAGATACCAGTGGCGGCGGGGTAAGCGTAAGCGATGAGGGGGTAAGCACAGGCGCCGGGGAAGACGCGAGAAGAGATGCTGCTGCCGGTGAAACTACAGGTGCCGTCGCGGTCGGCACAGACGATAAATTGCTTGTCGATGGGCCATCTGCCGGCTGCCGCGCCGCGGCGATGGGCAAAACCTGTGGCGCGGGTGTGCCGAATGCGCTCGGTTGGGCACGCACCGTCACCAGATGCAGCCGGGTATCGACCTCGGCGTTCAGCCCGGGACTGTCGGCCAACGCTTCACGCAATGCCGCCACAAATGTTTGCTTGGCATGCCAACTGACCGGCACATCGGACCATGAGCCCGAATTGGGCAAATTGATGCTGTAGTCTTGCGGCACTATCTGGTCCAGTGCCTGGCGCAATGAGACCGCGTGACCGCTGGCGGAAACCAGAGGAATGCCGCGGGGATCGCCGCTGACTTTGACTTGCCCGTCATGCGCTTGTGGCGCCGCCATGCACGTGGTCGCGCCACTCCAGCAGCACAAGGCCACGGCAAAGATAACTAAAGTTTTCATTTCTTTATATCTTTAACTACGTACTGCATGGAACCGGAGATCTGTTCGTGTGAGTACCCCCCCACTCGACCGATCCTTCTATCCCTCTATCGCCAGTTCCTCGATCGACCCCCAATTACATGCCGGTCTCGGTTCCGTACGACTATCTATTTAACTGACTGCCTTTACTTTGACTGCATTACTTAATAAGCTGCCGCATAGGTAGTGCAAGCTGTTACCACCGACGCCCGGGCCGCACCTTATGCGCACCGCCCTCGCCCACCGCCAACTCATACCCCACGGACATCATGACTACTCAATTCGGCGAACTACGTGACCTGTCTCGCGAAATTCTCGAGTTAATGGATATGCGTCAAACCTTCACCGATATCCATATCGAGCAGGACCGGCCCATCATGCTCAAAACACCGCGCGGCTGGATGGAAACCGGCGACGGGCCGGTATTGTTCGAGGAAATGCGCTCCTTGCTCGACACCATCGACGAACAGTGGGAGCCGCTTCTTGCACGCGGAGCCTTAGACAGACCGTTCGTTCTTACGCGTTGTAGACTTCGCTGCCACGTGTACCGCAGCTCCGGTGGCCGCAAAGTCGTCATTTCCATCCGTCGCCTGCCGCTTGAACCGATATCGCTCGACAAACTCGGCTTACCCGCTTACGTCAAGACAGTTCTTGAAGGTACGCGCGGCATCGTGCTCGTAACAGGCCCTACCGGCTCAGGCAAAACCACCACCATCGCCTCGCTGCTTGATCATGTGAATCGCACCCGCAACTCGCATATCGTAACTATCGAACAACCCATCGAGTACTACATCGAAGGGCGGCAATCCATTGTTTCCCAACGCGAAGTCCCTACCGACACTGCTAGCTTTTCTGCTGGACTACGTGAAGCATTAAGGCAAAAACCGGATGTGATCATGGTCGGCGAAGTGCGTGATCTAGATACTGCCGACACAGTGTTGCAAGCCGGTGAATCTGGCCATCTTGTGTTTGCGACCATGCATACGAGCAGCGCCATCAGTACCCTGACCCGCTTGCTGTCTTTTTTCCCGCATGAACAGCGTGAGCGCCACGCCACCTCGCTGGCCAATTCGCTCGTCGGCGTAATCTGCCAAAGCCTGGTGCCGTCTGAGGATGGGCAAGAGTTGGTGTTGGCTAGCGAGCTGTTGTTTAATAACAAACAGCAAGTCAGCAAGTTGTTGGTCGATCCGAGTAAATTGCATTTCCTCGGTGATTTCATCCGGCGCAAAGAAGACAATATGTCGCGCTCGCTCAACGAACATTTGAGTTCTCTGGTCAGCCGTAACGCAATCACGGCGCGTGACGCGCTGCGAGCGACCTATAACAGAATAGAACTGCATGACATGCTCCAAAGTTCGGTTCAGCGTTGAATGGATTAAACAGCAATCTCCAGCCCAACTTGCCCATCTTTGACAATCAGTTACACAGTGACAGTTGAGCCCGGTAGACCGCCCCGTCGTTCCGGGCTCTCCGGTCTCACCTGCAAGGTCATTGCTTGTTTACAACACTCATTCCCAAATCGAAGCCGGTGTATTTCGATAGGACACCATTTTCGCTGGCTTACTGCCGCGAATTTTTAAACCGGCAGAACCATTGAGCGACACTGCCGTCGACGACGGCTAAACCCCCGCCACGTCTCAACATCGTGCACCCAAAAAAAAGTCTAATAAAAAAAATATATGGGGCCGATAGAAAAAATTAACGCGCGCAGGCAAGCCTCCATGGCGTGACGTAGGGAGTCACATCTTGGATGAAATTTGGTACGGAAACCTAATTGTTATCGCAATTCAACAACTAATGGGATGGCCAAAAGCAGCGGCCAAATCGCCTAGCTGATGCGGGAACGCCATGCGCGACGGCCCTCAGCAGCTGTTTCAGCGAATTCTTGGTGATCGTCCCTTCGGTTGCAGCATAAGCATTCTATCCGTTAGTTACGGGACACTGCAGCGGTCAAAAACTCGCTGCGATGCTTACAAACCGTTTCGCATGGTACGACCTCATTTCGCGTCACGCAATATTTTTTTTTATATGTTGGTATAAAAAGATTTGGGGCGGGGAGATTTTATAACCGTAAGAAATGTATGGTTCCCCTTTCATGCCGCATGCCTTGTCCAGGGTATCGGACTATGCGGTTCGCTTCAGCAAAACACCGCCTGAAGGTTATAAAGATTCGCTCTGGGGGCATTCACGGTGTTCTTTTTGGCCAAGCGATAGTCATGATATTCCCACTCGCGCGCGATCGCCTTTTTACGCAGCAACGCGTATGCCATATCAACTTTTTGGAGAAATAAAATGACACTTCATGGAGTAAGTCCAGGGGGTATTGATCACGCAGATCATACCCCCGGACCGGAAGGGCCCGCCGCGACGGGTGCGCCGCCACCTCAATCGAGCCCCGGCAGCCACTCGACCAACATGCCGGTTCCGGCGCGTCGCGCATCATTCAACGGCAGCCCTCCTCCGGGAGCCGGTGCGGATAAGTTCGAAGCTTTCAGCAGGCGGCGTAACAGCATGCCGACAGGCGGATTCAACGGCATGCCGGGGTTGGAAGGCCAAGCCGGGCAATTTATGCTTAACCGGGCGAATACCATGGTCAGCCTGCTTCAGAGTGTCGAGGACCTGGAAAAGAATCTCGCAGCCGGAGTCAAAAACGCCGCAACACCGGTCCAATAAACCACGTCTCATGATCAACAAGCGCTAGGCGAAATGGAGGACGCACCCCGTCCTCCATTTCTTTTTCCAGCAACGGCGGCCTCAATCCGCCACGCATCTTTCTTTCGCCGCCATCTCGTCGGGGAACGTAACAGACCATCACAATCCGAAGCGAATTGAATCCCAGGTTCCGATAATGGCATCAACGACTCGCCCACTGCGTGTCAGCTCGTATCGATTCATTTCAGACCAGGAGCCACCATGTTCTCACATCTCTACTTCGCTGCCGCTTCCGCACTTTCCGCCCGCAATGCGTCGCCCAAGTATGCGCAACACGTGTTGGCGGGACAGTTTAACGAAGCAAGCAAGGCGGCTGCGGTCTGGACCGATCATGACCATGGCGAACAAGCCGCCGATCCGGCCGCCATGCAAGCTTATGGCGACATTCAATTGCTGCTGGGCCGTCCGGTCGAAGCCGAAGAAACCCTGCGCCGTGCCCAGCGCCTGATTCGCCACCCACGCGACACCATGCATGTGGTTTCGTGCCGCAATGCCGGCTGGCAAGCATTTTTTCAGTATCGCTACAGCACCGCCCTGACCTGTTTCAAACGTGTCACCGATGACGCCATGGCGACCATGGACCAGCGCCTGGAAAGCCTGGTCGGCGTAGTGCTGGTGCTGCATCACCTGGGCTGCCTCAACACCATCGGCACCCACCTCGACACGCTCGTCGACTTGGCCGCTCGCGCGCCCGAGCCGCGTTGGGCGCAACTGGCCGACGCCTTGCATCGCGATTTACTGATTCAACATCAACTGCGCCGCGCCGATGAACTGCACGATCACATTTACTGGCGCTCGGTTGCGCCGGATTTTGTCCATGCCGATCATGGTCAACTCGATGTAATCAAAAATGTTTCAAGCAACGCTCTGCCGGTGCTGGCACAACGGCTCACCTATCTGCACAACCTGATGGCTTTCGCCAACGGCACGCGTGAAGCGCAAACCGAGCTCGACGTTCATTTGCAATGGGCGGCCCAGGCCAACCTGGAAGTCTACCAGCGCGGTCTTTACCTGGAAGTTGCGGTGGCCGCCATCGCGGCAAAAAAGCCGCACGCAGCGGAAACGGCGCTCAACCAATCGCGTGTCGCCAATGCTCACGGCGTGCAGCACGAGCGCTGGTATCTGGACTACCTCTATTGCCTGGCCAAAGTGCGGCAAAGCCAAGGCCGCGTACAAGAGTTCGCTCAACTGTACGGCCGCTATGCCCTCGCCTCGATCCAACATGTGCGGGCCGATAAGGTGCCGATGCCGGCAGCCGTCGCGGAAATTATCCATAGCGTGCGTAACCAACCCCGCTCGGACGATGTAAGTGCGCGGCTGCCGGGCAAGTATCGCCGCGCCTATAGCTACATGATGGAACACCTCGACCAGCATGATCTGTCAGTGCGTGAACTGGCTTCGCATATCGGCGTCACCGAGCGCGCTCTGCAAGCTGCGTTCAAGACCTATCTGGGTTTGTCGCCGAGCCACTTGATCCGGCGTGAACGGATGGAGCGTATTCACGACGAATTGACGCACGATGAAGGTCATGCAACCAGCGTCCTTGAAGTCGCCAACAAATGGGGCGTGCAACATCGTTCGACCTTGGTGAACGGCTATCGCAAGATTTTTAATGAAGCGCCGTCCAAGACTCTTGCTCGTTAAATAACTGTCGTGGCAGCTTGAGTGGCGAGCGGTGCCCGTCATAACCTCTGCCGTATATCGATTGCTCAGGGAGATTCATCATGGGGTCTTTTTCTCCGCCACGCTTGATTGAAACCGAACATCTCTGGCTGCGCGCTTTGGTGGACAGCGATGCCGAACAAGTTTTCCACGCACTGTTCGGCGATCCGCAAGTCACCGAATGGCTGCCGATGAGAACCCTGGAATCGGTCGACGATGCGCGCACCTATATTCGCAAATTGCATCGCGGCTGGGAGCGCGGCACCCTCTTCACCTGGGGCCTCGAAGACAAGAAGACGGGCCATCTCTGTGCCTTGATCGAACTGCGCCCCAATCTGCCGCGCATCGAACTCGGCGTGGTCACCAGCCAACGGCCGACGCACCGCAGACGGCGCGCAGGTCTGGTGGCTTTGCGCAAACTGGTCGACTGGGTGATGATCCAACCTGGGGTGTACCGGCTCTACGCTTGCTGCTCGCCCCAGGGCCACTCGGCCCCGGTGATGGAAAAACTGGGCTTTGTGCTGGAAGGCCGGCTGGTCAACTGGGACGCGCGCCCCAATCTCGGCATGCAGGTGGACGACAGCCTGATTTTCGCTTTGACTCGGCAGCCCGAGGCCCAAGCCGCCAAGGCAAGTCAAGATACCGCGCCCGCACCGGCCCACACCCCGCCGCAAATAACGCGACACGACGTGGCGCTGCAAGCGTGCGCCGAATTGGTCGACTAAGGGAGACTTTGATGGAATTCGGTATTTTCATGACCATGCAGTCGCCCGAGGTTGCGTCGGCTGCACACGTGTATGCGCGGGCACTGGAGATTGCTCAGGCGGCCGACGACTTGGGCTTCTCGAAGTTGTGGTTGGCGGAACATCATTTCACCAATTATGCCTACAGCTCGCGGCCGCTATTGCTGCTGTCGCACATCGCCGCCAAGACCCGGCGCATCCATCTCGGTCCGGCGATCGTCCCGATCCCCTTGCACCATCCGCTGATCGTCGCGGAAGAGCTCGCGGCGCTTGACGTGCTAAGCGGCGGGCGGGTCGAGGTCGGCCTGGGCAAAGGCTACCAGCAATACCAATACGACCGCTTCGGCATGGTCAAAGGCGATGACCATCAGCGTTATCTGGAATCGATTGAAGTGGTGCAGCGGGCCTTGCATCAACCCTTGTTCGAATACTCGGGGGAACGTTTCACGATTCCGCCGACACGGCTCTTTCCCGAACCCACGCAAGCGCACATGCCGTTCTGGCTGGTGGTCAATTCCAGCAATCGCGAATCGGTGGCGCATGCCGTCCGCATGGGCATGAATATGTTCACCGGCGTGCTGGAACCGATCTCGCGGCTTACCGATATGCGCCGCCAGTATCCCGATCTGTTCGCCGCGGCGCCGGACTTGCAGGTGGGCACCCAACGCCCGGTCTATGTCGCGGCCAATGCCGCCGACGCGCGCGACGCCTTGCGCGCTGCCCGCTGGAACGGCAGAGCGACGGTGCGGCTGCGTCACGACGTGGCGCAGGTGCGCGACGGCGTGGTAAATGCCGCGCCGCTGGCGGGCGAGCCCTCCGACGAGGAGATGCTTAACGACTATGTGGTGATCGGCACCGCCGACGAATGCATCGCGCAATTGCGGCGCATCCAGCAAGGCCTCGGCTGCGATTACTTCAGCGGCAGCTTCTGGTTCGGCGACCTGGGGCAGACGCGCGTGTTGGCATCGATGGAACGCTTCGCCCGCGACGTTATGCCGGCGTTCGCGGCCACGGCTCAACCGGCTTGCGCCGTCGCCGCCTAAATGCAATCCGGCCGGTGCCGCTAAGCGGGACCGGCCGGTTGTCTGCATTCAACGCCTACCCAAACCTTAGCCGTATTCACGCCATAGCGGGCCACCTAGCCAGCATGTGCTGCAAGAGTGCCTGGCCCATGGCGGCGAAACGCTCGATCTGAGTCGCGGCAATAACGCCATAGACAGCTTGCAGGCTCTCGCGCGTGGCTTGAGCGGATTGATCTGTGGCCGCGATGCGGGTCAAGGCGAGTTGGGCGAAGCCCGGCGTATCGCAGGAAAAGAACCAGTCGGCCAAACCATTTTCGGCAAACAACTGGTCGATGCGTGTATCCATCGAGATGCCGATCACCGGCACCCGATTGCTCAGCGCCAATACGGCAGCGTGATAACGTGTGGTGACCACCCATTGCGCACCTTCCAGCGTCGCCGCCACCGCATTCAGATCATGCGTGGCGCGACTGAGCACCTGCACTTCGAACGGCAACGACGCGGCAATCTGCTCGCACGCCACGCGATCGAGCACTTCCATCGCCACCAGCACCGGCGTATAACCTTGTTGCTTGAGACCCACAGCAAGATCGACAAATTCTTGCCGATAAGCCGCGAAGCGTTGCGCGCGGGTTTCGTCCCAGCTATGGAACAACCAAGGGCCGTAACGTAATGGCGAGGTTTCGCCCTTGGCATCCAGTGCAAAAGCGCGGCGCACGTCGGTGCGCACCGGCCACCAATAGGGATTATTCGGGCATAACGCCACATAGCGCTCGGGCAGATCCGGCCGGCTACCCTCGTCGGCGCGAAACCCCCACGCGGTATCGGCCCCGGGCTGTACCGTCAAACCCAGTTCGCTCAAGCGCTGCTCGGCGCCGGCACTGCGGCACACGATCTCGACCTGGCGCGCGGTATGTTTGGCAAACTCCGTCAGGCGCGGCGTCATCTCGCCGCTATCGATGCCATAAGCGCAAGCCAGCAAGCCATGCGCGCCAGCCAGTCCGACGCCGCCTATCAGCAACGCCGCCAGCGCATCGGAAAATTTCGAGGTATAGGTCGAGCCTTCGACATTCAGCACCACGTCGAAGCCGGTGATTTCGTGTTCCAGCACTTCGGGCAGATAAGCGCTGGTCGGTACGAAGCGGCGCACCGAACGCAGCACCGGATGATCGAAGATATCGCCGCAGGCGAATAGGCTCAGATCCAACTCATGGCCGGCGCACAAACGCCGCAACTGACGGATGATTTCGATAGTGCGCACGTCCGCGCCGGTATTGCCGGCGCCGCAGTAGCCGAGCAGCAAAATGCGCAAAGGACCTGGGCGGCGCACGCGCGGAACGCCAGCGGCCGAAACCTGCTCGATCAGCGCCTGAAAATCTTCAAGCAAAACCGAATCGGGATCGGGTGCCAGCAAAAAGCGCCGTTGTCCGGCACTGATGGTTTCCGGGCGATGAATCGCATCCACGGCAATCTCCTGAGTTAATGCATCGACTTGAGTGGCGACTTCGGGGGCAACCTCGGTGGCAACTTATCCGCGCCGCAACGCCAAACCGATATGTTGCAGGCCCAGCGCGGCCGACCCCGCCGGCACCGCCGCCTCGACAATGGTAAAACCGTCGTAAGCGGCGGCGGCGTCGAGTGCCTCGCGCAATGCGGCACGATTTTCACAGCGGTGATAGCGCAAGCCGAATGCCGCCGCAGCCATGCCGATATCGATTTGATAGGGGTTGCTGACAGCGCGTCGATAGTCGGGCAAGTTTGACATGGGCAGGAAATCGAAAATCGCGCCGCCCGAATTATTGATCACACAAACACAGGCCGGCCGCCGATGGCGTTGTGCATTCGCCAGCGCCGGCAAGTCGTGAATGAACGCCAGATCGCCGAGCACCAGCAATCCGCTCTGACCGGTTGCGGCGGCTTCGCCGAGGAATGTTCCCAGCGTGCCGTCTATCCCCCATACGCCACGGTTGGAATAAACCGGCTGGCGATCTGCGCGGTTCTCGTAGAAAAAATCCGCATGCCGGATCGGCATCGAGTTGCCCAGATGGAGGAACTCAAAACCGCGATGTTGAAAAATTTCGCTGGCGGCCGGCACCTCGCCCCAAGGCAAACGTTCGACCACGGCGCGGCGCAGGCGCGCTCCGCGTGCCGCTACGGCGCACCACGTCTCGCGCCAAAGCGGATTGCCGCACGCCAGCGCGGCGCCCAGCCGTTGCAATTCCGCCTCCGATGGATTGACCAAAGCGCTGTAAGCGGGATGCAAATAATCCCGTTCTTGCGCAGTGCGGCTGATTTTGATGGTGAGACACGGATGCGCCAGCAAATAATCCTGAACCGCCGGCATCACCGGCGCCAGACCCAGCCGTATGACCAATTCCGGGGCGCCCAATCCGGCGCTGTCGGCAGCACCGAGACTATCGAAACCGCTCAAGACATGCGCTAGGCCGCTGCCGCGCAAACCGCTGGCCGTATCGGCCAGCACCGGAAAACCGGTCTGCGCGGCAAATTCGGCAAGCTGGGCCGTGGGAACCGCGCATTCCGGTCCCGCCACGATCAATCCTTTCATTCCGGATCGCAAGCGCAACCGATCGATCAAGAGGTCGATCTGGTTTTCCTCGGGAATGGGTGAGGCATGGAAAAAAGCCGGACGCCTTGCTTCTCTGATCGCGGTGGGGGAGATCGCGCCAGGTTCTGTAGATTCGTAGCGTCCGGCAAAAGGGATGTTGATATGAATTGGGCCGGGCCGCGGCCCGTTGCGTTGAGCCAGCACTCGCGCCACCGATTGCTTGAGCTCGGCGATGGCCGCGGCGTCATCGACCGGGTCGGGCAAATCGACGCTGGCGCGCACAAAGCTTTGGCAAGCACCGAGATGATCGATCATCTGGCCAAAACCGGTATGGCGCAAATTGCGCGGACGATCGCAGGTGATCACCACCAGCGGCAAGCCGCATTCGTCGGCTTCGGTCAGCGCCGGCACCAAATTGGCCACGGCCGAACCCGAAGTGGTGACGATGGCGGCAGGCGCGCCGGTCGCCTTGATCATGCCGAGCGCGGTATAAGCTCCACTGCGCTCGTCGACGCTGATCAGGACTTCGCCGAATGCGGCGCGGCGGCCCATCGCCAACAGCATGGCTGCCGAGCGTCCGCCCGGACAAGCGACCGCGCGGTGCACACCGGCGGCTTCGAGCTGGTCCAGAATACAACTGATCCATAAACCGTTGAGATTACGCTCGACCAAATCGGCATCGTCGAGATCATGCGTGCGCAGTGCGTGGGCCATGTGCTTTGCCTTTAGTGCATGATGGCGGTGCTGTCTATCACCGTCGTGGTTTGTCGCATCCCGCTTGCGCGTTGTTCTTCGGCGATCTTGCGTTCCATGATGCGGCGCGAGCGCAGCGCGGCACCATCCATTGCCAGCGAAACCGGCTGGGCCGACCAAAAATCGCTGTCGCCCAAAGCCTTCTGCTGCGCTTCCAGCATCGGCAAATCTTCGTTCTTGAACGGCTCCATCAGACCTTGCACCGCGTACTCGACCAGCGCGCCGGCCGCCTCGCCCATCGCCTTGGGTAAACCGAAGGCGAAGAAATAATGGGTGCTGCGGTCGGTCTCGGGAGTCAGGAAGTGGCCGGACAACGACATCCGTCCAAATTCAGGCGGCATTCCACTCGGAGTAACGCCGACCTCGATGGTCAGCAAACCGGGGGCGTTCCATTGCACGTCAAGCCGCCGGTCGGCATTGCTACCCGGTGCCACACCGAATGCATTCGCCACAAAGTCCTGCAATTTTTCGTTGTGCATGATCCGGCGCGACCACACCGTTTCACCCTGTTCGAAAAAGGTGCAGGCGCCCGCCGACATTTGTTCGCTACCCAGGGTGGCCGGATGCAAGAACTGGAAGTGACTCAAATCGAGCAGGTTATCCGCGCTCAATTGATAGTGAGCCCGCGTGCGCAGATAACCCGAGGCCGTGACGTTGTGCTCGGGGTTCAGATATTCAAACGGGAGCAAATCGGTCTGCGCCGCATGCTGCGGCTCGCCCATCCAGATCCAGACCATGCCGTAACGTTCTTGCAGCGGGAAACTACGCACATGCGCGGCGGGCGGGATGCGGCCGTCGCCGTGCGGGTTGTGTACGCAATGCCCGCTGCCGTCAAAACGCAAGCCATGATACGGGCACTCCAGCTCCCCTTGATGGATACGACCACGGTGTAGCGGCGCGAACCGATGCGGACAGCGATCGCTCAGAGCAACCGCCTGCCCCGCCTGGTCACGGTACAACACCACAGCTTCGCCGAGCAGCGTGCGCGCCAGCGGCCGGTTTGAGTTGACCTCGCAAGCCAATGCGGCCACATACCACGCATTCCAAAGAAACGGCATCGCTTTCCCCCCAAATCGCTTTGTGCGTCATTCGTCCCACGCCTGGTCCCATGCCACCGGACCGGCGGGTGATTTGATCTTGATTGAAGCGAAGTTTATTGAAACGCGATGGGTGCGGAGCCGCCCGGACCGAAGTTTTGTCGAGCAACCCGAAGCGCGGTTTGCGAAACCTCAGATTACTTTTTTTACAACACGTGAAGCAGATGCTTCGCAATCCGCAATCTTGCTTCGGATGGTTTTATTGGTGCCCGATAGGGGTATCTACCATTGGGACTTTCCACGGAGGCTATACCATGCAATCACCTAGCATCACCCACAGCGAGGGAGTAGACCCCTCAAGCCAGGAACACCTCGTTCCGCGCCCCCCTGTAACAACCCAGCCGTCGAGCTCTCGCATGAGCAACCCGGGCGACCTGCCGACCCGGCCCGGCGGCGGCAACGCGGGACCTCGGCCTAATATCTATCAGCGCTTGATCGGCGCGTCCAGTACCGATGCGAAGGCAGGTACCGAGTTCGCCAATCAATTGGTGATACGGGCCGGCAATGTTACCGATCAAGAGCATGCGGAATCAATGCACTTGCAACGCCCCAGTGCTCCGTCATTTGAGCAAAGTGCAACGGTGCCGGACGCCATCATCGCACAAAAGCAAAATATCGACACCTTGCACCGCACCGGCGTGCAGGTGATGTTATTCACCGACACAGCAGCCTACGCTCATCTCGGTACCTTCCGCGATTATGCGAAGCAACATGCGCCGGGCATGGAACTGGTCGACGTCCCGCACGCCACCGTCGAGTCACTGAATACCCGTGCGCCGCATGCACAAAACGTCGGTTTGATCGCTTCGCCGCACACCACCAGCCAAAATGTGTTCCAGAATCATGCGAGCGAGAAGAATTGGGTCGTCCCCGAGAATGCGGGCCATCTCACCATGGTCGCCGCGGAAAAAAAGGGCGCCAGCGCGACCACGGTAAACCTCGGCATCGAGGAATTAAAAAAAGCCGTGACCGAAATGGCGAGCAACCCGGATGTCCATGCCATCGTTGTCGGCTACCCCGGTTTATCGAAAGAATTGGGCGACAGCATCGAAGCAAATGGCCGTAGCGTGCCGCTGATTTGCAGCGCGAATGTTGCGGGCACCAAGGCGCTTGAACTTGCCAAGAAGCAGACACCTGCGCCGGCGGAATTCGAAGCCGGTTGCTGCGGTTGCCTGCCGGTGGTGCAGCAACTGCTCGAAACATCATGGAACAAAACCCTTGGTAGTTTATTGACCAAGTCGCAAGCCAAGGAACCCGAATACAAGCCGAAGGCCGGTGTCATGGCCGGCCAAGGTGCGTTGGCCGGGGTGCAGTTCATGGGAGAAACCGGCGATCTCGACATGCTGGTGCACCAGGCGACGCATATCTCCGATCGCACGGCCTTTATCAAAGGACTGGAGGGCGCCACTGACCCGCGCCCGGAAATGAAACGTAGTGTGGACCTATTGAGTAAAGCCGGCGTCACCCATATCGCCGTCACCTGCAACACAGCACACTCTGCCTTCAAACTGAAAGAATTTCTGGAGGAAAACAATATCGATATTACGCAGGTCCATATTGTGGGGGCCGCATTGGAAAACATCGAAAAGCAGCAGCCCGGGACCCAGCACGTTGCGTTGATGTCTACCGTCGGTACCAGGGACAGCAAGCTCTATCAAAATTTCGGAAATAACCCGTACGAATGGCATTTGCCGTCGGACGACATGCAAGACATTGCCACGAGGAGCATCTACAAAGGGATCAAGCAAAACAACTTGGCCGAAGGTCAAAAGGACGCGGCTACGGTGGTGGATTCGATTGTCGCCGGTTTCGAGGGGAAATTAGCCGCAGGCGTGCACCCGGTTATCGTTCTCGGCTGTACCGAGTTCCCGGTGGCGTTGCCCAAGGCGATGCGTGAAGCAAGATGGCCGAACGTCATTTTTATCGACACGCTGGCGTCGCTGGGCAGCTCACTGATCGAAAAGACCGGAATGCCCATTCCCAATACCACGGCCAACGCCGAAGCGGTGGGGCGTGCTGCGGTTGAGCTCAATGAAGAAAGGTTAGCTGCTTAACACCGCGGCCTGCAATTGCTGGCCGATCCCGATGTCGACGCACCGCGCCGGCATCGGTCCGAATCTTTTTAAACATAATCGAATCACAGGAATCCATCATGACCAATGCAGTTCTCAAACGTTCCCTCGTCACCTCGCCACGCCAAGCGATGGAAGTCATCGCGACTCAATTCGGCGCGATACTGCCGGAAGGAAACGATGCCGGCCTGGCGGTAGTCATCGACAACATGGTGCCGCTGAACGTCGCACCGGTCGGCACCGACCGCATCGCCTTGTTCTGTCACCTGGCCGATGTGCCGCAAATGACCCCGCAAGCCTGGACCGGCATGCTGAGCGAAGCCACCACCTGGGGCATCGATGGCGAAACCATGCGTTTTACGGTACTGGACCAGTTTGTCGCCTTGATGTGGAGTTTCGAGCCGAACCTGCCGACCGATGAATTAACCGCACGGCTGCGTCTGGTGGTGGAACGCGCGGTGGCTGTCGCCCGCATGATCCGCAAGCTCGAACACCAAGATTAAATCTAATCGCCCTGGGCCGGGGCTTATCGCACCGGCTCGCGTAAGCTCTGGAGAAGTCCATGCAATCATCGATTGAAGCATTGCCGGCCACCGGCCGGCCCGAAGAACACGAGATGGCGGCAAATCCGCAGTTGCCCCCCATCGCAACCGCCACCTCGACCGCCCTGCCTGACGGCGGCACACTTCCTACTCGCAGGCTTGTCGCCAACCCCGGGGTGATACGGCAGGACACACGTCCACTCAATGTAACGGTGCCGGTATTTACCGAGAGATCGAAGCAGGGCAAACCTGATGCCATGCTGAAGTTCGGCGCGGTGACCTCGACCCTGCCGATGGAAGAACCTTCCATGTTCCAAAAAATCCGTTACGCGCTCGACCCGCGTAATCTTTACCGCATGCTGGGCAGCCTGTGCAGTGTCAACCCGCAGAAGGTTGAACAGACACTGGAGGCGCTCCACCTCCAGGTCATTCAGGCAACCCAGGTGCCGATTCCGGGACCGGCGTCCAATCTGTTGCCCAACATGACGGCGAATAACCCCATCACGCGCTTCTGGACCGACACAAGTATTGCGGCCACCGTGCCGCGTCCTTCGCCGGCGATTTGCCGGGAACTCGAAACCTTGGACAGTCAGCAGATTGCCCACCCCAGCGCCAACCCGGCGCTGAACAAACTCGGTTTGTCGTTCTCGTTTCAAGCGGCGAATATTCCGGCCGCCAACGAAAAACAAGTATTGGAGTTCCTGCAGAAGCCCGACATGGTCAACCTGATCGTGCAGCAGATCCAGACCCCCGCCCCCGCTTCCGGCTCGGCCGCCACCGCGCCGTCCACCGCCGCCCGGGCGCTCAACGTACTGCGTCACGCCGCGGCAAGCAGTCAATTCCCCGAGATGATGGGGCTGCTCGATCAAACACACCCGCGGTTGGAAGCTTTTCAGCATTTGCTGCAAGCCGACGCGCAGGCGCACGCGCCGCTTACGGGCGGCGCGGTGAACGAAGCAGGCAGCACCAGTCATGCCTTTGCCCGCCAAGTGGTTGAAGCGAATGCACTGCGCGTATTGGGCACCACACCGCTCTCCGGTCCGCAAAAAGCCGATGCCTTCGCGTGGCAGAATGGCCTGCGCGACAACGGCCCTGCAAGCGATCATGCGACGGTCAAAAACTGGCTGGCCAAGATGGTCCCCGAATACGCGCAAAATGACGTCAGCGTGCGCTCGCCGCTGCGCGCAGCGCGTGCCGGCCTGGGTGGCGCCGATTTGCGCACGCTCAAGGAAGAGGGCAACGATCTGGTGCCGCTGGTCAAGTCGCCGGCCGTCAATACGCTGGTGGCTTCGCTGCGCACCAATATCGCCGGGCAAATCAACCACGGTAATGACTTGCCGTTGGATAGCCGCGCCAAACTACTGGCCCAATTGGTGGCCTTGGACACCTGGTCGCCCGAACGTCACGCCAATCTGGAGGTGAACGATATCGTCAATGGGCGCGAGTTCAACCTCAGTGGCAACACGGTGCAAAGCAGGGATCTCGATACTTACGCCAAATTTGCGATAACGGGACAAGCGATTCCTACCGATGGCGCCATCGCCAATACACCCGCGCCGAACCTCACGCCGGCCCAGGTCACAGCGCATAGGGAATTGCTCGACATGGCGAAAAGCCAGTTGAAAGACGTGCGCATGAATCTTTCATGTATCGATACCTTGTCCCGCGACTTGCCGGAGGACGTCAAAACCCGTAATGCGGCGCAAGTCGACGGCACGGGGCCGACGCTCGCGGAAGTATTCGCCAAGGCCCATCGCGTGATTAACGGCGACACCGCGCAGCCCATTGACGGAAGTGCCAAAGGTGCGATCGACATGATCGAAACGTTCTTCCGTTCGGCCCAGTTCGGCAACAACGTGCGACTGGCCACCAGTTATCTGATGGGTGTCAACACACGCGGCTTCGCCTACAATATCGCCGACTCCGTGTACCAGGACGCCGAAACCGCGGCACACCATCCAGTGCTGATACGCGGCAATCTCATGGCGGAACGGAACGTATCGAATGTCATGCGCTACGGCGTCGCAACCCATGGCGGCGAAATGTCATTTGGCCAGGAAGTGCGTTACACCGGCGGCGGCGGCGCCGGTGCGCAAGCAGGTCGCAATTTCGGCCCGGACGATCACACCTCGTTGGGACGTGTCGCCGGCGGCGGCGACGTTGACGCTTACCTGTACGACCACACCGAATTCAACGGCATCATGTTCCGCTCGATGCGCGAAGTCGGCGAGGTGGATCTGGCTCAACAGCCCCCGCGCTTTGCCCATCGCGACAAAGCGGTGCGCGATGAGATGGCCGATCTTCAGGTAACACTGCGCCAATGCGCCCGCGACTTGATGGAGCGGGATAGAAATGCAGTCCCGGAGGAACGGGTGGACCTGGGTCAAGCGATGCTCGAACGGATTGCGGAAACCGGCCTGGATAGCGGTCTTTCTCTGGGCTTAACCAAGCAGGTCACCACCGCACATCGCTCAGCCGTGACCGGCGCCGCAAGCGGCTCGGTCACCACAGCACAGGATCACGGAGCGCGTTTCGCCCTGGGCGCCAACGTTTCCGCCCAACGCGTATGGAATATGAAATTCACCCAGACCGATACCACCGGCGCCGTGCGCGTGATCAACCACCGCGAAGGCTCGTACATGCGTGCGCAAGCCGGTGCTTCGTTATCGGTCAATGCATTCGACCATAGCGCGGGCGTGCCCCCCAGCGATCTGGCCTCGCACAGTCTGCAGTTGGACGAGGTAGGCGCGCTGGCCAAGGTGCGCTTCGTTTATCACAAGGACAAACTGGTTCCCCGCTTCTGCTTTTCGGACGCGGAATTTCCCGACGTGAAATCTTACGAAAACTATCTCAAGTTTCACGGCGACGAATATTCGGAAATGTTTGGCCATGCTCACGGCGACGACCCTGTTGCCGGGAGACAGGACCTGAATGACCACATCAAGCTGGTGAACGGAATACGCGAACCCAACCACGTGTATTACGCCCGAGCTCGTTTGATGGAACAGCATGCCACGCGGTTGAACGAATACAGCGGCCTCGCCCCGCTCGTGCCAACGCAGATGCAGGCCTTTGGCGCCGAATTGCAGGGCAAACAGCGCGAGCTGGTGGCCGATGAGGAAGCCTTGCAAATCGTCTCCGGCATTGCCTACGCGCCGCAGCTTTATCAAAACGGCGTCGGGCAGATCCTCGGCGGGATCCGGGTCAAGGCCAGCAACGACATGTATGCCGAGCGCGAAATCGTGTTCGACACCATCGGCTGGGCCCCGCTAAAAACCCGCGAGAATGCGGCGCCCTTCACCATCGATGCCTCCGGGCGGCGCAACAACCGCCTGTCATAAAACCCCGCCGGCAGCCGCGCAGCCCGTTTTGGCTGGCTGCCGGCGGCCGTCGCGGCTCCATTCGACAAAACTAAGCGTTTACACCTATTCGACGCCGCAATTCCGCCTTCAGCCAGTCTCAGCAACGCTTTCGCTGCGCCTGCACAGGCACGCCGGGTGTGGGAAGGGAAGATTATGCGAACTTCGCATACAGACATGCAAAGATCGCATCACCGTTTATTTTTTTCACTTCTATCATCCATTCCAGCGTGTGATTGTGTGCACCGCGTAGCCCGGCAATGCGCCTGCCGTGCTACGGGAATGCCGTTAGGGCAGTCATCGACGCCAGCCACGAAACACCAAGGAAAGAGAAGCCATGAAAAACCGTCTCACATTCTTTATCGCCGCCGGCATGATCCTGGGGATCATCGTCGGCTACCTATGCCATATCGGCGCGGTCGATGCCGCCTCGACGAAAACCATCGCCGGGTATTTTTCCATCGTCACCGATATTTTCCTGCGTTTGATCAAGATGATCATCGCGCCGCTGGTGTTCGTCACGCTGGTCTCGGGCTTGGCCGGCATGGACAGCGGCCAGGATGTGGGTCGCATCGGTTTGCGCACCGTCGGCTGGTTCCTCTGCGCCTCGCTGATCTCGCTGGCACTCGGCTTGATGTTGGCCAATGTGCTGCAACCGGGTGCCGGGCTGCATATGATCGCCGGTAGCGACGACGTCAACACCGGTCTCAATACCGCCGGCTTGAACTTCAAGGACATCGTCGAACACGCTTTCCCGACCAGCTTGCTGGACGCGATGGCACGCAACGACATCCTGCAAATCCTGGTGTTCTCGATTTTCTTCGGTTTGGCACTGAGCGCACTCAAGCAAGATCCGCGCGTCAAAGTGGTGATCGAGGCCATCGACGGCATGGTGCCATTGATGCTGCGCTTGACCGACTACGTGATGCGCGCAGCTCCTTTGGGGGTATTCGGCGCCATCGCCTCGGCGGTGACATTGCGCGGCCTCAGTGTGCTGTTCACCTACGGTAAGTTGATCGGCTCCTTCTATCTCGGCCTGGTACTGCTGTGGGCGATCCTGATCGGCGTCGGTTATGTGTTCCTCGGCAAACGCGTCGGCACCTTGATCAAGGAAGTACGCGAACCGGCCATGCTGGCTTTCTCCACCGCCAGCAGCGAAGCCGCCTATCCGCGACTGATCGAGCAACTGCAGAAGTTCGGTGTCGACAAGAAGGTGGTCGGTTTCACCCTGCCCCTCGGCTACGCTTTCAATCTCGACGGTTCGATGATGTATCAGTCGTTCGCCGCCATCTTTATCGCCCAGGCATTCGGTATCGACATGCCGCTGTCACAGCAGATTTTCATGCTGCTGGTACTGATGCTGAGCAGCAAAGGCATGGCGAGCGTACCGCGCGGTTCGGTGGTGGTGGTCGCCGCCGTGGCGCCGCTGTTCCATCTGCCGGCGGCAGGTGTGGTATTGGTGCTGGCCATCGACCAGATCCTCGACATGGGACGCACCATGACCAACGTGATCGGCAACAGCGTCGCGACGGCGGTGATCGACAAATGGGAAACACAGCGCAGCAGTAAAACCGTTGCAAGCAGCGAAAGCACCGGCGCCTATTTCACACCACTTTCGGGCGAAGAGCAGCAAGCGCAATGACAGTCATGATAAAACCAGCCCGGCGATCGTTCGGCATTATCGGCGGTCTCGGGCCCCTGGCCGGCGCGGACGTTTTTTTCAAGCTGGTCAAGGCAACACCGGCGCGCAGCGATGCGGAACATTTCGACGTGGTGTTCGAGCAACATCCATTTCGTAATTCGAGCACATCGCATGCGGCAACCACGGAGCGCAAGCTCTATATTTTCGACATGATCCGCGACTTCGAAAAACGCGGTGTCACGACGGTGGTGTTGCCCTGCTTCTTGAGCCATACTTTTCTCGACCAGTTGCAGGAAAATACTTCGCTGCAGATCGTCGATATGGTCGACGGTCTGCGGGCGCATATCCGGCGGCGCTTCCCCTTGGTGAGGCGTATCGGCGTGCTGACTTCCGACTATTTGCGCGAAAAGCGGCTGTTCGAACGGTATTTTTCCGCGCCTGAATTTGAGGTGCTGCATCCGCGTTTGAGTTCGAGCACCCAACTCGACGCAGTCACCCAAGCGGTATACGGCGACGAGGGCATCAAAAGCGGTAATCTGACCGGTCGCCCGGTTGAGTTGCTGCGTGCAGCCTGTGAAGATCTGATCGCCCAAGGTGCTGAAATCATCTTGCCGGGCCTCACGGAAATCGCCCTGGTAGCCGACCAGATAGGCTTGCTCGGTGTGCCGCTGATCGATGCGAACCTGGTGTACGCACAATATGCGGTAACCGGATATTACGACGCTCGCAGCCGCGTGTTCAAGGTGGGCGTAGTGGGCGGAGTCGGACCGGCTGCGACCGTGGACTTCATGCACAAAGTGGTACGTGGCACACCGGCATCGCGCGACCAGGATCATATCAAGCTGCTGGTGGAACAAAATCCGCAGATCCCCGATCGCACCGACAACCTGATCGGCGACGGTCCGGACCCGACGGTATCGCTATACGCCACCTGCAAGAAACTCGAAGAAGGCGATGTCGACATCATCGCCATCCCATGTAATACGGCACATGCCTTCGTCGAGCGGATTCAGCCTTATTTGAACGTGCCGATCGTCAATATGCTGACCGTGACGGTCGAGTATCTGCTCGCCTCATTTCCGGGAGTGCATGAAATCGGCGTACTCGCGACCAGCGGCACAATTGCCAGCGGTGTTTACCAGAAAGCGCTTGAAGCGCACGGCTTGACCCAGATCCTGCCCACCGAGGCGTCACAGAAACGGGTGATGAATGCCATCTATGGCGCGCATGGCGTCAAGGCCGGTTACACCACGGGCGAATGTATCGACGACATCATGGCCGCGGTGGACGACCTGACCCTGCGCGGAGTCAAGGTCATCGTTTTAGGCTGCACCGAACTGCCCCTGCTGTTGTCCCAAGGTGAAATCCATTGCGCCGGCGGCCGCACGGTCTGCCTGGTCGATCCGACCGACATCCTGGCGCGACGCTGTATTGCCTACGCGCGCGGCGAAGCACTGCCGGCTGCAACCGAGGCCGAAGCCGAAGCCGAAGCTGCGGTGACACCCGGATAGGCGGTCGCGCCGGCGGTTCTCCTGCATCGATGCGCAACCAAAGCACTCGCGCGCCAGATGCAGGCTCGCCAAGCAACGGTTTCCAACAGAGAGAAATGGTGATATCTGAACGATTGGAATACGACTTGCTGGGCGAGCGCGCCCTTCCCAATCACTTGTTATATGGCATACATACGCTGCGTGCCCTGGAACATACCCCACTCGCCGGCACCGGCATTCCGCTCTCGAAATTCCCGACACTGGTCGAAGCGCTGGTCCATATCAAGCAGGCGGCGGCTCTGGCCAATAATGAGCTGGATCTGCTCAGCAACAGTAAAACCGAAGCCATCGTGAGTGCCTGCCTGCGTGTGGTGCGCGGCGAGGCCCGAGAACATTTTGCGGTCGACGTGATCCAGGGCGATGCCGTTGCCGCGACTAATATGAATACCAACGAGGTCATCGCCAATCTGGGGCTGGGGTATCTCGGCCATCAGCGCGGCCAGTATGAATTCTTGCAGCCGCAGCATGAGGTTAACCTCAGCCATGACGCTCACGCCGTCTACCCCACCGCAATGCGGATCGCCTGTTATCACGATAGTTTGGAGTTGATCGGCGTCATGGGCGTATTACGCGCCGCCTTCGAAGCCAAGGCCGACGAATTCGGCGATCGGCCGAAAATCGGCGAGACCTGCTTACGCGATGCGCGGCCGCTGACGCTGGAGCAAGAATTCCGAACCTATGCGGCGATGCTGACAGAAGTTCAGGAACACCTCAGGGTAAGCCTTAACCAGTTATGCCAAATCAATTTAGGCTGCACCAACAAAGACAATGGCGCCTCCCCTGCGCCCCAGTATGCCGCGGTGGTTTGCCGTTATCTGGCACAAATTACCGGCGTTCCACTGCAGACCTCCGGTGCTTTGATCGAGGCGAATCAAGACGTCGGCGCATTCGTGCAGGTCTCAGGTATGCTCAAGCTGGCCGCGGTGAAACTATCGAAAGTGTGTAACGACCTGCACTTGCTGTCGAGTGATCCACCGGATGGTTTCGGCGAGATCAACCTGCCGCAAGTGCAAGCCGACTCCAGCTTCATGCCCGGCCGGGTCAACTCGGGCATCCTCGAAATGGTCAGGCAAATCGCCTTCGAGGTGGTCGGCCACAACCTCACCATCACTTTCGCCGCGGCGGCGGACCCGGCGCAGTTGAATGCGTTTGAGCCTATTATTGCCTACGCTCTATTAAAAAGTATCCAGCAATTGCGTGACGCTTGCCGCATGCTGGCCAGCCGCTGCGTCAACGGCATCACCATCGGGCACGAGTGCCTCGACCACGAGGTCGAAAATTCGGCTTGAAACAAGCAACGGCAGGTTCGGAAATCGGTTGAGCATTTCGTATGTACAACTTCCATGCGGCGAGTAGCGAATAGAGTGAGTGCTTAACTCTTTTCAGAGAGACCTCATGCATCCCGCAGCCGCTTCCGACTTCACCGCGCCCGTCGATAATGCTTCTCATGTGGACACCCCGTCGCATGCCGAACCAGCGTCAACAAACTCGCCGGCGCAGGCCCAGCCGCAACCTCAAAGCGTGCTGACTAGCGGCTTACCGAACATTGACAGCAGCCAGAAGCCTGCTTCGCCCAAGACTTTCGTTCTGCGCAGCGTCCCGCTGCCCGCATCAAGTCCGCCCTCTTCGACGACTGGCCGGCCTTCCGCTTTCGCCGGTGAGGCCACGGCAACCCAAGCGACGGCAGCGGCCGCAGGAATAGCGTCTGCATCGAGCGTGCACACCTCCACTGTATCGGGCAAGACGTCCGGTTCCGCCGATATTGCGGACGGCTGGGACCGACCCCGCGGTTGCCTCGGTGAGCAAAAGGTGCACGGCGGATCGCTAGCTCATTTTTCCGGTGCGGGTGGCATGGAGGGCATCGATCTCAGTGCGTTGGGGCGCGCCATGGCCCACCAAAAGGATGTGCAATTGTACGGGCATGCAACGGCGCCGGGCTTGCGAGGTCGATTGAAGATGCCATCGGGACCAGGCGCGGATGGGCAGACTGTGGAGCATGCATTGGGCTTTCAACTACAACTCATGCCCAACAGCCAAACAGTCGAACGGCCAAACGGCCAAACGGTTCTTGTTGGAATCAGCAAATGGGAGAACGGCACCAAGGTTTCGCATGTGGTAAATCCACTGCTGAGCCAATTGTTCGATCTCAGTGGAGCAACGCCGGAACAACAACAACGCCTTTCTCACACGCTCGCCAACGCCGCGCCGCCGAGCTGGAAAGGAAGGCTGCAAGCCCTGCCCTCGCCGGCTTACCTGGCACAACATGGTCTGGCCTTGGGCCACCTGGCCTTGCACGAAGCACCGCCGATGGGGCCGAGCGACGAACATTTAAAAGTAATGCTGCGCCGCTTAGTCACCAATGGCAAGATCGATATTCCAAAAACGGAAATCGACCAAACCGGCCGCGACCGACATATTGAGTTGCTGACTATGCATGCGCAGGAAAACGGCGGCATGGTCAAACTGGATCGGGTTGGATTCGTTCAGCTCCCGCCAAATTTGACTTGGCACGCCACCAATAGCGCGGCTCGAACGGGAAATCTGTCCGCCCGCGACGGACATGTCGGACTTCAAGGCGAACTTGATGCGGCGCGCAAGATTGGAGATATGCCGCCCAAGGAGTGAGCCGCCGAGTCGAAGTCCGGACCTGCTCCGGACTTCGACTATTTATTGGGCAACCTTGACTTCGAGGAAGCGCCACAATTTTTCGAGAGCCTCGTTAGTCGTGCCGCGATCGCGATAAAGACGGATATCGAGATCCAGGCACCAGTGCTCGTCCCCGGCGGACACCAGTTCACCGCGTTCGAGTTCCTTGGTCACCGAACTCAAGGGCAACCAGGCCAGCCCATGGCCTTGCAACGCCATTTTCTTCAACAGCTCCGCCATATCGGATTCGCAGTAAGGGCGCAGCATGACGCCGGCCTGTTCCCGCTCAAGCAACATCTGCACGCATCGGCCAAAGAAAGAGTTTTCGTTATAAGCCAGCAGCGGAATCTGCGTACCGGATTTTTCGGGCACGCGAAACAATGCCGCACCTTTGGCGGAAGGTAGCGAAATCGGCATCAAAACATCCTGGCCGATAGTCAAGAAATCGTAGCGCGCGGGGTCGAGCAACAACGGCAGTTGCGGATGATGATAGGACAACATCAATTCGCAGCCGCCGTTGACCAGCATCAGGACCGCGTCGTGGACATTGGATGGCACAATACGCGCCGGCACCTCGCCATAGCTGCTCGCCAGGTCATGCAGCCAGTCGGGAAGAAAATTCAGCGATATCGTATGCCCCGCCGAAATCTGCAGCGCAACACCCGGTATGCGCTGCTGGTTGCGGATCATGACTCGGGTTTCAAACAATTGCCGGAGGATTTCCTCGGCACGCTCGCGGAATAATTTTCCCGAGGCTGTCAGCGTCGGCGGATAACTGCTTCGATCGATAAGCTCGCCGCCCATCCATTGTTCCAGAGATTGTATGCGGCGGCTAAATCCCGATTGCGTCAAGCTCCTCGATTCCGCCGCTTTGGAGAAGTTCTGGTATTTGGCGAGCGCCAGGAAGTCTTCTATCCATTTAATTTCCACGTGACGCTCCAGGGCAGGTTGCTTTGCGCACCCGCCCGATTATCGATTCGGGCTCAAACGCGGGCGGTTCGGATCTAGTCTCTTCAGGTTGAGATTCTAACTCGCAAGTGAAATTTCGACATGCGGCCAAAAACGGGTTCCTTGTCGAACGTCAATAGTCGAGCCATGAGGAAAGTCGGCCGGCGGGTCCGGCATTGTCCGCGGCGGCCCCGAAGCACGCGCGTATCCGGTTTGGGCCGCGGCTCCCCGCACGACTACAACGACTGCAACGCCAGCACCACCGCGGCGCTCAACGAAACCACGAAGATCGTGGCACCGAGGGTCCTGCGGCGATTCAGTCCGGTCCACAGCACCACACCGGTAATCGACAGCAAGATCAGGCTGCCCGCCATCGAGTCCGCCAGCAGAATCCAGCCGATGCCGGTGCCGTTCGAGCGATGCAAACCTTCCAGAGTGGCCAACAGACCTTGATCGCGCCGTTCGACGGTAACAAAACTCTCGCCTTTCCAGTATTCCGCATTGACCTGATATTGCGGCGAGGTAAAGCGTATTTCCCAGTGTTCGGGCTGGATCATCGATTGATCGCCCCAGGTCACCGGTTGCGCCGGCGTGCGCGCGGAGCGTTCGGCTGCGCGGTCGAGTTTTAGTTCGGTCTGCAAATAGGCGGCCAGTTCGCGCGGCGATTTAGGCGACGGGCTGGGCAATGCGACTTGCACCGACGACACTTCGGGCGCAGCCACGCGGATCTTCATCACGGCGCGATGGTTCTGGAGAATCCCGGTAACACCGAACAACAAGCCCAGTACGGCACCCCATAAGCCGACCCAGCCATGAATCCGGCGCAGCCACTTAAGAAAGGTGCCGCGGCGCGAGCGGGTTTTCTCCATTACTCCGGCGAGGTTATCCAAGCGTACCGCGGGTATTTCCAACTTGCTTGCCTGCATGATGATTTAAGTTTTCTGGTTAAGACTTAGCGTTAACTATATGTCGTCGGTCGATTACCGTGACCGGTGCCAGTTGTTGCACCGGGCTGGGATGAGTGGCTGAAGCCGCCAGCGGGACCGCGGCAGCCGAGGTACCCGGGCTTGGGTGGGCGGTTGCCGGTCAGGCAAGTGGCCACCACCTTAGATGCAATAATAGGAATGATTCGCATTTATATTTATATTTGAGACGAATGTCAAGTTAAGAAAATATGTCGGTGTACGAACAACTGATGGCGCGATGAACTCACTGCACTGCAGGATGAGGCGCCACGGCACTTCAGGCGGCGGTTCACCACTGACCCGCCACCTGGCGATGGGACAAATACCGCACGCAAATCCAAATGCAAGCTAACGCCTCGGTATAATCCGTTCCGCCTCCAGTCGCCCGAAAAGGTCGAAAAAGGCGTCGTCAGTCGCCTGAAAACCTGGAAACCCGGCCTTCCGGCTCTTCGACATGTCAGTAATCACTTCCATCGGCCGGCCGAGATCGGCGTCGGTGTGCCACCAGGAAACCAGCTTGTTGATGTCGACTTCCGCCAGACTGAATTGAGTCGCGATCTTGTGCCACTGCGCGCTTGCCTCGTGCATACGGCCTTCCAACGGACGGACTTCACCGTCGAACGCAACAGGTTCCAGGCCGAAATAGTCCGCGATCCGCGACCACATCCATTTCCAGCGGAATACATCTCCGTTGACGATGTTGAAGTCTTCATTTTTTGCGGCCTCAGCCGTCGCAGCCCATTCCAGTTGACGTGCCAGCAACCGCGCATCAGTCATATCGGTCAAGCTGTTCCATTGCGTCGCTGAGCCAGGAAACACAAACGGCGTGTTGGTATATTTGCAGAGCGTGGCGTAGACCGCGAGCGTCGTACCCATGTTCATCGCGTTACCCACGGCATAACCGATGATGGTATGCGGGCGATGTACGCTCCACGTATAACCTTGGCGTTGCGCCCCCGCAAACACGCGGTCTTCCTGCTCGTAGTAGAAATTATCGACGTTCTGACGGCCTTGGCTTTCGCGGAACGGTGTCTCGGGCACGGCGCCGGTTGCATAGGCTTCGAACGGGCCGAGATAATGCTTGAGCCCTGTGACAAGCGCGACATGTTCGAGCGTGGAAGGCCCTTCGCCCAGCGCGTCCAGGACGTTGCTGACCATTGCTCCGTTCACCCGGATGTTTTCCGCCTCGTTGGCCTGCCGCGCCCACGTCGTGAAGAAGACATGCGTGACATCCACCCCATTGAGCGCGGCCTTGACCGATTCGGCCGAGGTCAGGTCGGCGATAATCGGGTGTATTTTTGCCGAAACGAAAGTGCGTCCCCTTGATAAGCCGAAGACATCCCAGCCGGAATCAACCAGTCGATCCGCCAGATTGCTGCCTGCGATTCCACTCGCCCCAACGATAAGTGCGCGTTTTTTCATCATGTAAATACCTGTAGTGTTTAATCGGAGGCTGTCGTTTAGTTCATGTCTACAAGCTGTGAACATGAATGATTCCATGAATTTTTTTATAAAACGGCATGAGGTCTGCTGCCCGGTTGTTGCCATCCGTTTTAGCGCCACGTTCGTCGCGGGCAGGATCGCCTATAATCGATTCAGAGCCAGTCAAGACATGATTTCTTGCGACGACGAGCCCAGGTTGACACGGTTCGCGGCGCTTATCTAGCAACTGCTATTACTAGTATTGGCAGTAACAGGAATAGGAATAGTTAGAAGGAGACGACTAGATGGAAAAGCAGCAGCGTTTGGACGAACTGGCTGACTTTCTGCGGACCCGGAGGGCGCGTTTACGTCCGCAGGATATCGATTTTCCATCTGGGCCGCGCCGCAAGACGCCGGGACTTCGTCGCGAGGAAGTCGCGGAAAAAGCCGGCATCAGCGTCACCTGGTACGCGTGGCTGGAACAAGGTCGCGAGGTGAATGTCTCCTTTCGAACGGTGGAAAGTATCGCGAATGCGCTGAAGCTTTCGCCGCATGAAAGAACGCATTTGTTCGAGCTTGCCAACCATTACACCCCACCGGGACCCTACCCGATAGCGCAGAACGTGACCGATACGGTGCGTCGCATGCTCGATCAGTTAGGCAACATGCCGGCGTATGTGGTCGACGGTAACTGGAATTACGTCACTTGGAATGAGGCGGCAACGAAGGTTTTTACAGACTTTCGAAATTTGCCGGCCGGGCGATGCAATCTCTTGTGGTTCACCTTCCACGCACAGGGTGCCCGGAAGCTTTTTCGCGGCTGGGACGGCTATGCAAAGTGTGTGCTCGCGCAGTTCCGCGGCGACTACATACTTCGTCCATCGGGTGAAGTATTTCTTCGGGATCTGGTGGAAGAGCTGAACGACACGGACTCAGACTTTTGCAAGTGGTGGGCGGAACATGACGTGCTCAAACGCAGTGACTGGCGCAAGGTGATAGAGCATCCGATCGCTGGTGTCCTGGAACTCGACGCTTTGTCACTTGAGGTACCCGACGCGCCAGGTACCCGCGTCATGGTTTACACCCCCGCGCCTTCAACCGACACCGCCGAACGCATCGAGGCGCTGATGAAGAGTTCACGTTCCGCCGCAAAACCCTTTGAAGCCGCGACGGTCCTGGAGAATTTCAGAAAGCCCCGCGCGCAACCGCCGAGGAAACGCTTGATCGAGTGACTGACGGCGGCAGCGCAAACGGGCCTGTACCGTCCAGCCCCGGTTATCGGTGGCCCGTCCCCGATTTCCTCAAGCCGGGCGATGTCGATCTGGTCGAGTGAGGACGTCAGCCCGAAGACTGAAAAATATTACGATAAATTTCGTCCTCGATTATCCGGCATCACCCTACAACGCAGGCGCTCCGCCGGTCTGAGATTGGCTAACCAATTGGTCACGGCGTTTCGCCTTCAGGCAAACGCGTTTCGCTCGTCGCACTGTCATGAATTGAATGCGCGCCGCTGGTATATTCAACGCACTCATCTCCACTTGGACAGTCATGAAACGTACACAGTTTGCGGCCCTCCTGCTTGGTAGCTTGCTAGCCGCCGGTCCGGCGCTTGCGGAAGATCCCGTGCGGATCGGTGTAACGACCATGCTTAGCGGTTCAGATGCGGCTCGCGGTCAGACCGAGCAGTATGGCATCGAGTTGGCCCTGCAACGTATCAATGAAGCCGGCGGGGTGCTCGGCCGCCCAGTCGAGGCGTTCTATGGCGACAACGCGTCCGATCCGGCAACGGGCATCCGCGCCGTACATCGCTTGATCGACCAGGAACATGTGTCGGTAATGATAGGCGGCCTATTGACTGCCGTTACCCATGCGATCATGCCCGTGGTCCAGGAGGAGAAAGTCCCGCTGGTGATCGAGATCTCGTCACTGCAAGATTTTGTGGAAGCCTCGGGCGTGGGAGGCAATCCCTACGCGTTCAAGACCATCCCGTCCGAACTTGATATCGCCCGCGGCATGATGGCCTGGTTGAAGAAGCAAGGTGCGAAGCGCATTGCCATCGTGAGCGATGACGCCTACTTCAACAACGCAAACTCCCAGAGTTTTTCCAGGGCTGCAAGCGAAGCGGGAATCGCGGTCGCGACCAGTATCACCATCGCGCGCGGCACGACAAATTTCGAGCCGGTGCTGGACCAGCTCAAAGCGATCAATCCCGACCATGTAGTGCCGATCCTCAACGCCTCCACCACAGCCTTCTTCCAGGCCTATGAAAAATCCGGATGGAACGTACCGTTGACCGGACGTATCGATTTTGCCGCCGTGTCCAAGGCCGTATCCCCTGGTTTCATTGCGGCCGGCGGCCTGGACAACGCAGCCAGCGTCTCGATGTTCTCGGCGGCAATCCAGACGCCGGGCGTGCAGGACTTTGTCAAGGCCTACGAATCCAAGTATGGCTTGGTACCGAACCAATTACCGTTCTACGCATACGAAGCGACTTACCTGATCGTCGATGCGATTCGCCGCGCCGGTTCAGACAAGCCGGCCGATATCGAACAGGCGCTGAAAACCACCACCATGCCCTCTTTGCTCGGTGGCACTTATGCGATGGACGATCACAATCATTCGCATATGCCCTTGCAAATCATTGGTTTGCGTAAAGGGCAAGTGACGGTGATTGGGGCGGCCAGCTAGTTGAATGAAATAATGTCGATGAATCACA
>Ga0302226_10000447_pt1 | contig 34838 bp, 23 predicted proteins | sample II_Palsa_E3_3_FD_193524 | JGI IMG/M metagenome (GOLD analysis project Ga0302226, IMG submission 193524) | Peat permafrost microbial communities from Stordalen Mire near Abisko, Sweden - II_Palsa_E3_3 | ecosystem: Environmental > Terrestrial > Soil > Palsa > Peat permafrost | place: Sweden...
TCAGGTGTTCCTTTCATTCCTCTGTGTGTAGGTTCGGTGGGCTCGTGCAAGTCACGGAAGCCGTAGCTGCGCTCACAGGATGCGCAACCTGTTTTAGATGCGCAACCTGTTTTAATAGATGCTCTTCACACCCGCATGGACACAGGAGATTTCGCGCGCGCAGGAAGCGCAAACAGGGTAAAAAGTTTCAACTTTTTCAATCAATTTTTTCTATCAAGTCATTAGCCGCAGCTATCTACTCCGGCAATGCTTTGGCCAGCTCTATATAAAGTGCCGACCGAAACTTCTTCCCCGTACTCCCACCGGACATGTACCGCCGCTTACCAAAGATCGGGCGATCAAACCAGGCGCGATCGAACTTGCCCAGCATCGACCACGCGATGCCCGCATAGCCATTCGGATCGCGGCCGTCGATGAAATATTTGTCATTCAGATAGATCGCCACCTTCATCGCGATGCTCACATTCGGCGTCCACTCCAGGATCTTCTTCGCCCAATACATGCGCAGGTAGTTATGCATCCAGCCATAGCGCACCATTTGGATCTGCGCTGCGTTCCAAAGTTCGTCGTGCGTCTTCGCCTCTTCCAGCTGCGGTAGCTTGTAGAGCACCTCGCGTTGATCGCGATCATGCTCCTCAATCGTTTCGCGCGCCCACTTGTCGGCGCATGCAGGCGAGTCATACTCCGGCTGATAGCGCACGAAGTTCACTGCCAACTCGCGCCACACGATCAACTCGTTGAAGTAGCTCTCGCGCTCTGCCTTCAAGTGCGCATGCTGCTTCGCGGCCGCATCCACCGCCAGCGCAATCGTCTGTGGCCCAATATGCCCAAAGTGCAGGTACGGACTCATCTTGCTTGTCCCATCGATCTCCGGATGATTGCGATCGCGATCGTAGTTCGCCAGCATCGTTGCGACGAACGCGTGCAGCCGCTTCACCGCGGCATGGTGTCCGCCCGTCCACGCCTCCACCGGCTTCACACTGCGATCAAAGTCCTTCCAGTCGCGCGTCATGTCCGCGCGCACATCATCGGCGTGCAGCCCATGCGGCCGCTTCCACTTCACCTCAGCATGAGGATTGCTGTACGGCACAAGAAACTCTGGCAGCGCGCGATACAGTCGAGGCCTCGCCACCGCCGCACTGAACTGCGCCTTCTCCAACAGCTTCGACGGCACAATGACATCTGCATCGACAGTCCAGAAGGGAACTCGCAGCTCTTCGGCCAGATGCACCCGCCACTTCTCCGGCTCGCGCATCGGGTTCTCGTCGCCAATCACCATCCCGGCGTCGACATCCGCAAAGAACTTCAGATGATCTTCGTGCGGGGCTCTCCGCATCACGAAGCCCACGCCTCGCTCCACGCAATCCTCCTCTACATCCGGCAGCCCCTGGTTGAGGAACGCATAGTGGCGCAAGTTTGCGTGAGGAAAATTGCTGATCGCCGCGAAGTACACGATCACCGGCAGATCCAGCGCGTTGCCCACCTCGACCGCCATATTCAGTGCGTGGTTGTCGCGGCCCCGCTGCGCCCGCTGCATCCAGTACACAACGCACTTGCCCCCGCCCGGCGCGCCACCCCGCCGCACCGTCACTCGAGGATCCTGTGCCAGCTCGCGCAGCGCCTTCGGCACGCGCTCGTCTTCCACCAGCTGCCCGGCCAATCGGCCGTACGCAGCATCCTTTTCCTGCACTGTCATCGACGCCGAAAGCTTCTCCATCCCAACTCCACGCTACCCGATTCTCAGACTTCGGCTACCATCGACTTTGCGAGAAATTTCATGTCCATCGACGCCATCAAATCCTGCGCCCCAAACCCTGCACAAGACACCATCGAGACCGTCACGCTGCGCCACGCTACGCTCGCCGACGCACCCGCACTCGCCCTCACCGGCGCCGCCACCTTCCTCGAAGCCTTCACCTGGATGCTGCCCGGCGCCGACATCGTCGCCCACGCGCTCAAGAACCACACAGCCGACGCCTACGCCCACTACCTCGCCCACCCCGATACCCGCATCACCGTCGCCGTCACGGGTCCCGCCGTTGGCTTCTCTAACGAGCCCGGATCGATCGTCGGCTATGTGCTGCTCTGCACACCGGAGCTGCCCACCATCGATGTCGTTCCGACCGATATCGAGCTCAAGCGCATCTACCTGTTTTCGCGCTTCCGCTCCGCCCCGGTTCTCGATTCCTCCGGCGTGCCCATCCCCAACCTCCGTCCGGCCCAGGCTCTCATGGACGCTGCAGTGCACGACGCGCGCGCCCTTGACGCCACTCGACTCCTGCTGGGCACCCATGCCACCAACCTGCGCGCCATCGCCTTTTACCAACGCAACGGTTTCACCCAGGTGGGCACCCGGGTCTTCCAGGTCGGCAGCCAGCAGTGCTGCGACCTGATCTTCGCCAAGCCCCTGTAATCCCGCGAAGCCCTCGCACCCACACAAAAGATCGTCCGACTATGCAACACGGCCGTCCGGCGCGCACAGCGGCTGGACGTTAACCCGTTCTGTTTCAGGTACATCGAAGAATTCACCAATCTGACTCATGTTTTCGCGAGCCCGGCCGATATAGAGATCATCTGGCGGTAGGCTTGCCGGGAAGCTAGGCCACTGGCCTCCTCCCTGTTTCCTCGGAACTCCGCACATCATGCACGTTTGAAAGGTATTCCGATGGCCAAACTTCGCTCGTTCGTCTTCACTTATAGTCCAGTATTTGCGCTAGTTGGGGTTATCCTCGGCCTCTACGTAATGGCAATTTGCATCGGCTGCGGCCTCGGTCATAACGTCTAGGGACTCAACGTCCCAGACCCGCCCAAACCTCGAGTCCGCACACCCGTTTTTTCGGAATTCACGGCCTGCACAAACCAGTGCAGGCCGTGATGCGTTTGGAATCTTTTCGCCTCCGGATACGTCTAATTCAGTGGTAGACTAAGATTCGCTGGAGACGTGCGCCTCCGAGTTGCCGAAGCACTTTTGCAAGTGTCTTCCGCCCGCGCCCGCGGCCTTGACCGCATTCCCCGTCCCAACGACCCCGTCACAACCCAGGGAGTTCTCCGCGAAACTTGTACGATCCCCCTCGCGGAAATGGTTCCCGCAAAAACTTTTACGAGACTCCGCCCTGCGTGAGTCTCCCTTAGGAGCGCCCACGTGGCTGAAGAACTCGATAAGTACGAAGAAGACGTAGACCATATCATCGACACCGGCAAGGAGAAGGGCTACCTCACCTTCGGTGAAGTCAACGACCTGTTGCCCGGCGACATTACCTCGCCCGACGAGCTCGATGACCTGATGACCACCATCAACACCCAGGGCATCGACGTGCTCTCGGAAGGCCGCCGCGGTTCGAAGGTCGATGCCGACGACCGCGACTCCGATAACGAGTCCGGCGAAGACTCCGACGACGTCGAACTCGACCTCTCGCCCGGCACGCTCGAGAAGACCAACGACCCTGTCCGCATGTACCTGCGCGAGATGGGAACGGTTCCGCTGCTTACCCGCGAGGGCGAAGTCGAAATCGCGAAGCGCATCGAACGCGGCCAGCTCCGCGTGATGAAAGCCATCTCGCGTTCGAGCATCGTCATCCGCGAAATCGTTGGCCTCGGCGAAGACCTCAAGCGCGGCGTTCGCAACATCAAGGAAGTTGTCACCTTCGACGAAGAAGAGCTCACCGAAGAGATTCTCGCTGCCCGCGTAAAAGCGACCGTCGCGCGTACAGACGAGCTCGTCAAGCACCAGAAGAAGGCCGCCGACTACCTCGCCAAGTCACTCGACCCGCAGGGTAAGGACGCCAAGGCGAAGGCCAAGTACGCGCGCAAGAACCTCTGGCTCATGGGCCGCGAGAACGTCTTTGTCTCGCGCATCGTTCGCGAGTTCAAGTACACCAACGGCGAGAAGAAGCGCCTGCTCGACAAGGTCAATAAGACCGTCGACTCCATGCGTACGCTGGAGCGCCAGATTCGCTCGCTAGATGCCAAGTTTGAAGCATCGCGTTCCGAAGAACTCAAGAAGGAGTACCGCCGCCAGCAGAAGAACTGCCGCATCGATCTAGAGCGCGTCGAAGCCGACGCCGGCATCTCGCACGACGCCCTCAAGCGCACCCAGCGCGAGATCATCCAGGGCGACATGGACGCCGAAAAGGCCAAGCGTGAGCTCATCGAAGCCAACCTTCGCCTCGTCGTTTCAATCGCCAAGAAGTACACCAACCGCGGCCTGCAGTTCCTCGACCTCATTCAAGAGGGCAACATCGGCCTCATGAAGGCTGTCGACAAGTTCGAGTACCGTCGCGGCTACAAGTTCTCGACCTACGCCACCTGGTGGATTCGTCAGGCCATCACGCGCGCCATTGCCGATCAGGCACGTACGATCCGCATCCCGGTGCACATGATCGAGACCATCAACAAGCTCATCCGCACCAGCCGTCAACTGGTGCAGGAGCTCGGTCGCGAAGCCTCCTCCGAAGAGATCGCCAAGCGCATGGATATCCCTGTCGCGAAGGTCCGCAAGGTCCTCAAGATCGCGCAGGAACCCATCTCGCTCGAGACCCCGATCGGTGAAGAGGAAGATTCGCATCTCGGCGACTTCATCGAAGACCGCATGGCCGTCAGCCCGTCCGACGCCGTGATCTCGGTCAACTTGAAGGAGTACACGTCGCAGGTTCTGCGCACGCTGACCCCGCGCGAAGAGCGTGTGATCAAGATGCGCTTCGGCCTCGAAGACGGCTCCGAGCACACGCTCGAAGAGGTTGGCCAGAGCTTCCAGGTCACCCGCGAGCGCATCCGCCAGATCGAAGCCAAGGCTCTCCGCAAGCTGCGTCACCCCAGCCGCTCGCGCAAGCTCAAGGCCTTCGTCGACGGCGTCAAAGAGATGTAGTTCGGTCACAACAAAAGAAAAAGGGCGCGCCAGGATTTACCTCCAACGGCGCGCCCTTTTTCCTGTCTTCAGCATTGCTGTCTTCAAATTCTGCGAACGAGATAGAACCTAGGCTTCAGCAGCCGGCACGAACCCGTCGCAACCGGAGATCGGCGTGACCTTTAGGTGGAGCGCCGCATGTTTAGGATGACCGCATTCATCCAGCAGGCCTTCGTCTGCCTTCTTGCTAGAGTGGATGGAAACGAGCACCGCCGAATGGCTGTGCTCTCCGAAGTGACCGCACAAACCGCATTGACCATCATGAATCTGAACTGCCTGCATAGCGCACCTCCTGTGCCCACACCTTCTGGGACTCACAGAATAACGCTGCTGTTGCCTGTACCGTCAATTCTTTTCGCACAAAACCCGCATGCCTACAGGGATATATACGATGGAATAGGTCGGCAATACAGACTCAATCTATCTCCTATTTCCCTAAGTGCGTGTCGAAGAACTTTGCCATCAACGCATCGGCCTCTTTCGACTCCGGCAACTCCGGATTATTCCAGAACGCATGCGGCAGGGCCTCAAACACCACCAGCTGCGCATCCACGCCCGCGCGCAGATACGCCCGATGCATGATGGTCGTCCCGCTCAGCAGCAGGTCACGGGTGCTGGTGATAAACAAGGTCGGCGGAAAGCCCGTCAAGTCTCCATTCAGCGGCGACAGGATCGGATCCTTCGGATCAGTCGATCCTGCATAGTCTCCCAGATCACCCCCGTACTGTTTCGGCGGATCCAGGTGCCCCGACAACCCATCCAGCGCATACATCGCAATCGAATCGCCAGCCACGCTGAAGTCGCCCGCGCCCGAAAAAATGCCCGTCGCTCCGGGCATCGGCAGCCCGAGTTGCTTGATCTTCGCCGTCACCTCGCCAGCAAGAAACGCCCCCGCCGACGTCCCGTAGATCCCGATATTCTTCGACGAGTACGTCTTCAGCAATTCCTTATACACCGCAATCGTGTCGTCGACCGCAGCAGGGAACGGATGCTCCGGCGCCATCCGATACAGCACCGAGATCACCTTCGTCCCCGTCAAATTCGCAATCGGTATCGACTCCGTCAGCGACCCCGAGTCAACATGAAACCCTCCACCATGCACATTAATCAGCACGCGATTCTGCTTCTCCGGCGCCATCGTCAGCGGCGTCACCACGCGCACCGGCACGCCAGCAATCGTCGTCGCACCAACATTCACCGGATACAGCTCCTTCGACACCTCGCCCGCGCCCGCCTGCCATTTATCGGTGCCCGCGCGCTGCTGCTCAATCGTCGGATGACTCGCCGCATCCGACACCTCGCGCGCCAGCATCGCCTGCGCCTCCGGGCTGATCGTCTTCGGCACCGGCACCACGCGCGTCACATACGCCGTGCCATCTGGCAGAATTTTGCTGCTGTCGGTTATCTTCTGATCCACGCCTGAAACCTGCGCCAGAACAGACACCGGCATCAGCGTTGCCGCAACCATCACTCCAATGCAACCTCGCATACACACTCCTCGGCGCGCTCTCGAACGCACCGCCTCAGCATACAGCCGCCCACGTTCCCTGCTCGACACCTTTCTTCTCACAATATTTCTCTTCCTGAAACATTGCCTCACTACCGTCGAGCTATGCGCTTAAGCTTCGTCGTTCCCGCATACAACGAAGAGGCCTATCTTCCGGCCTGCCTAGAATCCATCCTCAACCAGATCGATCCAGCCACCAGCGGCCTTGCCTCCGACACCTGCGAGATCATCGTGGTCAACAACGCGAGCAACGACCACACCCGCGAAGTCGCGCTTCGCTACCCTGGCGTCATCGTCGTCGACGAGCCGCGCAAAGGCCTCACTTTCGCCCGCCAGGCCGGTTTCGCTGCAAGCACCGGCGACCTCATCGCCAACGTCGACGCCGACTCCCGCCTCACCCCCGGCTGGGTCTCCAAAGTCCTCGCTACCTTCGCCGAAGCAGCCGCCGTTCACGCCGCCAAGCCAGAATCCACACGCCCGCTCGCCGCCTTCTCCGGCCCTCTCGTCTACTACGACCTCACGCCCCGCCAGCGCGTCCTCGTCCACGTCTTCTACATGACCGCGTGGACCACCTACGCCATCAACCGCTACATCCTGCGCGTCGGCTCCATGGTGCAGGGCGGCAACTTCGTCGTCAGCCGCGCGTCGCTCGAAGCCATCGGCGGCTTCAACACCGCGATCAGCTTCTATGGCGAAGACACCGACATAGCCCGCCGCCTAAACGATGTCGGTGAAGTGCGCTTCACCTTCGACCTCAAGATGTCCTCGTCCGCTCGCCGCCTCAAGAGCGAAGGCATGCTAACGATGGCCGCGCGCTACTCTATCAACTATCTCTGGACCACCTTCTTCAAGCGTCCCTTCACCGACACCTACGTCGACATCCGCGAAGGCCAGATCCTCTCCGACACCATCGCCCCCGAACCCCAGCCCGAAGCCTAGCGTCGCCGCAGCTCAGAACCTGAGCCGCGCCGCCAACTGCATCAGCCGCGGTGGCGACGAGCTCTGTACCTGCCCAAAGTTTGTGCTCGAAATATTCCCGCTCACCGACGCAGGACCAAAAAACTGTCCGTGGTTGAACACATTGAATGCCTCCGCGCGCAACTCCACCGACATGCCCTTGGGCAACGCCGTCGTCTTCTCCACTGCCAGGTCTGTGTTATCCGCGCCCGGCCCATAGAAGAACCGTCTCCGCGCATTGCCCAGCGTCCCCAGCGCCGGCAGCGTGAACAAACTCGTGTTGAATGCGTAGCCGCTCGGCCCCGGCCGATGATTCACATGTAGATTTCCCGCCGCGACTTCCGGCTCATCCACGCCATTGTTGTTGATGCCATTCGGCTGCGTCCCCAGCAACGACGTGTCGTTGTTGTTCAGCAGCGTCACCGGGAAACCCGTGCTGAACCGCGTCAACCCCGACACATCCCACCCCTCCGTCAATCGCGCATGTCCCTTCAGCAGGCTTCCCAGCGGCAGCGTGTATCGATACGTCGCCACAAAATTCTGCGTCAGGTCGAACGCCGAAAGCGCGTGACTCATTCCCGCGTTGCTCAGCCCGGGCACATTCGGATATACCGCCTCCGCCAAGCTCGAAGACTGATCAATCGACTTGCTCCACGTATACCCAACCTGCACAAACAGTGTGCGCGTCGAGTGCTTCACACTGACCTCCAGCGCATTGTCGTGTGAGTTCGCAATCGTTCGCTGCAGATTCACGCTGCCGAACGCTGGTCCAAAATCCGTGCGCGTCCCCTGCACCACCTTACCGGCCGCCGTCGTATACGTGCTGCTCTCGCCAAACGGACCACAGGTCGCTGACCCCGGCGCCACGCTCCCCGGCGTACTCAGCGCCAAACACGCAGCCGGATCGCCCGGATTCACTTCTTGAATCACCAGAAGATGATGCGCCTGCGTCCCCACGTAACCGGCGCTTATCACCGTGTGCGCACCCACCTGGCGCTCCACGGACACGCTGTAGTTCTCCGCATAGGGCGTCACATTGTTCGTCGCAAACGCCGGAATACCGTCGAGCGGCTCGAAGTTCGCCCAATTCACGCTCGTGTTCGGATGCGCCTGCGACGCTCCATACGCCACCGTCTGCAACGGAAACCGCTGCCCCACACTCACGCCTGTCGCCGCCGTCACGAACGGCTCGTTGAACAGCGTCGGCGCCGCGCTCGTGTCCGTAAATCCATACGGCGGACAGCCGCTCATGATGCCAGCCGACAGACCTTCGAACGCGCTGTAATACATTCCATACCCGGCCTTCACCAACGTCGCTCCCGGCGCTCCCAGCATCCAGGTGAGTGCACTCGGCCGCGCCTTCGGTGCCCATGAAAGCGCAGCCCTCGGCGCCACATTTCCATAGCGGGTCGGCGAGAGCGTCGTCGGCACTCCCGGATCACCCGGAAATAAAATCCCCTTTGGCGCATTCGGAAACACCAGCGACTGCTCCTCGGGATTCAGCGTCAGCAACTGGTTATACTTCTCCGACCACGGCGGCAGAACATCCCAGCGCAGCCCATAGTTCAGCGTTAGCTGCGGGCTTACCCGCCAGCTATCCTGCCCATACAAACCAAGATAGTGATTGCGGTTATAAAACTTCTGCCCCTGTCCCTGCGTATAGCTTGAATCGATCCCCAGCAGAAAGTCTGCGAAATCCGACCCCGTTTCGCTTCCCGTAAACGAAAAGCTTCCGTTGTCATACACGGTCGGATGCGTATTGATTTGATCCGCATGAAAGTCCACGCCAAACGACAGAACATGGCTCCGCAGTGTCCGGCTCATGTCGTCGGCGACCTCGAAGGTGTTCTCCGCCTGGAACAAACTTGTGACATCCACACCCATCGTGTAGCTGTTGAAGATCACATTCGCCACGCCCTCGATATCCGGCAGCAGCGGCACAATTCCCGACGTCCCCTCACCTGTAACGAATCCCTGTGACGCCAGCGACACACCGACACCGCCGCGCGGCTGGCCGGCCGCTGCTGCGTTCCACATATAACTCACGTGCGCGAGGTTGGTCGTCGCTGCTCCAATCACCGTCTGCAGATTCACCGCCGCCAGCTGCGCGCGACCATTGTTCTGCGCATTGAATCCAGGCACCGTCGCTCCGCCCTGCCCGGTTGGATACGGATTCAGCAGCGCGTAGTCATCAAGAAAGTAGTACCCCGTCAACGCGCCCCACTGCGTCTGCCGATCGACTCTCATCGAGCCCTTATCGTCGCGCACCGTCTGCGCATACGTCGACGTCGAGAACGTCCCACTCCCCGCGTTCGGCTGCGGAACGTACTGCAACAACTGCTGCGCCGGCGCCGAAAACACACTCTGCGGAATCACCCCGCCGGGAAACACGCACCGCATATTCACCGCCGTGCAACTCGCCGTGTAGTACGGTTCACCCTGCGTCACTGCATACCCAAGCTTGCTGCTCAGCAACTGCGCAAAGTACGGCCCACTCACCGACCCCGTCAGCGCCGCGCTCTGGTCCCCAAGATTCCCCGCCCGGTCCGCAACCGTCGGCACCGCGATCAACCCGGTATCCACGCCCTGCGTCTGCCGCGTCCCCTGGTAGTCCCCGAAGAAAAACAGCTTGCTCACCCGCGGCACCGGCCCACCAATCGTCCCACCAAACATCTGCTGATGAAACGGCGCGCGTACCAGCGAAAAGTAATTCCGTGCATCCAGTGCCGTGTTCCGAAAATAGTCGTACGCGCTCCCATGCGGCCGCTCTCCGCCGCTGCGTGTCGTCACCGAAATCTGGCCGCCACTCTGGTTTCCCAACTTCGCATCGAACGCGCTCGTCAACACTTCCAAATCTGAGATCGAGTCCAGCGTTGGCACCACCGCCACGCCCATGTTCTCGTCCTCCTGCACATTCGAGCCATTCACCCGAAACGCATTTTGTGTCTCCCGCTGCCCGCTCACGCTCAGCGCGCCAATATCCAAATCGCCTGACGGCGGCGTACTCGCCACGCCACTCATCACCACCGCGTTCGGTTGCGCCGAGCTCTGCGGAACCACCCCCGGCGTCAGTGCCAGCAGGTCCGTAAAGCTTCGCCCATTCAGGGGCACGCTGGCCATCTGCTGCCGGTTCAGCACCGACCCCAGCTGCGTCTCATTCGGCTTAACATCCGCCCCCGCCGCATCGCCCTCCACCTCTACCTTCTCCGAAACTCTCGCCACTGCAAGCTGGATCGTCAGCACCCGACTCTCCGCACCACACGCCACCGCGGTCGTATTCGGCTCAAATCCCGTCGCACTCACCACCAGCGAACACGTCCCTTCAGCACTCGTGCCCGCCAGCAACGGCACCTCAAACTTACCCGCCGCGCTCGTCTCCTTCGCGGCAACCTCCGCGCCGTCACGCTGCAGCACCAGTTCCGCCTGCCCAATCCCCGCACCCGACGCGTCCACCACCACGCCCGACACCCACACCTGGTCCGGCTTCACTATCTCTGTTACTTCGATATGCTGCCCGCGTACACTCATTACCGAACACAATCCCAACACCAGTCCAACACTCTTCCCGATACTGCACATTGCTCTGAACCTTTCTCCACCAACCCGTCAGCGCCAGGTTCGTCCGGCGTCTGTGTTGGTGTCGCGATGGCTCGAACCAGCCCGACGCGATATACGACTACACTAGTCCTATATAACTAGGACCGTATGTGTCGGATATCACAGCAAGATCATCAGCCCCATGCCCACCACCCGCAGCGCCATCCCAAACGCAGAAAGGGCGCAACCGAAGCCGCGCCCTATCCGTTCTCTCTACGCTCTACACTCTATCCCCTATCCCCTGCATTACACCCACTCCGCTCCGGCGCTCATCTCCCGCTCCAGGCGGTTGACCCCCGGAAACGCCAGGCTCAGTGGAGCGGACAGCCCACTCACCCCACCCACCCGGACCACCTGGATCGCTCCACGCAGCAGCCGCGGTGCTCGCCCGGTTGGCCACAGTTCCGCGAACGACCGCATCACGCCGTCCTTGTCAGGATGAAACGCCCGCTCATCCCACCGCTGCCATCCCGGCATGAATTCAGGAAAGTCGGTCACCGCGTTCAGCGTCGAACGGAAGATTCTCTGCTCCCACCGATCCTGATACTGACCCATGAAGTGCACATGGCTCACGCGGTCCACCCGTATCTCTTCCACGAACTCGGTAAAGCTCGCAGCCGATGTCAGGTTGATGTTCGCGTTGGGCTCCAGCCCATGCCGGTCGCCGCCCGAGATCACCAGGTGTCCGGTCTCCTTCGCCAGCTGCGCCGCGTCGCGGTTCTCGCGCACATGCCGCAACCCGTTCAGCTCGATCGCATGAATCGTTCGCCCTGCCTCGCGCAGGAACCGCAGCACCTCAGTCTGATGCATCGGCCCGACCTTATGCAGGTCCCACAGCGGATGGTTGAACACGATCAGCACCTGCGGGCTCTCATGCAGCTCGCGCAACATACTCAACAGCCTCGCGTCCATCTCGGCAGTGCCCGGATTTGCATCGGCAGCAGCCGTATACTCCTCGAACCGCCGCATCCACTCCATGCCATCGCGGCTCGGGATGTTATGGATTCCTAGATGAAAGATCGTCTGCCCGAAAGGTGCCGACCACTCCACGCTCACCGGGATATGTCGCGACGACGGCACCGTCCGCAGCAGCATCGGCGCTTCAATCGTGTCGTGGTCTGTGATCGACACCAGCGAGTTCAGCCCCAGCCGCTGAATCTGTTTCGATTCCAGGTCATACGCCATCTTGGGCTGTAGTGGCGGCCGCCAGTTGGCACGCGCATAGTCCAGCGTCACGCCATGCCGCGCGCTGCGGTCCGCATAGAAGTCAAATACCCGCTTCAACCCCGGCATCACCACAAACATCGCGTGGATGAACCCCAGCGTCTCTTCGGACACGCTGGTATGGCTGTGCAGCGAGACCCCGGTCGTAAACTCGTGGGTCGCGAGTGGCTGTTTCCATTGGCTCGTAACTTTCGACTGTATCGACATGCGTCCCCCGCAGTGGTCCAACCTGCCTAAAGCATGCCCATCGAAAGCAAATGCACAATAACCGCTACAACAATAGAAGCTGAATTTTTTCCACCGGGTTCCTCAGGAGATACGTCCCATTTTGGGCTTCAACCTGCTCAGCGCCTCGGAATCAAGTCGCGTTACCCTGCGTGATACGGCGATAGATACCGCGATTCGAACAGATTTCCAGGAAGCGGTTTGCTCAGATAAAAGCCCTGCATCTCATTGCAGCCCAGCATCTTCAGCAGCCGCGCCTGTTCCGCCGTCTCCACCCCTTCGGCCACCACCTTCAGGTTCAGCGAGTGCGCCAAATTAATGATCGTGGACACCTGCGCCAACCCCTCCGGCGCCTCTGTCAGGTCCGATACGAACGTGCGATCGATCTTCAGCGTATCCAGCGGCAGCTTCGAAAGATAGCTCAGCGATGAAAATCCGGTGCCGAAATCATCGATTGCAATGCTCACACCCATAGCCCGGATCGCCCGCAGCGTCGCAATGCTGTAGTCCACGTCCTCCATGATGAGACCTTCGGTGATCTCGAGCTCCAGGCTCGCCGCCGCATCGCGGTCGCTGCCAATCGCTCGCTCGATATCTCCGATGAAGTGACGATTGCGCAACTGCAGCGGCGAAACGTTTACTGCGATGCGCACAGCCGGCAACCCCGACCGGCGCCACCGTAGATAATCCTCGATCGCCTGTCCCAGCGCCCAGCGCCCCACCTCGTAAATCAGCCCCGTCTCTTCCAGCATCGGCGTAAAGCGCCCCGGCGGCACCAGTCCTGTGCGCGGATCATTCCACCGGATCAACGCCTCGGCGCCCGTGAGCTTGCCGCTCGCCATGTTCATCTTGGGCTGATAATGCAGCATGAACTCGTGCTTATCCAAAGCCTGGCGCAGCTGGTTCTCCAGCACAAACTTGCCCGCCATCATCTCCGTCATCTTCGGCGTGTGGAACAGGTACCGATTGCGGCTGGCCTTCGCCTGCTTCAGCGCCACCTCCGCGTGCTTGAACAGCGTGTCCGCATTCGACCCGTCCTCCGGATACATCGAGATTCCCACCTTCGCGCTGATGCGGAACGTCGCTGTCTTTACGCCAAATGGATGATCACGCAGCGCCTTCATCCATCCCTCCACCAACAGCGCCACATCATCTTCCTGCCCAATCTCAGGAATCACCACGGCAAAGTGATCCGCATCCAGCCGCGCCAGCAGGTTCGCATCGCCCACCTCGCGCGTCAGCCACTTGCCCACCTGGCGCAGTAACTTGTCGCCGGCCAATTGTCCAAGGCTGTCGTTAATATTCTTGAAGCGATCAAGATCAATGAGGAAGACCGCGAGCTTCTTTCGGCCGCTCACCGCACTGCGCAGGTAATGCGTCACGCGATTGAGAAAAAGCGTTCGATTCGCTAGGCCAGTCAGCACATCGTAGTACGCCAGGTAATTGAGCTTGCGTTCCTTCTCAATATGGTCGATCGCGAACGAAAGATTCGCTGCCAGCTCCGTCAGCTGCCGCTCTTCCTCTTCATCGAACGCGCCAATCTCTCCTGCATACAGCACCAGCGCGCCAATCGGCACACCCGATCGATGCAGTGGCAACGTTGCCATCGAACTCCAGCCAAATCCCCTACTGTGTCGATGCCACGGCGTGTCCTGTTCCTCGTGCTCGGAGTTATGGACCCATACCGCCCGATTCTCGCTGATCGCGGTGCCTGCAGGCCCTGCCGAAAGCGGCGCCTCTGCCTCAATATCTTTCAGGTACTCTTTCGCGCGCTCGCCGTAACTCGCAACCACCTGTATCTGCGACGTCTCCGTATCCAGCAGCCCGATCCACGCCATGGTGAACGCGCCCGCTTCCACGGCAATGCGACACGCCTCCCGAAATAACTCCTCGCGGTCATGCACGCGCACAATCAGCGCATGCATCCGGCTCTGCATCGCCAGGATCCGGTTCAAGTGCCGGATCCTGATCTCCGTTGCCCGGCGTTCTTTGATCGCACGCAGCGACGCCAGCGTGTAGACCGCGCCCGTCTCCCCGTAGGGATTCAAACTCACTTCGACTGGAAACTCTGATCCATCCGCGTGGAGCCCGGTCAGTTCCATGCCAATCCCCATCTCACGCACGTGCGGCGCCTGAAAATACCTCTCCAGAGACTTCATATGCGATTCCCGAAGCCGCTCAGGAATGAGATCTGCTACAGCCTTTCCCGTCAGCCCACCCTCTTCATAGCCAAACATATTGCACACGCGCTCATTCGCGAGCACGACGATGCCCTGCGTGTTTACCAGAATCATCGGATTCGGCACGACTGAAAAAAAGTTTGCTATTCCATCCATCTTGAGCTTGCCTTAAGAATCCGTATCACTCAATCAAGCTGGCTGGGAAGCCCCATACCTGTCGAGGTCGCATTTTTCGGTCGGCCCTTGCACTCGGGCGGCACCCTCTATCGTGATGCCTCTCCCGTCCTGCTTGAACTATCTCCGCTACTACTTAATAACGAATCCCCCTATTGGGTAATATCCAATCTCCAGTGCCACCAGGGTCTCGCGAGACATCATGCCTTCGTGTTGGTTATACCAGAGCCGCTCTACAGCGGTCTCAGCCGCCGTCAAGCACCTGGAAACAGCAGCTTTGCGTGTTGGTTGATTCCCTAGTATGTACGTTAATTCATGCGAGATAGTTCAAACGCAGGACTAGGAAGCTGCTTTCCCTCGCGCGAACCTAAATTGCCACCCCGCCCGCCCCAGCAGCCAAACCCTCCCCACCGTACAGACGCAGGATGCCTGCTAACTCGCCTCTGGCTTCTTGAAGTCCAGCACCGTCGTCTTCTCCGCCGAATACGCTGCGCGATTTCTGCCCGCACGCTTGGCCCGATACATCGCCTCATCCGACAGCCGGCGCAACGTCGTCGAATCAACCGCGTCGTCCGGATACACTGCCACGCCCACACTCACCGTCACACCCAGCGCCCCGAACGGCAGCTCCACCGGCGCCTCAAATACACGCATCAGGCTCGCCGCAACCTTTTCCGCATCAGACGCCTTATTCAACCCGCTCACCACGGCCGTAAACTCCTCGCCTCCCGTCCGTGCAATCGTGTCCACCTTGCGAATCTTGCTCTTCAATCGCGCCGCCACTTCCTTTAGACATTCATCCCCCACCAGGTGTCCATAGGTGTCGTTGATCAGCTTGAAGTGGTCCACATCGATCGTCAGCACCGCGGCCCGCCGCTCCTCCACGCGGCAGGACTGCAGACACTGCTCCAAACGTTCCTCCAGCAGTTGCCGGTTGGGCAGTCCCGTCAGAACATCATGCTGCGCGCGGAAAGAAAGCTCGCGATCCAGCTTCAACCGTTCCGTAATGTTGCGCGCAATCACCAGCCGCGCCTCCTGCCCCAGGTACACGATCTCCCGCTCCACCATATTCACCCACACCACGCGGCCGTCCTTGTGACGATGCCGCACCCGCACGCCCTCGGCCGGCTCGCCAAGCACACTATCCACCTCTTCGGCCTCTTGATCGTCTGGCAGCTCCAGCTCAGACATCGTCATCGCCTGGAACTCCGCGATACTGTACCCATACTCCTTGGTGGCCGCCTCATTCGCCGTCAGAAACCGTCCCCGCGATTCGTTGCAGATCCACATCGGGTGCGGATGTGTGTCATACAACAGCCGGAAGTCCTCATAAAGATCGCGGAACGTCTCCGCCATCCGCGCCTTGTCATCAGCAGTCTCTTCAAACACCTTGAGGATCATCGAGAAGCCGACAAAGTACTTCGGAAAATTCCAGAATTCGGACAGCCCAATCGTCAGCCACGTCGGGTTCCCCGGATGCATCTTCAGCAGATAGAACCCCGCCCACGCCGCAAACCCCACCGTCCCTGCCCACCCCGAAACCCCTCGCCTGCCCGCGGAGCCCGCATACATTACCGCTGCGCAAAGCAGCACCTGCACCACAGCGCAGTGATCCAGATTGCTCGCCGGAGTCAGCCACGCATACACCGTCAATGCCGACCCATACACCGCGCAGATCGTTAAAATCCCGGCGCGCCGACGCGGCCAACGTCTCGGCACCAGCATGAACGCGATGGAAAACGCGATACCCTCCGCCAGCAGAACGCCAATTGCCAGCACCTCCGATGGAATCACGATGAACTGCTGCGTATCCACAATCAGCATCGTCGCCGCGCCTATCGCAAGCCCGCATAGGATGACCTTTTTCGTCCCATGCTCTTTCGCCACCAGCGACATCAGGAAGGTCATCACGCCCAGCCACAGAAAATCGAAGCACACCGCATTCTGCAGCGGCTCCGCCATCGCTAGTCTGCCCTGCATCTCCCACACCACGTAGCTCAGGAAGACAAAGATCCAACCCGCAAACCAGAATCGGAAGTAGACCTGCGGACGCCGCCGCTGCTGCAATCCGAAGAACAGGATCAGCAGCAACAACAGTACGAGATCAACAATCGGACCCTGCATGGTGCCTTACCTCAAACTCGAAAGCGCCTTCATAGCCTTTTGGTGCTGCACGTTGGATGCCATTCCTGAGTGCATACTGCCTACTCGGACGATGAATCCAAAAAGTGCCTCATCTGGTCACCTTCGTTGCTGCCACTACACCATTCATCTGACTTGTCCCGACGAGCGCACCCCACGTGCAGGGCGAACAACCTCATCGAAATCCCGGGCCCGTGATCCCACACCCGCATTCGTACCGCAAAGCACTCTGCGTTAAAACCCCACGCGTGGCATCGCGCATTCCCTAATGCCTCCGTAAGCCGGAGATGCATTGCCTGCGCTATGTCACCTGTTTCGGATGCTTTGCTTCCTTCTGGAGTGTTCGCTGCATCCATTCTTCCGGATGACCGATCCACTCAGCCCACGCTCACTCTTGCCGCGGACACCCGCTCAGTACTTCAGAACAGGCGCACGGTCCGACGTCAGTGCCGAGCGCCCGAAAACGTCCAATCTCGCTTCGGCCGACGTCCAACATACCAGCGTCATGCAAGTTCAATTAACCGAATCTTACCTGATGCGTTGACTGCTATCCCTCAAGCTTTCCACAGTTTGCGCGGGTTCGTAATACCACACCGGTAACCCATCACCCACCCAAAGGTCGTAGCGGAAGCCCGCGTCCCTAGAAGCTGTACCTCACCCCTGCCTCTATCCGCCGACCATTATCCGCCGCATACGGTATCCCGAAATCCGGCGATCCCAATACCCCTCCCACCTGCGTCACATTCGTGTGATTCAACACGTTCGACGACCGCACATTCACTGTCAGCGCCTGCGGATGATTCGCCTTCGCATTCTTCGTCAGCGAGAAATTCCGTTCCACATTTGCATCCAGATAAATGCTCCACGGCAACATGCCCTTGTTGCGCGGAAATACCCCGGTCCCTCCCGAAGCCACCAACTCCCCCCACGGTGTCGCATACGAGCATGGCGACGCGTTCGGCTCCGCTGCGCAACTCGGCGTCCCCGGCAACGCATACACCGGCCGATCGTTGAAGTTGCCATCCCCGTTGTTGTCGTAGCCCGTCGTGATGTTGTAGTGGCTCCCTCCATGCGCGTTGAAGTCTGTACTCACCACAATCTTCAATGGCAGCTTGAGCGTGCCATTGCCAAAGACATTCCACACCGGCTGCCCCGTCCGATGCGCAAACTCACCTACATTGCTCGTCGAACTCTGCGGCGTAAAGAACTCGTTGTCATCCGTGTCGTCAATCAGGTTTACCCGCACGCCTCCAACAAAAAACTGCACGCGCTTGAACTTGTGGTTCTCCACTCCCGCGAAGACAACGTTCGCCCGTCCCTGCCCGCTGTTCTGCATCTGCAGAATATTCAGATTCGTCGGCCCTGGCCGCGGCCCCGTCGGCTCATCATTCAGCGGCGAGTTGATATTGTTCGACCGCGTATAGTTCCAGAACCGTCCCACGTAGTAGTCCACCGACAGGTTGAACCCTGCGGGCAGCACCCGTGTGCCGCCAACATTCTCCGCCGCCCAAGTCAGGTTGGTGATACCCGGCGCATAAGCACGCATGCTGTGGATCGGCGTCGCCTGGGTAAACGGATTGCACGTCGACGGATTAAACGCAGTGCCCGTTCCTCCGCATACCGGGCTGTAGATCGTGCTGGTCACCCGCTGCGTTCCGTCTTCGCGCTGAACTTCCGCATTCGTCGACTCCCCAAAGCGTCCCGAGAACATGCCCGCGTGCGCATGCAGCGTCCACGTCCCCTTTTTATTTGGCGACCACAAGATCCCCAACCGCGGCACGGCGCTGTCCAAAATCGTCGGATCGGTCTGCACGAAATACCGCACGCCATACGCCACGTGCAGCCCATGCCCAGCCTCCCAGTCATCCTGGAAAAACAACGCGTTCTGCACCATGTTGAAGTTCACCACTGGCGTCCCCGCGACATTGCTAAACGCCGTCGCACTTCCACCCGCCAGCCCCAGCACCGCCCGCTGATACTGCTGCACCCCAGTGATTGTCGTCGTCTCACCTGGGATCGGCTGGTTGTTCGCATCCAGCACTGGAGCCGGCCCGCCGCCAAACGTGTACGTCCCATTGAAGTTCGTGGTCAGCTGCTGACGCTCGTCATACAGCATGAACTGCGTACCAAACTTCATCGTGTGGTGCTTGGTCGTCAGCACCGCGTCGTCATCCGCTTCCAGGTTGAACTCGCGCAGCCTCTGCTGCCCAATCGTCGCGCCACCGCCGACAAACGCACCCGCCACATTCACTTGCGCCGCCGTCGAGTTCGGCACATCCCTCTCGCCATCCCAGCGGAAGCTCACATGCGCCTCGTGCATCAAGTGCGTCGACGCCGTCGTCACGTCGCTCACCCGAAACATATGTTCATACGTCCCACTGTCGTATCCCGTCTCCGCGAGCGACTCACCGCCCACGCCCACATTCTGCAGGGAATTTACATTCGCGTTGTACGTCGCGATGAACGTATTCTTCGCACCCAGTTGCCAATCCAGCCGCGCTGTCCCCAGCCACAACTCCTGTGGCGCCGCGACGTTCGCGTTCGTCGCCACCAGGTTGCCCGAAGCATCCACCGTAATCGCGTTCACCACCGCATAGTTCTCAATGCTGCGATGCTCCAGCGCTAACGAGAAATCGCTGCCCGTCTTCCGCACCGGCCCCGTCAACTCAAATCCATACCGCTGCTTCCCAATCGGCGCCGAGCTCACCGAGAATGGATCCCGCGCGTTCTCCCAAGGACTTCCATTGGTCGCAAACAGCGCCCCGTGATACGTCTTCTGCCCCGGCTTCGTATAAATCTCCACCCGCGCACCACCAAACGGCGGCTCGCGATACTGCGCCGAAAACTGGTCGGGGTTCACCTCGATATACGCAATCGAACTCTTCGGCGGCAGCGCGCTCGCGCCCTGAAATCCATCCACCGAAATCGTGGTGTTCGTAGGATTTCCCCCAGCCACCGATGCCAACTGCTGCAACTCGCGTTTCAAATCATCCGGATCATCCGCCAGCGTCTGCAGTCTGTCTCCCGCAATCGTCTGCGTCGGCCCCGCCGCCGACGCAGACGTCGCCACCCCACTCGCTCCCGACACATCCACCTGCGTCTGCACATCCTCGAGCTTCAGCACTAGCCGAATCTCGCCCGCGTGCGGCGCAGCCAGCGCCTCATCCAGCGGCGCAAATCCCTGCATGCTCGCCCGCAGCCGATGCTTCCCATCGCTCACACACGCAAACTGAAACCCGCCATCCGCACGGCTCACCACCTGCCGCCGGCCATCCAGCACCACCGCCGCTCCCGGCACCAGCGCCTGCGTCGTGTCGCGCACTGTTCCGCTCATCGTCGAACCCGGGCACGCCGTCTGCGCCGAAGCATGGGGGAGCGCAAGCGCCGCAACCGCTGCGGCGGCAACAAAAAAACTCTTCATGAGCCCTCACCTCTGCGGAGCCACGAGCACGCCTCCCAAGCGCTTCACCATGCCGTCTCGCGAGCACAGCGTGCCAGGAAAGATTCCGCAAAGTTCTCTCTAAACCCCATACGTACGCCCGCGCACCGAGGTTCCGTCGTTGCACGAAACCAATCGCGCGACCTATACCCACACCACGCAGTCATACACTCAAAGGACATTCACCGATGAGACTTCCACGCACGATCTACAGTCCGCTCATCGCCTTATTGCTAACGCTCGCGCCTCATGCCCGCGCGCAAGCTGACGCGCCCTCGCAATCCCCCGCGCCCTATCGCCTCAACGTCTCCGTCGATGAGGTCATCCTCACCTTCCATGCAGCCGACGCCCACGGCCTCCCCATCAACGACCTCAAGCTCTCAGACCTCACCCTCCTCGACAATGGCATCCCGCCCGCCAAAATCCTCGACTTCCAACTCCAGCAAAACTTCCCCATCCGCGCCGGCATCCTCATCGACACCAGCATCTCCATGTCCCCGCATCGCTTTCGCGATCAATCCATCGCCACCGAATACGCGCAGCAACTTCTCCGCCAGCAGACCGACCAGGCCTTCGTCCTCAACTTCGATCGCACCGCGCAACTCATCCAATCCTGGACGAGCAATCCCACCGAGCTCACCGAGGCCATCCACAACACCACCCACGGCGACCCCATCGGCGGCACCGCCCTCTTCGACGCCCTCTACGCTGCCTGCCGTTCCCAGTTCGGCGCAATCGACCACCGCAGCAGCGGCAACTTCATCCTTCTTTTCTCCGACGGCGAAGACAACGCCAGCTTTCTCGATCTCGAAACAGCCGTCGACATGTGCCAGCGCACCAACACCGCCATCTACGCCTTCAGCCCCGACCCCAACTCGCCCGGCATCCCCACCCTCGCACAACTAGCCGCGCAAACCGGCGGCGCTCTCTTCCACGACGACGCCTCGGCGACCGATATCTCCGCAGACCTCCGCACCATCGAATCCAACCTGCGCAACCAGTATCGCGTCGTCTTCCGCCCCGCCACCCTCGCGCACGACGGCGCCTTCCACCCCATCACCCTCGCCACCCCCGATCGCGTAGCCACCCTCACCATCCGCTCCGGCTACTACGCCCCAAGCCCAAGCGCCCCGCTCAAACGCCCCGCTAGACATCTTCCACGAAAAGATAGTCAGCCTCTGAGCGCCGAAGGCCCGACACATCAAAGCCTGGGTCGAAGGCCTAAGCCCGCGCCGCCTTCACCCGGTCGCTGATCATCTGCACCGCGCGCAGCGAACTCAACGCCGCGCCCTCCTGCCAGGCCACAAGCTGGCTCACATGATCGCCCACAAAATAAATCGGCCCATCCGGTGTAAGCAGCGTCTCATACCCCGCATTCGGCGTCGTCGAATGCCTGCGCTCCCCCGGCCCGTACGACTCAATCCACGCGCCCTCGTTCCACGGAATCAAACCCCACCCTATATACAACGGCTTCTCCAGCTCCTTCCCGTGTCCCGGATGCAACCGCTCAACCGACGCTCGCGACGCCGCAAACTTCCCCTGCAAATCCAGCGCCGCAAACTCCGGTCGCATCCTCCACTCATACCCACTCACCAGCACACCGCGCTCGGAGAAGAATCCCGCCGAAGGCAGCCACACGGGAGTGCACCCTGTCTTCAAAAACTCCAGCCCGCCATAGATGTTGTAATCCTGCTCCCAGAATCTCCGGCTCTCCCACGCAACCTTGTACGACTGCGAATACGTGCAGTCCTCAATCACCTGCTTATACGGCGCACTCAAATCCGTCGGCATCGTCTTCATCAACGACAGCGGCAGCGCGCACACGCAATAATCGGCCTCTATCATCTTGCTTTGTCCCTCGTGCATATACCCCACGCGCACACCCTTCGCTGTCTTGCGAATCTCCCTCACCGGCGCGTTATAAATCACCGTTCCGCCCAGCGCCTTGTTGAAGGCATACGCAATCTTGTCCATCCCGCCGACCGGTTGGAACATCGTCGCCTGCTGGTCGAAGGCGTCCTCAAACAAAATTCCGTCCCAGAAATCCGCATCCAGCAGCGTGTGCATATCAATCGGCTGACTCAACACGCCAGCATCGTCGCCCGCTCCCGGCGTCGTCACATACCCCGCCGAATCGCTCCCCGCATACTTGCCCGCCACATCCAACGCTCCATACTTGCGCAGAAACGTCAGCATCCGATCGCGATCGTCCTTTGATATCTCTTGATCCAGCCCACCCTGGCTCACGCACTTCGCCAGCAGCTCGCTCACATGCCCGCGCGTATCGGCCTCCACCTCACGCTGCACCATCGCCTTGCCGCCATTCACCGCGTCATTCTGTAGCATGCTCGACCGGCTGCTGTTCACCTCCACCTGCATCTCGACTCCAAACTTCCGGCAGTACCCCAGCATCGTCTTATGAATCGACGGCAACCTTCCCGGCCCCACATTCTGATAGTTGCCCGCGTCGAACGTACATCGCTGCTTCGCCCCATCCGTGAACACCACCTCGTCCCCATCGCGAACCGTCCAGTTCCGGCCGCCGGGCCGCTCGCGCGCCTCCAACACCGTACACTCATAGCCCAGCGCCTTCATCTCATACGCCGCCACCAGCCCCGCGATCCCGCCGCCCAACACCACCACCTTCACACCCTTGCCCGTCCCCGGAGCGACACTCAACGGTACCGCCGCGTCCGCCATCATCGGCGCTATACCCATCGACTGCATCGCCAAGAACGCCGCGCTATACCCGCCTGCCTGCCCTACCCGCATCAGAAAATCGCGCCGCGAAAAACTCATCGATCGAGACCTCGGTACTGAAATGACGAACCGCTTTGCAGCCAGAAAATAAAGTGCTCTCCCCAGGATCGGGAGACTTCACCGACACACGAGAAGAAGAAAAGAATGGGAGAATTCAGTGTATCCGCGCTCTCAATCAAGCGCCACCAGAATGTGCGCAGCGCAGTCACAGCCAGGCCGAGCTAAACCTGGCCCTGTGAAATCACCGCAGTCGTAGCGCCCGCAGACCGCAACGCCGCCAGCGCCGAGTTCGGTTCCACCGGAAAACTGTTGCGATGATCCGCCAGGTACCGATGCACATCCGAGATCACCACCGAGCCCTCACCCACCGCCGATGCAACCCGCTTCACCGAGCTCGATCGCACATCCCCAACCGCAAACATCCCTGGCACGCTCGTCGCATACGGCGTGTTCTCAAACCCATCCTCACCGCCAGTAAGAATGAAGCCCTTCTTGTCCAGCTTTACCGTCCCGAACAGCCATCCCGAATTCGGCTCCGCGCCAATCATCACGAACACGCTGCCAATCGGCTTGTCCGTCCGCTCACCCGTCGCGCGATCCACCCAAGCCACGCGCTCCAACGCCGTCGCCCCCTCCAACGTCTCAATCTCCGAGTTCGGATACAGCGTAATGTGCGACGAGCTCTCAATCCTCGAAATCAAATACTGCGACATGCTGCTAGCCAGCGATGGCCCGCGCACAATGTGGTGCACATGCTTCGCAATCCCCGACAGAAACACCGCCGCCTGTCCCGCTGAATTCCCGCCCCCCACCACGATCACCTCATTCTCGCGACACAGCAACGACTCCATCGCCGTAGCCGCATAGTAAATCCCGCGGTTCTCATACTGCGAGTAGTTCTCCACCGACAGCTTGCGATACTGCGCACCCGACGCCACCACCACCGCACGCGCACACAGCGTAATTCCACCCGCAAGCGTCAGCTTATGAATCCCATCCACCTGCTCCGCCGTAATCGTCTCCCGCGAAATCGCGAAGCGCACGCCGAACTTCAGCGCCTGCAACTGCGCCCGGCTCGCCAGCCGCTGCCCTGAAATTCCCGTCGGAAACCCAAGATAATTTTCGATCTTCGAGCTCGTCCCAGCCTGCCCCCCTGGAGCCGTCCCCTCAATCACTATCGTGCACAGCCCCTCTGACGCCGCATACACCGCAGCCGCCAACCCCGACGGCCCAGCACCTACCACCGCCACGTCGTAAATCATCGTCGGATCCGGCAGCTCTGTAATCCCAAGCTCATCCGCAAGCTGCGTAATCGTCGGCCGATGCAGCACACGCCCATCCGACAGCACCACCGCCGGCAGAGCCGATTCATTCTCCGCCAAAGGATCGTCCGACGCACCCGCCTCTTCCGCTGCCGCCTCCACCATCCGATGCGGATAGCTGTTGCGCACCAGGAACCGGTGTACCTCCATCGTCTCCGCATCGCCCGCGTGCCCCATCACCACCACACCGCCTGTCTCATCGCCGATGATCCCGATCCGCCGCCAGATCGTTGCCGACGTAATCACGTTCGCGATATCTCCCTGCGCGCGCATCAGTCGCTGCAACCCATCGCGCGGTATGCGCAGCACCAGGGTCTCCTCCACTGTCCGCGCCTCCACCAGCGATCCCTGCGAGTTCAGCAAGTTCAACTCACCCGTGAAATCAAACCGCCGATGATTTGCAATGACCTTGCACCCGCCGTTCTCCGTTGGGATCGAGATCTCAATCTCCCCCAACAGCACGACGTACATATCCACCTGCCGGTCCCCCTGCTTGAACAGTTTCACGTCCGCCGCAAACGTCTCTTCCCGCCCATACCCGCGCAGCCGCTCGACCATGTCGTCGGTAAGTTTCGGGAACGCAAGGTCCGGCCGAAATTCCGGCGTGTTCCATCCATTGCTATTGTTCGCTGTCTCGTCGCTCATGGGAGTTGAGCCTCCTGCCCGCAAAACTCCATTCTAGGGCCCCAAAAGAAATTATCGTTTATCAATAAATTTCTCTTGACGCCGCACACATTCATGTTTATTGTTTATCGATAAGGAGCGCCGCCATGCCAAGCAACGCGCATCTCTCCAACAAAGACCGCCTCATCAAGGGATCTCGCCTCTTCGTCCGCATCGCCCTCATCGTCAACCGCATCTTCTTCTTCGGCGTCATCGCGATGCTCATCGTCTCCGTAATTCTCTCCACGCGCTTCGTCCCACTGCTCATCCCGCAAACGCCCGCACCCGACCTCGCATCGGCTCTCACCGGCCTCCGCCTCCTGATGCTCATCGGCCTAGCCATGGCCGTCGCGACGGAAATCGTTCTCCGCACCCTCGCGCAGATCATCACCAGCACGGGAGCCGGCGATCCTTTCATCGCCGCCAACGCGCGCCGCCTGCAAACCATCGGCTGGGCTCTCCTCGGCCTCCAACTGCTCGCCATCCCCTGCGCCCTCCTCGACAAATTCTGTCCCGCCCTCGGTTCCGCCGCGCCCGGCGCTTCCTTCTCTCCCGGCGGCTGGCTCGCCGTCCTCATGGTCTTCGTCCTCAGCCGCGTCTTCGCCGCCGGCTCCACCATGCGCGACGAGCTGGAAGGAACCGTGTAGCCCATGCCCATCGCCATCAAGCTCGACGAAGTCCTCGACCGCCGCCGCATGTCCCTCACCGAACTATCCGAGGCCGTCGACATCACGCTCGCCAACCTCTCCATCCTTAAGACCGGAAAAGCGCGCGCCATCCGCTTTTCCACACTCGAAGCCATCTGCACCACCCTCCGTTGCCAACCCGGCGACATCCTTGTCCTCGACGACGAAGTCGAAGACTAACTCCACTCCAATCCAACCACCGACACCGTGCGCTCCTCCGCGCGTTAAGGAGATCTCCGTGACCATCGATCCTCTCTACATCGTCCGCCGCGTCAACAAGTACGATGGCGTTCGCCCTATCAACATCTACCTTTTGCGCCTTCTCTACATCCTCATGTTCTTCGTCCTCGGCCAAGTGACCTGGACACACGTCCTCACCCACAAAGGTCCTTGGGATCCTGTCAACGCCGTCGTCTGGTGCGTCTGGACAGCCTTCGCCACCCTGGCGGGCCTAGGAATCATCCGCCCCCTGAAGTTCCTCCCCATCATTCTTCTCGAGATCTTCTACAAGGTCTTCTGGTTGATTCTCGTCGCCTATCCACTTTGGTCGCGCGGGACCCTCGCAGCCTCATCCGCCGCAGACATCACCACACAATTCCTCTGGGTAATCCTTCCCATCGCCGCCATGCCTTGGGGCTACGCCTTCGCACAATACGTCTACAACCCAAAACGAAGCCCGCGCCTGCAAACGCAACCTCACAGCATCGCAGCTTAAAACCACGGGCGGCCAGCAAATCACTGGCCGCCCGCAAGCCTCTAGCGTTTTTACCCTTTGAAGAATTTCAGCAACGCCGCATTGACCGTGTCCGCATGCGTTGTCGGCATGCCATGCGGAAAGTCCTTGTACGTAATCAACGTCCCATGCGGAAGCAATTTTGCCGCCAGCGGACCCGCGGCCTGGTACGGAACAATCTGGTCGTCCTCACTATGCATCACGAGCACGGGTACGGTAATCTTCTTCAAGTCGTCGCTAAGATCCGTCTGCGAGAACGCGACAATCCCGTCATAATGTGCCTTCGCCCCGCCCATCATGCCCTGCCGCCACCAGTTATCAATCACCGGCGTCAGCGTCTTCACTCCGGGCCGATTGAATCCATAAAACGGCCCCGCCGGCAGATCCCAATAGAACTGCGCTCGGCTCGCCAACAACTGCGCCTGCAAGTCATCAAACACCGACTTCGGCAGTCCCAGCGGATTCGATTCCGTCTTCAGCATGAACGGAGTGATCGCGCTAATTAGCGCAGCCTTCGCCACGCGACCCTGGCCATACCGCGCCACATAAGCCGTCACCTCGCCGCCGCCAGTCGAGTGCCCCACATGGATCGCATCCTTCAAACCCAGGTGATCGACCAGCGCCGACAGGTCCGAAGCATAATGCTCAATGTCATGCCCATCGCTAACCTGTGTCGATCGCCCATGCCCACGGCGGTCATGCGCAATCACTCGATATCCCTGCTGCAGAAAAAACAGCATCTGGTTATCCCAGTCATCGGCCGAGAGCGGCCATCCGTGGCTGAACACAATCGGCTGGCCTGTTCCCCAGTCCTTGTAGAAAATCTCAACGCCATCTTTCGTTTTAATGTGCGGCATATAAAGCTCCTTTGCTGGCAGGTGGTACCAAAGAAGCCCTCATTACACCACACCCGTATGAATGCTCTCTGCCCCTTCCGGGCTATTCAGCAAAGAATAAAATCCACGCAAAAATCACAGCTGCTTCCACAGCTTCGGGCCTTTTCTCAACATCGTCACTGCTTGCTGCATCCACCTTAGAAACGAAGCAAGTAGCTGGCCTTGATAAAAAACTGCCGCCCATCATTCAAATATCCCGGCCCGCGCGGAAGAATCGGCTGCGTCGGATCACACGTACCCTCCGCCGGCAACACCGTGCAGAATTGGTGATTGTAGTTCTGTATATCCCCGTTGTACCCGATATACAGCACCGTCCCCGGATGTGGCAGCCACGTCAGCAGCGCCTGCGTCTGGATCTGCTTGGTCCGCGCCAGCGACGTCTCCAGCGGATTCGCCAGCGTCGTGTCATACTCCACAATCACCCTCGCCGAAATTGCCCTCGTGAATTGGTAATTCAACTTCGTCCGAAACGTCTGAGTCTCGTACACCAGCTCTCCACCATGCGCGTTATGGTCGCGGTCCAGCAGATACGTGTTGTCGTCCGTCAAATGCTTCAACGGATTTATCGAGATCAACGCCTGCACCGTCTCCTGGTGCAGCAGGAACGGAACTTGCCCCGTCGGTGGGTTGTAATTAACGTTGCCGCTCTTCAGCGCCTGGATATTAAAGCTCAACTGCGAAAACGGCTGGCCGCGCGCCACAAACCCACCAAAGTTTTCCGTAAAATTCACACTCGACGGCATCGGATATCCGTCCTGCGGCCCCACCGTATCCGAGTTCTGCCCCACCAGCGGCGCCAGCACAATGTTGTTCGGCAACAGCACAAACGGATCGAACGTCGTGTAGTGATACACGCGGTTATGCGCGTGATCGAACGCTACATTCTGATTCGTCTCCAACCCGAAGCTCTGAACCTTTTTATGCTTCGGAAACCACTGGTACGTCGCGTGGAGATGGTCGCTGCGAATATTCGAAGTCTGCAAAAATCCCACCAGTGTCGTGAAGCCGCTGCTGATGTCCTGGTATTCGTTAAACATATTGAACGCGTGCCCGTTGCGCGTCACCTGCACGTCTGCCGCCGGACCCGCGTGGTATCCCGCTGGAAACACCGCCGCTGTACTCTGCGGATTGCTCTGCATCGTCGAGCTCTCCACCATCTGCCCCAGCGTCGTCCAGTGATTATTCATCCGCCACGTGAAATCCGCGCCTCCAATGCGATTCCACCCTCCCCCAAACTCCTCGTCCGTATACATCAGCCCAACATTCGACCCCTTGCCCAGATCCTGCGACACGCGTCCCACAAAGAATCCCGCCTTGTGCCCATACAGCGGATCGTCTGGAAGCACTGTCTGTCCCGGCTCGCGATCATTGATAGCCAGCACGCCAATATTCGTATGCCCAATCTTTCCTGTAACGCGTCCACCAATCTCGGGATGAATGATGTTGCGCGTATAAAGCAGCGTCAGCGGCGTCGCAAAGTAACTCGCGTTCTCAAGAAAGAACGGCCGCAGCTCGGGAAAATACACCGGATAGCGCTGGTTCACCGTGAACTGCGGCTGGTCGCTCTCCACATCCGAGAAGTCCGGGTTCACCGTAGCATCCAGCACAATCGAATCCTTCAGCACAGCCTTAACCTCGCCGCCCGCCGTCGCCTCCGCATTGCGCGTCGACCAATAGGGGTTCGTCGGATTCAGCGTCTCCAGCGTGTGCTCATTCTGCCCCAGCACGTACGGGACAATCTGAATATTGTGCGACCCAGCAGTCCCCGTTAGACCATCCAGGTGCAGTGTGCCCTCCTGGCTCAACTCACCCGTCACATTCGCAGAAACCCGCGGCCAGAAATCATTCTCACTGTTGCGCGGAAAATTCCGCCAGAACACCGCACCCCACGTCGTGCTCTTCGGCGGAAACCGTATGCTCCGAAACGGAATCGCGATCAACGCCATCCATCCCTTGCTCGTAATCTTCGCCTCCGAATCCCACACCTGGTCGTAGCTGTAATCAGGACCATTGGCCTCCGTCCACGACGCATCGGCCTGCACCCCAGCCGGGTTCACCTGGAACTGCACCCCGCGCAACCGATCCTGAAACGGATCAAGATTCACCGTTACAAAATCATCATTGAGAATGTTCTCGCGCCGCGCCAGGTGCGAGCGAATCAACTGAGGTTGCCCATCGAAACACAGGAAGACGATATACAGTGTCGTCTTCGTTCGACCCAAGTACACTTCCGTGCGTTCCGTCGCCGGAGCTCCATCCACCGGCGTGTTCTGAATGAACTGCGTCGCATACCCCATCTGTTCCTTCAGCCCGGCCCTCGGCTCCATGTCCGGAAAATCCTTCAAGGAAATTGGCGCGGCCAGCAGCGGTACCTTCGCATCCGGCAGCGGTTGCGACTTCGGCTTCGCCTCGCTCGTGACTGTCGGCTTTCCCGTGGTCCCCTGGTTTACCTGCGCCCGCGCAGCCCCCGCGAGCATCAGCGCAAGCGCAGCAACGCCCAACCTCAATCCGATCTTCCCAGCCCGATACCTCACCAGCCCCACTCCATATGCCGTCCTGGCGCAAAACTATTCACCGAAGTATTCATCCTTCACCAGATACGCTCAACGTGAGCATCCGGTTCCCTGCGCAGGGGGGTACCTGCGACGCAGCTTTAATTAACGAGATCTTCTATAAGACGTTCGGCCATCAAAACCGAAAGCCGCGCCGCACCTTGATTGCCAACTAGTGGCTCATGGCCTCTGGGGACGGTTTAGCCGCCTTGGGTGGCAGCCGCATCACGAAGGGCAGCGGCGTAAGGCAAATAATCACCCCCGCAAGAATCGCGAAAGCGTTCTTGTACGCAAGCATGCTCGCCTGCCGAACCATCTGCTCGTACGCATAACCGACCGCCATCTGCCCTGCCTGCACACTGCTCATGCCGTGGGTCGCCGCGGCATGGGTGACGTGGGAGATGTAGTTGTCGTAACCTGCCTGACCGGTCCCGCTGTGCGCCGCGAGCTGCATCTGGTGGGTCTGTGAAGTGCGCGCAAGGAACGTCGTAAGCAACGCCGTGCCTGCGCTGCCGCCAAGGTTACGCGCAAAATTAGACAGGCTCGAGATCTGATTCATCTTCGTCGTAGGCACGCCCACATAATTCAGCGTGCTGATGGGAATAAACACCAGCGGCAGCCCAATCACCTGGAACATGCGCCATTGCGTGATCGTCGCAAAACTCGTGTCGAGCGACAGCCGCGTCAGGTTGTAGAGACCTACGGCAGTGATCACGTATCCGATACAAACCAGCAGCCGCGGATCCATCTTGCCGATCAGACGCCCAGCCACGAACATCATAAACATCATCACGAAACCCGCCGGCGACAGAGCCTCACCCGCAAGTTGCGCGGTAAACCCCAGCAGCGTCTGCAGGTATTGCGGAATCAGCACAGTTGATCCAAATAGCACCATGCCTAGTATCAACTGCAGAAACACCGCCGTGCCAAAGTTACGATTCTTGAGCAGCTTCAAGTCGACGATCGGATCTTCATGGTTCCACTCCCAAAACACAAACGTCACCAGCAACACCGCTGCGACAACAGCGGCAGTCGTAATAGCCGACGAACCGAACCAGTCCTTCTCCTGGCCCTTATCCAGGAAGAACTCCAGCACTCCGACACCGCTGGCAACAAGCGCAAGGCCGGTGAAGTCGACCTTCTTTCCAACCGAGGCCTTGCGGCGCTCGATCAGCGCCGGCGGATCCTCGACCATCCGCGAGCTCAGCCAGATGGAGAACAGCCCAATCGGTATGTTGATGAAGAAAATCCAATGCCAGTTGAAATTGTCCGTAATCCAGCCGCCCAGCGTTGGTCCAATTGCAGGCGCAACCACCACCGCCATGCCATACACCGCGAACGCCTGGCCACGCTTCTCTACCGGAAACGTATCCGCAAGAATCGCCTGTTCCGACGGTGCCAGCCCACCGCCGCCAAGCCCCTGCAGCACGCGCGCGACAATAAGAAACGGCAACGTCGGCGCCAGGCCGCAGAGTAGCGAGCAGACCGTAAACATGATCACGCACGTAATGTAAAAGCGCTTGCGCCCGAAACGATCCGACAACCACCCTGAAATAGGAAGAATGACCGCACTCGCCACAAGGTAGCTCGTGAGCACCCACGTAGCTTCGTCCTGCGACGCGCCCAGTGACCCCGCCATGTGCGGCAGGGCCACGTTCGCGATCGAGGTGTCGAGCACCTCCATGAAGGTCGCAAGCGTGACCGTTAGCGCGATGGCCCACGGGTTGTATTTTGGTTTCCAGTTTGCGTCGTAGGCCATATCAGCTTCCTGATATAGAATATCAGGAGGCTGATATGGATATAAAAAAATGAACAAACAATCCGCATTTAAGCCGAACAAGCAATACGCAGCACGATCGACCGAACCCTCCGTCGGCAAGCCAATCCTCGATCGCATCACCAAAATGAAGGCAGTGCTGCAGGGTTTGAGGGTGCTGATGGACGAAGACTTGCAGCCGCTGGGTATTACAACCTCGCAGCTGCGCATGTTGTGGTCGATCGCCGAGAATCCCGGAATCTCGGGCGCAAAGGTCGCGCGGCTATGCTCCGTAACGCCACAGTCTGGGCAGACCACGCTCGCAATGATGGAAACGCAGGGTTGGGTACGGCGCAGGCCAAGTGAAGCCAACCACCGTGTCCTCGTCGCTGAGCTGACGGGCAAGGGAGAGCGACTCCTGGTCAAGGCTCGAGAGATCGCGCAGGCGCTGGACCGCAGGCTGTGGAAGGGAATCAGCGAACGTGATCTGGACGGCCTCGATGCGGCGCTGCGAAGTGCCCTGAAGAAGCTCACGCGCCTCTAGGCCGCGCTTGCCGTGGCAGTTACTTAGATCTCCTCATCACCATTCCGGTAAGATAACGTCCATCTCCCATGGACCGTCGCCGCTTCGCCCAGCTTTCCGCCCTCACACTGGCCAACATGCAAGTGCGAATTTCTGGCCAATCGCCTGACAGCTCAATCTCCCCGACTCGTCGCGTTGGCATCGCCGCCGTGGGCCTGGGCAGCATTGCAGAAGTGTTTATGCACGCGGTAACAGCTTCCTCCAACGCCCGAATCACTGGCCTCGTCACCGGCCATCCTGCAGAGAAAGGCACAAAGTTCGGTGCGCTCTACAACGTGCCAGGCAACTCCATCTACACCTACGAGACGTTTGATCGGCTGAAAGACAATCCGGCGATCGACGCTGTATACATCGCGCTCCCCAACAGCATGCACTGCGAGTACACCATACGCGCAGCCGAGGCGGGCAAGCATGCCCTGTGCGAAAAGCCCATGGCCATCTCCTCGGCAGAGTGCCGTCGCATGATCGATGCGTGCCGTCGCGCCAACGTCAAGCTGATGATTGGATACCGCACCCACTACGATGCGACCTTTCGCAAGCTTCGTGAGCTTGTTCGCTCCGGCGCTCTCGGAGAGATCCAGGCCTATCAGGGAGGTTTCTACGGCATGAGAAATAAACAGCAATGGAGACTTGATCGCTCTCTTGCCGGAGGCGGCTCTCTGCTGGACCTTGGCATCTATCCGCTCAACACCATGCGCTGGTTCACGGGCGAAGAGCCTGAATCCTGCCGAGGCCTGGTGGCTACGCGTGACAAGAGTGGGGCATTCCCGAGCGTCGAACAGAGTATCGACTGGATGGTGAAGTTTCCCTCCGGCATTCTCGGCAGCGGCGGCAGTTCCTATGCCCAGAGCGGCACCAATTTCCTCACCATCAATGGCACATCAGGCCACCTTCGGCTCGAGCCCGCGTTCGTCTATGGCGATGTGATCCTGAAGTACACCGGCACCGCCGGCGATGCCGACCTATCCGGATCTGGCCCGGTCTATGATCCCGATCAGTTTGTCTCAGAAGCAACCCATTTTGCCGATTGCGTTCTGCATAACTCGCAGCCGTCGACCCCAGGCGAGGAGGGCCTGGCCGATCTGCTCGCAATCGAAGCAATCTATGCAGCAGCAGGAAGTCCCATCGCTTGAATCGGCATTTGAGTCGACCTGGGCTTTGCCGGGGGCTTTAGCTGGCGAAACCTATCAATATTGCCAGTTGTAAGGTTCAGAAAGCCATGCCTATCCTTGCTCCATGGAAAATCCAGCGAGCAAGCTAAGTCGTCGCACATTTGTTTCAACGGGCGCGGTCGCTATCTTATCGGCGCATCTCGGCATGGCCGAGGCTCAACCCCAAGGCGACCCCCTGCCCTCCTGGAATGCCGGCTCTGCGAAGGATGCGATTCTTGCGTTCGTACGAGACACTACCGATAAATCAAGCTCGAACTATGTCGAGCCAGCGGATCGCATTGCCACCTTCGATCAGGACGGCACGCTCTGGACAGAGCATCCCATATACGGCCAGGCAGCGTTCGCTCTGGCCCGTGTCGGCGACATGGCTCCGAGCCACCCCGAGTGGAAGACCACACAGCCGTTTCAGACCGTACTCTCCCGTGACTACGCCGCAATGGCCAAATTCACCGAGGCGGACTGGCTGCAGATTGTCGCAGTCACTCACGCCGGAATGAGCACGCAAGCCTTTGAAGGACTCGTGAACGACTGGCTCGCCAAGACCAAAGCCCCTCGCTTCAATCGGCCCTACACCGATCTCGTCTTCCAGCCAATGCTGGAAGTCATGCAGCATCTGCGCGCCAACGGCTTCAAAACCTATATCGTCTCGGGTGGCGGCCAGGAGTTTATACGCGTCTACAGCCAGAGAGTCTACGGCGTTCCACCGGAGCAGGTCGTAGGTTCGAGTATTGTCACCAACTACGTCAACACAAACGGCAAGCCAGAACTCATGCGAGAGCCAAAGCCGTTTTTCATCGACGACGGTCCCGGCAAACCAGTCGGCATCAATCTATTCATCGGCAAACGGCCACAGGCTGCCTTCGGCAACTCAGGCTCTGCCGATCTGAAGTCAGGCGACGCCCAGATGCTCGAATGGACCCAGGCAGGACCTGGAGCGAAGTTGATGATGCTCGTCCTGCATGACGATGCCAAGCGGGAATACGCTTACGGTCCCGCCAAAGGACTTCCAGATACTAGTGTCGGTACGTTCTCCGACGCCTTGCTGGCTGAAGCAACAAAGAATTCCTGGACTGTGATCAGCATGAAAAACGACTGGAAGCGCATCTTTCCCTTCGATCAATAGATCAGTACACCAGTCGATGCAGATCGGCATTCATCACCCAAATCCCACCCCACTTCCAACTGAGAACTGAGAACAGAACGAACAACCCCCTCCCACCCCCAACTCACACAATCCCCAACAAATACGCACCTCCCAAGGCCCTCCCCCCAGCCTGTTTTTACCCTCTTTAAACAGCTATAATGGAGGGTAGACATGGCTGACGAAACCCTCTTCCCCGACGATAAGAATCCTCCGAATCCCCAGG
>Ga0302226_10000454_pt1 | contig 34649 bp, 27 predicted proteins | sample II_Palsa_E3_3_FD_193524 | JGI IMG/M metagenome (GOLD analysis project Ga0302226, IMG submission 193524) | Peat permafrost microbial communities from Stordalen Mire near Abisko, Sweden - II_Palsa_E3_3 | ecosystem: Environmental > Terrestrial > Soil > Palsa > Peat permafrost | place: Sweden...
CCAGGTTGCTGGCGAATATGGCCAGGAACCGGACGCGCTCGAGCAGCGGGACGCTCTCGTCCTCGGCCAGCTCCAGCACCCGCTGGTTGAACCGGAGCCAGCTTTCCTCCCGGTCCAGGTAACGCTTCGCGGGAAGCGGGGGAAGATCCTCGGGGCTGGGCCCCGCGGCGTCGTCCTGGCCGTTGTGGCTGTCTTTGGCCTTTTGGCTGCTGTGGTTATCGGGCCGGGTGTGATCGGCAGAGGCAGCGTGGCCGTTGTGCCGGCTGCCGCTTTTCCGGGTCTTGCGATACTCAGGTACCGGCGCGATGCCTTCCGGCGCCTCGCGGCTCGCGGTCACCGGCGGCATCTCATCACGCACCTCACCGTGCGCAGCCGCTTCCCTGGTTTCCCCCTCCGGGCCGGTGTCAAGGCCTCCGAGGAGGCCACGCTCGCCGTCGCTCATGCTCCCATTGTCACAGGCATGCGATCTACCGAGAACCCCCGCGGCAAGCAACGCTAAGTAGCGAACCTCCGGTCACAAGCCGTCATCAGCCGCAAACGGTGACATGGCGGTCCCGGTCGCTTGGCCAGTGATCAGGCCGGCCAGCGCCAGCACATACGGCATCGCACCTGTCGACTACAAAGAGCAGCAGTCAATCTCGCTTGGTAACCCGCAGCGCAGCGCCGTCGCGGGGAACGTCAATTGCCTATCATGCTGGTGTGCTTTCAGGTGAACACGGCTCAGATGACATTCCAGAGGCGCCAGATACCCACCCTGATTCGCCGCGGCCCGGCGCCTTTATCCTTCCGCGCCCCCGCGCCGGAGTAGTGGCGGTAGACGCGCCCGGCCAGGGAGCAGGGTACTGGTCGGGCGGCCCCTCCGCAGTGCTCGCGGACGGGGAGATCTTCCTCGCCTACCGGCTGCGGCGGCCACTGGGCCACGGCCGAGGGTACGCCGTAGCGGTCGCGCGCTCCACCGACGGAGAGCACTTTGACCCGGTGACCATGATCTACAAGGAAGAAATGGCCACCGACTCCCTGGAGCGCCCCTATCTGGTCCGGACCCCGGACGGTTCCTGGCGGCTGTACCTGAGCTGTGCGACGCCGGGCACGAAGCACTGGCGGGTCGAGGTGGTCGAGGCGGCCCACCCTTCCGAGTTCGATTCGCGGCGCAGTCACGTCGTGCTGCCAGGTGACTCGAAGACGGGCGTCAAGGACCCGGTGATCGTCCGGCGCGGCGACGAGTGGCACATGTGGGCCACCTGCCATCCGCTGGACGACCCCGCGGAGGCCGACCAGATGGTCACCGAATACGCCTGCAGCACGGACGGCATCACCTGGACATGGGACGGGGTCGCGCTCGGCGGGCGGCCGGGCCACTGGGACTCGCGGGGCGCGCGGGTCACATCGGTCTGTTTCGACGGGGGCACGATCGTGGCCTACTACGACGGCCGGGCCACGGCGGCGGAAAACTACGAGGAGCGGACTGGTGTCGCTATCGGCACCGAGCCTACGGTGCTGGCCGCCGTGGGCACCGAGCCACTCGCGTGGTCGCCGTATCACGGCGGAGGACTTCGGTACCTGGACCTGCTGTCACTACCGGATGGCCGCAAGCGCCTTTACTACGAGATGACGCGGCCCGACGGCGCCCACGACCTGCGCACCGAGCTACAGTAGTCCGGTTCGCCCGCCCGTGCGGGCTGGTCATCTTTCCCCCGCCGGGCGCTTGTCCCGGCCGCCGGTCACGGGCCCGGCGACGCCGCCTCCCTGGGCTCCTGTGCGCCATCGCCGGGGCCCCCGGAAGCCTGGTCTCCGCCCGGCTCGACGGGCCGGCCGTTCTTGGCCTGCGACTGTCCCTCCGGCCGGGCCCCGACCATCCCACCGGAACGGTCACGCGGCGTCCGCCAGTCACTGAAGTCCGCGCCGAGGACCCGTTCGAGAAGTTCCAGGTCGGCCTCGAACCGCGGGATGAGTTCCTGGCGCTGCTGCCAGCTGAGCGGCTGCCGTTCACGGTTGTCGCGCTGCAGGAACTGTTCCATCCTGGCCGTCAGGCCGGCCGCCGCCGAACCCGGAAGGAACCGGCCCACGGCCGAGCCCGCTCGCAGGGTCTGGGCGACCGCCCGGTGCGCGAGCGTCGCCTCGGGATGCGCGGTGACGTTCTGCCGCGGGATCTCGGTGACAAGCCCCTTTTCCACGCCCAGGAAATCGAAGATGCCGTCGAGGGTGGCTGCGGGCTCATCCACCAGCTGGCGGTACCGGATAACGAGGACCTGCTCACGGGGGAACATCGCGAAGATGTGCTCGAGCTGCTCGCCGTACCGCCCGAGGCCGATGTAGTGCCAGAACGAGGCCCAGCCCGCGGCGATGCGGCGCTCCTCCTCCCCGCACGCCTGGACGAAGTCGCCGATTGGCTCAAGCCCGGCCGACCAGAGATGCGTCCAGTTCGAATGGGCGCGCTCGACCGGATCCCGGATGATCGCGATGAGCTTGGCGTCCGGGATCAGATCCCGGATTCGGCGCATGGCATCGAGGTCGTACAGGTACAGCGGGGTCGACTCGCCGCGCAGCGTTCCGTCCGGAGCGGCATCGAAGAGCGCCTCGTAGTCCTGCCGCTTCCACACGTGCTCACGGTAGGTCAGCGCGTCACCGGGGCCGCCCCGGGTGGGTGGCGGCCCGTCACTGAGGAAGAACTTTGGCTCCTTGATCTGCGACATGTAGAGCGCCGGATGACTGGCGAGGGCTGCGTGCAGCGCCGTGGTACCCGCCTTCGGCGCACCGATCACCAGGAAGTTTGGCAGTGCCACGGGGCCTCCTCGGCGGGCAAGACTCCATCAGGACACGGGTTCCGGATTATGTCGGCTGTATAACTAGATTATTGGCGAGAACCTATCATCCGGTCCTGGTGCTGGACAGCTTCGCGTCCCGTCTTTGTGCTGGTGAGCTCCCGCCGCCGCCCGGTTGAACCGGCTACGTTCGGGCTGGTCTCCTACCCTGCTGGATCAGCGTGAACCTCTCGGTGTGAGCGTTACCGTCTTTCGTTATGACGAAGCCGGAGCCCGGTTATCTGACCGCCACGCGAGCCGCCTACGGATATCGGCTACGGGACTGGCCGCGTGACGGCTCATCTGCGTTCGCTTGGACTGCGGGCTTTTGATATCGACCTTTCACCGGTCATGCTGGCCGCGGGATGCGCGCCGGTGGGGTCGTCCTGGCCAACGATCCCTCGATTGAGACGACCGCTCATGCGAATAGAGTGCAGTGCCCGCGCGCATATCTATGCGCCGCCTCGCATACTCACTCACGGTTCAGCCAACGCGGGCCGTCCTTCGCGGTGATTGCCGCCTGTCATACCGCTGGAGGAAGCCATATCGCTCAGAGAACGCTGACTATGCGCTTCTCGTCGATGGCAAGTCCGCCGCTGCCCGGTGGCACAGAATGGCCAGTTATGGGCTCTGCCGCGATCGGAGGTTGCTTTATGGCCTAGCCCTAGTTGTAGATGTACACGCAAGTGAAAGATTATTGTGCCTGGCGCGCCGCGGGCGATGCGCTGTGGACTCAGGATGCACTGCTCGCCCTGGTGCCGCCGCTGCCGTGATCTTGCCTGATCGCGCAGGCGGTGGGTATAGAGGGCGGCCGCGGGGAAGATCCCGCGGCCGCCTCTTGGTAGCGTTGCCTATCCATTACGGAGAGCCGAATGGGAGGAAGCGCCCGTTGATGATTACTGCCGTCGCGCTAGCACATTCGGGCGGTTGTCCACGCTGCCCAGTTGCGGCCATTGTCTGACATGCGGACGGCGGCCGCGGCGTTCGCGGCCGGGTTGAGCATGCGGGGCCCGCCGTTGTGGATCTGCCACAGGCCCCAGTCGTTGGTGGGGCTGATGGCATTGGGGTTGCCGCCTGATTCATGCTCGGCGATGCAGGCCGCGTGGGAGGCGGTCCTGCCGTTGCCGCCTACGGCCATCCAGAGGTGTTCGAGCGCGCCGAAGCTGTAGTCGGCGGTGAGCGGCCTGGTGTAGGCGTCCAGGACGGCGCTTTGGTGTGGCTCGGCCGCGGCGGCTGGCCCGGTTGCGCTGGCCGCCGTGGCGGCGCTGGTTGCTGCGCCCGAGGCGATGGCGGCCATGGCGACCGCGCAGCCTGCTGCCGCGACGGTGAGTGTGGAGAACTTGCGGTTGGGTGTCTTCTTGGTAGCCAAGATGACCTTTCGGTTGTGCACTTGGCGTGCTCGGCGTCCACCCATGGGCGTATGCCCGCCGCCGCGAGAGCGGCGGCTGAGCATCGGCGTGCGCACGTGTCGCAGGGTCAGGGCGACGGGCCACTTTGGCAACTTTGGCAACTTTGGCAACTTTGCGCACGCTGGGTGCTTGAAGCCACCATGCAGCATTCAGCCCGGAAGCGGAAGGTGCCCGAATCCGGAATAAAACGCTGTGACCTACAACTCCTATTTGCCCGATTTGGGCTTCAAGTTTCAAATGGCGGGGGGAAGGGATGAGCTGGTCCCAGGTGATTCGGCTGTGCAGGAGCTGGCGACGCGCTTGGGACCATGTCCTCGGGTCTACCTGCGCCCCACACACAGAGCAAGCTGCCCGGCATTCTTCCCCAGACACCGGGCTCCTTGTTCAAGCGCGGCGAGACCAGCCCACGCCACCTCAGCCCCTGTCCGGCCGCCGCTACAGAGATACCGGCCGGCAGGCGGGAATAGAGCCCGCGCCGCGTGTTACCCGAGATCCTTTTCCAAAAGGAGCCTATATCTTCCGGTACTGGAGCTTTGGGCAGGTTTTGTGTAACAGGCTGATTTATGCACCACAGCCTTCAGTTGAGAACGCCCGGATCTGCCGCGCGTGGCGCGTTCCGCGCGTTTTCGCGGCGGCCGGATGCAGGCGCAGTGTCTGGGCAAAAAACGGGCTCGCGTGAAAGCCGCCACGGGGCCGGCTCCGCGAACTCCGGCCTGAGCACACACGCGCACACGGACCGCGAGAGCCCCTCCCCAGCGAACACGCTCATCTGCCGCGATGACGCTCGTTCCCGGAGGCGCGATCGTGCCGAATGCGTGCGTTGCGGATGCGCATAGCGGGTGTCAGCGGCGGAGGATGTCGCGAAGGTGCTGCACGGGCCATCGCCGGTCGAACAGTGTCGGGTCGTCCCGGTCCTCGGCGCGAAGGTGCTCGATCAAGGTCACATAGTCATTGAGGTCGAGCGTCCTGATCAGGGTGAGCAGGTCGGCCGCCTCGCCAGTGGCGGGGGCGATCGGTGCGACGAGCCGGTCGTAGAGCTCAACGACCTGGTGAATCACCGTCAGGTGGCGCGGCCCGGGCTCGACGGAGGGGAAGTTCGTCGCGGCGTAGTCCTCGGTGAAGACGATCGGCTCGACTGCCAGGGCCTGTGGTCCGTAGTGCTGGGCGAGGTGGATGAGCAACTCGACGTCGAAGGTCTCGTTGAAGGACGTCATCTGCCGGATGGCCGGACTGAGCGCGGCCCCGTCGAAGGCCTTGAAGCCGGCCTGGGTGTCGAGCACGTGGGCCAGGGGCGGGATGAGCAGGGCCCGGACGAAATGGCGGAACAGGACGATGATCTTGTCCGGCTTGTCGCCGGTGCTGTGCGGCTCGGTGACCGGCCCGTCGGCCCGGACCAGCACCGCCCCGTCGATCCCGTAACGCTGGCCAAGCGCGCCGACCACCTTGTCACCGGCCACCACCGGCGCCGCCAGCGAGCCCAGCTGGGCCAGGTTCGCGGACAGATCCGCGTCGGTGTAGCAGACCACATGCCGGCCGGCGCCGTTCGCCTGCCTCGGATCGGTCCCGGCCGCGGCGGCCAGCCCGGCCAGTATCGATCCACCCTTGCGGGACTGCTCGGTCGAGGCCAGCCGGTCGAATGCGGGGCTGATCGAGATGTCACCCCCGATCACCTCAGCCAGCCTGAGCACCGTCACGCTGCGATGACCTTTCCTCGGGTAGCCCTCGGCCCCCGCGATGTCCGTCATGAGGTCGGCACTCGAGGGCCGGTCCGGGCATCCGTCGTCGCAGGCGATGATGCTCCACGTGACGCCGGGCAGGCCGCCGGTCAGCCAATCGAGCTGGCGGACCTTGGTCCGTACGAAGTCCTCCCCGTGCGGGTGCGCTGCACGGGGAACCATGCGGCCCGTCTCGCCGTACATGGCCCACACCACGGTCAGGTGGACCGGCCCGATGAGCTCGCCCAGCCGCCGGCGCGAGCGAGCCGCAGCAATCGCTTCGGCCGCCACCGCCGGACCGTGGCTGCCCGCGACACACTCCGCCGCCGCGCGGCCCTCGACCAGGGCGGAGGCCACATCGAGCACTGCCTGGTTCTGATCAGAGTCCGTGAGATCGCGCACGGGCGCCAGCGCCTTGTCCATAACCCAAGGATGCCAGGGCCCCGGCTCCCAAGCCCCCGGACCGAACACACCCGGCGGATCCCGTCCCGGTCGCCGTCATCACGAGGAACGACGTGGTGCTCAACGAGCAGGCGACGACAACGTTGCGCAGTCAACGCTCGACTACGCCGCTGATCGCACAGGGCGGAGGGCACAGATTGCACATCAGTGCCTGCTCAACCTGGCGGCGGCAGGCCTCCCCACGTCGGTACCCCCGTCCCGGCCGGGACCACCGACCCGATCACCGATCTCGGACGGAGTCTTGGTCAAGCGGCAGAAGTAACTTCCGAGTAGGTCTGTCACCCAAGTACGGCGCGCGGCATCTTAAGCCAGCCGATGTCCGCACATGCCGCCGTCCGGGCGAGCGCGCCGGACCGTCGCTTCAGTTAGATCAACTGGCGTGGCGCGGGGTATCGGCGTAGTTTCCACCGGGCGTTGCGGCCCGTGCCGGCAAGCCGACCGGCGGCAGCTGGCCGGCCGTGACTGCGCCACGGCCCAGAGGTCTTGCCAGGGTGAACCGCCCGGAACGCCTGACCGTTCTGGCGCCTTTACCGCCCAGCGTGACCGCGTCCGCTATGAAGCGACGGGAGCCCGGGCCGCGCTGCGATACTCCGGAGGCAGGCTGTCCACCCCACGATCAGCGCGCCGGGCGGTCACGGGATGATTCTGATCGAGAGGAGCGTTGACACAGAGAACGCGACATATCGTGTTAGTTTGGCGGGCGCGGACCCTTGAAGAGCTCCGGGCCTTGAGAGGTGAGCGTGATGACCGGTCGGTACGCGGAGCGGACGCTGGACAGGTCGGCCAAGGCCGTGATCGCCGTGACGCTGCTGGCGCTGCTGCTGGTGGCGGCCGTGCCGGTGGCCCTGCTGGCCGGAGTGGTCATGATGATGCTGGGACACGTCGCCGGCGGGCTCGCGCTGTTCGGCGGCTCGATCCTCGCCGCCGCCATAGCTGTCGCGCTCGCGGGCATGAGCGGGATGCGGCACCTGCGCAAACTGCTCTCCGGGCGCAGCCTCCGTGTCGTGCAACTGGACGGCAGCCAGTACACCGGCGTCGCAGAGCCAGTCGCAGAGCCAGAGGGCAGCGACTACACCAACGTCGTGCAGCTGGACCGCAGCCAGTACACCCAAGTTCGCTGACCTGACCCTCCCGTTGTTGCGTATATCTTGGGCCGGATATCCGGCGGTGGATTCAGCTGGTGGCCGCGACGGTGAACTGCCCAGGCTCCCGGCGGACCGCGGGAGATCTATTACGCGCTCCAGATCCTGCGCTATTTCCAGCCATCAGGCAGATGACATAAGCGTGCACGCTATGTAGCGCCCCACCAAGAAGGTCAATTTGGTTGGCACTCAGCTACTCGGACGAACTCTTCTGCCGCTGAGCGGTATTGATGTATCAGCTGAGGAGATCCTTGCTCAGCCACATGATCAGGTCGTCGTCGATGGTGACCCGCATCCCTTTGCTTTGCGGTCGCTGGCCCTGGCATGCGCCCCGGCCGTCAGGGATATAGCCGCGCCGTCCATAAAGCCGCTGAGCTGGACCATATTCGTCGAAGAGGCCCGCGGTAATGCCCAGCGTGGCGATACCCCGGTCGCGGGCCAGCTGCTCGGCCGCGTCCATCAGCAGTGTGGCAACGCCCTGCCGGCGGAATGGCCCGGGCCACACCAGGCTGGTGGACCAGCGGAATGCCGCGGCGCCGGAAGCCGGCATAGTTCGACTCCCACACGATCGCGACGTATCCGACGACAGCGTGACCATGCGCGGCGATAAGGCTCGCACCTGCCGGTTCGGCATGATCGGCCAGATACTTGCGCGCCTCGCCCTCACCATCACTCACCCACTCGGCGAGGAACCGGACAGACGGCTCGAAGTTATCTTCGCCTATAGGCTGGACACCGAGACCGGAAACGACCATACGGCAAGATTGCCATACGCCTAGCGACGCACTCTCGTGCCGCGTGTCGTGTGACCTGTTGTTGTGCGCGGTATTCGTGCCACACGACAGTCAGGCGTGTATGGTTCCGCGGCTGTCGAAGGTCATCGCACGTTGCAGGGCCGCGGCCCGGAGGCTTTCGGGGATTTCGGCCGGGCCGCCCAGCCCGCTGGCGTTAATGCCCGCCTGCGCTGCCTCCTCGATTACCGAGCCGACCAGGACGGCAAGGTCCGGCGTGCGGTGAAAGATCAGCACCCCGTGATTGGCCAGCAGCACCGCCGGCACCCCGGGAGTCACCGCAGCCCGGATGCTGGCGATGGCTTCGTCGGACCCGCGCGGCCCATACCCAGCCACGGGAACGCCACCGGGAAGGCCGAACATGGCCAATGCCTCCACCCAGCACCCGATGGGCCGGCGGGCGACCGCGTAAGCGGTCGCGTAGGGCGAATGGGTATGCAGGACGCAGCCGACCTCGGGATTGTCGGCGTACATCGCCGTATGCATGGCGACCACAGCGCCCTGGATGGGCGGCAGATCGCCCTCCAGCAGGGTCCCATCCAGCCCTACCCGCACCACCATTGAGGCCGGATGACCGTGCAGGGAGGGGCCAGCGGTGAAGTACATCTCCTCCGCCCCTGGGACCCGCACGCTGACGTTGCCGTGCCCATTCGCCGAGATCGCTCCGCTGGCAACCACACGCTGAGCGATGTCGGCTACCTGAGCGGCCAGTCCCTTGTCCACGATGAACCTCCCCCCGGCAAGCGCACCAGCCACCCAGCCGCAGGAACCTGGTGCCACTAGCTCGCTGCCCCAACGTATCCAGGCATCGTGGCCTGAACAAGGCCACGCCCAGCTATGCGCCTCGCAGACGTCCGATCATGCCGCCGTCCGGGCAACTCCATCGGCCCCTGATGGCTGGCGTGGTGTGAGGTACCGCTCCTGGCAGGTTGGCCTGTTCTCAGGCATCATTGGGCAGATGACCGACCGTGCGCTGGTCAGCCGGTGGCTGGCGGGATACGAGGCCGCATGGCGGGCGACAGGGCTGGCACCGAAGGCCTGGCGGAGATCCTCACCGGCGACGCCATGTACCGCCTTTCCCCCTATGAAGAGCCCGTCGTCGGCCTGGATTCGGTCCGGCGGATGTGGGATGGGAAAAGGGACGGCCCGGATGAGGTCTTCACCCTGGCCACCGAAATCCTGGCCGTCGACGGCCCCACGGCCGTTGTGCGGGCTGAGGTCCTTCTGCGATGTCAGGGCCAGTCGTGGCCTGCTTGGCGTTCCTGCGGGCGCGGTGCGTGCGGTGGGTGCGGATAGTCCGGTGAACGGTCCTGGAAAGACAGGATGCGCGGATTGCGGATGATCCCGTCGCGGATTTCGATGGCCCGCCGGATCGTCTGGTTCGCGTCCCACGCCTGAGGGCCGGTGAGCACCGGGCGCAGGTGCGGAAGCAGGGCTTCGCTTATCTCCCAGGTAGCGGAGTTCCACAGGTACGACGGGCTGTGATCTACGGCGTAGTAGCAGACATTATCGCCGACCACGACAATGGGCTCGGCGAAGCTTGTGGGGCGCGCCCAGCCGAAGCCCATGCCCTCATCGCAGGACACGTCCACGATGAGGCTGCCGCGCGCGAACGAGCCCAGGTCGCTGGTGGGAACGAACATCAGCGGTGCGTCGGTGTCCTGCAGCGCGCAGTTGACCACGATGTCGTGCTCTGCGAGGAAGGCCGCCACCGGTATCCGGCCGGTCCCGCGGAGCACATGGCAGCGGCTGGGGTCACCGGCGTCCTGCTCGAAGTGGACCATGCGCGCCGAGTGGATCGGGGAGGCGACAGCGTTGATGTCACGATGGGTCAGAACGTCAACGTCGTTCACGCCGTGCGCGTTGAGGGCCGTCACCGCGCCCCGGCCGGTAGCCCCGAAGCTGATGACGGCCGCCCGGAGCCGACGGCCATATTCACCCGTCGTCCCGGTTAGCTCCAGGGCATGCAGCACCGAGCAGTAACCGGCCAGTTCGTTGTTCTTGTGAAAGACATGCAAGCCGAACGAGCCATCGGCATCCCAGTAGTTCATCGCCTCAAAGGCGATCAGGGTCAGCCGTCGCTCGATGCTCAGCTGGGTGATCTCCTCGTCCTGGACACAGTGCGGCCAGCCCCACAGGACCTGCCCGTCCCGCATCTGCGCGAGGTCCTGGGGCTGCGGCTTGGGCAGCAGGATGACATCGCATTCTGAGAAGAGTTCCGCACGGGTGCGAAGCCCGGCCACGCACGCAGCCAGCTGTTCATCGGGCACGCCAAAACGCTCGCCATAACCGCGCTCGAGATAAACACGTTCCCGCAAGTCGGCATCAATCCGCTCGACGTGCAGCGGATGGATCGGGAGCCGCCGCTCGTTCTCCTTCCGTGACTGCGATATCACTCCGAGACTGAGCTGATCCACGCGCGCTCCCTAACCCGAGGCCGGCCTCAGAAATCATCCACGGTTCCCGTGAGCCGGGATCACCCAAAGCTCATGCGCCGAGTCTGTCACTGACACTCAGCGAACGACGAGAACAGCGAGCATTGTGCCCCATGGTCACAATGCCCATGCATGATATGCGGGTGATCTTCAGGCCTATGACCCCCGCTGATGAAACATGCCTCCGCTGCCGCCCATTCTCGGCCTGCAGTTCTGGGTTCTGCCGCACAGCCGCGCCAGAATGGCGATGACTGCTCTCACCCCTCGCCTGGCGGTGCGCGCTCGCCGCCGTCGGCGAAACGTGACCTCCCAGTCTGGGCGCTGCTGCTGTGGCTGCTGGTACGTATCCCGAACTGGCAGTGGCCCATTCGATCGCGGCCGGCGGATCGGGAACATCGGCGCCTTGGTGGCTGATCCTGCCGGAGCAGTTCGTCCTGCTCGCGTTCGCCGGCGGGCTCATCACGGCCGCGGTCTGCGACCACCGCATCGCCGAACTTCCCAAGTGGATGACGAGCGAGCACGCCCAGCACGCGCACCGCCGCTACTGGCAGCAACTGAAGGGCCGACCAGCAGACTGGTGACCCGAATCGTCCGAGCGGCAACCTCAGGCCGGGAGAGGAGAGCACGCGGTGGGTGATCCGGACCGCCTGCCGGCTGCGGCGGGAGAACCGCCGGCTTGGGGAGGATGTGGCCCTCAGCCGGAAAGGAACACCTGGTCCAAGTACCTGACAAACAATCATTCTGTCCGTCGAAGCGGGGCAGAACCATCGCTACTCCGCTAGTTTGCCGCCTATGGAAATCGCCAAGATCGTGACGGATACCGCCACCCAGCGCTGGTCGCGCCGGCGCTTCCTGGGGGGCGCGGTGGGTGTGGCCGCGCTCGGGTCGTTCGCGACCGCGTGCGGGACCGGTGCGGATCAGTCGGCGAGCGCCCCCACGTCGCGCGCGCCGGCCTCGCCGCTGAGCGGCACCAGCACCTCCCCCAGATCCACCCCGGCCACCTCCGGCGTTGACGCCGACCTGATCAGACAGCGCTACGAGGGCCTGGGGCCGTTCGCGCCCGCGCCGACGACGTCGGCCGTCAAGCCGATCACGCTGAACGCGTCCGACCCGACGGTGTTCTCGCACGTGCCGATGACCGACACGGTCGTGTTTGTCACGATCGACGACGGCATCGAGAAGGACCCCAAGTTCATACAGATGGTGAAGGACTTCCAGATCCCCATCACCATCAGCCTCGCGGACGTGCTGATCAGGGACGACTACGCGTACTTCGAGGAGCTGTACGAAACCGGCTACATATCGATCCAGAACCACACGGTTACCCACCCACTGGACATGCCGAGCCTCTCGGCCTCCCGCCAGCTCTACGAGATCTCCGGCCAGCAGGAAAAGCTCCAGAAGGAGTACGGGGTGACGCCGTACATATTCCGGCCGCCGGGCGGCAACTACAACGCGACGACGATCGCCTCAGCCAGCGAGGCCGGGCTGAAGGGCTTGATGCTCTGGAAGGAGGCCATGCAGATCTCGGACATGGAGTACCAGACTTCCGCGCACCAACTCAAGCCAGGAGACATCATCCTCTGCCACTTCCGCGGCCCGGCGCAGCTCCATGGCGAGACCATGGTGCGCATGATGATCCGCCTCTACAAGCACATCCAGGCGCAGGGCTTCACCGTCGCCGACGTCACGAAGTACGTGTAGCCGCCAGCTCGCAACTCTCTTCCGGGTGCCATGGGGGCACGTGTCCCCATGTTCCTGGTGGATGACCCCCGTCTCCGGTCCCCATCTGGTGGCGGCTACACTTAAAACGGACGAAATCCTCCGGTTTGAAGAATTGAGGATTTCGACGAACTGAGGTTGTGGCGCGCTCAATGGAGGACTTCTTCGCCGGGCGCTCCCCGGTAGGTCCGCACCCGTCAATCCGCGAGGAGACAGCATGCCCAGTCAGCCCACGCCCGTCCCGCCCGACGATCTGTCGCGGAAACTAACTGTTGCGCGGCCGGATAACGACCAGAGCCTCCCGCACATCGGGCTCGTCGGTGACACCTACACGATCCTCGTCACCGGCGAGGACACCGCCGGAAAGTACACGCTGATCGACATGCACGTGCCCCCGGGCGGCGGGCCGCCACCGCACCGGCACGACTTCGAGGAGATGTTCACCGTGCTTGACGGCGAAGTCCAGGTGACCTTCCGCGGCGAGACGCTCATTGCCCGCGCCGGCGAGACCATCAACGTGCCGGCCAACGCCCCGCACGCGTTCACCAACGCCGCAGCTACGCCGTCGCGGCTGCTGTGCTTGTGCGCCCCCTCCGGGCAGGAGGAGTTCTTCACCCTGGTCGGCCAGCCCGTCGCCACCCGGACTGAGGCGCCACCGGCGCTCGACGCCGACGCGCGGGCGGCCTTCATCGCCAAGTCGAAGGCGCTCACGCCCGAATACAAGACCGAACTGCTTCCGCCGCCCGGCGCGAAATAAGGGACGAGTGCCGAGATGACCCTCACGCTGGACTCTCAGGTGGCCGCGGTGCTCGCGGCGGCGATTGAACGCAGCGGTCCGCCGCCAGCCCCGCCGGTCGGTGACGTCGCCAGCCGCCGCGTCGCGCTCGGCGCCATGCTGCGGCACTTCAACAACGAAGCGCAGCCGGTGGCCAGCAAAGTCGACATCTCCGACCACAGCGTCGTCACGCCCGACGGGGCCACGCTGCTCGCGAGGTGGTACCGCCAGCCGTCGAGCGAGAGCAGGGCGGCGGCGCTGTACCTGCACGGGGGCGGGATGATCGTCGGCTCGGTGCCGATCTTCGACGGACCGGTCTCACGGTACGTGGCCCGTACCGGCGTCTCGATGCTTTCCCTGGAGTACCGGCTCGCACCCGAACACCCCCATCCCACTCCGGTCGAGGACGCCTACGCCGGGCTGGTCTGGCTCGCCGACCGCGCCGCCGAGCTTGGCATCGACCCCAGCCGCATCGCGGTCATGGGCGACAGCGCCGGCGGCGGGCTCGCCGCAGGCGTCACCATCCTGAGCCGCGACCGCAACGGCCCGGCAGTGGCGCGTCAGCTGCTCATCTACCCGATGCTCGACGATCGCACGATGACACCCGACCCGTACATCGCGCCGCTCGCCGGGTGGTCCTATGACGACAACGCCACGGGCTGGAACGCCCTGCTGGGAACGGGACACGAGCACCGCGAGATCGACCCGCCGGCCGCGCCGGGACGGCTCGAGGACGGTGCCGGCCTGCCGCCCGCGTACATCGAGGTGGGGCAGCTGGACATCTTCCGCGACGAGGCCATCCGGTACGCGCTCACCCTCAGCCGGGCGGGCGTGCCGGTCGAACTGCACCTGCACCCCGGCGTGCCGCACGAGTACGACGCCATCGCCTTCGGCGCCGACGTGTCGCGCCGTGCGCAAAGCGATCGCGACCGCGTGCTGCGGGGCTTGTGACGCCGGTCGGCTTTGAGACGCCCTTTAGGGTCCCCGGTCCGCGGGCAGCCGGGCGGCTATGCCGTCGAGCAGGGGTCATCAGGATGTCTATGACCATCCGGGCGCTCAGGCCGGACAGGATGCCTAGCATGCGCTCCAGGTCCTGCGCGTCGTTCGGCACAGATGGCGGCCGACCGTAAAAGCAGCGAGGTTCGACTAAAAGAGTCTGGTCCCTGGCTGGCGCTGGTCGCCGAGAGGGACACGGGGCCCCATCACCGGGCGGACCCCCGCACGTCAAGCGCCCGCACCACCAGGTGAAGATGGCCGCGGGCGCTCCCGAGATGACGAGTTTCTATCGGGCGAAGTTGTAGCGGTTTGGTCCGGGTGTGCCCGGCAGCAGGTAGAAGACGAGCAGCACGATCCAGCCGACTATCGGCACCAAGCCGATCCACCACCACCAGCCGGTGTGGTTCGCGTCGTGCAGCCGCCGGACCGTCAGCGAGAGGCCGGCCAGCCACAGCGGGATGCCGACCACAATATCGAGGATGGTGCCGACCACCGAGGACCGGTTGGTTATGAGGCCGATGACCAAGTAGGCGATGATCTGGAGCAGGACGAACCACCAGAACGCCGACCTGGATGCGCGCCCGCGAAAGGTGAGGATGTGGCCGAACGCGCCGCGGACCGCTTCGCCGAAGCCGACCGGGGCGCCTTGCAGGTAGGCCGTCGGCGCGGCGCCGGTGTAGCCGCCTCCCGGCGGGAAGCCACTGCCGGGCGGGGCGTCCGCCTGCGGGTAGCCGCCGTAGGACGCTTGCTGGTCGCCGGCCTGGCCTTGCTGGCCGCCTGCCCAGGCGCCCTGCCCTGGGACGTGTTCCTGGACAGGGTCGGTGTCAGGATTAGGACCATAGGGATCGCCATGAGGAGTGCTCATGCCGCACCTCCGATTCCCCCGGATCGTGGTGTCGCATGGGACTATGCGAACCTTGAGTTACCCATTTTACACGAGAGGTATTTGACGGACTTTTTCACCGCTGATCGCGTGCAGCCTTTGACTGACCGCGACGTCCCGCCTGCTCTGGGGAGCACCGGCTACGGCCCTTGACATGTGACTATATGGTCACCTATTTTCGTCGTGATGGACGACGACGACCGTGTCTTCAAGGCCCTTGCGGACCGGACCCGCCGCCTCCTGCTGGACCGGCTCTTCGAACGTGACGGCCGCACGCTCACTGAGCTCGAAGCAGATACCGACATGACCCGGTTCGGCGTCATGAAGCACCTTCGGGTGCTCGAGGAAGCGGGGCTGATCGTGACCCGTCGCTCGGGCCGGGAGAAGCTGCACTTCCTCAACCCGGTCCCGATCCGGCTCATCCACGACCGGTGGATCGACAAGTACACCGAAGGCCCTGCCGCGCTGCTCGCCGATATCAAGCACGCCCTGGAGGACGACCAATGAGCGTTACCACCGGCACCACGACCCAGATCTACCAGGTGTTCATCAAGGCCAGTCCCGAGCAGATCTGGGCGGCCATCACCAAGCCCGAATACACCGCCCGCTACTTCCACGGGGCCCGGATCGAGAACACCCCCGACCAGCACCTCTCGCACGGCCCGGACGGCTCGATCTGGGCTGATGAGAAGGTCGTGGAGTTCGACCCGCCCCGGCGGCTCGTGCACGAGTGGCGCTCGCTGTATGACCCTGAGCTGGCGAAGGAACCGGCCAGTCGGGTCACCTGGGAGATCGAGCCGCGGGACGGCGGCTATTGCCTGCTCACCCTCACCCACGACCAGCTCGACGGATCGCCGAAGACCGCCGCCAGCGTCTCCGGCCAGGGCTGGATGTTCGTGCTCAGCGGGCTGAAGACGCTGCTGGAAACCGGCTCGGCACTAGGCGCCAACTAGGACGGGACGGGACTTCGCCGCTAGTCGAGGCCCCACTCCCGGCGCAGGTCGCCGAGCGCGGCGTGGAAGCCGGGAAAGGTCTTGCGGACACAGCCTGGGTCATCCAGTGTCAGGCCGGGAGTGCGCAGGCCGGTGATGCTGAAGCTCATCGCGATGCGGTGGTCGCCGCGGCATTCGATCTCGGCGGGCTTGGGCGTGCCGGGCCAGATCTCGATCCAGTCTGGGCCGGTTGCGACCTGGACGCCGAGCCGCCGCAGGTTGACCGCGCAGGCGTCCAGCCGGTCGGACTCCTTCACCCGGGTGTTGGCCACGTCGACGATGCGCACCGGGCCGTCCGCGAACGGGGCAATGGCGGCCAGCGTCGGCATCGTGTCGGAGATGTCGCGCATGTTCACCTCGGTGCCGCGCAGCGTCCCGTGGCCGGTGACCGTGATCCCGTCGGGGTCAAAGCGGACCGAGGCACCCATCCGGGCCAGCACGCGCGCGAACTGAATGTCGCCCTGCAGGGAGTCGGGGAACAGACCCGGGATCGTCACCGTCTGGCCGGTCACGGCCGCCGCCGCCAGGAAGTAACTGCTCGCCGAGGCATCGGGCTCGATTTCGAAGCTGCGCGCCGCGTATCCGCCCGGCTTGACCACGAAATCATCGCCGTCCTGGGTGACCTTGGCCCCGAACTGCCGCATCATCTTGACCGTCATCGTCACATAGGGGGCCGAAACCAGGCCGGTCACCGTGATCGTGAGGCCGTCGGCGGTCAGCGGCGCGGCCATCAGCAGAGCGGTCAGGAACTGGGACGAAACGCTCGCGTCCAGTGTGATTCGGCCGCCGGCCAGCCCGTCGGCCATGACGGTCAGCGGCAGGTGCCCGTCGGCTTCCTCGTGTGTCACGGTGACCCCGAGGTCGCGCAGCGCGGCGGCCATCGGCCCGACAGGGCGGCGGCGCATCTGCGGGGACGCGTCGAAGCGGAACGTTCCGTGCCCGGTGGCCGCCAGCGCCGGGAGGAAACGGGCGGCCGTGCCCGCGTCGCGGCAGTAAACGTCGGCCGACGCCGCGGGCGGTCCCGTCGGGCTGCCCATGAGGACCCAGTCCTCGTTGGAGCGCTGCACGCTGTAGCCGAGCGCGCCGAGTCCGTCCGCGAAACCCTCGGTGTCGTCGGAGACCAGCGGCCGCCGCAGGTAGGTCAGCCCGGACGCGCAGGCCCCAAGGAACAGGGCGCGCGCGGTCACCGACTTCGATCCAGGAATCCGAACCTCGGTCACAACGCTCCTCGCTGCCGCCCGCCCTGGCGCCCGCCAGCCTAGCTGACCGGTCGCGTCGGCGCGGTGCACCGGACCGGCTCACGATCGGGGGACGGTCCGTGGCGCGCGCCGTTAAGAACTGTGCTTACCGAGCCCTGGTGCGCGCTCACTGCAGGACGCGCAGAATTTCCTGGGCCATGGCCTGCTCGCCCCGGGCGTTCGGGTGGAACGGAACGGCAAGCGAGGTCGGGATCAGGCCCTCCACCCATTTGATCCCGGCGTGCTGGCAGGCGTCGTGCCCGACACCGGGCGCGTACGTGTTGACGAACGTGGCCCCGTGGGCAGCGGCCTCGGTGGCCAGCATCGCGTTGAGCAGGGTCTCGATTCCGCGCAGGTAGGGCACGTCGCCGCGGGCGACGGCGACCTCGGGCCAGCAGCCGTTTCCGCTGACCGGCAGGATATCCGGGTAGCCGACGACCAGGATGCGGGCGTGCGGCGCCCGGTCCCGGATGGCGCCAAGCACCGAGGCCACCTTGGGGCCGGTCTGGGCGATCGCACGGGCGAGCTGGTCCGTCCCGCCCGCGGTGTAGTGCTGGCGGCAAGGGCTGCCGAACGGGCTGGTCAGGCTCAGGGCGGCGCAGGTGACGGCGATGCGGCCGACACCGATGTCGTCCCCGCCGACCTGGAGCGTGACCAGCGTGTCCGCGGCGGAGACCGCGGCGAGCTGCGGCGGGGCCACACCGGTGGCGATCCGCTGGGCCTGGGTCATGTCGGTGGTCGACGCGCCGAAGCAGCTGACGTTGACGAAAGACGACGGGTGCAGCGCCGCTGCGACCAGGGCCGGGTAGTCCTGCTGGGAGCGCAGGCATGCCGCGGCCGATCCGCCGCCCTGCTGGTGCTCGAGTGGCGCCGCGGTGAACGAGTCGCCGAGCGCCACGTAGGCCCCGCCCAGGTCGGCGGGGCGTACGTGGCGCTGGCCCGCGGTGCGAGCGGGGCTGGCTGCGGGGGCGGCACCACCCGACGTGGGGACGGCACCACCCGGCCCGTTCGGCTTTCCAGAGCTGCCGGAACCACAGGCGGCCAGCGCCACGAGAAGCAGGGCGCAGCCCGCGGCCACGAGGACGCTACGATGCACGGTCGCTAACATTCGGCTCTCTCAGTGGGCGGCGAAGTCCCTGCTGCGGATGGTCAGCAGCGATATGACGCCCGCCACGAACGCGATGATAGCCGCGACCAGCAGGATGCTGTTCAGGCCGGTCGCGAACGCGCCCCGGGTGATCATGCCCACGGTCTGCCGGGCCTGGGGCGGGAGCTTCGCGATGAGCTGCCCGATCTCCCCGGACTGGACGGCGGCAGCGATCTTGGGTCCCTGGTGGGACAGCGCGGGCACGGCCGTCACCCGGGTCTCGACCGCGCTTTTGACCTGGCTGGAGAACAGCGTGCCGAGCAACGCGATACCGGTCGCGATCCCGACCTGGCGGAACGTGGAGTTGATGCCGGAGGCCATGCCGGCGCGCTGCGGAGGCACGACGCCGACCGCGGTGGAGGCCAGCGGCGGGTTCACCAGGCCGATGCCCAGGCCGCCGACGATCATGCCGGGAATGAGATGCGTCCAGGTCGACCCGGCGTTCAGCCCGCGCATGATCAGCAGCCCGATGCCGACCATGATCAGGCCCGGGCCGATCAGCAGCCTGACCGGCACGTGGGAGGAAAGCCTTCCGGCCACCGTGGCGGTCACCAGGATGGCGCCTGACAGGAACATCAGCCGCACGCCGGTGGCCAGCGGCGAGTAGCCCAGGATGTCCTGGAGGTACAGCACAAGGTAGAGCAGCATCGAGAAGATCGAGGCGCTGAGCCCGAACGCCGCCACGGAGCCACCGCTGAACGTCGGCAGCCTGAACAGGCTCAAGTCGAACATCGGGTGCGCGCGGTGCCACTCCACGAAGACGAAGACCGCGAGCAGCACCGCCGCCGCGGCGAGGCAGCCAAGCACGAGGCCGTTGCTGAAGGACTTCTGGTTCGACTCGATCAGGCCATAGACCAGGCTGGAGAGCGCCACCGTGAAGATCACGAAGCCAGGCCAGTCGGGCCCGCTGGCCTGGGGCGCGCGCGACTCCGAGACCCTGAGCACCGAGATGAGCACGGCGACGATCCCGAACGGCACGTTCACGAAGAAGATCCACCGCCAGGAAAGACCTGACGTCAGCGCCCCGCCCAGCAACGGGCCGATGGCGACAGCCAGCCCGGTGATGGTGCCCCAGATCCCGAACGCGATGCCGCGGTCCTTACCACGGAAGGCATCGGCCAGCAGCGCCAGGGAGACCGCGAACATGATCGCCCCGCCAACGCCCTGCAGGGCCCGGGACAGCTGCAGCATCAGCGTGCTCTCGGCGAAGCCGCACAGCGCCGACGCCGCGGTGAAGACGACCAGCCCGACCAGGTACAGGAGACGGCGGCCGTACATGTCGGCGATGCTGCCCGCGGTCAGCAGGAACGCGGCCAGGGTCAGCGCGTAGGCGTCCACCACCCACTGCAGGTCCGAGAAGCTCGAGTGCAGGGCCTGCTGGATGTCCGGCAGGGCGACGTTCACGATCGTGATGTCAAGCAGCAGCATGAACGTGCCGAGGCAGACTGCGACCAGGGTCCACCACTTGTTCCCGCGCTGGGTGCTCTCGTGCTGAGGCTGGTGCCCGGCCTCGTGCGGCTGGTCTCGCTGCCCCCCCTTGCGCAGGCCATCGTTCCCGTCCCGGGCGTGGTGATGCGGGCCCTCACCGACACCGGACAGGTCTTCGTGGGCTTCGGTCACGACGGCTCCAGTGGCGTAGGCGTTCAAGGGCGGCGGGACGGCGGATTTACGCAGGCAGGTTGCATACGTCCTCTCCGACAGGGTCCCATGCGGCCCGGCCACAGACGGTTCCGGCCCCTCCTTATGCGGAGCCGGAGGCCATGAGCCACTGGCTCCCGTCACCCGGTGTAGAACCCGGCAGCGGCTCAGCCGACCGAATCGCCGCTCACTGAAGCGCCGCTCACGATGTCATCGCCCGCGGAATCATCGCGCGCCGTGCCGTGGCCCGCGGAATCATCGCGCACGGGCCAGCAGGCGGCCAGCAGGGCCGCCCTGCCGTGCAGCTTGACCCGCTCGCCGCGGCCCAGCGACCGGGCCAGCTCAGCCTCGGCCTCCTCCACCCGCAGCCACACGTCGTAGGTGACCGGGCGAATTCCGCGCCGGGCGAGCGCCTGTTCCAGCGCCTCGACCCGGGATCCGGCTGGCGGCGCCGTCGCGTCCGGGTACCGGAGCACGCCGGGCCGGGGCAGCGGCGCATCCGCACCCGCGGGGACGCCGGCCAGGTCGGCGAGCAGGCTGCGGACGGTCTCGGCCGCATCGGACTTGTTGGTGCCGATCACGCCGGTCGGACCGCGCTTGAGCCACCCGGCCACGTACTCGCCGGGCAGTGGGCGCCCGTCAGGGCCGAGCACCCGCCCGGCGGCGTTCGGCACGACGGCGTTGCGCTCGTCGAACGGGACGCCGTCCAGCGGGACGCTCTGATAGCCGACCGACCGGAGCACCAGCTGCGCGTCAAGGGTCTCCAGTTCCCCAGTGCCCTGGAACGCACCGCTCCCGTCGAGGCGGGTGCGCTCCAGCACGACCCCGGTGACCCGGTCGGTGCCGGTAATCTCCACCGGCCGCAGCCAGAACCGGATGGTGAGCGTCCGCTGGGGACCGTCCTGCGGCCCGCCGGCGGTCTCCGCACCCTCCCCGGCTGCCGCGCCGTCAGCGCGCTCCCCCGCCGCCCATTTCCTGATCACGACCATGTTGCCGCGGACACGGCGGTCCGACTCGGCGAGCGACGCGCCTTGGCCGGTCCCGTCGAAGGCGTCCGGGTCGGCCTCGGCGGCCGGGACGATGACCTCGACGCCGGGCAGCTCACCCAGCTCACGCAGCTCCTTGGTGGTGAACTTGGCGTGCGCGGGGCCGCGCCGCCCGATCATGTGCACCTCACGAACCTTGCTGGCCTGCAGAGCCTCCAGCACCGGCTGGGGCACGTCGGTGCTGTGCAGGTCGGCCGGGTCCCGGGCCAGGATCCGGGCCACATCCACCGCGACGTTCCCGACGCCGATGACCGCAACCGACTCAGCGTCCAAAATGAACGTGCCGGGCCCGACGTCCGGGTGCCCGCAGTACCAGTTGACGAAGTCGGTGGCCGCGTAGCTGCCCGGCAGGTCCTCGCCCGGAATGCCGAGCCGCCGGTCCCGCATCGCCCCGGTCGCGTAGACCACCGCGTCGTAAGCCGACAGCAGGTCGTCGCGGGTCACATCCTCGCCCAGGTGCACGCCGCCGAGAAACCGGACGTCGGGGCTTTCCAGCACCCTGCGCAGGTACTCGGCGATCGACTTGATCGACTTGTGGTCGGGGGCCACCCCGTACCGGACCAGGCCGTAGGGCGTGGGCAGCCGATCGTAGACATCCACCCGGACCCGCACCGGCCAGTCCGGCCCTTCGAGCGCGGCCGCATGCTTGACCAGCGCCTCCGCCGTGTACAGCCCGGCCGGACCGGACCCGATGACCGCGACCTCCAGCACCTTCATGCTCTACACCCTAGGCGCTTGCTATGCCTCGGGATTCTCGCTCGCGGTGTCGGCTCCCGCCAGATCTCGTTCGGCTGAATTGCCCACCGCCGGGACCTCAGGGCCGGCGCGGCGCGCCACCGCCTCGGTGATCTGGCGGGCCAGGTGCTGCGGCGTCAGGCCAGCCGCAGCGAGCACCTCGCCCCGGTCGCCGTGCTCAAGGAACTGCTGCGGCAGGCCGAAGGTCTTGACCGGGATGTCGACGTCGCGGTCGCGGAGCAGCCGGGACACCGCGTCGCCGTATCCGCCGACCCGGCCGTTGTCCTCGACCACAGCCACCAGCCGGTGCTGGCGAGCCGCAGCCACGACGGCCTCGTCGACCGGCTTGGTCCAGCGGGGGTCGACGACCGTGACGCCGATGCCGTGATCGGCGAGCCGCTCGGCGACCGTCAGGCACATCAGCGCCATCGGGCCCGCGCCCAGCAGCAGCACGTCCCGGCCGGTACCCTCGGCAGGCTCGCGGAGCACGTCCATCTCGCCGAGCTTGCCGGTAGCCTCCACCTCACCGCCGACCGTGCCCTTGGGGAACCGCACCACGGTCGGCCCGTCGCTTACCGCGACCGCCTCGTTGAGCAGTTCGACGACCCGGGCCGCGTCCCGGGGAGCGGCGATCTTCAGGCCGGGCACGACCTGCAGGATCGAGCCGTCCCACATTCCGTTGTGGCTGGCGCCGTCGGGCCCGGTGACTCCGGCCCGGTCCAGCACCAGCGTGACCGGCAGCTTGTGCAGCGCCACGTCCATCAGCACCTGGTCGAAGGCGCGGTTCAGGAACGTCGCGTAGATGGCGACCACCGGGTGCAGCCCGCCGAGGGCCAGGCCGGCCGCGCTGGTCACCGCGTGCTGCTCCGCGATGCCCACGTCGTAGACGCGGTCCGGGAAGGCGCGCGCGAACGCGCCCAGGCCTGTCGGGTGCAGCATGGCCGCGGTGATGGCGACCACGTCCGGGCGGCGCCTGCCGATCTCCATCAGCTCGTCGCCGAAGACCTGCGACCAGGTCTTCGTCGGCGCGCCGGGCACGACAGCGGCCCGCGGGGTGCCCGGCACCTGGTGCAGGCAGTCATCCTCGTTCTCGACGGCCGGGCCGTACCCGAAGCCCTTCTGGGTGATCAGGTGCACCAGCACCGGGGCGCCGTAGTCCTTGGCCCGGCGCAGCGCCTGCTCGACCATGGCCTCGTCATGGCCGTCGATCGGGCCCAGGTACTTGAGGCCCAGGTCCTCGAACAGCACCTGCGGCTGCAGGACGTCCTTGAGGCCCTTCTTGATGCCGTGCAGCGTCTCGTACACCGGCGGCCCCAGGACGGGGGTCCGGGACAGCGTGGTCTTGATGTAGTCCAGGACGTTCTCGTACCGCTGGCTGATGCGGACCGAGGCCAGGTTGTTGGCCAGCCCGCCGATCGTCGGCTGGTAGGAGCGCCCGTTGTCGTTGACCACAACGACCAGCCGGGAGTCCTCGGCCACCGAGATGTTGTTCAGTGCCTCCCAGGCCATCCCGCCGGTCAGCGCGCCGTCCCCGATGACGGCGACCACCGCGCGGTCGGTCTCGCCGCGCAGCTTGTACGCCTTGGCCAGGCCGTCGGCGTAGGACAAGCTCGTAGAGGCGTGCGAGTTCTCCACGAGGTCGTGCTCGGACTCGGCCCGGTTCGGGTAACCGGACATGCCGCCGCGCTGGCGCAGCGTGCCGAACTCGGCCTGGCGGCCGGTCAGCAGCTTGTGCACATAAGCCTGATGCCCGGTGTCGAAGACGATCCGGTCCCGGGGCGAGCTGAACACCCGGTGCAGCGCGATCGTGAGCTCGACAACGCCAAGGTTCGGCCCGAGGTGACCGCTGGTGCGGATAACGGTCTCGATGAGGGTGTCGCGGATCTCGCCCGCCAGGATGGCCAGCTGTTCCTGGCTGAGGCCCTTCAGGTCTTCTGGGCCTTCGATAGACTCCAGCACGGTCACGTTGGGACGCTCCTCGGGTGGGACGGCAATTCCCAGAGTCTATTTGCGGCACTCTCCGGGACACACGCGACACCCGTTCAAAGGCTGACGTGCGTGTCGCCTAAGTCCTGAGCCGACGCCGTCCCTAGGCGCTGCTCCAGCCGCTGGCCTGGGATACAGGTATAGCCGGCCAGCGGCGGCGGTGATCGTCCGGCGGGTGGGACGTGGGGAAGGTCTCAGCTGAGGTGCGCGGCGGCGGTGACTTCGGCCACCACGGCGGGCCCCGGCTCCCAGAGGGTGGCCCGGTCGGCGTCCGGCCCGGCGGCCTGGCCGATCGTCCGGACCGGGATGACGTCGGCCATGTGCCCGTCATGCCCGATGCTGACCACCGGGCGGGCCAGCGGCCGCGGGTCGGTGAGCCGCCAGTGGTGGGCATTCGGCCGGGCCCATTCGCCGCAGTCGCAGCTCTCGCCCCGCGTCGCCGCGGAGCACACGTCGGCCAGCGTGACGACAGCGACAATCCCGCCGATGGCCGCGACCGGGTCGCCCGGATCCCAGCCGGTGAACCAGAGGAGGGGTTCCTCGGCGGCGAGGAGGTCAACGTGCATCGAGGCGTAGATGGCCAGCCGCCCGCGGTAGGACGGGGCCCAGTCGCGGTTCTCGACCGGCTTCCGGCCGCGCGCGATGGCCCAGGCCCACGGCTGGCGCACGCTGAGCAGCTGCACGTTTCCTCCCACGACCGGCTCAGCAGGGCACCGTCGCCCGTCTACCGGTCTCGTGTTTAGCCTGTGAATATTTGTACTCTGCTGGGGCCTTATGGGATTGGGACTCCACGCAGAAACAAGTTATAAATTCCATCGATGTCACTTAGCGCAGCCGGCCCGCGGATTCGGCCGGGACAGCGCACGGACCGGTAACTTTGAGTAGTTATGCGCCTGCGTGTCGTCGACAGGCATCGCCTGATCCGCGGGGCTGCGGCCCACGAGGGTGCTGCCGGCGCCGACGCCATCGATGGCCTCGGTGGTCTCCGTAGTCTCCGTGGCCTCGCTGACCGGCAGAAGCTTCGCCCGGCCCGCGAACAGGCCGACCGTCAGCTCTACGCCGCAGATGAGCAGCAGCAAGATGACCGGAACCGTCCACCCCCCGGTGGACGCGCGCAGGAACCCTACCGCGAGCGGGCCGGCCGCCGAGACCAGATAACCGACAGATTGCGCCAGCGAGGACAGCGACGCGGCGGTGGCCGGGTCGGGGGCTCGCGCCATGGTGAAGAAGATGGCCAGGCCGAGCGCCGCCCCCTGGGCCGCGCCGAGAATCAGCACCCAGACGGCGGCCGACCCGAGCGGGGCCCACAGCGAGCCCGCCAGGCCGCCCGCGGTGACTCCCACGACCGGGACGACCAGCAGCCGCTGGTCGGTGACGCGCTGCGCCAGCACCGGGTTGCTCAGCGAGGTGAGCAGGTTGCCGAAGCCCAGCACGGCCAGCAGGGTCCCGGCCGCCGCCGCGCTGTCCCCACGGTCCCGGAACAGTTCCGGCAGCCAGGAGATGGCCGCGTAGTAGAGCAGGCTCTGCAGGCCCATGAAGGCGGTGACCTGCCACGCCAGCGCGTGCCGGTGGACACGGGCCCGCGGGCGGGCTGGCCCGGTGCGAGGCTGGGCCGGGGGACGCGGCACCCGGCGGCGGTAGCGAAGCTGGGTGATCCAGATGAGCGTGGCGGCCACGGCGGGCAGCCCCCACAGCCCGAGCGTCACCTGCACCGAGCCGCCGGTGGCGTCGTAGAGCGGCACGCTGATCAGCGAGGCGATCACCGCCCCGGTGGACAGGCTGGTGAGGTACATGCCAATGAGCAGCCCGGCCCGGGCCGGCCAGCGCCGCTTGATCATGCTCGCCAGCAGGACGTTCATGATGGCGATCGCGCCGCAGGCCACGATGGTGCCGGGGAACAGCATCGTGCCGGGCAGCGCGCCGCGCAGCAGCAGCCCGGCCGACACCAGGATGAGCGCGCCGAACAGCACCCGCTCCTCCCCCAGCCGGCGGCTCAGCCAGGCCGCGAGCCCCGAGACCGCGCCGAAGCACAGGACCGGGGTCGCGGCCAGCAGGGTCACCGTGGCCGGGGACAGTCCCAGCCGTTGCTCAAGTTCGGGAAAGATCGGGGGCAGGCTGGTGATGGCGGCCCTCAGGTTGAACGCCAGCGCCGCGATCGAGATGACGAGCAGTGCGGTTTCCAGCGACCGCCGGCCGGACCCGCGCGCGGGCGGCCCGGTGGCCGGCTGGCCGGCCGCTGGTACGGCCGACTCGCCCGCCGCCGGAAGATTAGCCATCAGCAACTAAAACTACCGAACTGCCCGACCGGGTGGGAGATGGCGGCCCGGGCCGGGACTGCCGTACGGCCGCCTACGGCAGCAGCAGAAGCTTGCCGGTGGTGCGGCGGCCCGCGAGGTCTTCCTGGGCCCGGGCCGCCTCGGCCAGCGGGTACGTGCCGCCGATCCGGACGTCGAGCAGGCCCTCGGCCAGCCACCCGAACAGGTCGCCCGAGCGCCAGAGCAGCTCGTCCCGGTCGGCGACGTAGCTGCCCATGGTGGGCCGGGTCAGGTACAGCGAGCCCTCGTAGTTCAGCCGCTGCGGGTCGAACGGCGGCACCTGGCCGCTGGCCGCGCCGTAGAGCACCATCATGCCGCGCGGGCGCAGCGCGGCCAGGCCGTCGTCGAAGGTCGCCTGGCCGACTCCGTCGTAGACGACGTCGCAGCCGCGGCCGCCGGTTACCTCGGCCACGGCCGCGCGGAACTCGCCGTATCCCACCACGTGGTCGGCGCCCGCACGCCGGGCCAGGTCCGCCTTCTCGCCACCGGAGGTAGTCGCGACCACGATCCCGCCGCGCTGCTTGACCAGCTGGGTCAGCAGCAGCCCGACGCCGCCGGCGGCGGCGTGCACGACCGCGACGTCGCCCTTGCGCACCGGGTAGGTGCTGAAGCACAGATAGTGCGCGGTCAGACCCTGCAGGATCACGGCCGCCGCGACCTGCAGATCCACGCCCGGCGGAACGGGCACGGCGCGGGCGGCCGGGACCGCCGCCTGCTCGGCGTAGCTGTGCGGCACTCCCGCCCAGGCCACCCGGTCGCCTGGTGAGAACTCCGTGACGCCGGCGCCGACCGCGGTCACGGTCCCGGCCCCTTCGGCGCCCGGGACCACCGGGAACTGGGCGGGCTTGTAACCGCCAACGCCTTCGCGGGTGTAGATGTCCATATAGTTCACGCCGACTGCCGCGACCTGGACGATCAGCTGGCCGTGCTGCGGCTCCGGCGCGGGCTGCTCGACCACGCGCAGGACCTCGGGGCCGCCCAGCTTCTCCACGACGACCGCGCGCATGCGCACCACGCTCCCTAGCTGGAAATGCACCCGCGGCAAGATGTGCCCGCCGTCCGGCCTCCCACCATAGAGGGCCCGCCGGCAGCCGGCCACGGGACATGTGGCGGACCAGCCCGAGCATCCTTAGCACGCCGCCAGCACGCCGCCCGGGTCAGTCGATCGCATCGCCGGGGGGCAGGTAGTGCTCGCCCGCGGGCACCTTGCGCGACTGGAGTTCCGCCCAGATCTCCTCCAGGTGCGAGGGCTGGCCCGCGGCCGGGCTGGTGCCGCCCGAGACGGGCACCGTCACCCCGGCCAGCCGTAGATGGCCCAGCCCAGGTCCTGGGCGTCCGCAAGAAGAACCAGCTTCTGGGCGTCCCGTAGCGCGAGTGGCAGTAAGCGCCAAGAGCCACCACCGTTGACTTGGCAAGCGCTTGACCTGTGGCCTTGTCGGCTCCGGTCCGCCGCATTAGCAGCAGTATTGGCAGCAACTCTCCTGCCTGGCCGCCGCAGAAGCATTATGTGCCGTGCTCTCGGAACCCCTAAGGCAGCGTGGGTGGACAGGCCTCCGGGCCGAGGGCCACGGTCGAGCATCACGGGCAAAGGTCGTTCGGCCCTGGCCGCGGCATGCGGCCCAGAACTGGACGATATGAATGCCGTCATCACAGCCGACCGTCGTGGCGGGCGTGCGAGGGACTCAGCCGCGGTCGAGGAGGGAGCGCAGTACGTACTGCATGATGCCGCCGTGCCGGTAATACGCCGCCTCGCCGGGCGTGTCGATCCGTACCACGGCGCGGAACTCCCGCCCGTCGGCGGTCACCGTCACCTCAGCCGGTATCTGGCCGAAGTTGATTTCCTCGATGCCGGTAATGTCGAACGTCTCGTGCCCGGTGAGCCCGAGCGAGGCGACCGACTCCCCGGGCTTGAACTGCAGCGGCAGGACGCCCATGCCGATCAGGTTGGACCGGTGGATCCGCTCGAACGACTCGACCAGCACCGCCCGGACGCCGAGCAGCGCCGTGCCCTTGGCGGCCCAGTCGCGCGAGGATCCGGAGCCGTACTCCTTGCCGCCCAGCACGATCAGCGGGGTGCCCTCCTCGATGTACTTCCGGGAGGCGTCGTAGATGCTCATCTGCTCGTCTTCGGGCAGCTTGGTGGTGACCCCGCCCTCGGTGCCCGGGGCCAGCAGGTTCCGCAGCCGGATGTTGGCGAACGTACCGCGGATCATCACCTCGTGGTTTCCGCGGCGCGAGCCGTAGGAGTTGAAGTCGCGGCGCGGGACGTCGTGGTCGGTGAGGTACTGCCCGGCCGGGCTGTCGGTCTTGATCGCACCGGCCGGCGAGATGTGGTCGGTGGTCACCGAGTCGCCCAGCAGGGCCAGCACGCGGGCCCCGTGGACGTCGGTCACCGGCTGCGGCTCATCGGGCATCTCGTCGAAGTAGGGCGGCCGCCGCACGTAGGTCGAGTACTCATCCCAGGTGAACGTGTCACCGGCCGGGACGTCCAGGCCACGCCACCGGTCATCGCCCCGGAAGACGTCCGCGTAGTCCCGCGAGAACATCTCAGCGGCCACCGCGTCCCGGACGACCTCGGCAATCTCCGCGGGCGACGGCCAGATGTCGCGCAGGTAGACCGGCCGCCCGTCGCTGCCGGTCCCGATCGGGTCGTTCACCATGTCGACGTCCATCGAGCCGGTGAGCGCGTACGCCACCACCAGCGGCGGTGAGGCCAGGTAGTTCATCTTGACGTCGGGGTTGATCCGGCCCTCGAAGTTCCGGTTGCCGGACAGCACGGCGACAACCGCGAGGTCACTCTCGTTGACCGCGGCGCTGATCTCCTCGGGCAGCGGCCCGGAGTTGCCGATGCAGGTCGTGCAGCCGTACCCGACGAGGTTGAAGCCGAGCTTGTCCAGGTAGGGCACGAGGCCGGCCTTCTCGTAGTAGTCCATGACCACCTTGGAGCCGGGCGCCAGCGTGGTCTTCACCCAGGGCCTGCGGCTCAGCCCGGCCTCGACGGCCTTCTTGGCCAGCAGCGCCGCGCCGACCATGACGGACGGGTTGGAGGTGTTGGTGCACGAGGTGATGGCCGCAATCACGACCGACCCATGGTCGATGGTGACCTTGGTGCCGTCCTCCATCGTCACGTCCGTAGGCGTGGAGTGAAGCGTCACCTCACCCTCGGCGGACGGTTCGGCGGCCTCCTCCCGCACGCTCTCGCCCGGCTCCGTGGCCATGGGGTCGGAAGCGGGGAACGTGTCGGCCACACCGTCGGCGGTTTCCGGCACCGAGACGTAGTTGGCCAGTACCTCGCGGAAGGCGGTTTTGGCGTCGGAGAGCGCCACCCGGTCCTGCGGGCGCTTCGGCCCGGCGATCGACGGCACGATGGTGGCCAGGTCGAGCTCGAGCTCCTCGGAGTACACGGCCTCGCGGGACGGGTCATGCCACAGGCCCTGCTCCTTGGCGTAGGCCTCGACCAGCGCCACCTGCTGCTCTGGCCGGCCGGTCAGCCGCAGGTAGGCCAGCGTCTCGTCGTCGATGGGGAAGATCGCGCAGGTCGAGCCGAACTCGGGGCTCATGTTGCCGATCGTGGCCCGGTTCGCGACCGGGACCGCAGCCACCCCGTCCCCGTGGAACTCGACGAACTTGCCGACCACGCCGTGCTTGCGCAGCAGTTCGGTGATCGTGAGCACCAGGTCGGTCGCGGTCGCGCCGGGCGGCAGTTCCCCGGTGAGCCGGAACCCGACCACCTTGGGGATCAGCATGCTGATCGGCTGGCCGAGCATGGCCGCCTCGGCCTCGATGCCGCCGACGCCCCAGCCGAGGATGCCGAGCCCGTTCTGCATGGTGGTGTGGGAGTCGGTGCCAACGCAGGTGTCCGGGTAGGCGCAGAGCGCGCCATCCGCGTCGCGGGTCATGACCACCCGGGCCAGGTGCTCGATGTTGACCTGGTGCACGATCCCGGTGCCCGGCGGTACCACCTTGAACTGGTCAAACGCGGACTGTCCCCAGCGCAGGAACTGGAACCGCTCCTTGTTTCGCTCGAATTCGAAATTCACGTTGCGCTCGAACGCGTCCGGCCGGCCGAATACGTCGGCGATCACCGAGTGGTCGATGACCAGCTCGGCCGGGACCAGCGGGTTAATCTTGGCGGCGTCGCCGCCGAGGGCGGCCATCGCCTCACGCATGGCCGCCAGGTCCACCACGGCCGGCACCCCGGTCAGGTCCTGCATGATGACACGGGCCGGAGAGAACTGGATCTCGGTGTCCGGGTCGGCCTTGGGGTCCCAGCCGGCCAGCGCGCGCACGTGGTCGGCGGTCACGTTCACGCCGTCCTCGGTGCGGAGCAGGTTCTCGAGCAGGATCTTCAGGCTGAACGGAAGCCGCTCGGCGCCGGGCACGGCATCGAGCCGGTAGATCTCGTAGGACGTGCCCGCGGCGGTAAGCGTCGCGCGGCTGTCGAAGCTGTTTCCGGTCATCGTCCTGAGCCTCCTCGCCCATGCCCGGTGGGCCCGCCCCAGCGTTCGGCGCCTGCTCCGGGCTGCGTCTTCCTCTGTTCCCGCTGGTGTTCCCGCTGCGTCTCAACCTACAGTATCTCGATATCAAGCTATCTAGCAAGGGCACAAGTTACTAATCGGTAGCACGCAGGGCAACGATCAGCACGATACTGAACAGGACTGACCGGGAGCCCGCCGAGGATGCGGGATGGCACGGACTCCAGTAAGGGGCGCCGGACGTGCGCGGCCGCGGGGTGATTCAGGACCTTTTCCGCGGCCGCGTACTCGGCACTGCGGGTCAGCGCAGGAGCGCGCCGCCGTCGACGACTACCTGGCTGCCGGTCATGTAGGACGCCATGTCCGAGGCGAGGAACAGGACGACCTTGCCGATCTCGTCCGGGTCGCCCATCCGCCGCATCGGCAGCGTGGCCAGGAAGGCCTCCATCATCGCGGGGTCCATGTCACCCTCGGCGCCGGTGCTTACCTGCGTACCGGGCGTGACGATCCCGCCCGGGGCGACGGCGTTGACCTGGATGCCGTACGGGGCGAGCTCGAGCGCCACGTTCTTGGTGAAGCCCCACACGCCGTGCTTGGTCGCGTCATAGGCGGCCAGCCCCACCATGGACGGGTGAAGCGCGTCGATGGACGTCACGTTGATGATGTGCCCGCCGCGTTCCTGCGCCTTCAGTTGCTCGGCCACGCGCTGGGTGAGCAGGTAGACGCCGCGCAGGTTAACGGTTATCACCCGGTCGAACGTAGCCGCCGTGAGCCCGGCGAGCGGGACGTTCGGGTAGATCCCCGCGTTGTTCACGAGGATGTCGACGCCGCCAAACAGCCGCACCGCGGTGTCCACCACCTCCTGGACGTCGGACTCGTCGCCGACGTCGGCGCCAATGCTCTCCACCCGCAGCCCCGCGCCGGATAGTTCCTTGGCGGCGCGAGCCGCTTCTTCGCGGTTGATATCGGCGATGAGGACGCTGGCTCCCGCCTCGGCGAGCCGCCGGGTGATCCCGAGGCCGATACCGACAGCGCCTCCGGTGACGATCGCCGCCTTGCCTGTCAGATCCAGAAGTTCGGTCACTGGCTTCATAACGACATCTCCTTCAGAGACCCTTCCTTCTCATTAGTCACGCTAGGCACGGACAAGGATCAAGGCAGAGGCTTTCGTCACGAGCCGGTCCCGCCGCTGCGGCGCGGCGCACCGGTGACCTGCCCCATGGCGTCCGGCCAGCCAGAACAGCTGTCATCAGGCGCTGTTTTCCGCTGTTGAGCGGTGCTGTTGAGCGGTGCTGTCGAGCGGTGCCATACCGGGCAGTCCTCCGGACAGCGACGCTCCCCCGGGCTTACATCAGATGCGCGTAGACGACGATGTTGTCCAGGTACTGGCCGGTGCTACCCGAGCCTGCGCCTGATCACCTGCGGCGATCCGTTCGACTCCGGCACCGCCGCATATGCCCAGCAGGGCGACATTCTGGCGCCGTGATCCAAACGTTGGACGCGTGTAGCTGAGTTGGAATGAAAATTGATGTGCGATTCTGTAAGCCGAATCGATCCTAGGCGGTGACCTACGGAAACGCCGCGCACAGGGCGACCGGCCCGGCGGCTGGCCGGCGACACGCGCTGGCGGATCAGCGGACGCCGTAGAACATGCGGCGCCAGAACCGGCGGCTGCCCAGCAACCGGATCCGGAGCCGCAGCGGAAGGCGGCCCGAGGGCTGGTGAATGCACCGGCCGGTCCCGCCGGGCAGCATACATTCGCCTGCGCAGTTACCCCAGCAGTGCCGGCAGTGCCGGGTGACAGACCGGTCCACTCCCCCATGATGTACCGGCTGCGACGATAGGGTCGAAGCGCGACGCCCGCGGCCGAGGAGGAGCCCGCGGACGGCAGGGACGCCCGCGGGCCGTCGCGGCCGAGGAGGCACCGACCGCATGCGTTTTGCGATCAAGACACGACCCGAGCACACCACCTGGGCGCAGATCCGTGACGTCTGGATAGCCGCCGACACTATCCCGCTGTTTGAATCGGCGTGGAACTGGGACCATTTCTATCCGCTGTCCGGCGACCTCAACGGGCCCAACCTTGAGGGCTGGACCACGCTCGCCGCGCTGGCCCAGGCCACGAAGCGGATCCGGATCGGCTGCCAGGTCACCGGCATGATCTACCGGCATCCGGCGGTGCTCGCGAACATGGCGGCGGCCGTCGACATCATTTCCGACGGCCGCCTTGAACTGGGGCTCGGCGCGGGCTGGAACCAGATGGAATGCGACGCCTACGGCATCGAGCTGCCTCCATTGCGGGAGCGTTTCGACCGGTTCGACGAGGGTGTCGAGGCCATCGCCTGCCTGCTCGCGTTGGAGACCACGACGCTGGCCGGGCAGTACGTGCACCTCACAGACGCGCGGTGCAACCCGAAGCCCGTCCAGCGTCCCTCCCCACCGATCACCATCGGCGGCCGCGGCCGGACCCGGACGCTGCGCACCGCGGCCCGCTGGGCCCAGCAGTGGAACTGCCTGCCGGAGAGCCTCGACGAATGGCGTGACCTGAAGCAGGCGCTGATCGCGCACTGTGACCGAATCGGCCGCGATCCAAGCGAGATCACCTGCTCGGTGAACGTGCGGGTTGACCCCGATACGGGGATCGAGCCTGCCGTCGCCCTGGCGTCGGCCTACCGTGACGCCGGCGTCGACCTGGCCATCATCAACCTGCCACACGGGGTCAAGCCGGACTTCCTGGCGCCGCTCGCGGACGCGCTGGCCGCGCTGGCCTGAGCCGGGCTGAGCCGGCTGCGCTCAGCTGTCGCCGTCACCGCGGCCTGGGTCGCCGGGGCCGGGGTCGCCGGGGCCAGGCTCGCCGCGGCCGAAGTCGCCGGGGCCGGGGTCGCCGCGGCCGGGGTCGCCGGGGCCAGGGTCGCCGCGGCCGGGGTCAGTTGCTGTGGGGCTGGTCCGGCTGGTCCGGCTGGGCGGCGGGCACCTTGCCGGTCCCGATCCCGGTCTCCTTGAAGTAGTCGCTAATCAGCTCGCGCTGGCGCTGCTGTAGCTCGTCGAAGTGTTTGTCCACGTTGTCGTCGCCGATCGCCTCGACGGTGAGGTAGAGATCCTTGATCTTCTCGAGCTTCTCCTTGGAACCCTCGTGCGCGGGTTCACCGCTACCGGCAGCCGGGCCACCCACGGTGACGGTGTCCTCAGCCAGGACCGTCCGGGTGCGGGACAGCTCGCTGTAAGGTGTCAGCTCTGCTGGGAGCGCTGCCGGATCGGCCAGGTCGCTGAGCTTCGGCTGCGCGGGATGCGGCTCGAACGGCCCGCGGAACGGCTCGGTCTGGGCGCCGGTGTTGGGATCGTGCGGCGCAACGTACGGCTGCGGGCCGCGCCCGGCGTCGTACGCTGGCAAGAGCTCAGGCTGGATGTCATTCGCCGTCTCGGGCTCGGCGGCGGTGGAAGTCGGCGTTTCCGGCGCACTGACATACGCAGGGGCCGGCTCATCGGCTTCGGCCACGGCAGGCGGCTCGTCCCCGCTGGCCTGGTCGTCATCTGAGCCGGAGAAGTAGGCAGCGGGGTCCTCGCGGTAGGTGTAGGTGCCGCCAGGCTCGGGCTCGCTGTAGCCGGAAGCGCCGTCGGGCTCCACGTACTCCACCGGGCCATCCGGCGTCACATACTGCACCGGGCCATCCGGCGTCACATACTGCACCGGGCCATCCGGCGTCACATACTGCACCGGGCCATCCGGCGTCACATACTCCACCGGGCCATCCGGCGTCACATACTGCACCGGGCCATCCGGCGTCACATACTGCACCGGGCCATCCGGCGTCACATACTGCACCGGGCCATCCGGCGTCACATACTGCACCGGGCCATCCGGCGTCACATACTCCACCGGGCCATCCGGCGTCACATACTCCACCGGGCCATCCGGCGTCACATACTCCACCGGGCCATCCGGCGT
>Ga0302226_10000459_pt1 | contig 34213 bp, 32 predicted proteins | sample II_Palsa_E3_3_FD_193524 | JGI IMG/M metagenome (GOLD analysis project Ga0302226, IMG submission 193524) | Peat permafrost microbial communities from Stordalen Mire near Abisko, Sweden - II_Palsa_E3_3 | ecosystem: Environmental > Terrestrial > Soil > Palsa > Peat permafrost | place: Sweden...
TGGCTACGACCATCGCCATCCGCACGTTGTGATGCGACAGCGTTCACGGCAGCGGCACGAGATCCAGCAGGCGATCGATCACTTGATCCGGCCGCACACCTTCAGCTTCCGCCTCGTAACTGAGCAGTACGCGATGACGCAGCACCTCGTGGGCGATGGCATGCACATCTTCGGGCAGCACGTAGTCGCGGCCGGCGAGCCATGCCATGGCTCGCGCACAGCGATCGAGTGCAATCGTTGCACGAGGGCTCGCGCCCCAGGCGATCCAACGCTTCAGCTCAGCGCCATAACGACCGGCATCACGCGTGGCCAGCACCAGCTGGGTGAGGTATTCCTCCAGTGCTGGCGCCATGTGCACCGCCATCGCCGCATCGCGCGCTGCAAACACATCGGTCTGGCTCAGCAGGGCCGGCGATGCGACCACGGGATGCGCGCGACGACTGGCCTGCTCGCGGGCCAGCTTGAGTATCGCCAGTTCGGCGACGGCGTCGGGGTAACCGATCGTCACGTGCATCAGGAAGCGGTCGAGTTGGGCCTCCGGCAGCGTGAACGTGCCTTCCTGCTCGATCGGATTCTGTGTCGCCATCACCATGAACAGGTCGGGCAACTGCCAAGTGCTGCGACCCACCGTGATCTGCTGCTCGGCCATGGCCTCCAGCAATGCCGACTGCACTTTCGCCGGCGCCCGGTTGATCTCGTCCGCCAGCACGATGTTGTGGAATAGCGGCCCGCGCTCGAATTCGAAACTGCCTGTTTGCGGACGAAACACATCGGTACCGGTGAGATCCGCCGGCAACAGGTCGGGCGTGAACTGTACCCGATGAAAATCCGCCTTGATCCGGGCCGCCAGCGCCTTCACCGCAGTGGTCTTGGCCAGGCCTGGCGCGCCCTCGACCAGCAAATGACCGTCGGCAAGCAAGGCGACCAATAGGCAATCGATCAGGTGCGGCTGGCCGATCACGCAGCCTTGCAGCTCATCGCGCAATCGCGCGAAGACCTGCTGCAGGCGAGTCTGGGATTGGGCTTCGGGTATATCCATTATCAGTTTCCGTGGTCGGTGTATACCGCTTAAACCAGGCTTGCCAGAGGCAGCATGGACTTCAGCGGCGTGCTACAGACCATAAACGATGCCAGAAGTTTAACCAGCGGCTGGCGCTGCCAGGACAACACAAAAAGAGAGGCGGCCGAAGCCGCCTCTCTTTTTGTTCGAATTACGTAAAACTTACTGCAATGTGCTGCTGAGAATGCGCGGCGTCACGAAGATCAGCAATTCAGCCTTTGTATCGCCACGCGTCGTCTGCCGGAACAGCGCACCGAGAACAGGGATGTCCCCCAGACCCGGTACTTTGACGATCGTGTTGGTCTTGTCAACCTCGTAGATACCGCCAAGCACCACGGTTTGCCCATTGTCCACCAGCACCGAGGTGTTGATCGAGCGGGTGTCGATGGTCGGCACCTGGCCGCTGCCCGGAACCGTGATGTAACCATCCAGCGCATCCTTGGTGACATTGATCGTCAGATAGACGCGGTTGTCCGCCGTGATCGTCGGGGTCACCTTCAACTCCAGTACGGCATCCTTGAACGCCACCGTGGCGGTGCCGCTGCCGGCGCTGCCCCCGGAGGTGTTCTGGAACGTGACGTAACCGATTTCCTGACCTTGGCGGATATCCGCCTCGACATTGTTGGCGGTGATCACCCGAGGACTGGAAATAACTTCGCTGGTACCTTCGGTCTGTGCCGCGGAAAGCTCCAGATCCAGCGAATAATTGGCGCCGAGTATCCCCAAGCCAATGCTTCCGGAAGGGCTGCCAGAGCCAGCAGGCAGATTGACGTTGAGTCCACCGGTAGTGCCACCGCCCAGGTCAGAGCCACCGATCGAGACCACATTGCCGCCGCCGACGCCTGTCTGCAAGGACGTGGTGGCGGTAGTGGAATTCGAGAACGAAGTATTATTCTGACGACCGTTCACGCCGAACTTCGCACCCAACTCGCGGGAGAAGGTATCCGTGGCGATCACAATGCGTGATTCGATCAGCACCTGCTGCACCGGCTTGTCCAGCACGGCAATCAGATCGCGCAGCTGTTTGATCTTGTCTGGCGTGTCGTTGATCAGCAAGGTATTGGTGCGTACGTCGAAGGAGACACTGCCGCGTGACGACAGGAAGCCGTGGCTAGTATTACTACTGGTCGTACCGCCGCTCGTGCTTTGCAGGCTTCCAGTAGTCAGCAGCTTAGCGATGTCCGTTGCCTTGCCGTAGCTGATCGGCACATAGTCGGTGATTAGCTCAGCCGTATCGTCTGCCTTCAGCTTAGCATCGGCAACATCCTGCTCGTATTTGGCCAGCTCGGCCTGGGGCGCAACCCAGATCACGTTACCGTTGCGGCGCTTATCCAGGGTCTTGGCCCGCAGTATCACATCTAGCGCCTGATCCCACGGTACGTTGACCAGCCTCAACGTGACGCTGCCGCCGACGCTGTCCGAAGCGACCAGGTTGAGCTTGGATACATCGGCGATCAGTTGTAGCGCCGAGCGCACTGGGATGTCTTGGAAATTGAAGGTGACGCGCGAACCGCTATAACTCGGTTCCTGACCGATCTTGGCCAGCATGGCAGCCCTGGAGGTATCGGCTTTCTTTGGCGCCACTTCGACCACGTATTGATCAGGAGTCTGATAGGCCGAAGTATCAACGTCGCCCTTGACCGCGATTTCCATGCGGGCACCTCCACCCATTCCTGCATGAGTTACGACGGATTGCACCGGCGTGGCGAAATCCAGCGTATCCAGACGCTGCGCAAGATTGGCTGGCAGGTTGGCGTGATCGATCGTGACCAGCAATTTGTCGCCCTTGCGGGTCATTTCTGCATTTGCACCGGTGCCGCTGAAGCTGATCAACACACGGCCTTCACCATTCGGACCACGGCGGAAGTCGATATTGGAGATCGCCGGGCCATTCGACACAGACGGCAATGTCTTGCTCGGATCGATGGTGGCTGCCGTAGTCACAGACTGATCTGCACTGCCGTTGTTGATGGTCAGCACCAAGCTGCTGCCTTCGACCCGCGAGCGATAGCTCGACTCACGCATCAGTTCGATCACCACCCGGGTGCGACCGCCAGCCTCGACCGCTGATACGCCGGAGGTCGAGCCCTTGCCGATGTCGAGATGGCGTGCGGCTGCATTGTCGGTATCGGGAAAGTCGATTGCGATACGTGGCGGGTTGCCGGTGGTGAAGATCCTTGGTTGCGGCACCGGGCCACCGCCGAAGTCCATATGCAACTGGACACTGCCGCCTGGCAGCGTGTCGTAGCTGATGTTCTTCAATGTAGTGCTGGCCGCCATTGCGGCGCTGGCCCAGGTGGCACTGGCGATCAACAGGCCCATCAGCATGTAACGGCTCGCATGGCGCATGACACGGCCCCGGACGGATTGGATTTGTTTGGTCATTGCATCAGCCCCTGTATTTCCTATTTCTCGTCGAGCGCGATGCTGGCCGGACGCTCCATCCAGCCACCATTACCGTTGGATACCAGCTCGATCAGATCGATATGGTCATCGCTGATGGCCGTGACGTGCCCATAGTTCTGGCCCATGTATTCACCGACGTGGACTCGATGGATCACTGCACCCGGATCCTTGACCAGTACTTCCAGGCTACTACCGGTACCGAGCGTGCCGACCATCTTCAGTGTATCTAGGGAAAACATCTCAAGCGGCTCCCTCGGTCGGTTCGCGTCTGGCCGCGGACCGTTGCCAGCGTTGTTATTCTGCAGTTCAACGGTGCTCGGACTGAACGGATCGCGCTTGTCCTGATCGTCGTATTTGAACGTCTCGAACGTCTTGATCACGGGTAATGCCGGGATCGGCGCACCCTTCTTGGCTTTTTCCTGCGCAACCCAGTCACGCAGATCTGACATGCCTCGGGTACATCCGCTCAGAACCATCGCAATACCCAGCATCAGCAGTATTCGCGCCACATGGGCTAGCTTGATGGCAGCAAACCTCTTCATTTCTGCCCCCCTGCCGCGGCATTGTTCTTGGTTGCTGCCGCGCTCTCTTCGTCATCAAGATAACGGTAGGTCTTCACAGTGCCCTGCAGAATAAGTTGACCATCTGCAGGAGCGCCGCTCTTGGTTGCCGCCTTCGGGGTCAGCGAGACATCATGCAGGGTCAGGATCACAACCCGTGGCAATGAGGCTACGCCGCTGATGAATGTACCGAACTGGTGATAAGTACCCGTCATGCGCAGGGTGATTGGCCTCTCGGCGTAAAAGTCCTTCGGCGTCTCCGGGCCTGGCTGGAATAGTTCGGTTTCCAATCCTGCCGACAACGCGGTCTGCGAGATATCAACCAGCAACTCGGGCATTTCGGTTCTGCTGGGTAGCTGACGCAGCAGCTGACGCAACATGTCCTGCATCTCATCGAGCTGTTGCTGCAAGGCCTCAAGGTTGACCGCCTTGGCCTGCTTGGTCGAAAACTCCTGCTTGAGGCTCTCTTCCTTGCTGGCCAACGAGGTCAGACTGTCCTGCTGGCTGCTGACGAAGAAGTACCAGCCCACCAGTAACACGATCGCGAACACTAGTACGGTGAAGAAAACTTTGACCGATTGCGGCCAGCCACCAACGTTGTTGCGGTCCAGGTTGCGGACGTCATCGAGGAACTTCATGGTTTGGTTCCTCCCGTAGTAGCCGCACTCACCGGATGGATTTCTGGCTTGACCGCGACGGGCGCGTTGGTCGACTTTGCTGGTGAACCAGTGACCGGAGTGGCCGTGGTGGGAGTACCTGTGATTGTCTTCGCAGCGTTCCCGAGTGCCGCCGGTACTGAAGCCGCAGCTACTGGCACGTCGGCCGTGCTGCTTGCATTGGCAGGAACCGAGTCATCACCGCTCTTTGCATCGTCAGCCTTCGGTCGGCTCAGCGCTACATCCAGGCCGAAGGTGTACGGCATGCGGGAGGAGTCATGGCTGTTTTCGGTCTTGCGCAGATCCGCGTGCCCCATCCAGGGCGAGACTTCAATGTTGCGCATGTATTCGGCGACGCTGGCGTTGGACTGTGCCACGCCGTCGAGAGACATCGACTGACCGCTCTGCTTCAGACCGGAGAGGCGTGCACTGGAAGGGATCGTCCGCACCAGCTCGTCGAACAGGTGCACCATCTGCGAGCGGTCGGCCTGCAGCTGTTCGATGATCTGCTTGCGCGCAAGTAGGTGCGCGCGCACCGTTTCCAGATCCTTGATCTTGGCGATGCGCACGTCCAGCTGCTTGATTTCAGTCTGCAGGTACGTGTTGCGGTCGTTCTGGTTGTCGATGCGCTGATCCATCCAGAACACCCATATCAGCATGACGGCGAATGCTGCCACGAATGCAGCGGCGAGCTGCATATAGAACTCGCGCTCCCGCTGTTTGCGTCGTGCGGCGCGCCACGGTAGTAGATTGACGTGTGCCATCAGTCGAAGCTCCTCATGGCGAGGCCGACCGCGATCATCAGTGCCGGAGCGTCCTGGGCCAGCGACTGCGCCTGTACCCGCGGCGAAAGCGACATGCGAGCCAACGGGTTGGCGACAACGCAGGACACGCCGAGCTGCTCTTCCAGCATCGGCCCCAGTCCTTCGATCGAGGCGCAACCACCGGCCAACACCACCTGATCCACCTTGCTGTATTCACTGCCGGCAAAGAAGAACTGCAGCAGACGGCTGATCTGCTGGATCAGTGACTCCTTGAACGGTTCAAGCGCTTCGGTTTCATACGATTCGGGCAGACCACCCTTGCGCTTGGCGCGGCCGGCCTCCTCGTAGGAGAGCCCGAAGCGACGCATGATCTCGTCGGTGAGCTGCTTGCCACCGAAGACCTGTTCGCGCGAATAGATGGTGCGCTGGTTGCGCAGGACGGACAGCGTGGTCATGGTGGCACCGATGTCGACCACCGCCACCAATGCATCGCGTCCGACATTGAGCTGGTCAGCGACCATCGCGAACGCGTTTTCCATCGCGAACGCCTCGACATCGATCACGCCGGCGGTGAGTCCGCCCAGATCCAGCGCCGCCACGCGCATGTCGACGTTCTCGGTACGCGAGGCCGCCAGCAGCACGTTATTCATGTCGGGGTTGTCGCGCACCGGTCCGACCACCTCGTAGTCGAGGCTCACTTCGTCGATCGGGTACGGGATGTACTGGTTCGCCTCGACTTGGATCTGGCCTTCCAGATCGTCGTCGGAAAGCTCCCCAGTCATCGGGATGATGCGGGTAATTACCGCCGACCCCGCCACCGCCGCCGCCGCGTGCTTGAGCTTGGAGCCCGAGCGTGCCAGCGCGCGACGGATCGCATCGCCCACCGCCTCGACCTCGACGATGTTCTTCTCGACCACGGCATTGGGTGGCAATGGCTCGACCGCGTAATGCTCCACGCGATAACGGCCGCCCGCCTGACTTAGCTGCAGCAGCTTGACGGCAGTCGAACTGATGTCGACACCAATCAGCGCCGGCTTCTTAGGTGTAAAGAGCCCCACGGTGTATCCCCCTTGCCCCTAGCGCCCCAACCAGAATCCTGGCGGGATGCGCAGTGGCATTAAATCGAAAAATTAACGCAATGGCAACGGTCTACAAGAACTTTCTCAAGTAATTCGCGTGATGTCCAACACAATTGCGGATTTACCTAGTTTGGCGCGACCCTTGCTTTAGCCGACTACACCTCATGTGCAGAATACTGCTACATCTATACTCTGCCATGTTTTGACTCAGGTCTCGCTATCCCCACACCATGCGAATTTTGAAGCGTTTGTTGCGCTGGGCATTGATCCTGGCCTTTTCCGGTTTGCTCCTGGCAGTTATAGCGATAGGTGTGGCGTATTGGCTGGTAGCCCCCAGACTCCCCTCGGTGGCGGTTCTCAAGGACTACCACATGCAGGTACCGCTGCGCGTGTTGAGCGCCGACGACAAGCTGATTGCCAGTTTCGGCGAAACACGACGCATCCCGGTGGCGATCACCGACGTGCCGGACCTGCTCAAGCACGCGGTGCTCTCGGCCGAGGATGCAGACTTCTACCATCATCCCGGCGTCGACTGGCATGGCATCGTGCGTGCCGGCTGGCATGTCGTGGTGACTGGCGGCGACAAGGGTCCCGGTGGCTCGACGATCACCCAGCAGGTGGCGCGAAACATCTTCCTGAGCCCCGAAAAGCTGTACTCGCGCAAGCTCACCGAGATCTTCATCGCACTGCGCATCGAACACGAGCTGAGCAAGGATCAGATCCTCGAGTTGTATCTCAACAAGATGTTCCTCGGTCATCGCTCCTACGGCGTGGCCGCGGCTGCGGAGTATTACTACGGCAAGACGCTGGATCAGCTGACCGTGGCGGAATGCGCACTGATCGCCTCCACCTTCCAGCTGCCTTCGGTGGTCAACCCACTCAACAGTCCCAAGCGCGCGATTGCCCGACGCAACTGGGTGCTGGGGGAAATGTTCCGGCATGGCTACATCACCAGGGCGGTGTATGAGCAGGCCATCGCCGAGCCAAATCACGCTTCCCCGCACGAACAGCCAATCGAGGTGGACGCACCCTATCTGGCGGAGATGGTGCGCCGGCAAGTACTCGACCGCCTGGGCAATGATGCGCTGACCGAAGGTTACGTGGTCAAGACCACGGTGCAGAGCAGCCGTCAGCAAGCGGCACTGGAAGCGCTGCGCAATGGCCTGACCTCCTACGATCATCGGCATGGCTGGCGTGGACCGGAAGCACATCAGGATCTGCCCGCCGAGGCCAGCGAACAGGATTACGACAACCTGCTGTCCAGCTATACCGTCATCTCCGGGCTGCAGCCCGCACTGGTCACGGCCAGCAGCGCGAAGGAAGCCACTGTTTACCTGGCCAGCCATGAAAGCGTGAAGCTCGACCTAGCCGCTGTCAGCTGGGCCCGCCCGCATATCGACGAGAACCGTGTCGGTGCCGCACCGAGCAGCGTCGACAGCGTGCTGAAGCGCGGCGATATCGTGCGGCTGTCGCGTAACAACAAGGGCGACTGGCAACTCGACCAGATTCCGGCCGCCCAGGCTGCGCTGGCCTCGATCAATCCGGAAGACGGCTCGATCCAGGCGCTGGTCGGCGGCTTCAATTTCGGTCGCAGCAAGTTCAACCGCGCCGTGATGGCAGCGCGCCAGCCTGGCTCCAGCTTCAAGCCGTACCTGTATTCGGCGGCCTTCGAACGGGGTTTCACGCCGTCCTCGATCGTCAACGACGCGCCACTGGCGCTGCCAGATCCCTCGCTACCCGGCGGCATCTGGACGCCGTCCAATGATGACGGCAAGTTCGCCGGCCCCATGCGCCTGCGCGAAGCCCTGCTGCAGTCGAAGAATCTTGTCTCGGTGCGCCTGCTCGATGCCATGGGCCTGCGCTTCGCGCGCGAGTACGCCACCCGTTTCGGCTTCCCGCTTGGCGCGCTGCCGTCCAATCTTTCGCTGGCCCTCGGCACGGCCTCGGTATCGCCGATGGGTATGGCACGCGGTTACGCGGTGTTCGCCAACGGCGGCTATCTGGTCACACCGTATTTCATCAGCGAGATCGACGATCGCAATGGCAAGCCGGTGTACTTGGCCAATCCCGCTCGCGCCTGCAGCAACTGCCAGGAACGCCTGCTCGACACGAGTCCCCCAGGGCCGCCGCCGGCCGACATGCTCAAGACTCCGGCCAACGACATTGTCGCGTCCAGTACGGCCCAGGCACCAGCTGAAGCCAGCAGCATCGATGGCACGGGCGTCGCGGTACTGCCTGCGGACGTCCACGGCGAGAACAGCCACCCGCCCGTGCTCGCCCCTCGCGTGATCGACCCACGCAACGACTACCTGGTCACCTCGCTGATGAAGGACGTGATCGCCAGTCCCCGTGGCACCGGCTACGCCGCCAAGGCGCTGGATCGTGCCGACCTGGCCGGCAAGACCGGTTCCACCAACGATCATCGTGATGCCTGGTTCGTCGGCTTCAATGGCGACCTGGTAACTGCGGTATGGGTCGGCTTCGACGATTTCAGCGCACTGGGCAAGTCCAACGGCGTCGGTGAATTCGGCGCCCAGGCCGCCTTGCCGATCTGGATGGATTACATGGGCGCCGTGCTGAAGGGCCTGCCGGAGAACACCTTGCAGATGCCGCCCGGCATCAGCACGGTGCTGATCAATCGGGACAACGGCTTGCCGACGTCGCCAGGCGATCCCAACAGCATGAACGAGATCTTCAAGGTGGAAGATGTTGATCGCCTGCGCGCACAAGCCACCCAGCAGGACCAGCAGGATCAGCAGCACGCATACGATATCTTCTGAACCCTGGATCTTCCGACCCCCGATCTTCTGAACTTTTGGCCGGCCGCTTCGGGTAAGGTGTAGGCCGCCGGTTACCGAACGATGAGGAGTACGCCATGTCGCGAGGCGAACATCACCGCATCCATGCGCATGATCGAGTACAACGCAACCGGTTGCGCATCGCGCAGGAAGCCGCCCGCCTGATGAGCGAGCACGGCATTCGCGACTTTCATCACGCCAAGCTGAAGGCCGCCGAACGACTCGGCATCCTCGACGCGCAGGCGTTGCCGCGTAATCTGGAAATCGAGCAGGCGCTACGCGAACACCAGCGCCTGTTTCTCGCCGACAGCCAGCCACAGCTACTGCGTCAACGACGAGAGGCCGCCATCGAGGCGATGCAATTCCTCGTCGCGTTCGAACCACGCCTGGTCGGCGCCGTGCTCGAGGGCACCGCCGACGCGCATTCGGCGGTATGCCTGCATGTGTTCAGCGATGATCCCGATGCGGTCGGGCTGTACCTGCGCGAACACGGAGTACCGATCGAGACGCAGACCCGGCGCCTGCGCTACGGCCGCGATGAGCAACCCGAATACCCGGTGCTGCTGTTTGCCGCCGACGAATTGCCGTTCGACCTGACTGTGCTGCCGCGCGACGCCCTGCGCCAGGCGCCGCTGGATCGGGCTGATGACCGGCCGATGCGCCGCGCCTCACTGGCGCAGGTGGAAATCCTGCTGGCGGAGGACTCCGACGACGTGTTCGAACAACGGCTCACCGCCGCGTTGCGCTGAGCCCGTTTCGCCAGACCCCAACGCACAAACGCCCCGATCAAAGTCGGGGCGTTTGTCTTGCGGCAATGGAACCGTCGATCAGCGCTTGGCGGACGGCACGTAGTCACGCACACCGGCGCCGGTATAGATCTGCCGCGGACGACCAATACGCGATCCCGGCGTTTCGTGCTGCTCGATCCAGTGCGAGATCCAGCCAGCGGTGCGCGCGATCGCGAACATCACCGTGAACATCTCGGTGGGGATGCCCAGTGCCTTGTAGATGATGCCGGAATAGAAATCGACGTTCGGATACAGCTTGCGCTCGACGAAGTACTCGTCCTTCAGTGCCGCCTCTTCCAGCTTCATCGCCACATCCAGCAACGGATCGTTGACGCCCAGCTCGGCCAGCACCTTGTGGCACATCTCGCGGATGATCTTGGCGCGCGGGTCGAAGTTCTTGTAGACGCGATGGCCAAAGCCCATCAGGCGGAAGCTGTCGTTCTTGTCCTTTGCGCGCTTGACCGCGGTCTCGACATTGTCGGGTGTGCCGATTTCCTTGAGCTGCTTGAGCACAGCCTCATTGGCACCGCCATGCGCCGGACCCCACAACGCGGTGATACCGGCAGCAACCGACGCATACGGGTTGGCACCGGTGGAACCGACCAGGCGCACGGTCGAAGTGGATGCATTCTGCTCATGGTCGGCGTGCAGAATGAACAGCAGATCCAGCGCCTTGGCGGCGACCGGATTCAACTGCAGCGGCTCGCTCGGCACCTCGAACATCATGTGCAGGAAGCGGGTGACATATTCAAGGTTGTTGCGCGGATATCGCATCGGCCAGCCCACCGAATAACGGAAGCAGGCAGCCGCGATGGTCGGCATCTTGGCAATCAGGCGGATCGCGGCGAGCTTGCGATCGGCCGGGTTTTCCACATCCAGGTCGTCGTGATAGAACGCCGACAGCGACGCGACTGCCGCGGCAAGCATTGCCATCGGATGCGCGTCGTGGTGGAAGCCCTGGAAGAAGTTCTTCTGCGCCTCGTGCATCATCGTGTGATGCGTGATCTGGTGCTCGAAGCCCTCGAACTGCGTCTTGTCGGGCAGCTCGCCATTGAGCAACAGGTAGGACACCTCAAGGAAACTGGACTTCTCCGCCAGCTGCTCGATCGGGTAACCGCGATAAAGCAGTACACCCTCGTCGCCGTCGATGTAGGTGATCGCGCTCTTGGTACTGGCGGTACTGCCGTAACCGGGATCGTAGGTAAAATGGCCGGTGTCCTTGTACAGCGTGCCGATGTCGATGCAGGCCGGACCGAGCGTACCGCTGATCAGCGGCAGCTCACTGCTGCGGTTATTCGACTCATCCACCAATTTGACGATCTTGGAATCGGACACGGAAACCTCCTTCATGTGGGTCACCACCGGCGGCAACCGCGATGACGGCGCTGTCCGGCGAGGGAATGCTTGGCATCGCACGCCGGGGAAAGCATGCGATGCAACGGACGCCGAGGGCGTCTGACACTCACCATTATCGCACAAGGCCCTGCACACATTCGATGGCGAATGGTCGAATGGCGGGCACGAAAAAACACGGGGCAAGCCTGCGCTCGCCCCGTGTCTCGAATCGGATCTGGCTGGCCATCAGATAACGATGACCATGCAGCCGTTTTATTCCTTGGCAGCGCCCGCGTAGCGGCGACGGAACTTGTCGACGCGACCGCCAACGTCCAGCGTCTTCTGCTTGCCGGTATAGAACGGGTGCGAATGGCTGGAGATATCCACCTTGATCAGCGGGTACTCGTTACCGTCTTCCCACTTGATGGTTTCCTTGCTGGACATGGTCGACTTGGTCAGGAACGAGAAGTCGGACGACAGGTCCTGGAAAACCACCGGGTTGTAGTTCGGATGGATATCAGGCTTCATGACAGGCTCTAAAGCGATGGTGACAAGAGCGGTATTGTAACGAGGAATCGACCGTTGCCGCAAGTCTGAGGGGCCATTCGACGGGATGACCCAGCTGACGCAGGCCCGCAACCGATCAGGCTTCCGCCCCCAAGGCGCGTCGCACCATCGCGGCAAAGCGGGACTGGTCCACTTCCAGCACGATGTTCGCCTGGGCTGGCCGATCCAGCCGCCCGGCCCAGTCGACCACGGTGGCGCCGCGGGTCAGGCGCCCATCCAGCTCCACTGCCACCGCGCGCATCTCGCTGCGGGTGACGATCGACGGGTCGATGGCCACCGCCATCGCCAGTGCGTCGGCGGCGATCACCCCGCTGCGATCATGCTTGGCGTTGTAGCGGCGCGCGGTGGCGACGATCTGCGCAAAGAAATCGGCGCGATGGTCACCGGCCGCCAGCCAGCGATCGAATTCGGCATCGTCGAATGCATGCCGCAAGGTAGCCTCCCAGTCGACCAGATCGAACGACGGGAACGCCTCGAATACCACGTGCGCCGCCTCCGGATCGAAGCCGACATTGAACTCGGCCGGCACGTTGCCGGTGTTGCCGTGACCGGTCACCGCGCCGCCCATCACCACCAGTCGCGCCACCCGCTCGGGCAGCGTGGGGTCGAGCCGCAGCGCCAGCGCGAGATTGGTCAGCGGCGCCAGCGCCACCAGGGTCAGTTCGCCGGGGCGCTCGCGGGTCAGGCGCAGCAGGGCCAAGGCTGCTGATTCGGCGGTCAGTACAGCTTTCGGCTCGGGAAAGCCGATGTCGCCAAAACCATCCGCACCATGCACGAACGCGGCATCCTCCTCCGGCGCACGCACCAGTGGCGTGGCACAGCCGGCAAACACGGGAGTGTCGGCGCCGAGCAGATCGACCAGCGTGCGCGCATTGCGCACGGTATGCCCGAGTCCCACATTGCCGGCAGCAATGCTCAGGCCGGCGATATCGGCATGCGCGTGCGCCATCAGGATGGCCAGCGCGTCGTCCACGCCGGGGTCGGTATCAATCAGCAGTTGCGGTTTGCTCATCAGGTGCCAGTCGTGTCGATGCAATGGAATAGCTTAGATGGAACAGGTAGTTCGGAATAGCCTGCGACCTGCCGCCGCCAATGCGCTTCAGGCATGCACATAACGCGCGGCACCGCCGATCCAGCGCTCGATCAATCGCTCGGTCTGCTGCGGCTGCTCTGCCAGCATGCGTTCGCCCACCTGCTGTACGGCCGGCAGCAAATGGGCGTCACGCGCAAGATCAGCGATACGGAAACTGAGCTGACCCGTCTGACGGGTGCCGAGTACTTCGCCGGGGCCACGCAGTTCCAGATCCTTCTCGGCGATGCGAAAGCCATCGTTGGTTTCGCGCATCACCTGCAGCCGCTCTCGCGCCAACTGGCCCAACGGCGGCTGATAGAGGAGCACGCAATTTGACGCGAGCGCACCACGACCGACCCGGCCGCGCAGCTGATGCAACTGAGCCAGCCCCAGCCGCTCGCTGTTCTCGATCACCATCAGGCTGGCTTTGGGCACGTCCACGCCGACCTCGATCACCGTGGTCGCCACCAGCACCGACAGCTCACCGGCCTTGAACGCATCCATCACGAGCTGCTTTTCCTTCGGCTTCATGCGGCCATGGATCAGGCCAACCTTGAAACCGGCCAGCGCAGCCGACAGCTCGGCGTGCGCCACTTCGGCCGCCTGCGCGCGCAGCTGCTCGGATTCCTCGATCAGCGTGCAAACCCAGTACACCTGCCGCCCTTCGCCGCAGGCCACATGGATGCGCTCGATCACCTCGACGCGACGCGCATTGGAGATCGCGATGGTCTGCACCGGTGTGCGGCCGGGCGGCAACTCGTCGATCGAGGACACATCCAGGTCGGCATAGGCGCTCATCGCCAACGTGCGCGGGATCGGTGTGGCCGTGAGTACAAGCTGGTGCGGTACCAGTTCGCCATCCTTGCCCTTGTCGCGCAACGCGAGACGCTGCTGCACGCCGAAGCGATGCTGCTCATCGACGATCACCAGCCCGAGCTGCGCAAATGCCACGCCCTCCTGCATCAGCGCATGCGTGCCGATCACGACCGATGCACCGGCAGCGACCCGCTCCAGCGCCTGCTTGCGCGCCTTGCCACTGACCTTGCCGGCCAGCCACTCGACCTCAATGCCGAGCGGCTGCAGCCAGTGCCGGAAATTGTGCAGATGCTGTTCGGCCAGCAACTCGGTCGGTGCCATCAACGCCACCTGATAGCCCGACTCCACTGCAGCCAGCGCAGACAGCGCGGCTACCACCGTCTTGCCGCTGCCGACATCGCCCTGCACCAGCCGCAGCATCGGCTTGGACTGCGCCAGATCACGCGCGACTTCCGCGCTGACGCGCTGTTGCGCCGCGGTCAACTCGAACGACAAGCCAGTGAGCAACTGCTGGCGCAAGCTGCCATCGCCGCCCAGTGCCGGCGCATGCCGGCTGCGTACCGCCGCACGCATGCGCTTGAGGCTCAGATGCTGGGTCAGCAGCTCCTCGAACGCCAGCCGTTGTTGCGCCGGATGATGGCCGAGTGTGAGCTGACCCAGATGCGCGTCCGGCGGTGGCCGATGCACATACAGCAACGCATCGCGCAGCGAGGTGAGGCCATGTTCTGCGCATAAGCCGGGCGGGATCAATTCCAGCTGTTCCGCGGGCGGCAGCAGCGCCAGCGCCTTGCTGATCACACCGGCCAGCCGCTTCTGCCCCAGGCCTTCCGTAGTCGGGTAGATCGGGCTGAGCAATTCATCGACGATGACGGCGTCATCGCCACTCAGCCGCTGATATTGCGGATGCACCATCTCCAGTCCCTGCGCGCCATGCCGCACTTCGCCAAAACAAAGCAGACGCGTCCCGGGCAGCAACTGCTCGGCCTGCGCGCGATTGAAATGGAAGAAACGCAACAGCAGGGTCTGCTGGCTGGCATCGCCAATCGCCACCTTCAACTGCGGGCGATAACGGAAGCCACGCTCGACCGCCTCGACCACGCCTTCGACCTGCGCCCGCTCGCCGACGTGTAGATCGGCGATGGCGGTAACGCTGGTCTTGTCCTCGTAGCGCAGCGGCAGGTGAAACCATAGATCCTGTACCCGCGCGAGCCCCAGCCGGGCGAGTGCCGCCACCAGCGACGGGCTGATGCCCGGCAATGCGCTGATCGGAGCGATGCCGGGATCGGCGCCAGCTATGGAAACAGAACGGGGGGTGCGGACGGTCATGTCAGGCAAGCCTAACCGAGCGCCACCCGTCGTCGTAAGCCGGACAGCGACGATATCTGTCGGCTCTGGCCGTTGGACGCGATCAGTTCATCCCCGTCAAGGCTGCCTTGTTACGGCAGTACCATGACCGCATCGACCTCGACCTGCGCCGCCTTCGGTAGTCCCGATACCTCGATGGTGGAGCGTGCCGGGTACGGCGGCTGGAAATACTCGGCCATCACTGCGTTGACGGCGGCGAAGTTCGCCAGGTCGGTGACGTAGATGCCGACGCGCACGATCTGCGCCAGCGAACCACCAGCGGCCTGCGCCACGGCGGCGAGGTTGTCGAACACGCGCCGCGTCTGCGCCGTGATGTCGCCATCGACCAGCGCGGCCGTGGCCGGGTCGAGCGGAATCTGGCCGGAGAAGTACACGGTGTTGCCAGCGCGTACGGCTTGCGAATACGGACCGATCGCTGCTGGCGCCAGTTCAGTGGCGATGATGCTGCGGGACATGGGTGCTTCCTCGAGTGGAGAGTGGAGAGGAGTCAGAAACGAGAGTGGGGGGATGTTACCAGCCCTCGTTTCTCACTCCTCTCCACTCACTATCTCTACAACGGATATCGATACGCGCCGCTGACCACGCCGGTACGGCGCACGCGGCGGATTACGTCGGCCAGGTGTTTGCGATTCTTTACTTCCAGTGCGAACAGCAGGGTCGCGGCAGAGGCATCGCGCTCGACGTATTCGACGTTCTCGATATTCGAATTGGCCGCCGCGATCGCGGCGGCCACCGTGGCCAGCACGCCAGGGCGATTGATCACCTCGATGCGCAGCTCGGCCCGGTAATCGCCTTCCACATCGCGATCCCATTCGATCGCCACGCAACGCTCCGGCGACTTGCGCAGCTCGATCACGTTCGGGCATTCCTCGCGATGCACCACGATGCCCTTGCCCGAGGAAAGGTACCCGATGATGTCGTCGCCCGGCAGCGGATGGCAGCAGTTGGCAAAGCTGAGTACGCCACGCTCGGCGCCGGTGATGCGGATCTTCTCGTGCACATGCGGCGATACCTGCGTCTTGCCGCCAACCCGCTTGCTGCGCGACCCCAGCAACTGGCTGGCCACCACGTCGGGCATGCGATTGCCCAGGGCGATGTCGGACAGCAGTTCCTCCAGCCGCTTGAGCTTGGACGCTTCGAGGAAACGATCCAGCACGGCAGCCGGGATACCATCCAGGCTGCTGCCCTGCGCGTCCAGCGCGCGGTCCAGCATGCGATGGCCGAAGTCGACCGCATCCTCGTGCTGCAGATGCTTCAGATACTGGCGGATCGCGGTGCGCGCCTTGCCGGTGACCACCACCTCCAGCCATGCCGGATTCGGTACCGCCGACGGTGCAGTGATGATTTCCACCAGCTGGCCCGACTCCAGTCGCGTGCGCAACGGCAACAGCTTCTTGTCGACGCGCGCGGCCACCGCATGATCGCCGACATCGGTGTGCACGGCGTAGGCGAAGTCCAGCGCGGTGGCGTTGCGCGGCAGCGACAGGATGTCTCCGCGCGGGGTGAACAGGTAGACCTCGTCGGGGAACAGGTCGATCTTGACGTTCTCGATGAACTCCGACGACGAAACGGTGTTCGCGGAACTGTCCGCCAGCGAGGACAGCCATTCGCGTGCACGCGCCTGCGCACTGTTGGCCGGTCCGCTTTCGGTCTTGTAGGCCCAGTGTGCGGCGACGCCGCTTTCCGCCACCGAATCCATTTCGGGCGTGCGGATCTGCACTTCGATCGGTGCACCGAACGGCCCCAGCAACACGGTGTGCAGCGACTGGTAACCGTTCCCCTTGGGGATCGCGATGAAATCCTTGAAACGCTTGTCAACCGGCTTGTACAGCGCATGCACCGCGCCGAGCGCCATGTAGCAGCTCATCGCGTTGTCGACGACCACGCGAAAACCGTAGACGTCCATCAACTGGTTGAAGCTTTTGTGCTCGCCGCGCATCTTCGAATAGATGCTCCACGGCGACTTGATCCGGCCGACCACATGGTTCTGCAGATGATCGGTATTGAGCCGCGCCGACAGTGCCGCCTCGATCCGGCCCATCGCCTCGCGGCGGTTGCCGATCGCTGCGCGGATGCGCTCGCTGATCACACGGTAGCGATCCGGATACAACGCGCGAAAGCCCAGATCCTGCAGCTCGGCCTTGAACTTGTTCATGCCCAGCCGCTGTGCGATCGGCGCGAAGATCTCCAGCGTCTCGCGCGCGATGCGGCGGCGCGAGGGCGCGTCCTTGGCGCCGAGCGTGCGCATATTGTGCAGGCGGTCGGCCAGCTTGATCAGGATCACGCGCAGGTCGCGCGCCATCGCCAGCAGCATCTTGCGGAAGCTTTCCGCATCGGCCTCCTGGCGACTGCCGAAACGCATCTTGTCCAGCTTGGTGACGCCATCGACCAGTTCGGCCACCACCTCGCCAAACTCGGCGGCCAGTGACTCGCGGGTCAGCTCGGTGTCTTCCAGGGTGTCGTGCAGAATCGCCGCGATGATCGTCTCGGCGTCCAGCCCCAGCTCGGCCAGAATGCCGGCTACCGCCACCGGATGCGTGATGTATGGTTCGCCGCTCTTGCGCTCCTGACCCTCGTGCGCCAGCGCGCCGATCTGGAACGCGCGCAGAACCCGTTCGACCTGCGCTTCGGGCAGGTAGGCAATGCGTTCTTTCAGTGCCAGCACATACGGCGGCAACGTGGACAGGTCGACGGAGGCGGGGGGCGTGGCCACGGTCATCGTTGCTGGCGCCGGCTCAGGCACCCACCTCGCGACTGGGAAACTGACTGGCGGCCGAACGCGCGTGATCCATCACACCGGGCAAGCCGGTGTGGCGATCACGCGTTCTACAGCCGCCGCCATCCATCAGTCATCGCCACCTTTGGAGAGGTCGTCGTCGACTTCGGCCGCAGCCCATTCCAGCGCTTCGCGCTCGGCCCGCTCGCGCTCAGCCTTGTCGATCTGGTCGATCGTGGCCTGATCGATGCGGCGCGCGGCGATCTCGCGCAGCGCCAGCACGGTCGGCTTGTCATGGTCAGGATTGACGGCCGGTTCGGCACCCTTTTCCAGCTGACGTGCGCGTTTGGTCGCCATCAGCACCAGCTCGAAACGGTTGTCGACTACCTCGAGGCAGTCTTCCACGGTAATGCGTGCCATGCGAAATCCTTAGGGAATAAATAACTTATATGGTCTGACAGTGTAGCCAGCAGGTGCTTGGCTGGCAATCTGAGCGGCGCGTATGATGGTCGGCTGGGCAGGTTCGGGCGCACCGCCAGCGAAAGCGCACCGAAAGCCGTGCAAGATATAAAACCAGACGGTACAATTATCCCGCCCTCGCCGCGATCCCCAGCTCCCATGCCCCCACTGCCGCGCTTCCCCGCCCTGAGCCGCTGCCTGCCCCTGCTCGCCCTTGCGCTGCTGGCTGGTTGCACGATCGCCAAGCCGCGTACCGACGATCCGCTGGAGAAGGTCAACCGCAAGGTCTACGCCTTCAACAATTCGCTGGACAAGGCGATCATTCGCCCGGTGGCGGTGGGCTATCGCAACGTGACCAACGAACCAGTGCGCAGCTCGGTCAGCGACTTCTTCAGCAACCTCCACATGCCGATCACGATCGCCAACGATCTGCTGCAGGCGCGGCCGAAGCAGGCCGCGCAAGGTACCGGTCGCTTCCTGGTCAACCTGACGCTGGGCATTGGTGGCATTTTCGATCCGGCCAGCAAGATGGGCATACCACAGGACAAGACCGACTTCGGCATCACACTGGCCCGCTGGGGGGTTCCGGATGGTGACTTCGTGATGCTTCCGTTCTTCGGGCCGTCCACTTTCCGCGACGTGTGGCAGCTACCGGTCGATGGCTACTTCTTCGATCCACTGGCTTACTTCGAACGCGACCACTCCTTCAGGTACGGCCAGTACTACCTCCCTCAAGTGTTGTACCTGGTGTCGCTGCGCTCCCAGTACATCGATGCCGAGAGTTTCCTGCAATCGGCCTACGATCCCTACGCGTTCATACGCGATGCCTATCGCCAGCAACGGCTTTACCAGCTGTATGACGGCCACGTGCCGGACTCGGTCATCGAGCAGATGCAGGGTCTCGACAACAAGGACTTCGACCCCGATCAATTGCTGGATCAGCAGCATCAGTGGCAAAACGCGCACCCGGATCAAGGCACCAAACAGTAACGGATAGTTTCGGCGACTTTGATGTACGACACGAAGAAGGGGCCCGCAGGCCCCTTCTTTCGTTACTGCCATCGTTATGCGGGTCAGCCGATCAGGCGATCGACTTCACAGACCTGTGCCAGCACTTGCATGCCGGCCGGCATGTGAATGACCTGCACGGCATGTCCGCGCCGGGCGGCCTCGGCCACCACGGCAAGCACGCACGACAGACCCGCACTGTCGCTATACCGCACGCCGGCCAGATCGAGTTGAGCCACCTTGTTTTCGGTCAGCGCGGCCTGTATCGCCCGCAACGCCGCCGCCGCCGTATCGAAGCTCAGCACGCCGCTCACGCCGAGCGTTCCCGGCGTACTCGTGGTCAGTTGAACACCATGTTCGGCTGCGTTCGTCACTTCCCGGCCTTGCTGTCCTGTTCCATCGTTTTCAGGGCATTCTCGCCCTGGGTCTCGAGGTTCTTGATCAGCTGATCGATACCGACCTTGCGAATCTCCGCATCCACCTGATTGCGGTAATTGGTGACGTAGGAGATGCCCTCGATGATCACGTCGTAGGCCTTCCAGTCGCCGCTGCGGCTCTTGCGGAAAGCATAGTCGATCGACACCGACTTGCCGTCGTCCATCAGCACCTGGGTGCGTACCACAGTGCGCTTGTCGTTGAGGTCGCCGTTGAACGGCAACACCTTGACGCGGCCGCGGGTGTAGTCGAGCAGGCCCGAGGCGTAACGGTGGGTGATCGAGTTGTAGAACGCCTTGGAGAAACGGTCGCGCTGTTCCGGCGTCGCCTCACGGGCGTGCTGGCCGAGCACCAGGATCGAGGCATAGTCGACGTCGAAATGCGGCAGGAACACCTCATCGATGATGCTGACCAACTTTTCCTGGTTGTGCTGCAACTCCTGACGGTGGCCGTCGATGTCATTGGACAGCTGATCGGCAATCGATTGCACGATCTGTTCGGGAGTCTGCTGGGTGGCGGGGGCCGTCGCCGGGGCAGCGTCCTGAGCGGCGCCTTGAGCGAATGCCGCCGGGGCTACGGCAATGACGCCCATTGCAATGGCGGTGGCAAGAGCCAGTCTGCGCAACATGGGTAACTCCTTCAGCTGAGCCGGCTCAATGCTTGCCGGCGGGGGCGGGGGTATCGGACGATTTGCCGTTGCCGGCATCTTTCTTGTCGCTGGACGGACTGGACGAGCTGGACGAACCGTTGACCAGGAACTTGCCGATCAGGTCTTCCAGCTGCATCGCGGACTGGGTCAGCACCATCTCGTCGCCGTCCTTGAGCGCATCGGGCGAACCGCCGGGCTGGATCGCAACATACTGGGTGCCGATCAAACCGCTGGTGAACACTGCGGCGGACGAATCATCGGGAATCGCGTTATAGCGCTTGTCGATCGCCAGCGTGACCTTGGCATCCAGCTTCACCGGATCGGCGACGATTGCCTGCACACTGCCTATCGGCACGCCGGCCATCTTCACCGGAGCGCCGACCGAGAGTGCACCGACATTGGTGAAATCAGCCTTCACTGAATACGTGCCACCTAGATTGTCGGCCACACCGCCTGCGCCAAAGAACTTGCCGATCATCTCTTCCAACTGCTGTGCCGGCTTGGTCAGTGCCAGCGTGCCGCCGTCGGCCACGGTTTTCTTCGACGTGCCGTACAGGATGCCGATGTATTGGTCACCCAGCAGTCCACTGGTGTAGATCGTCGCCACCGAATCGAGCGGGATCTTGTCGTAGTTGTTGTCGATCTTCAGCTTCACGTCGGCCACTTCCTGACCCGGCTCCAGCGTGATCGACTGCACCTGGCCAATCCGCACGCCGGCAACTTTCACCGGTGCACGCTCCTTCAGCTGGCCGATGTTGGCGAAATGCGCATCCACGGTATAGCTGGCGCCCTGGTGCGCATTTGCCACCGAACTGGTCTGCGTCGCCAGGTAGGCCAGCGCAGCGAAACCGAGCACGATGAACAGGCCGGTGCCGACGGCATAGGAACTTCTCTGTTGGCTCACGGCAGAATCCTCAACGAAAAACGATTGGTCATGACAGTCACATCAGGAAGGCGGTAAGCACGAAGTCCAATGCCAGGATGGCGATCGACGAGGCGACCACCGTGCGGGTGGTGGCATAGGCGACACCCTCGCTGGTCGGCGGCGTGGTGAAACCCTGGAATACCGCGATCAGCGACACCACCGCACCGAACACCAGGCTCTTGAACAGCACGCCGTTGACGATGTCGGTATGCACGACCACCACCGCGGTCATATTCGACCAGAACGTGCCGTTATCGATGCCGAGCCAGGTCACGCCGACCAGGTGGCCGCCGAAGATCGCCATCGCGCAAAACACACAGCACAGCAACGGCATGGCAAGCAGGCCGGCCAGGAAACGCGGCGTGGCGACGTAGGCAATCGGGTCGACCGCCATCATCTCCATCGCGTCGATCTGGTCGGTGGCGCGCATCAGGCCGATTTCGGCGGTGATCGAGGTGCCGGCGCGCCCGGCGAACAGCAGCGCGGTCACCACCGGCCCCAGCTCGCGATACACCGCGAGCGCCACCACCATGCCGCTGGCCGAGGTGCTGCCAAAAATCGACAGCACGTTGTACAGCTGCAGCATCAGCACCATGCCGATGAACAGGCCGCAGACCATGATGATGGTCAGACTCATCGCGCCGACGAACCACAGCTGGCGGATCGTCTCGCGGATATAACGGAAGCTGCGCGGGATCGCCATCAGCAAGGTGAGCAGGAACAGGCCACAGTTGCCGATCTGGGTCAGCGACTGGATCACCACGTTGTTGCTCTGTGGTGCGCGCACGTTCATTTCGCTGCTCCGGTAAAGCCCAGCGCCTGCGCCAGATCGCCGGCCGGATACTGGAACGGCACCGGGCCATCCGCCTCACCGCCGAAGAATTGCCGCGTCCACGGCGAACCGTCATTCGCGATGGTCATCGGATTGCCCTGCGCCACCACCTTGCCATTGGCGATCAGGAATATATGATCGGCGACCTGCTTGATCGCCTCGAGCTCGTGCGCCACCAACACGCTGGTGATGCCAAGGGTCTGGTTGAGCGTACGGATCAATTTCAACACCTGGTTCAGCGCCACCGGATCGAGCCCCACGAACGGCTCGTCGTACAGGATCAGCATCGGATCGAACACGATCGCCCGCGCTAGCGCCACGCGCCGCGCCATGCCACCGGACAGCTCGTTCGGCATCAGCCGCGCGGCACCGCGCAGGCCCACCGCCTGCAGCTTCAGCAGCACCAGGTCGCGGATCAGCACTTCTGGCAGCTTCGTATGCTGGCGCAGCGGAAACGCCACGTTCTCGAACACGTCGAAATCGGTCAGCAGGGCCGAGTTCTGGAACAGGTAACCGATCCCCTCGCGCAGCTTGTACAGCTGTTCGCGCGACAGGTCGGCCACATTCTGGCCATTGACGCGGATCTCGCCCGCATCGGCACGCATCTGCCCGGTGATGTGCTTGAGCAGGGTGGTCTTGCCGGTGCCGCTGGGACCCATGATCGCGGTGACCTTGCCGCGCGGGATATCCAGATCCAGGGCGTCGAAGATGGTCTTGCCGTTGAGCACCGTGGTCAGCCCACGGATCCGCACCAGGGTGCTGTCATCGGGCGTGGCGCGAACGGGGTCGGTCATGGGCAGCAATAACTCTGGGGAAGCGGACAAGGTAGCCGAAGCGCGCTACGAAGGCCATGCGTGGGGCAGCGTCTCAACTCAGGTTCCAGCAGCCAGCAACTCGGCAATCAAGACCTCATGCCGCTGCCATTGCAAGACACTGCGCAGGCGCACCGCCCGCACAATCGCCTGCAGGTCGTCCAGGGCATCCTCGAACGCATCGTTGACCAGGATGTAGTCGAATTCATGCGCGTGGGCGATCTCGCCGCGCGAATTGCGCAGGCGGCGCTCGATCACCTCGGCGCTGTCCGAACCTCGACCGCGCAGTCGGCGTTCAAGTTCCGCCCGCGACGGCGGCAGGATGAACACGCTGACACAATCGGGCTTGCTGCGGCGGATCTGTTCGGCACCCTGCCAGTCGATCTCAAGCAGCACGTCGCGCCCCTGCGTCAGCAGCGTCTGTACCGTGGTGCGCGAGGTGCCATACAAGTTGCCATGTACTTCGGCATGTTCGAGGAAAATGCCCTCGGCGATTTCGCGCTCGAACTCGCCGCGCTCGACAAAGTAGTAATGCCGCCCGTACAACTCACCCGTGCGCGGCGGCCGTGTCGTGTGCGATACCGACAGCGAAATCGCCGGTTCGCGCTCGAGCAGGGCATTGACCAGGGTGGACTTGCCGGCACCCGAAGGCGCGGCGACCACGAACAATGTGCCTTCAAGCTGGGCATTCATCCGATGGCACCCAAACCCGCAGCGCGGTCGACAAACCGCACCACGTCAAGGTTTCGCCACTGCATTTTATGCACGCAGGCACAGGCATGGTGACAACGAATGGAATAGGCGGGCTTCATCGGGAAAGTATAGCGGGTGACCGCCGTCAGGCCGCCTGGGCGCCATAACGCCGCACGCATATAGTGCATAAAGTGGCGGTGGAAGCCGGTCTCCCGTTGCCTGGCTGCGGCCAAACCCAATGAGAACAGCCGGCTAATCGCTCGCTTCGTCCCTGACTCTCGTAGTCATCGTTCTGCGGGGATTTGGAAAAGCCCGACTCCCTTCAAGCCGCCGCGGTGCTGTGTTGGATGGCAGGTCTTGCATACCTCGCCAGAAGGGTCATGCCGATGGGACAGATCATCACGACGAGTACCGCCATGCCGGTGTCGTCATGGGTCGCACGACCCAAGCCTCGTGCTATTCGTATGGCAGAGCCTAGACTTAGCTGCATGACCACGGGATTGATGTCGCGGCAAACGTTCCATAACCCGTCAGCACCTTCCTTGACCTTGATTACGATACTCACATCGGCAACTCCATGGTTTGATCGGATTCAACACATCAATCGTAGGTCTGTGTCAGCAACACCGGGTCTGCACCGTCGGATCGACCTTCCTTGACGTATGCATCGAAGTACTTCAGCACTTGATCCGATACCGAACCCGACAGGCGCATGACCGTCAATGCATAGGTCGGCGATGCCCCTCCACTCGCGTTGCCGGATCTGTTGCAAGCCAGTCGATCCATGCGGACTTCCGTTTGTGATGCATCGACCGCAGCCGCCGTGTTGTCCGCCGTCGAAACACTGCAAGTCGGCTCGACAATGGCACCTGAGAATGTGATCCGCCCACTTGCTGCCACGGCCGTTGATGGAATGAACGTCGTCGCACACAAGCACATAGCAAGCAGGGTCACCGGGGAGATAGCCATGTCAAACCACGGTCGCACCTCATGCATGTGAAAAGCCGGCTCGCATCATTCGCGCCCGTAAAGATGGATCCCTGCGCAGCCTGCCTCATGACAATTGAGCTCTCATTCGTTCAGAGCTAGGCCCTCCTTTCGTACTACCACCTCCGAACGAAGCTTTAATGTGGCATCCCTTTTGATTCTGTCAGTGGAAGCTGCAAGGCTTGCCTCGTCTGATCGTCCAATTCGATCCACAAGGCCAGGATATGCTCGCCATTGATCAATTGGGGTGGCCCAACACGATGCGCATGCATGCCGATGCTTCTGAGAATCCTTTCCATACCCATGGCCGTGAAGGTGATCAGCCGGGCAGCTCCATGTTCAATCGCCGCCCCGACTACAGCAGCAAACAACGCACAGAAACGCCTCCTGGCCTCGTCACGGGGAGGAGTGGAATCTTCGCCGATAGCCTTTGTGGTAAATCGCGATAACTCCCAGACATCCAATGCATGTGGTGAAGGTGCACCATTCATGAGACCCGGGGAGATTTCATCAAGTAAATACGGCTGAGTCGTCGGCAATAACCGGGCGCAGCCACACACTGAGCCGCGCGCATCCCTGGCAATCACATACAACGTATCCGGCCGGTCAAACCGATCACGCTCCAACCCATTCTCAACCGGCAACTGCCAGCGCAAAGCCTCTACAAATACTTCGTATCTGTAAGCGGCAAGTGCCACCTCGAGGTCAGGTGACAGTTGACTACCCATACCAGCCATCACTGTCAACATTTGCCGTGTCTCCGCTGAATAGGGATAACGGCATTGAAGAATGATTTTTATCGAGCCATAACTGTAGGCTTCTACAGTTGTGGAAAGGAGAAACTCCGAGTATGGAATTTATCCGATAACGATTCCGGTAGACGGCTGGCGAACAGCACCGGTAACGTGCGGCCCAGAAAAATAATCGCAGGGCTTAGAGGCCGCAGATAGCCTCACCGGTTTGCCAGCTTTCGCCTGACAACCACGCTCGCAACAGTTCATCGGTCCTATGCATGCCCAAGTCGTAACTGGTCTGCGTTACGAGCATGATATTGCTGTTTATCGCACCTGGCGCGATAAACTTTCGTCCATCAGCAACGCCAAACCAAGCCCATCCGATGCTGACCTGAAGCGCACCGTCGGTCGCCCATTCGCAGTAGCCTGCGCAGCAGGCCGGAACATCCTCTAGGATAAGATCCTGCTGAAGATCTTCATCTTCCCATGCCAGCTTCCGGTGGAAGTTCAGTCTTGAAAATGCATCGAACGTGAGTCGTATATAGCCATCCAACGACCTTTTGGGGGAGACAGCACATGATGATAACAATGAGTTCATGGCGCTTCCCTTTAAAGACCCAGTGACCCCTGAGGCCTACCGTAACCCCGGCCTCGCATGACGACCAACTGTCAGTTTCCACAGATGACACAGGATCATAAAAGTGAAGGCTTGGCGTGAAGATTGCCTGAATCGGCTCACTTCATCAGCAGGATCATCTGCTGAGGTCCTGAGAGAACTCGCCATCATCGTGGGTGATTTGGGCTTCGAATACTGCTCCTATGTTCTGCGCGTACCTTTCCCTTTGTCGCGTCCAAGTGTCACATGGGCCAGCACATACCCCACTCATTGGCTGGATCATTATTTCGCGAATGACTATCTTGAAATTGATCCACTCATTCAGCAGACATCGAAGAATTTGTCTCCTGTGGTCTGGAAGGATGATCTTTTCGAGAGCCAGCCAGCCTTTTGGGAAGAAGCACGCGCACATGGGATACGGCACGGCTGGGCGCTAGCCACTCATGGCAAGCACATGACGACCGGGATGCTTTCCCTGGCACGGTCACATCAGACAGTGACCTCGTCGGAACTGGCGGAGACTGAGATGCAGCTGGTCTGGCTATCGCATGTTATCCATGGGCTGATCGGGACTGCAGAAATACAAAGACTCATACCTGAGCACGACTGCGAGTTGACCGCCCGTGAAAGTGAAGTGCTGCGATGGAGCGCTGCGGGCAAAACGGCAGATGCGATCGGGAGAATCCTGGGCATCTCCGAACGCACTGTGACGTTCCATATCGCAAGCAGCCTGACCAAACTCAACGTGACCAACAAAACGCAGGCCGTTGCGAAAGCCTTGCTGCTGGGAATCCTCTGATCAAGGCGGTGCCACAGTAAATCCCTGGCACGACAGGTCTCTCCATCGTTTGGCAGCGAGTCATTCTTCTGGTCGTGATCTTCACGGTCGGTCGGCACTCGGGGCTAGCCTGCGGCCTTTGAGACAAGTCAACTGGTAAATTCTACAGGTTCACCCGAAGAGCCATCCCGATAGTCTTCTGCCTCAGGTAGCTCTAGCCGAAGGATCCCCCGGCAGCATTGCCAACCCGGAATGCCAAGTGGAACGGATACACAGAGCGACCTCGTGCGTATCATCGAAAGGACTCGCCTTGGCGCCCATCCGGGCGCCATTTTCTTTTCCATCTTCCTGTCGATGCCGCCCGTATCAACCGGGAGCAGGCAGCCAGACGGCCGCCGCCTGTAACATCACTCGATGTTTTGCACCTGCTCGCGCATCTGCTCGATCAGCACCTTCAGCTCGACCGCGGCATTGGTGCTGCGTGCATCGACCGATTTGGAACCCAGGGTGTTCGCCTCGCGGTTGAATTCCTGCATCAGGAAATCCAGCCGGCGACCGACCGGTTCCTTCAGGCCAAGTACGCGCCGCGTTTCGCTGATATGCGTGGTGAGGCGATCCAGTTCCTCGTCCACGTCGGTACGGGTGATCTGCAGCACCAGCTCCTGCTCCAGCCGCCCCGGCTCCACCGGCTGCTTGAGATCGGCCAGACGCCCTTCCAGCCGCGCGCGTAACGCGGCACGGATCTCCGGCATCCAGCCGCGCACGTCGGCGACCACGCGCTCGATGCTGTCCAGCTTGTCGCGCAGGATCTCGCCCAGCTTCTCGCCTTCGCGTTCACGGGTGGCGGTCAGCGCGTCCAGCGCGCGATCGAGTACATCGAACAAGGCTGCCTGTTGCGCCTCCGGATCCATCTCGGCCTGCTGCATCACACCGGGGAAGCGCAGCAACTCGGTGAATTGCACCTGCATGCCGGGAAACCGCGCTACCATGTCCAGGTTCAGTTCCGACAACCGGGCCAGCAGTGTGTTGTTGATCTGCAGCGATTCACTGCGCGCATCGCTGGCCCGGCGCACGGTAATGTCGAGTTTCCCGCGCGACAGCTTCGCGGCGATCCGTTCGCGCAACTGCGACTCGAAACTGCGCAAATCTTCCGGCAGCCGCGGGCTCAGCTCCAGGTAACGGTGGTTGACCGTACGCAGCTCGCAGCTGAGCGTGCCGGCGGGACCGGTGGTTTCGGCACTGGCGTAAGCCGTCATGCTGCGGATCATCTGGGCGCCGTCCGGACGTGGGGAAAGAGCGCAATGGTAAACTCTCCCGTCACGCCTTGCCCAATCCGGCCAAGCGAAGTCAGGAAGCACCCCATGAATCCCGTCCCCCGTCCCAGTGGTCGCGCCAGCGACCAGCTGCGCAACGTCAGCATCGAACGCCATTACACCCGCCACGCCGAAGGTTCGGTGCTGGTGAGCTTCGGCGACACCCGCGTGCTATGCACCGCCAGCATCGAGGACCGCGCGCCGGCATGGCTGCGCGGCAAGGGCGAAGGCTGGGTCACCGCCGAATACGGCATGCTGCCGCGCGCCACCAATACCCGCATGCAGCGCGAAGCCGCTCGTGGCGGCCAGGGTGGCCGCACGATGGAAATCCAGCGCCTGATCGGGCGTTCCCTGCGCGCCTGCGTCAACCGCCAGGCATTGGGCGAGCGTGTGATCACGTTGGATTGCGACGTATTGCAGGCCGATGGCGGGACCCGCACCGCGGCGATCACCGGCGCCTATGTGGCCCTGGTCGACGCGGTGAACCTCCTGATGAAGCGCGAAAACCTCAAGCGCAACCCGATCGTCGGCGCGGTCGCTGCGATATCGGTCGGCATCTACCAGGGCGTGCCGGTGCTCGACCTGGACTATGCCGAGGATTCGAATTGCGACACCGACATGAACGTCGTCATGAATGATGGCGGCGGCTTCATCGAGGTACAGGGCACCGCCGAAGGCCACGCCTTCCGCCGTGACGAAATGGACGCCTTGCTGGCGCTGGCCGAGAAAGGCATCGGCGAACTGGTCGTGGCGCAACGCGCGGCGCTAGCGCAGGGCTGAGTCAGATGTCGCGTATCGTGCTGGCCAGCAGCAATCCAGGCAAGCTCAAGGAGTTCGGCGCCCTGCTGGCCGAAAGTGGCCTCGAAGTCATACCCCAGGCCAGTCTTGGCATCGATGACGCCGAGGAAACCGGCCTGACCTTCGTCGAGAATGCCCTGCTCAAGGCACGGCATGCGGCACTCGCCAGCGGACTGCCTGCGCTGGCGGACGATTCGGGCTTGTGTGTGGAGCATCTGCAAGGCGCGCCGGGCCTGTATTCGGCGCGCTACAGCGGTGGCCATGGCGATGCCGCGGCTAACAACGCCAAGCTGCTGCGCGAACTCGATGGCGTGCCGGTGGAGCAGCGCGGCGCGTTCTTTATCTGCGTGCTGGTGCTGCTGCGCCATGCCAACGATCCGGCCCCGCTGATCGCCGAAGGCCGCTGGCACGGACAGATCCTCAGCGAAGGCCGCGGCACGGGTGGTTTCGGCTACAACCCGGTGTTCCTGCCTGAGGGCTACAGCCAGAGCGTCGCCGAGATGGATGACGCACTTAAGAACCAACTCAGCCACCGCGGCCAGGCGCTGGCGCTGCTGCACGATCGGCTGCGCGAAATGCACCACGCATGAGCCTGCTCGCGCCACCGCTGTCGCTGTACATCCACATGCCGTGGTGCGTGAAAAAGTGCCCATACTGCGATTTCAATTCGCACGGGCTGCGCAGCGAACCGCCACCGTATGCCGATTACATCAACCACCTGCTCGCTGACCTGGATGCCGATCGCATTGATTTCGGCGCAGCCCTGGCCAACCGGCCAGTCATCAGCATCTTTTTCGGTGGCGGCACGCCCAGCCTCTTTTCGCCCGAACTGATTGACCGATTGCTTGATGGTGTGCGCGAACGTCTGCCGCTGGCTGACAACGCCGAGATCACCCTGGAAACCAACCCGGGCACGGTCGAGCATGGCCGCTTCGACGGCTATCTGGCGGCGGGTGTCAATCGCATCTCGTTCGGCGTGCAGAGCTTCGACGACGACAAACTGAAGCGCCTCGGCCGCATTCATTCGGCGAATGAGGCCGAGGCTGCGGTGAAATCGGCGCAGGATGCCGGCTACGCCAACATCAACCTCGACCTGATGTACGCGCTGCCGCAGCAGACGCTGGACGGCGCGTTGGCCGACGTGGATCGCGCAGTCGCGCTGCAACCAACCCATGTCTCGCACTACCAGCTGACGCTCGAACCGAATACGGCGTTCGCCGCCAACCCGCCACCACTGCCGGACGACGATCACGCCTGGGCGATGCAGGAAGCCTGCGAAGAACGCCTCGCCACGGCTGGCTACGGCCAGTACGAAATATCTGCCTATGCGCAACCCGACCGGCGCTGCGCGCACAACCTCAATTACTGGCGTTTCGGCGACTACCTCGGCATCGGCGCTGGCGCACACGACAAGCTGAGCGACGCCGCCCGTGGCCAGGTGCGCCGGCGCTGGAAAACCCGCCATCCGCGCGCGTACATGGAAGCCGCCGGCGGCACCGCGCGGATCGGCGGCGACAGCGTGGTCAGTGCCGCCGAACTGCCGTTCGAGTACATGCTGAACGCGCTGCGCCTGGTCGAGGGCGTACCGCTCGCCGATTTCTCCGAACGCACCGGCCTGCCGCCCGAGCGCATCGCCGCAGCACTGGACACGGCGCGCCGGCGCGACTGGCTGCATGACGATCCACAGCAACTGCGCACCACCGCGCTGGGCCAGCGTTTCCTCAATGACGTGATTGCCAGTTTTCTCGATTGACGCGGGGCATCCGCAGCGATGGCATACCCGTGGCAACCGGCATAGACTTGCCTCCACCGGGGAATAGACAGGTTTCATTCATGAATGTCGGACAGGATCGACGCGGCTTGCCTGCGTTCCATCAAACTGCCCGCCTCAGCATCGGGCGCTGGCCCGCGCGTGCGCAACGGTTGCTGGAAGCAAGTTACAAGCTTTGCGTGAATGGGCTACACGAGCCGTTGCGGCAGTGTCTGGGCGATTTCGAGCAGCAGCTGTTCGCACAGGCCGAGCGTGCACGCCAGCATACCCAACAGCAGGACTACTACAGCAGCCGGCAGCGTGTGCTGCAGGATCATATCCAGTTCGAACAGCGCTTCAACGAGCAACTCGCCGCCACCTTCAATGCGCTGGATACCACTGCCGCCGCGCCCACCACGGCTAGCGCAAGCGCAACCGCAACCAGGGAAAAGGCCTGGCAGTCACTCGAGCTGCTCGATCCGGTAGCGCAAGAGCTGACCATGGCGGTGGACCAGCTGGGTGCACGCGGCGAAGTCCGTCACAGCGGCGTGCTCTACGAACTGGGTTATCGGCTGGCGGTATTGATCAGCGCGCCACCCCTGGAAGGGGTAAAACTGCCGCTGGGGCCGCACGCCCTGGCGGAGGCCTTTCACCAGGCCAGCAGCGAGCTGGAACTGCCGCTGGCACACCAGCTGATGCTGCTGCAAAGCTTTGACCAGTGGGTGATCCAGCCCCTGGCGCGTCTATACGACGCGATCAATGCGCAGCTGCAGGAAGACGGTATCTTGCCGCAATTGCGCAGCATCCCGATCCCGCGTCACCTCAGCAACAAGCAATCGCGTCCCGCCAGAAAAGAGAGCGCAGCGGCAGCGGTCGATGAAGCCGCCCATCCCGCCGACACCACGGCCGCTTCTTCAGGCTCAGGCGGCTCGATCGAGGTGCTGGAATCCCTGCGCGACCTGCTGGCACAGCAGCGTACCAACCAGGCCAGCGCAACCGGCCAGCCGGCCGGACTGGTCGCCGGCCCGGAAGAGCTGCAGATCGCGCTGGGCGCGCTGCAGCAGCATCTGGCCCAGGTCACCGATCACGCCAGCCGCGAACTGCGCAGTGCGGCCCGATTGCGCGAGGAGTTGCTGACCCAGCTCAATATCGGCAAGCCCAGTGGTGCACCGCGTACCCAGCTCAGCAACGAACAGGGCGACACCGTGGAACTGGTCGCGATGCTGTTCGAGCAGCTCGGCCAGCAGTTGCAGCAAGGCGGCAATGCACGCGCCCTGCTCGGCGACATGCAGTTGCCGGTTCTGCGCATGGCCGTAGCCGACCAGGATTTTTTCGAAAAACGCGAGCATCCCGCGCGCAAGCTGCTGGATACGGTGACCGCCGCCGCCAACGACTGGCTCGACGGTAGCGACGACGAAAGCAACCGGCCGCTGGCGAACAAACTCGAGCAACTGGTGGCGCGCGCCAGCCAGGAACCACCCAGCGCGGGTCTGTACACCACCCTGCTGGCCGACATCGAGCACCACTTGGGCCTGCTCACGCGCAAGGCACAAGCCGCCGAGCGCCGCCACGTGGAAGCCGCGCAGGGGCGCGAACGGCTGGATCAGGCGCGTCATCGCGCGGGTCAGCTGATGGCCGAGCGCTTTGCGCAGTCACCACCACGCGGCCTGCTGCGCGCGCTGCTGGATCGAGCCTGGTCGGACGTGCTGGCGCTGACCCTGCTGCGTCATGGCGAGGACAGCGAAGCATTCGGGAAACAGCTGGCGATCACCGACCAGCTGCTCGGCCGACTGCCCGTAGGTGACCGGCTGCAATTGCAGCAGAACGTGGAAAACGGCCTGCAGCAGATCGGCATGCACGCCGAGGAAGCCGAGCAGGTGGCGCAGCGACTGCTGGGCACGGAAAAGCCCGATGCCGCGGTGGAGCTGCCCAGTGCCACCGATCTCGCCATGCGCCTGAAGCAGCATCAGCGTCTTGGCGAGCATCAGTCCACTCAACCCACTGCGCCCACCACACCTGCTGTCCCATCCGCTCCGTTCATTCCGCCCACCAAGCATGAGCCGACCGTGGCTGCGGTGCAGGCGTCCCATGCGACGCAGTCGGCCCATCCGGCGCAGGCACCGGAGCCAAGTCCGCGTGAACGGCGCATCGAGCAGCACCTGGGCAAGCTGCCGTTCGGCAGCTGGTTCGAATTCGTCGACCCGACCACCGGGCAGATCGCACGGCGCAAGCTGGCCTGGCATTCGCCGATGTCCGGCCGCTGCCTGCTGGTCAGCCGGCGCGGCCAGCGTGGCGAGGAAATGACCCTGACCCAGCTCGCCCATGAAATTGCCGCCGGCCGCGTGTGTGAAGTGCCCGAGCAGCGCGAGAGCATGCTCGATCGCGCCTGGCGCGGCCTGACCGGCAACCTGCGCCAGTCGGCCGCCAAGCGACTTGCTGCCACCCAGGAACCCGACCGTCGATGAGTCAGCAAAACGACATCAGCAACCAGCGTCGCGCCGAGCGCAAGCGCACCTCGACCACGGCCATCGTGACCGACACGATCAGTGGCTTGCCGATCGGACATGTGGGCAACCTTTCCAGCAGTGGCATGCTGCTGATCACGGCGCAGGCACCGCGCAGCGAGGCGATCTATCAGGTCAGCCTGAGCCTGCCAACCGCGGGACGTGCACTGGTGCAATCGCAACCGATCGAAGCCGGCATCCAGGAACAATGGCACGAGCCCGCTGCCAGTTCCGGGCAGATCTGGGGTGGCTACCGGATCGTGGCGATCAGCGAATCCGACGCCGCCCGGCTCGACAGCTGGCTTGCGCAAGCCTGACGCTCACGGCCTGAGCCACTGGAAGTGATGGCGATGGCGCGCGATCATGGGCGCCTTCCTTTCCCTATCCCACGTCATCCCACCCCACGCCATCGCGGGCATGTCGGGCCCGGCACGCGAATGCCCCTGCCGCAGATGACGTAGCTTGCCTGCAGGAATCACCGTGCACGATCAACTCGCTTCGCTCTATCCCGCGCATCTGGCCACACTGCGCGAACACGCCGACCACGCGCTCGCATTTGGCGGCTTCGACCACTTCGTAATCGCCGCCGGTACACCGCTGCGAAAATTTCTCGATGATCAGGACTACCCGTTCAAGGTCAATCCGCACTTCAAGCACTGGCTGCCGCTGACCGATGCCCCAGGTAGCTGGATCGCCTACACACCAGGCAGCAAGCCGAAGCTGATCTTCCTGCAGCCGCGCGACTACTGGCATGTAGTGCCGCAGGCGCCGGATGGCTACTGGGTGGAACATTTCGACGTCGTGATCGTGCGCAACGCCGCCGATGCGGTGGCACAACTGCCTGCCGGCAACTGTGCAGTAATCGCAGCCGACGGCGATGGGGTCGAGGCGAACAACCCGTCGACCGTACTCGATTACCTGCACTGGCATCGCAGCTA
>Ga0302226_10000465_pt1 | contig 33756 bp, 30 predicted proteins | sample II_Palsa_E3_3_FD_193524 | JGI IMG/M metagenome (GOLD analysis project Ga0302226, IMG submission 193524) | Peat permafrost microbial communities from Stordalen Mire near Abisko, Sweden - II_Palsa_E3_3 | ecosystem: Environmental > Terrestrial > Soil > Palsa > Peat permafrost | place: Sweden...
GCGCTGGCATCGCTTTTTGCTCGCCTGGCCGCTGTTGCTGCTGGGCGTGCATGGCTGCACCGACCTGTCCCGCGCCTCCGTCGATGCGGTGAAGCTGGCGGTGAATGCGCATGCCTCGGTTGAACCCACCGCTGCCGAAGTGGCCGCCAAGCCCTATTACCAGCTAGAGGCAACCAGTCCGCAAGGTAGCGCCGTACTGATTCTCGGCAACCTCGATGGCCACCGCGAGGCGTGGTACGGCACCCACCAGACGGTGGTGTTCATCGAGCGCGGTCGGGTGGTGCAAACCGTCGGGCTGAGTCTGAACCTTGATGGCCTGCAGCTGCCTGCCGATGATCCGTTTGCTCGTGGCCTGCAAACCCTCACGGGCCCGGTTGAATACAGCCGTAGCGAAGACTGGTCGCCCGGCTATCGCTATGGCGTGCATGTCGACGCCAGGCTGACCCCCGCCGGCAGTGAGCAAATCACCATACTCGGCACCACTCACCAGCTGCTGCGCGTGGACGAACAGCTCAGCGCGCCTGCCGCCCATTACCGCGCCACGAATCATTATTGGGTGGATCCGCAAGACGGCTTCGTGTGGAAGAGCGAGCAACAGGTGGCGCCCGGCCTGACGCTCAAGCTGCTGCAGCTGCGACCCTACCGGGAGCAGCAGCCATGAGGCGCCCACACACACACCGCGGGATGTGTTTGTTTGCCCTGCTGGCTTGGTCTGCATCCGCGATCGCCGCACCGGTACAGGTACATCTTGCCGGTGTTGTCGCCAACACTGGTACACAGACGCTCAAGGATCACGCCCGCCTCAGCGATGCGGCACTGGCAGCCCAACCGTTGCCACAGGCCTATATCCTGGGCGCCGCCTGGTTGCGGCCGGGCTTGCTGGAATCGCAGGAGCGACTCAAAGCTGGTGTGCTGTTCGACCTGGACAGTCTGCAGCAGCAGGCTCGGCAGCATGGCAAGCAGCAGCTGTCCACGCTCGCAGGCACGATGGCGGACTGGATCAAGCCGATGCCGGTCACCGGACGACAGCAAGCCTTGCTCGACCCGCGGGCGGTGGAAGTGAACCTAACGGAAAACCGCCTGCTGGCTGATGGCGATCGTCTGTATTACCCGCTTCGGCAGGACAGCATCCGCGTAGTCGGCGCGGTGCAACAGCCCTGCACGCTGCCGCAGGTGCCGCTGCAGGATGCCCGTGACTATTTGGCCTTTTGTACAGCCACCAGAGCGGCGGATCAGGACGACATCTATGTGATCGAACCGGACGGCCGTGTGTTTGTGCAGGGCATCGCCTTGTGGAACCGCAGCACGCCACTGACGCTGGCACCCGGTGCGCTGATTTACGTGCCGCTGAGTGCTCGGGCGATCAAGTCCGTCGATCCCTTGTTGAACCACGATCTGGCCGCTTTTCTCGCTACCCAGCTACTGCCTGGGCCGCGGACAAACTGATGGTCTGGAGTCACCAGCGCTACCCCCTCCCACCCTCCCTCTGCTTGCCCCGAACAAGGGACTCCCTCCGGTCGCACGGGATGGTTGGGAAGGTGTTGCTCTCGCTCTCTGATTTTGAAATGCACAACAGGAATTCGCGGGTTTGAACGCTACGCTCCAGCTTGCTCGCCGTCGTTGCACCTGCCTGTTGCCACTCGCTGGCTGGCTGGTTGCGTGTTCGGTGCACGCACAAAACGCACCCACGCAGAGTGACTGGGGTGGCGCCGGGCTGTTGCAGACGCCTACGGCACGGATGGCGGACGAGGGTGAAGTCGCGTTCACCGCTAGCCAGGTCACGCCTTACACGCGCTACAACTTCACGTTGCAACCACTGCCATGGCTGGAAGGCATCATCCGCTACACCGATGTCGGCAATCGTCTGTATGGACCGACTTCGCTCAGCGGCAGCCAGAGCTACAAGGACAAGTCGATCGACGTAAAGGTACGTCTATGGCAGGAAAGCCATTATCTGCCGGAGCTGGCCGTCGGCATACGCGATCTGAGTGGTACCGGACTGTTCTCCAGTGAATACGTGGTGGGCAACAAACGCTTCGGCCCGATCGATGCCAGCCTGGGCCTGGCGTGGGGCTATATGGGTAGCCGTGGCGATATCTCCAACCCGCTGGACATCTTCAGCGACAGGTTCGCGACCCGACCGGCCGTCTCCTCGGCCACCGGTGGTGAGTTCACCAGCAACGACTATTTTCGCGGCCCCACGGCCCTCTTCGGCGGCATCAGCTATCAGACACCATGGCAGGCACTGGTGCTGAAGCTGGAGTACGAGGGCAACAACTACAAACACGAACCGCTGAACGACAACCAGCAGCAGCGCACGCCGGTCAATATCGGCGTGGTCTATCGGCTTAGTCGCAGCATCGATCTGAGCTTGGCGTTCGAACGTGGTACCACGGCGATGTTCGGGTTCACCCTGCATACCAATCTGGCCGAAACCACTGGACCGACCAAACTGCTCGATCCCCCACCACCCGCGCGCGCGCAGACGCCACCCACACAGTCACCGGAGCAGGTGAACTGGGCGACGGTGAGCAGCGACTTGCAGAGCAACGCTGGCATCAAGGTGTCCGAAATCAGCCGCCGCGGCAGCGAGCTGTTGATCACCGGCGAACAGCAACGCTATTTCTATCCCGCCAAGGGTATCGGCCGTGCTGCCCGCGTGCTGGACAACCAGCTCGATTCGAGCATCGACTGGTACACCGTGGTGGATATTCGCAAAGGCACCCCGATCATCGCCACTAGCGTGCAGCGGCAAAGCTTTGATGATCTGCTCGAGCACAATATCGATCTGTCGACGTTCCGCCGCAGCGTCGAACAGGATGCACCAGTGCCGCAGTCCGAAGAAGTGCTGTACCAGGCACCGCTGAAGAAATTCGACGGCGGCTTTTCGCTGACTTACGGCCAGTCAGTGGGTGGCCCGAATTCTTTTGTGCTGTATCAGATTGCCGCCAACTACGACGCAAACTATTACTTCACACCTAACCTGTGGTGGAGCGGCGACGTCAGCGCAAACCTGATCAACAATTACGACAAGTTCACCTACACCGCGCCCAGTGACCTGCCGCGAGTCCGCACGGATATCCGCTACTACCTGACCAGCTCAACCATCACGATGCCCGATTTTCAGCTGACCACGGCGCGCCTGTTGGGTAACGACCTTTATGGCCTGGCCTATGGCGGCATGCTGGAGAGCATGTTCGGCGGTGTTGGTGGTGAGGTGTTGTATCGGCCCATGGGCGAACATTGGGCGATTGGCGCCGACCTCAACTGGGTCAAGCAACGCAGTTTCGATCAGGACTTCTCATTCCGTAGCTATCAGGTTGCCACTGGCCATGTGACCGGCTATTGGGACACGGGCTACAAGGATGTCACTGTGGCCATCAGCGCCGGGCGCTACCTGGCCGGTGACTGGGGCACCACGATCGATATCTCACGAGAGTTCCGCAACGGTGTGCGGATGGGCGCGTACGCCACGCTCACCAATGTCGATGGCCAGCAATTCGGTGAGGGCAGTTTCGACAAGGGCATATACATATCGATTCCTTTCGACCTGATGCTGCCCAGTTCCCACGCCAGTAGCGCCAGCATCCTGTGGCAACCGCTGTTACGCGATGGCGGTGCTCAATTGGGCAAGCGCTACACGTTGTATGGCCTGACCAGTGGCCGCGATAGCGACAACTTCGAAGACAATCTGCAGCAGATCGGCGAGTAGTCGTCGGAACCAACTGCCTGCCTGCGTCCAGCGGAGGGAGAACAGCACGGGTTTGGCAGCATGTTTTAGGCTCCCGTAGCCAGATGAACGGTGCCGTCGTTCTCCACCCGTATAGCTACCGTTCTTAGATGCTCCCCACGGCAGGGACCGGCGATGCAAAGACCATCTGCCTGATTGAAGGTGGCGCCATGCACGGCGCAAATCAGCGTGTCATTTTTCAACAGGAACTTGCCCGGCGCGTAGTCGAGCCGGCGTGCCGTGTGGGGGCAGATATTGAGATAAGCCTGCACGTGCTCGCCGTGTCGCAGCAGGATCAGACTCTCCTCGCCATCGACCAACATCGCGTCGACGGCGGTGGCGCCGCCATCGGGAATCTCATTCAGCCGGCACAGCGGTGGAGCTGGGGTCACTGCCTCGGGCGGTACGGTTTCCATCGGTGTTGTATCCATCGGCACTTGTCTCGCGGGCCGGATGGCCCCATCGTTGCACGCGTAAGTCGTTGATTTTACCACACGGATTTTTAACACATGCAATTTTCCATGCCTTCCATGCGTCGTTCCCGCCACCCGTTGGTTCGTGCTTTTTCGCTGCTGCTTGGCGTAGCGCTCATCGGCATTTTGCTGGTGTTTGGGCTGGTTGTAGCAGGCGTGCTGCTGGTCGGCGGCGGTCTCTTGCTGACCTGGCGTCAGTGGACCCGTGGCCGCCAGATCAACCAGGCCGCACCGGGTTCCCCACACCAGCCACAGGTGCTCGAAGGCGAATTTGTGGTGATCCAGCAAGGGCGCCCGGTCGCACATTGAGCGCACGGCACTGATCACATGATCCGGATGGCCTGCGTTACGCGGTCGCTCTAGTCTGCTGGCACCACCCACGGATGCCGCCATGAACGCACGCAGCCAATCCACTGAGACCGCACTCGAACGCGTACGCCTGCAACTTGAGCACGCCGATGAAGCGCCGACGCTCAGCGTCCTGGCGCAGATCGCCAAGCTCAGCCCCAGCCATCTGCAACGTGCGTTTCGCCGACGCTACGGCATCAGCCCAGCCGAATACCATCGCGCCCGTCGCTTCGGTCAGTTGAAGGTCGCTTTGCGCGATGGCGCCGCGGTGACTACCGCGGTCTACGACGCGGGCTTCGGTTCCGGCAGCCGCGTCTACGAGCACAGTGATCGCCTGCTTGGCATGACCCCGGCCAGCTATCGCGCCGGCGGCGCTGGCGCCTCCATTCGCTTCACCACCACCGATACACCACTGGGCCGACTACTGGTCGCGACCACCAGCCGCGGCATCTGCGCGGTGACGCTGGGCGATGACGACGCCGAACTGGAACATCGTCTGGCCGCCGAATTTTCGCAGGCTACTCGCGAACGCGTCGACAGCGGTCGCGAGGAATGGCTCGACGCGGTGATCGCTCGCATCGCGCATGAACTTGGCTGGAGCCGAGACGAAGCACCGGCGCTGCCACCGCTGGATGTCGCCGCCACCGCGTTCCAATGGCGGGTCTGGGATGCACTGACGCGGATTCCGCAGGGAGCCACCAAGAGCTATGGCGAACTGGCCGCGGAGCTTGGCAGTCCAAAAGGCGCGCGCGCCATCGGCCGCGCCTGTGGCAGCAATCGTCTGGCGCTGATCGTGCCGTGCCATCGCATCGTGCGCGAAGACGGCACACTCGGCGGCTGGCGCTGGGGTGTCGAACGCAAGCGAGAACTACTTGCCCGCGAACAGGCCGCACACGCGCCCGTCGAGGTCAGCACCGACACTCGCCGGCGCAGGCAAGCTCGCGGATAATCGGGCTACCTACTCCCCGGCTTGGCTACCCCATGTCAGATCTCTCCGCCGGCGTCGCGGCTGAAACTCCGCGCCCCTTGTCCGATCATCGTGTCCTGATTCCACTGGCACTTTTCGCGCTGTATGTGATCTGGGGATCGACCTACCTGGGCATCCGCTACGCGCTGGAAAGCTATCCGCCGTTCCTGCTCGCGGGTGTGCGCTTCCTGTGTGCCGGCGTCGTGCTGTACGGCTTTCTGCGCTGGCGCGGGATGGCATCGCCTACACCACGGCAATGGCGCAACGCCGCGTTCACCGGCGTGCTGCTGCTTGGCTTTGGCAACGGCCTGGTGTGCTTCGCCGAGCAACGGGTGAGCTCGGGTATTGCTGCCGTCGCGGTGGCCAGCATGCCGCTGTTTGCCGCGTTGTTCTCCGGCATGTACGGCGCTTGGCCAAGCCGGCGCGAGAGCATCGGCCTGTTGATCGGCTTTGTCGGCGTGCTCGTGCTGAACTTCGGCAGCGGCCTGTCCGGTTCGCGACTCGGTGCACTGGCGCTGATCGTCGCTGCGATGTGCTGGGCATTCGGATCGGTCTGGAGCCGTCGCAAGGAGATGCCACCAGGGCCGATGAATACCGCCGCGCAGATGCTCTGCGCCAGCGTTGCATTACTCGCATGGGGCTTTGCCTGCGGCGAACACCTGCCGATGCATCCGAGCATGCGCTCCACGCTCGCAGCCGTTTATCTGGCGGTGTTCGGCTCGATCATCGCGTTCAGTGCGTACCTCTATGTACTGAAGCATGCGCGTCCCGCGCTGGCGACCAGCTACGCCTACGTGAACCCGCCGGTGGCGGTGCTGTTCGGTGTGCTGCTGGCCGGCGAACACGTTGGCCCGTCCGACCTCGCCGGCATGGCGATCATCCTGGTCGGCGTGGGCGTGATCACGCTGGCGCAGCAACGTCGAAGCTGACGCCTGGACGACTGCCTTGCTTGCATTGATCCTGCACACAGGGGAGATGGCATCACTAGCCGTGTAGGTTGGGGTGAGCGTTAGCGATGCCCAACACCATGCTGCGGGAAAGTTGGGCATCGCTAGCGCTCACCCCAACCTACGTGGCTGATCCCAACCTACGCGGCGGTGCCTCTTACAACTCGCGCAAGGCCGTGGTCACTGGCAACCGCGCAGCACGCAATGCCGGGAACAGACCGCCGATGAACCCGATGGTGAGTGCCCACAGCACGCCAACCCATAACAACTCCGGCGTGACCTTGAGCTCGAAGCTGAGCTTGCCCACTGTGCCGGCGGCCAGAGTGGATGCGCTGTAGCCGTTGAACAGCAGCCACGCGAGCAGGCCACCGAGCAGACCGCCGAGCAATGCCAGCAGCATGGTTTCCAGCATGATCGCAACCACCACCGGCAAGCCGCGGAAACCAATCGCACGCAGCGTGGCGATCTCACGTGCACGCGACGCGACGGCAGCAAACATGGTGTTCAGTGCGCCGAACAACGCACCGATCGCCATGATCAACCCGACCGTGATACCGATCGCGCGGATCGTCTCTGTCGTGCCCTCGGACTGCTTGCTGAAATAGGCGAGCGTAGTGTCGACATCGACCTTGAGCTGTGGGTTCGCTTCCAGCTCGGTCTTGAATGCATCGAATGCCCGCGGATCGCGCAGCCGTACCGTCACCGACGCGCGACTGCCGCCACGGCGATAAGTGTCAGCGACCACGCCGGCGTCACCCCATATTTCCGAGTCCAGCGCATCGCCCGAAGCGAATACGCCAACCACGGTCCACATCTGACTACCGAGACGGATCTGATGGCCTGGCTCCAGTCCGGCGAACTGCTTCGTTGCGCCCTTGCCCGCGATCAGCTCACGCATGCCTGGCGTAAACGTGCGGCCGGCAATGATCTTGACCTGCGGCCGTACCGCCCAAGCTTGTTCGCCGACGCCACGCAGCTGCACGCTGCCCTCGTCGTCCGCGCTACCACCCTTGATCGGCAGGTTCGCCGCCACCACCAGTTCCGGTGATGCGATCGGTCGTCCTTTCGCATCCTGGGCAATACCCTCAGCCTGCGGGATCAGCGTGACGCTGGCGCGGTCGAGCACCGACATCACCTCGGAGGCCGAGGCGCCACGCATCACGATGGCCGTGTCGGGACTGCCGGTCTTGCTCAGCGTTTCGCGGTAGCCCTCACTCATCGCCAGCAGTGCAACCAGCACACCGACCACGCCGGCGATGCCCACCACCACCACCGATGACATACCGAGCCGCTGCCTGAGGGTGCTGATACCCACCGCGGTGACCGAAGCAGCCTGTTTGCCCTGACGGCTCAACAGCATCCAGAGCGCCAGCAATACCACCAGCAACAGCAGCACTGCGGAAAACAGTAGCAGCGGGGAATCCATAAGTTTGTCCGACATGGTCATTCTCCTAGCGTCCGGCCAGCGCGTCGACGATGTTCAGGCGCATGGCACGTAGCGCGGGCAATGCGCCGACCAGCAAGCCGACCACCAACATCAACAGCAGACCATGCACCCAGATGTCGGCACCTACGGGTGCCATCGGTATGGCTCCGCCCGTCGCTGCATGGAATCCTCCAACAACCACGACGGCGAGCAACAGTCCCAGCACACCGCCAAGCAGCAACAGCAACACCGATTCGGCCAGCACCATCGCCATCACCGCATGGCTGGAGAATCCGATCGTCTTCAGCACCGCCAGTTCGGACGTCCGTTCGCGTACCGCCTGCATCATCGTGTTGCCCGACAGCAGCAACAAGGTGAAGAACACCGCGCCCATGATCGAGCTCACGATCAAACCAATGTCAGCCAGCTGCTTCATCCATGACGCCGTGGCAGCGGCCTCGGTCTGCGTACGCGTCTCGTGGTCGGAATTGGCCGACAGCGCGTCGATCGCCTTGGCCACGTGATCGGCCTGGTTCACGTCATCGACGCGGCTGACGTACCAGCCCACGGTGCCGCGGTTGTACGGCGTGCTGTCGTCAAAGTATTTCCAGTGCAGCAGAAACATCTGATCGAAGAAACCGCCAGCCTTCTTGTCCTTCGAGTGCAGGATGCCGACGATGTCGAACGTCCAGTTCTTGCTGCCGTCCTGCTGCGGAAAGATGGTCGACTGCATCGGTATCTTGTCGCCAACCTTCCAGTGGTACTTCGCGGCCAGCTGCTCACCCACCAAGGCGCCGGTGCGAGTGTTGTCGAATGCCTTGCGCTGGTCTGCACTGACGTCGATCTCCGGATACTGATCGAGGTAGTTGTCGCTGACCGCAAAGCTGAAGACCTGGTTGTGCGGATCCTGGTAGGCACCGCCGAACCAGTTCGCGTAACCCACCGACTTCACGCCGGGCACCTTCGCGATCTGTGCATCCAGCGCCTGTGGCAGCGTCTGGATGAAGGATAGTCGCGAGCCGGTCTGCAGGCGCTGCGCACCGATGGCGCTCTTGCCAGCATCGTCGAAACCCGTGCGCACCGCGTCAAGCATGCCGAACAGCAAAAATGCGGCGATGATCGATATCAATGTGAGGATGGTGCGGGTCTTGCGCCGGAACAGCGCCGCCCAGATCAGATGCAGATATTTCATGAGAAATACTCCTCTTCAACATCCCTGCTCCCCGCTGGGGAGAAGGTGCCCTGTAGGGGCGGATGAGGGGTCGGGGCTTGCGGCGAGCCAACACCGAAGCGCGCTCTGAAGCTGCCACTGCGCAAGAGCACCCCCTCACCCCAGCCCTCTCCCCAAAGAGGAGAGGGGGACATGGCTGTACGGCGCATCGCGTTCATCACGCCAACGCCTGCTCGACGAGCGTGCCCTTGTCCAGATGCAGCGTATGGTTCGCGTACTCGGCGGCCTTCGGATCGTGGGTGACCATCACGATAGTCTTGCCGTGCTCGCGATTGAGTTGCCGCAGCAGGCCGAGAACATCTTCCGCGGACTGGCGATCCAGGTCGCCGGTCGGCTCGTCGCAAACCAGCAATGTGGGATCGGAGACGATCGCACGGGCGATCGCCACGCGCTGCTGCTGACCACCGGACAGTTCATTCGGCTTGTGCGAGGCGCGGTCCTGCAAGCCGACCAGCTGCAATGCAATCGCTGCGTTGTTGCGTCGCTGCGCACCCGAAAGCTTGGTCAGCAGCAGCGGCAGCTCCACGTTACGCTGCGCCGACAGCATCGGCATCAGGTTGTAAAACTGAAACACAAAACCGACGTGCGCCGCACGCCATTTCGCCAGTGCGCCGCCGCCAAGTTTATCGATGCGTTGACCCGCCACGGTGATGCTGCCGCCGCTAGGCGTGTCCAGTCCACCGATCAGATTGAGCAGCGTGGTCTTGCCCGAACCGGATGGGCCCATCAGGGCCAGAAAATCACCCTCGGCGATATCGAGGTTGATGTGGTGCAACACCTCGACTTTCTGCTTGCCGCGTTCGTAGACCTTGGAGATGTCGCGGATTTCGATCAACGTACCCATGGCAGTACTCCTGATGAATGTTTCGCCTTGTGGCGAGCGGCTTCAGTCGTGACTATCGAAAGCATCGCCACTGAAGTCGCCCCCACAAATAAGACTGACTACGGTGTCTTGTCTTTCATTTGGACGTCCGAACCATCGTGTAGCAATGCGGGCGGTGACACCACTACGCTGTCGCCCGCGTTCACCGCCGCCGGAACCAGTCGCAGCTCACCATAATCCTGTGCCGACGGTTGCACCGCACGCTGTTGCGCCTTGCCGTTGGCAACCACGAACACCACGCTGCGACCGTCGCGCTGCACGATGGCATTGGCCGGCACCAGCACACCCCGGAGCACCTGTGCCGTGACCTTCGGCTTCACTTCCAGGAACGATACGCGCACGCCCATGTCCGGCACGATGCGGCCGTCCTTATGCTCCAGCGCCACGCGTACCTTCACCGTGGCCTTGCCGCGATCGGCAGCGGGAACGATGGCAATCACGTGCGCGGGAATCTTCCAGTCCGGGTACGCATCGAGCACGGCCTCGGCTGGCATGGCCGGTTTCACGCGACCGATGTAAGCCTCGTTGACGTCGACATCCACTTCCAGCGAATCCATGTCGACGATGGTGCCGATGCCGGTGCGGGTGAAGCCACCGCCGGCCGAGAACGGCGAGATGATCTCGCCGACCTGCGCATCCTTGGTGGTGATCACGCCATCGAACGGCGCGCGCACCACGCAGTAATCGAAATTGACCTTCGCCTCGACAACCAGTGCATCGTCCGATATCGCGGTTTTCTGCTGCGACACGAGTTGCGCGCGCGTGCTGTCGGCGAGCGTGCGGGCTTGCTCGGCGAGCTGCGTCGAAACCAGACCTTGCGTAGCGAGCCCTTCCTCACGCGTCGCATCGCGCAGGTTCTGCGCGAGCTGGGACTGATACTGCGCCACCAGAGCGTGCCCTGCAGCCGCCTGCGCCACCGCGGTATCCAGCGCGGCCTTGTAGGCGCTGTCGTCCAGTCGCGCCAGTACCTGATCTTTGTTGACGTGATCGCCTTCCTCGATCAGCACGGCGGTCAACGTGCCGGTGATCTGCGCCGATACCGTGGCCTGCCGCCGCGCGGTGACGTAACCGGTGGCCTGCAACACCGCGCCGGCTTCGTTGTCGGTGGTTGGCGATACCGCCGCTGCAGTCTGCACCACCACCGTCGAGTGGCCCAGCAGCATCCAGCTGGCGCCGCCCAGCAGCAACAGCACGACTACTGCACCGATCACCCACGGCCAGCGGCCCGAGCCGCTGCCGTGATCCTCGCGCTGATGGCGTTCGATGCGCAGTTGCTTCAACAGATCCGCGTTGTCCACCCCTACTCCCTGCCGGCGCTGCCGGTTGCTCGATGAGTGCAAGATTGACTGATCAGTTCCATCGCGATCAGGGTGCAGCATCAGTCATCGCCGATGACAGCTGTCATCCGGGCACGGCCTGACTTGTGTCGTCGCCCGTGCTCTGCCAGAGAGTAACCTTCCACCCCGTTCAGATGCCATTCTTCGATGGATTCCCGCCGGCATGCCGCCGGTGGAACCAGTATGGCCCGGGGCGGGCTCTGCATCGCATGGAACCCTGGCCGCGACTGCATCTGCCCAGGTTTGCTACGCTTGTGCCATGACCTACATCATCCCTCCCCCTATTCTTCCCAGCCTGCCGATCATCGGCAGCGATCAGCGTTTTCCGATCCGCCGGGTGTTCTGCATCGGCCGCAACTACGCCGAACATGCGCGCGAAATGGGCGCCAGCGTGGACACCGCTGCGCCGATGTTTTTCTGCAAGCCGGCCGACGCGGTGGTCAGCGATGGCGCCGATGTGCCCTACCCGCAAGCCACCAGTGACCTTCACCACGAGGTGGAGATGGTTGTGGCCTTGGGCGGCGGTGGCCACGACCTCACTCCGGAACAAGCCTCGTCCCTGGTTTGGGGCTATGGCGTGGGGTTGGATCTGACCCGTCGCGACCTGCAGGCACAGGCCAAGGCGAAGGGTCATCCGTGGGATGTCGCCAAGGCGTTCGATCATTCCGCGCCGGTTTCTGCGCTACGTGCGGCAACCGAGGTGGCGCTGGACGCGAGCAGCGTGCTGCGGCTGAGCGTCAACGGCGAGCTGCGCCAGCAGACCACGTTGGGCGAGATGGTGCACAGCGTGCCGCAGATCATTGCGGCACTGTCCACGCTGTTTGAGCTCAAGGCTGGCGACCTGATCTTTACCGGCACGCCGGCTGGTGTTGCTGCACTGCAACGCGGCGACCGCTTCCACGCCGAACTGGTCGGAGTCGCCGAACTGGACGGCCGGATCGTCTAAGAGCCTGTTCATCGTCTCCTTGCAGCCTGCACCGAACCTCTGTCCGGATTCACGGCACCGCGCTAAAGTCCTTCAGGCCAACGGGCCAACCTAGGAGTGAAGCATGAGCATGCTGCAGGAATTCAAGGCTTTCGCCATGCGTGGCAGTGTCATCGACCTCGCGGTCGGTGTAGTCATCGGTGCCGCATTCGGCAAGATCGTCAGCTCACTGGTCGAGCAGATCATCATGCCGCCGATCGGCCTGCTGACCGGCGGCATCGATTTTTCCTCCATGCGATGGGTACTCAAGCCGGGTGATGAAAGCGACCCGAAGCACAAGATCGCGGAAGTGGCGATCGGCTACGGCGCCTTCATCAACACCATCATCACCTTCCTCATCATCGCGGCCGCGATCTTCCTGGTGGTCAAGGCGATCAACAGCATGCAGAAGAAGCAGGATGCAGCTCCGGCGGCCCCGACGGCCGAGGTCGTACTGCTCACCGAAATCCGCGACCTGTTGAAGACCAAGCCCTAAGACTTGTTCAGAGTCTCCAGGTAGTTCGCCGCTGCAAGTCGTCGCGAGACGGGGCATTCCACGAATGCCCCGTCTGTTTGCTGCGGTTGTACCCGATGCATGACTTGTGGCCCAAGCAGCATTCGCCTGCCACGCCATAATCGGCGTTTGCTGCCGAGGACTTCCTGATGCATCGACTCCCGCTCACACTGCTCACTGCCAGCCTGCTGCTGGCTGTCGGTACGGCCAGTGCCGCCGACCACGACACCACCATCCCTGCCGCCGCCGTGCACACCGCCGAACAGTTGCGCGACCGGGCGCTGCAGGACAACACCGGCTATCAGATCGTTACATCGCTGACCACCGAAATTGGCCCGCGCCTCGCCGGTGGCGTGAACGATCAGCGCGCACGCGACTGGGCGATCGCGAAATTCAAGGCACTCGGCTTCGACAAGGTCTACACCGAACCGGTGACATATCCGTTGTGGGAGCGCCGCAGTGAGCACGGTGCGATCGTCGCACCGTTCCCACAACCGCTGGTGCTGACTGCACTGGGCTATTCGCCCGGCACACCGAAGGGTGGCCTCAGTGCGCAAGTGGTGCAGTTCGCCAGTCTCGACGCACTGAAGGCTGCCGACCCGGCCAGCGTGAAAGGCAAGATCGTCTACATCGGCTACCGCATGCAGCGCACCAAGGACGGCCACGATTACGGCATGGGCTCGGCCGTGCGCACCACCGGGCCAGCCATCGCCGCGACCAAGGGCGCCGCGGGCTATTTGCTGCGCTCGGCCGGCACCGATGCGCACGAACGAATCGCCCACACTGGCGTCACCATCTTCCCCGACCCGACCAAAGCGATCCCTGCCGCGGCGCTATCCAACCCCGACGCCGACCAGCTCGAGCGTGAGCTGGGCTATGGCAAGCCGGTGAGCGTGGAGCTTGATCTGGACTGCGGCATCGTCGGCCAGTTCACCGGCGAGAATGTGATCGGCGAGATCACCGGCAGCAAGCACCCCGACCAGGTGGTCGCGATCGGCGGCCATCTTGATTCGTGGGATCCGGGCACCGGTGCTATCGACGATGGTGCCGGCGTGGCGATCGCCATGGCTGCCGCCAAGCTGATCCACGATCTGCCGCAGCGCCCCGATCGCACGATCCGGGTGATCGCGTTTGCCAACGAGGAAATGGGCCTGTGGGGCGGTAAGGCCTATGCCAAGAAACACGCGACCGAGGTCGACAGGTTCCAGCTCGGCACCGAGTCCGACCTGGGCGCTGCGCCGGTCTGGCGGATGAGCGCCAGCGTAAAACCGCAAGCGCGTGATGCGATCGCGCAGATTGCCAAGGTACTGGCACCGATCGGTGTGACCTACGACGCCAAACGTCCCGGCGGCGGCGGCTCCGACCTGTCGCAGATGCATGGCAAGGGTATGGCCGCGCTGTCGCTGGACCAGGATGCTACCGATTACTTCGACTGGCACCACACCTCAAACGACACGCTGGACAAGATCGAGCCGAAGCAGCTGGCGCAGAACATCGCCGTTTATGCCGCGTTTTCATACATGGCGGCACAAGCGGATGGCGACTTTGGCTCCGCGCCGGATGCGTTCGCTGGTGACGGCAGCAAGGAGTAAGTGCACCCCTGCGCGAGAACCTACAAGAGAGCCGCGCTGATCGCTTGTTACCTGCTTTGCACAAGCTCTAAGGCGTCGCCGCATCCGGCGACGCCTGCTCCAGTGCCAGCAGGTTTTCCTTGATCCGGTTGATCACCGCCAGCGCCTGCTCCAATTCGTCGTAGTCAATGCCGACGGTGGCATCCTTGCGCAGGTCGCGCGCGATCAGCTCCATATCGCCGACGATCACACGCGCCTGCTCGGTGGTGTGCAACCGCCATGCACGACGGTCCTTCGGGTCGTGTCGGCGCTCGACAAAGCCGGCCGCCTGCAGCCGATCGATCACCCGGCCCACCGCGATCGGTTCCATTTCCAGAAATTCGGCCAGCTCGGTTTGCCTTAGCCCTTCGCGGTGGTACAACACCTTCGTGGCACGCCACTGCGCGCGAGTCAGCCCGAACTTCACTGCGCGGCGATCGAAGTGCTTGCGAAACAGCAAGGTCACATCGCTGAGCAGATAGCCGAAGGAAAGGTCTTCCGTTTTCGCCATGATCCGTTGAAACCTCGTCGCGCCGTCACCTTTGTGAAGCATACGTTGCAGTCATCCGCGAAGCCATGCCCATCAACGTCATCACCGCCGACATCACCCAGCTTCGCGTGGACGCCATCGTCAACGCGGCCAACCCCAGCCTGCTCGGTGGCGGGGGCGTGGATGGCGCCATCCATCGCGCGGCGGGGCCGCTCTTGCTGAAAGCCTGCCGCGCCCTGCCCGAACTCGCGCCGGGCGTGCGCTGCCCGACCGGCGAGGCCCGCATCACACCTGGCTTTGCGCTGCCGGCAGGTCAGGTGATCCACACCGTGGGACCGATCTGGCACGGCGGCGCTCACGATGAGGCCGTGATGCTCGAACACTGCTACCGCAACGCACTGCGTCTGCTGCGCGAATATCGATTGCACACGATCGCGTTTCCGGCCATCAGCTGCGGCGTCTACGGCTATCCCGCCGCGCTGGCGGCAGCCGTGGCCGTAGCGACGTTGCGCGACGAGCTCGCGGATCCCGCAAAGGATCCATCCATCGACGTCTGTCTGTGCTGCTTCAGCGACAGCGTGCGCGCTACCTATCAGCAGGCTCTTAGTGCAGCTTGAATGGATACAGCGGCGGTAGCCCCGCACTATCGTCGTGCGCATCGGCAACACGCCAGATGAAGCCGCGCTTGAACACCTCCGCCAGCGTCGCACCGACACCCGGCATCGGCATACCGGCATAGTGGCTCTGCTGCAAGGCGGCGATCGCCGCGCGTTGCGGCTCATCGCCCAAAGCCTCTGCCAGCTCGCCCAGGTGCTGGATCGTCGGTCGTTCGACGCGCGCCCAAGCCAGCAGACTGTGAACTTGCGCCGCCGTATCGCTGCCGCGGGCCGCGCCGAGGAATGCGTGGTGGTACTCGCGCACCGAACGCTGCGCCGTCACCGGCGTGACGATTGCCGATGAGCGCCGATAACGACGCCAAAGCAACCAACCCAACACAGTGAGCAGCCACAGACCGACACTGCCGAGCGCTATCCAGCGCCACACTGTGACATGCGCAGCTGCCGATTCAGTCACCGCTGGCGTAGCCGCAGTGACGGTCGTTGGCGCCACGGCCGGATTGCCAGGTGGTGTGACGGCGCGGCCACCGATCGCGGGCAACACCGTCACGCTGTGTGCCGGGATCTGCGCTACTTCCATGCGGTCGGTCAGCACGTTCCACCACTTCAAGGTGGTGGCGGGAATGGTCAGCGTGCCGGCACGCTCGGGCACGATCGCAAATGCATGCTGACGCCAGCCGACGAGCCATTGGCCATCGTTGCGGGTACCTGTGACTGGCTTGTCCGGATACACCGTGGCGCCATCCAGCGGTGGCAGACTGAGTTCAGGCAATGCTTCAAATGGCAGGCCGGTCGCCTGCAGATTCATGGTGAGATTGAGCGGCTGGCCCACACGAATCTGATCCTGCGCACCCGGCCAGCCATCCAGCGTCAGCCCCAACTGACGAGCCGGCAGCCAGGCGGTCTTGCCCCAGTCAGCGGGCGCCGCCTGTATCTCGGCCGCTACCGCCGGCGCGCTGGCCGAGATCGGCGTGCTGGCTCCGAAGAAGCTGTTGGGGTCATTCGGATCGATCGCCTCGCCCTGAAAACGCAGTGCGGGAATCTCCAGCTGCCCGGCATGTTGCGGGATCAGCGCATAGCGCCGCTCGATCACATGGTACGGGTGACCGTCGCGTTCAGAGTCGTAGTTCAGATCGGCGCCAACCCGGGTGACCTCTGCAGCGCTGAGCTGCGGCTCATCCAGCGAACCGTTGCTGATATTGGAAGCGAAATACAGCCGCACGACATAACTCAACTGCTGTCCGACGTAGCCGTGATTCGGCTCGATCTGCGCCTCCATAAAAACATTCTTGTGTACTGCCGCCGCCGCAGCCGGATCGGCCGCACTCACCTGCAGTTGCAGTGGTGCGGTCTGGCTACCAGCAAACGTCAGCGCGGGAATCAGCAGCAAGCCTTCATGCCGGGGCCGCAGCGCCACGCCAAATACCAGCTCGGAAGTCGCCGCGCCGTTGATCACGCTGAGGCTGCTGTTTTGCGACGTGCCGAGGATCTCGAAGTCCTTGTTCAGCGCGCCAAGATCAGGTGCCCCGATGTTGCCGGCATTACCGCTGATGCGCAGATTCAATGTCACGGTCTCGCCCAGCTGCACGCTGCTGCGATCCAGCGCGGCCTGCACAGTTGTGGCACGGCCCAGTGCAGGAATCAGCAACAGCGTCAGCAACCAGCATCCGATGATTCGTCGAAGCATCACGGCTGTCCATCCTCGCTCGGTGCGCCACCGTGGCGCTCCTGATATTCCAGTTGAAACTTGCGTCGCAGCAACGCGCCCGGATCATCCGGCACCCGCTGCAACGCCTGCCTTATATCCGCCGGCAGCTTCGAGTCGGGATCATCTTTGGGCATCGCACCCAGTTGATGGGTTGGCGGCGACTGGCCCTTTTGCTGCTCTGCCAGCGCCTGATCCATTTGCTGGCGCAAGGCCTGTTGTGCCCGATCGGCGCGGGCCTGCTGCTCGGCTTGTTGTTGCGGGGTCTGCGGTTGAGGTTGATTAGCAGCCTGATCCTGTGCGGACTGATTCTGTCCAGACTTATCCAGACTGTTCTGATCCTGTGCCCCGGACTTTCCATCCTTTTCGGGTTGGCCCGATGGCTTGGCGGCATCCTGCGCGGATTTGTCATCCTGCGACTGCTGCGGGTCCGACTTGCCGTCTTTGCCCTGCTCGCCGGACGACGGCTGACCGTTGTCACCGTTCTTGCCTTTCTGCGTGTGGTCTGACGGCTGCTGATCGGGTTGTTGTTGCTGCTTTTGCTGCTGTTGACGCAGCCAGTCTTCGACCGCCTTGCGATTGGCCTTGGCGTCGGCGTTGGCCGGATCGAGTTTCAATGCATGATCGTAAGCACCGATCGCCTGCTGATACTGGCCTTGTCTGGCCAGGGCATTCCCGAGGTTGTACGTCGCGCCACTTCCGGGAGCCTGCTGCAACGCCCGTGTCGCGTCCGCATAGTTGCCCGCGCGATACGCCGCTGCACCGCGCCACGCCGGGTCGCGCGCGAGCTGTTGCGCCTGTTTTGCCTGTCCCTGCCGCAACGCCCGCGCGGCTTGCTGGTCGGGGCGCTGCCACAGATCATTCCAGGTCGTGGCATCAGCGTTGCCTGGTAACAGCGGCAACAGGACCAGCGGCAGCAACAGCAGCCAGCCGCGTCGGAATGCCATCGCCACCACCAGCAACAACGGCAATAGCAGCCATGGGCCGCGATCCTGCCACTCATCGCCCACCTGCCCACTCACCGTCGCAACCGGCCCGGCGCGTAACTGCGCGTGCAATGCGTCGATATCCTGGTGGTCGGTACTCATCGCCACATAGCGGCCACCGCCGGCCGCCGCCAGCGCGGCGAGGGCGGCATCATCACGGCCGGCGAGCGTCATGTGATCCTGCGCATCACGCAGAAAGCCGCCGCCGGCCAGTGGTATCGGGCCACCCTGCGGCGTGCCCACACCAAGTACCGATACCTGCACACCGGCGGCATTCGCCTTGCGTGCGGCCGCATCGGCAGCGGCGTCGGCTTGATCGGTGATCAACACCAGCGAGCCACCTGCGACCTTTGCATCGTGAATCAACGCCACACCGCGCTCGATCGCCAGCGCCGCATTGTCACCGTCCACTGGCATCGTGTCGGGCGCCATGGCATCGAGCAGATCACTGAGACTGCTGGCATCGGAGGTCAGTGGCGCCACCACGAACGCTTCACCGGCGTAGCCGATCAGTGCATTCAGGCCTTCGTGATTGCTGGCCAGCAGATCGTGCGCTTTGTAACGCACGCGATCGAGCCGGCTGGGCGTCACATCGCGTGCAAGCATGTGCTGAGACAGCGAGATCGCCACCACTTGCGCTGCGCGACTCGCATACAGCGGTTGCGCTACTCGGCCCCAGGTCGGGCCGGCCAATGCCAGCGCGCACAGCGACCAGCCGATGGCAAACAGCCATACCGGAATATGTCGATTGGCGGCACGTCCACGCAGCAAATACGGCAGCAGTTCGGCATCCACCAGGCGCGATAGTTCCAGTTGCGCCGAGCTGCGTCGTACACCCAGCCACCACAGCAGCGGCAGCGCTACCAGCGCAGCCAGCCACCATGGTTGCATGAAATGGAACTGTTGCAGTGCCGTGCTCATGCCTGCCGCACTCATGCCGCATGCTCCGGCGTCCGCACAAACTGGCGTGGCACGATCACCAGCAACAACAGCAGGATCGCGGCAGCCAGCGGCCAGCGAAACAGCTCATGCCGCGGCCGCAGCGTAGGCCCGCGCTGTGGCATCGGCTCCAGCGCGTCGATCGCGCGATAGGCGTCGGCCAGCTCGCTGCCGTCGGTTGCGCGAAAAAATTGGCCGCCGGTTTCCTTGGCGATCGTGGTGAGCATGTCGGCATCCAGATCCGCCGATGGATTGATCAGCTGGCTGCCGAAAAATCCCGGCACTCGCATCTGCGTGGCACCCACGCCGATGGTATAGATGCGCACGCCGGCGGCCTTGGCCGCGCGTGCCGCGTCGCGTGGCGTAATGTTGCCGGCGTTGTTGACACCATCAGTGAGCAGCACCAGCACACGTGCCTGTTCCGGCAGCGCCGAAAGTCGCTTCACGGCCACCGCTATCGCATCGCCGATCGCCGTCTCGGTGCCGGCGAGCCCCACTACCGCGCCCTGAAGTTGTGCGCGCACAGCTGACAGGTCGTAGGTGAGTGGTGTCACCAGGAATGCCTGGCTGCCAAACAGGATCAAACCCATCTCGTCGCCACTACGGCGATCGATGAAGTCGCCAGCGATCGCCTCGACCGCACCGAAGCGACTGAGCGGTTGGCCGGCCAGATCCATGTCCTCGGTGTGCATGCTGCCGGACAGATCCACCGCCAGCATCAGCGCGCGTCCACTGCGCTGCTCTGCCTGCGGGGGTCCCACCCATTGCGGCCGTGCCGCGGCCGTCAACAGGCACAGCCATGCCAGCGCCAATAGCCACGGAACGATGCCATGCGCCGCATTGCCACTCACCCTGGTCAACTGCAGGCCGGGCTGTGGCAGATGCAAAGCCTGCCCCGGCGCAGCCGCCCGCAGCAACCACCGCAGTAGCCATGGCAACGGCAGCCACACAACCATCCACGGCCACGCAAACTCAAGCCCAGCAAAATCAAACATGCTCGCGCTCCGCCGTCGCCGCTTTCCACGCGCGGGGCTTCAACGCCAACCGCAACCACTGCCGCACGGCCGCCGAGGTTGCAGCGTGATCGAACGACAATTGCGGCCGATAGATTGCCTGATCCAGCACCAGCAAATGATCCAGCGTGGCTGCATCGATCGGTACGCGTGCCAGGGTCTGTCGCCAGGCTTCGCCACGCTGCTGCGTGGCTAGCGCGTCATGTCGTCTCGCCACCCGCCGCAGCAGCTGATGCATCCCGCTCGCCAGCATGGCCTGATCGCCGTCATGCTGATGCTGCAGCAGTAGCCGATCGAGTTCGGCCAGCACCTGTGCGCGTTGACGAACCAACTGCAATCGCCGTCGCCACAGCCACGCGCCAGCGAGCAGCATGACCAGCAAGAGCACGGTCAGCGCCCACCAGCCCGGCGCCGGCGGCCACCACGAGGGATCGGGCGGCAGGTGAATGTCGCGCAGCTCAGGTCCCTTTGCTGCGACAGATGCCGGCGGCGGCGTGAGGGAGGCCATCATCGTGGCAACCTCGTGCCACCAAACAGGCCCGCCACTGACTCGAATGGATCGCTCGAGGTATCCGTGCTGCGCCAACGTAGACCCAACGATTGCGCCAGTTCGCCAAGCCGAGCTGGGCCGGCACCGAGCGTGCGCTGGAAGTCACGGCGTTGACGCTCGGACTGCAACAGCACTTCGCTGCGTTGGCCCGCGTGTTCCAGGGGATAGCGTCCGGGTGGCGCCAGCGCCTGCTCCAGCGCATCGGCCACCACCAGCACGCTGACACTGGCATGCCGAGTGAGATCGAGCAGGCGCAGCCGTGCCGGCGTATCACAGCTGAAGCCATCACTGATCAGCAACACCCGGCTCGCTCCGTGCAGCAGACGCCCCGCGCGCATCAATGCGTCAGCCAGCGGCTCCGATTTGACGGGTGATTCACTGACTGACGATCGCAGCGCATCCCAGCCGGCCAGGGCGCCGCATACCGCCAACGCACCACGCGACCCGGCTTGCGGACGCAGCAACTGATCGGCGTGCCCAAACGCCATCACGCCCACCCGCTCGCCAGCCTGGACCGCGTACCAGGCGGCATATGCCGCAGCGCGTGCAGCCTGCACCGACTTGAAGCGGACGCGCGTGCCGAAACGCATGCTGGCATGGGTATCCAGCAAGATCAGCAGACAGCCTTCGCGATCCTCCTGGAATAGTTTGGTGTGCAGCTTTCCGCTGCGCGCGGTGAGTCGCCAGTCAAGTCGACGCACATCGTCGCCGGCCTGATAGACGCGCGATTCGGCGTAGTCCATGCCACGGCCGTATAGACGGCTGGACTGCTGGCCGCTACGGGCGGCGCGACTTGGCAGCGGCACCATACGTGCGCGGCTCACCCGCGCACGTATGGCAATCAGTTCCGCCAGCGAGACCTGACTACGGCCATCGCCGTCGGCGCGGTTGAGAGCGACGGTGTTCACGGCAGCGGCACGAGATCCAGCAGGCGATCGATCACCCGATCAGGCCGCACGCCCTCCGCTTCCGCCTCATAACTGAGCAGCACGCGATGACGCAACACTTCGTGGGCGATGCCATGCACATCTTCCGGCAATACGTAGTCGCGGCCGGCCAGCCATGCCCGTGCGCGCGAACAGCGATCCAGCGCGATGGTGGCGCGCGGACTGCCGCCCCAGGCGATCCAGCGCTTGAGTTCGGGACCGTAGCGGCCCGCATCACGCGTGGCCAGCACCAGCTGGGTCAGATATTCCTCCAGCGCTGGCGCCATGTGCACCGCCATGGCTGCATCGCGCGCAGCGAATACGTCGGCCTGACTCAGCAATGCCTGCACCGGCGGCGCGGGATGTGCACGACCGCGAGCCTGCTCGCGGGCCAGTTTGAGTATCGCCAGTTCGGCGGCAGCGTCCGGATAGCCAATCGTCACGTGCATCAGGAAGCGGTCGAGCTGCGCTTCCGGCAGCGTGAACGTGCCTTCCTGCTCGATCGGATTTTGCGTCGCCATCACCATGAACAGCTCCGGCAGATGCCAGGTGCTGCGACCCACCGTGATTTGCTGTTCGGCCATCGCCTCAAGCAACGCCGATTGCACCTTGGCCGGTGCGCGATTGATCTCGTCGGCGAGCACGATGTTGTGGAACAGCGGACCTCGCTCAAACTCGAAGCTGCCGGTCTGCGGACGAAACACATCGGTGCCGGTGAGATCCGCCGGTAGCAGATCGGGAGTGAACTGTACCCGATGGAAATCCGCCTTGATTCGCGCCGCCAGCGCCTTCACCGCGGTGGTCTTGGCCAGACCGGGCGCACCCTCGACCAGCAGATGACCGTCAGCCAGCAACGCCACCAGCAGGCAGTCGATCAGATGCGGCTGGCCGATGATGCAACGCTGCATATCCTCACGCAGCTGCGCGAAGGCCTGCTGCAGATGGCTCAGGGGGCGGGTTTCGGGCCGGCTTTCGGGCCGGCTTTCAGGCATATCCATGATCGGTTTCCGTTATCGACATTACGCAGAAGGCTGTCCGGCATGGCGCGATAGGGGGAACGATCCGGCAGCGTGCTTCAGACCATCGTCACGGCCAGAAGTTTAATCCGGCTGCAAACATTACTTTACCGGCACAAAGAAAAGAGGCGGCCGTAGCCGCCTCTTTTGCTTGCGTTGCGCGGAACTTACTGCAGCGTGGCGCTGAGGATGCGTGGCGTCACGAAGATCAGCAGTTCGGCCTTGTTGACGATGCGCGTGGTCTGGCGGAACAGCGCACCGAGGACCGGGATGTCGCCCAGACCAGGTACCTTGACGATGGTATTGGACTTGTCAATCTCGTAGATGCCGCCGAGCACCACGGTCTGACCATTGTCCACCAGCACCGAGGTATTGATCGAGCGGGTGTCGATGGTCGGAACCTGGCCGCTGCCCGGCACCGTGACGTAACCGGCGAGTGCATCCTTGGTGACGTTGATATCCATATAAATGCGGTTGTCGGCGGTGATCGTCGGGGTCACCTTCAGCTCCAGCACGGCGTCTTTGAACGCCACGGTAGCGGTACCGCTGCCGGCGGAACCGGTGGCGCTGTTCTGGTAGGTCACATAGCCGATCTCCTGGCCCTGTCGAATGTCTGCCTGCTCATGATTCGCAGTAATCACCCGTGGGCTGGAAATCGTTTCACTGAGACCTTCGGTCTGTGCCGCGGAAAGTTCCAGATCGAGCGAATAGTTTTTGCCCAGAATCGCCAGGCCGATGCTGCCGGCCTGAGTGGTAGTAGGCAAATTGAAGTTCAGGCCGCCGGCACCGATGGAACTGGCTGCGGTCGTCGTCGCACCGTTATTGCCGGGAGTGCCGCCCAGCATGCCACCAGTCTGGATCACCTGTCCGCTTGGGTTGGTTCGCGTGGCATTGGCACCAAATTTGGCCCCCAGATCCCGCTCGAAATCGTCGGTGGCGATCACGATGCGCGACTCGATCAGCACCTGCTGCACCGGCGTATCCAGCACCGCGATCAACTCGCGTAGTTGCTTGATCTTCTCCGGCGTGTCGTTGAGCAGCAAGGTGTTGGTGCGTACGTCGAACGAAGCACTGCCGCGCGACGACAGGAAACCGTGTGCGGTATTCGCGCCACCGGCGCCGCCGCCCTGGGACTGCAAGCTGCCCGTGGTCAGCAGCTTGGCGATATCCGCCGCCTTGCCGTAGCTGATCGGCACATAGTCGGTGACCAGTTCAGCGGTGTCCTGCGCCTTCAGCTTGGCATCAGCCAGATCCTGCTCGTACTTGGCCAGTTCAGCTTGTGGCGCGACCCAGATCACGTTGCCGTTGCGACGCTTGTCCAGGCTCTTGGCACGCAGGATCACGTCCAGCGCCTGATCCCACGGAACATTGACCAGCCGCAGGGTAACGCTGCCACCGACGCTGTCCGAAGCAACCAGGTTCAGCCCGGAGATATCGGCGATTAGCTGCAGCGCCGAGCGTACCGGAATATCCTGGAAGTTGAAGGTGACGCGCTTGCCGTCGTAGCTCGGATCCTGGCCAAGCTTGGCCAGTGTGTCCGCCTTGGCGCTGGCCTGCTTTGGTGTCACTTCGACGACGTACTGATCGGCGGTCTGGTAGGCCGAGGTATCGACATTGCCAGTGATCGCGATTTCCATGTGGGCGCCGCCGGCGGTGCCGGCGCGGGTAACGATGGACTGCACCGGCGTGGCAAAGTCCAGCGTATCCAGGCGCTGCGCGAGATTGGCCGGCAGATTCGCGTTATCGACATCGACCACCAATTTATCGCCCTTGCGGGTCATCTGGGCGTTCACGCCGCTGCCGTTGAAGCTGATCAGCACGCGGCCCTCACCGTTTGGACCACGGCGGAAGTCGATGTTGGAAATGGCCGCACCATTCGTCACCGAAGGCAGCGCCTTGGACGGATCGATGGTGGCCACCGTGGTCGTGGACTGATCCACGGTGCCGTTGTTGATGGTCAGTACCAGGCTGTTGCCTTCGACCCGTGAGCGATAGGACGACGCGCGCATCAATTCGATGACCACCCGCGTTCGACCGCCGGCTTCCACCGCAGACACGCCGGAGGTCGAGCCCTTGCCGATATCCAGATGGCGCGCGGCGGCGTTGTCGGTATCGGCGAAGTCGACCGCGATGCGTGGGGGAGTGCCGGTGGTGAAGATCTTCGGCTGCGGCACCGGGCCATTGCCGAAGTCCATGTGCAGCTCGATGGCACCACCTGGGAGCGCGTCATAGCTGATGTTCTTCAGCGTGGTACTGGCAGCTGCCATGGCGACGCTGGCCCAGGTGGCACCGGCGATGAGCAGACCCATCAGCATGTAACGGCTCGCATGGCGCATGACACGGCCCCGGACGGATTGGATTTGGTTGGTCATTGCATCAGCCCCTGTATTCCTATTTCGCGTCGAGCGCGATGCTGGCCGGACGTTCCATCCAGCCGCCATTACCGTTGGATACCAGCTCGACCAGATCAATATGGTCATCACCGATGGTGGTGATGTGCCCGTAGTTCTGGCCCATGTATTCGCCACTGTGGACACGGTGGATCACCCCGCCCGGATCCTTGATCAGCACTTCCAGGCTCGCACCGGTGCCGACCGTACCGACCATCTTCAGGCTGTCCAGCGCAAACATCTCCAGCGGCTGCTTGGTACGGTTTGCATCCGGCCTCGGACCGCTGTTGGCATTGTTGGCCTCCGACTCGATCGGACTCGGGCTGAACGGATCGCGTTTGCCCTGATCGTCATACACGAACGACTCGAACGTCTTGATCACCGGCAACGGCTGGATCGGGGCGCCCCGCTTGGCTTTTTCCTGCGCAACCCATTCGCGCAGATCGGACATCCCCCGAGTACAGCCGCTCAAAATCAGCGCTGTGCCCAGCATCAGCAATGCCCGCGCCACATGGACCGGTTTGATGGCAGCAAACTTGTTCATTTCTGCCCCCCTGCCTTCGCGTTGCCCGACTTCTTGGCCGCGGCGGCGCTCTCTTCGTCATCCAGGTAGCGATAAGTCTTCACAGTGCCCTGCAGGACGAGCTGACCATCCGTAGTAGTCCCACCCTTGGCTGGTGCCTTTGGTGTCAACGAGACATCGTGCAGGGTCAGGATCACCACCCGCGGCAGCGAAGCTACGCCACTGATAAACGTGCCGAACTGATGATAAGTACCGGTCATGCGCAGCGTGATGGGCTTTTCCGCGTAGAAATCCTTCGGCGTTTCCGGGCCCGGTTGGAACAACTCGGTTTCCAGCCCCGCCGACAGCGCGGTTTGCGAGACATCCACCAGCAGCTCAGGCATTTCGGTCTTGCTGGGCAGCTGACGCAACAACTGGCGCAGCATGTCCTGCATCTCATCGAGCTGCTGTTGCAGCGCTTCCAGATTGACCGCCTTGGCCTGCTTGGTCGAGAACTCCTGCTTGAGCTGATCTTCCTTGCTGGCCAGCGACGTCAGGGTGTCCTGCTGATCACCGATGTAGAAGTACCAGCCGATCAGTACGACCACCGCAAACAGCAGCACGGTGAAAAACACTTTGACCGACTGCGGCCAGCCACCAATGTTGTTGCGATCGAGATTGCGAATGTCGTTGAGGAACTTCATGGCTTGGTTCCTCCCGTAGCAGTTGCATTCGCCGCTTTCGTTTCCGGCTTGACCGGCGCTGCAGTGGCAGGTTTTGCGGGCGTGCTTGCGGGCGTGCCGGCAATCGTTTTCGCTGCGGCACCCGGAGCACTGGGGACACTAGCTGCCGGTGCCGGGCTGGGGTTGGTCGAGGAAGCAGGCGCTGGGCCGGCTGGAGCCGAGTCATCCACACCGTCAGGCTCATCCGCTTTCGGCCGACTCAATGCCACGTTCAGACCGAAGGTATACGGCATCCGGCTGGCGTCGTGACTGTTTTCGGTCTTGCGCAGATCGGCATGGCCCATCCACTGTGACGCCTCGATGTTGCGCATGTATTCGGCGACGCTGGCGTTGGACTGCGCCACGCCATCCAGCGACAAGTCCTGACCGCTCTGCTTGAGGCCGCTCAGGCGCGCGCTGGCGGGTATCGTCTTCACCAGCTCATCGAACAGATGCACCATCTGCGAACGATCTGCCTGCAGCTGTTCGATAATCTGCTTGCGCGCCAGCAAGTGTGCGCGCACCTGTTCAAGATCCTTGATCTTGGCGATGCGCACGTCCAGATTAGTGATCTCGGTCTGCAGATAGGTGTTGCGCTCGTTCTGGTTGTCGACGCGCTGGCCCATCCAGAATCCCCATAGCAGAAGGACACCGAGCGCGGCCACAAACGCAGCGGCGAGCTGCATGTAGAACTCGCGCTCGCGCTGTTTGCGTCGCTCCGCGCGCCACGGAAGTAGATTGATGTGTGCCATCAGTCGAAACTCCTCAAGGCGAGGCCGACCGCAATCATCAGCGCGGGCGCGTCCTGGGCCAGCGACTGCGCCTGCACCCGCGGCGACAGCGACATGCGCGCCAACGGGTTGGCGACGATGCAGGACACGCCAAGCTGCTCTTCCAGCATCGCACCAAGCCCGTCGATCGAGGCGCAGCCACCGGCCAGCACCACTTGATCGACTTTGCTGTACTCGCTACCTGCAAAGAAGAACTGCAGCAGGCGACTGATCTGCTGGACCAGCGACTCCTTGAACGGCTCCAGTGCTTCGGTTTCGTAGGATTCGGGCAGGCCACCCTTGCGCTTGGCGCGGCCGGCTTCTTCATAGGAGAGCCCGAAGCGACGCATGATCTCGTCGGTCAGCTGCTTGCCCCCGAAGACCTGCTCGCGTGAGTAGATGGTGCGTTGGTTGCGCAAGACGGAAAGCGTCGTCATGGTGGCTCCGATGTCCACCACGGCTACCAGCGCGTCGCGTCCGACATTGAGCTGGTCGGCGACCATCGCGAACGCGTTCTCCATGGCGAACGCCTCGACGTCGATCGCGCTGGCGGTCAGTCCGCCCAGATCGAGCGCGGCTACGCGCATGTCCACGTTCTCGGTGCGCGAGGCAGCGAGGAGCACGTTGTTCATGTCGGGGTTGTCACGCACCGGCCCAAGCACCTCGTAGTCGAGGCTGACTTCATCGATCGGATACGGGATGTACTGGTTCGCCTCGACTTGTATCTGGCCTTCCAGGTCGTCATCGGACAGATCGCTGGACATCGGGATGATGCGGGTGATCACCGCCGATCCCGCCAACGCCGCTGCCGCGTGCTTGAGCTTGGAGCCCGATCGCGCCAGCGCGCGACGGATCGCATCGCCCACCGCCTCGACCTCGACGATGTTCTTTTCGACCACGGCATTGGGTGGCAATGGCTCGACCGCGTAATGCTCCACGCGATAACGCCCGCCCACTTGACTTAGCTGCAGCAGCTTGACGGCAGTCGAACTGATGTCGACACCAATCAGCGCCGGCTTCTTGGGTGTAAAAAGCCCCACGGTGTATCCCCCTTGCCGCTAGCGCCCGGAACCAGAGTCCTGGTGGATGCGCAGTGGCATTAAATCGAAAAATTAACGCAATGGCAACGGCCTACGGAAACTTTCTCAAGTAATTGACGTGATGTCCACCACATTTACGACATAGCCCACTTATGGCGCAACCCTTGCTAATAGTCTTTTCTAATTAGCCCAACTACGCCGCATGCGGGGAATACTGCTACATCTATACTCTGCCATGTTTTGACTCAGGTCTCGCTTCCCCACACCATGCGAATTTTCAAGCGTTTGTTGCGCTGGGCACTGATCCTGGCCTTTTCTGGTTTGCTTCTGGCAGTTATCGCGGTCGGTGTGGCGTATTGGCTTATAGCACCAAGACTCCCCTCGGTGGCGGTCCTGAAGGATTACCACATGCAGGTGCCGCTGCGCGTGCTGACCGCCGACGGCAAGCTGATTGCCAGCTTTGGCGAGACGCGACGCATCCCGGTGGCGATTGCCGATGTGCCTGACCTGCTCAAGCATGCGGTGCTGTCGGCGGAGGATGCGGATTTCTATCACCACCCGGGCGTGGACTGGCACGGCATCGCGCGCGCCGGCTGGCACGTCATCGTGACCGGCGGCGACAAGGGTCCAGGCGGCTCGACGATCACCCAGCAGGTGGCGCGCAACTTCTTCCTCAGCCCTGAGAAGCTCTACTCGCGCAAGCTCACCGAGATCTTCATTGCACTGAGCATCGAACACGAGCTCAGCAAGGATCAGATCCTTGAGCTCTATCTCAACAAGATGTTCCTCGGCCATCGCTCATACGGTGTGAGCGCTGCGGCCGCCTACTACTACGGCAAGACGCTGGACCAGCTGACCCCGGCCGAATGCGCGTTGATCGCCTCGACTTTTCAGCTGCCCTCGGTGGTCAATCCGCTTAATAGCCCTGCGCGCGGGATGGCCCGGCGCAATTGGGTGTTGGGCGAGATGCTCAAGCACAGCTACATCACCAAGGCGGTTTACGAGCAGTCCATTGCCGAGCCGAACCATGCCTATCCGCATGAGCAGCCGATCGAGGTGGACGCGCCTTATCTGGCTGAAATGGTCCGTCGACAAGCACTCGATCGACTTGGCAACGACGCACTCACCGAAGGCTATGTAGTCAAGACCACCCTGCAAAGCACTCGCCAGGCGGCGGCCGTGACGGCGCTGCGCGATGGCCTGGTCGCCTATGACCATCGCCATGGCTGGCGTGGACCGGAGGCACATCAGGATCTGCCAGCCGATGCTACCGAGCAGGATTACGACCACCTGTTGTCCAGCTATTCCGACATCTCGGGCATGCAGCCGGGCCTGGTCACGGCCAGCAGCACCAAGGAAGCGACGGTCTACCTGTCGACCCACGAGAGCGTCAGCCTGGACCTGGCCGCGGTGAGCTGGGCTCACCCACATCTCAACGACGACCATGTCGGCGCTGCCCCCGTCAGTGTCAGTGGCGTGCTCAAGCGCGGCGATATCGTCCGGCTGTCGCTCAACCCGAAGGGTGGATGGCAGCTCGACCAGATTCCTGCCGCGCAGGCAGCACTGACCTCGATCGATCCGGAAGACGGCTCCATCCAGGCGCTGGTAGGCGGCTTCAGCTTTTCGCTCAGCAAGTTCAATCGGGCGGTGATGGCGGCCCGTCAGCCTGGCTCAAGCTTCAAGCCGTACTTCTACTCGGCGGCGTTCGAGCGCGGATTCACCCCGGCCTCGATCATCAACGATGCGCCGCTGGCGCTACCTGACCCTTCGAAGCCGGGTGGCATCTGGACACCGTCCAACGACGACGGCAAATTCGCCGGGCCGATGCGTCTGCGCGAGGCACTGGTAGAGTCCAAGAACCTGGTCTCCGTGCGCCTGCTCGATGCCATCGGCGTGCGCTACGCGCGTGATTACGTTACCCGGTTCGGCTTCTCGCTCGACGCGATACCGGCCAACCTGTCAATGGCGCTGGGCACGGCTTCGGTATCACCGATGAGCATGGCCCGCGGTTTTGCGGTGTTCGCCAATGGCGGCTATCTGATCACGCCGTACTTCATCAATGAGATCGACGACCGCAGCGGCAAGCCGGTATATGTGGCCAATCCCGCGCGCGCCTGCCGCAACTGCCAGGAGCGCTTGCTCGATACCCGGCCACCGGGTCCGCCACCGGCAAACATGATCCTGACCCCAGCCAACGATGTCGCCACGGCCAGCACGGCACCCGCCTCAGCCAGCAGCGTCGATGGCGTGGGTGTGGCGGTACTGCCGGCCGATGTGCATGGCCAAAGCGCGCACCCTCCGGTACTCGCCCCGCAAGTGATCGATGCGCGCAACGATTTCCTGCTCACCTCGCTCATGAAAGACGTGATCCAGAATCCGCGCGGCACCGGCGCCGCCGCACGCGCATTGGACCGCGCCGATCTGGCCGGCAAGACTGGCTCGACCAGTGACTGGCGGGACGCCTGGTTCGTCGGCTTCAACGGCAACCTTGCGACCGCAGTATGGGTGGGTTACGACGACTACGCCTCGCTGGGGTATCGCGAATTCGGCGCCCAGGTCGCCTTGCCGATCTGGATGGATTACATGGGTGAAGCCCTGAAAAACCTGCCCTTGAGCATGTTGCCAATGCCACCGGGTATCAGCACCGTGCTGATCGATCGCGATAGCGGCTTGCCCACTTCCCCGGATGATCCCAATGGCATGAACGAGATATTCAAAGTGGAAGATGTCGATCGCCTGCGTAACCAGGCGGCCCAGCTGAAGGATCAGGATCAGACTCACGCCTACGATATTTTCTAAGAGCCTGTCTAAAGTCTCAACGCCGGCGGCCCCGAGGCTATAGACAGGCTCTGGACTTCCGGTATGGTGGACCCGTCCTTGCCGCTGGCCACCGATCGATGAGGAGCGCGCCATGTCCCGAGGCGAACATCACCGTATCCATGCACACGACCGCTTGCGACGCAACCGGTTGCGCATCGCACAGGAAGCCGCTCGCTTGATGAGCGAGCACGGCATCCGCGATTTTCATCACGCCAAACTGAAGGCCGCCGAGCGGCTGGGTATCCTCGACACCCAGGCACTGCCGCGCAATCTGGAGATCGAACAGGCACTGCGTGAACATCAGCGCCTGTTTCTCGCCGACAGCCAGCCCCAGCTGCTTAAACAGCGGCGGGAGGCGGCGGTCGAGGCGATGCAATTTCTTGCCGCATTCGAACCGCGATTGGTGGGTTCTGTACTCGAAGGCACGGCTGATGCGCACTCGGCGGTCTGTCTGCATGTATTCAGCGACGACCCCGACGCGGTTGGCCTGTACCTGCGCGAACACGGCGTGCCAATCGAGACGCAAACCCGCCGGTTGCGCAACAACCGCGACGATCAGCCCGAGTATCCGGTGCTGCTGTTTGCCGCCGACGAGCTGCCGTTCGATCTGACCGTGCTGCCGCGAGATGCCTTGCGTCAGGCACCGCTGGATCGAGCCGACGACCGACCCATGCGCCGCGCTTCGCTGGCACAGGTGGAAATCCTGCTGGCGGAAGATCCCGACGATGCATTCGAACAACAGCTGAGCATGGCGTTGCGCTGAGCCTTGCCAGTTGCGCCCGTTGCGCTGAGCTTTGCCAGCTGTGCTCCTCCCCCTGCCTGCGGGGGAGGCTGGGAGGGGGTCGCTTTTGATCTTCCCGCTAAGAGCACCCCACCCCAACCCTCTGCTGCAAGCAGGGGAGGGAGCAAAACACTAGAGCCCGGCCGATTGCCGTTCCACTTCAATCAGCGCCTACGAAGAGTAAAACGCAAACGCCCCGGACCAGGCCGGGGCGTTTGTCGTTACATCAGCGTGGACCGGTTCGCGTCAGCGTTTGGTCGACGGCACGTAGTCGCGCACGCCGGCGCCGGTGTAGATCTGACGCGGACGACCGATCCGCGATCCCGGCGTTTCGTGCTGCTCGATCCAGTGGGAGATCCAGCCGGCGGTGCGTGCGATCGCAAACATCACGGTGAACATCTCGGTGGGGATGCCCAGCGCCTTGTAGATGATGCCCGAATAGAAATCGACGTTCGGGTAGAGTTTCCGCTCGACGAAATACTCGTCCTTCAGCGCCGCCTCTTCGAGTTTCATTGCAACGTCGAGCAGCGGATCGTTGACGCCCAGTTCGGCCAGCACCTTGTGGCACATCTCGCGGATGATCTTCGCGCGTGGGTCGAAGTTCTTGTAGACGCGATGGCCAAAGCCCATCAGGCGGAAGCTGTCGTTCTTGTCCTTCGCGCGCTTGACCGCCGTCTCGACATTGTCGGGAGTACCGATCTCCTTGAGCTGCTTGAGCACTGCCTCGTTGGCGCCGCCATGTGCGGGGCCCCACAGCGCAGTGATGCCGGCGGCGACCGAAGCGTACGGGTTGGCACCGGTGGAGCCAACCAGACGCACGGTCGAGGTGGACGCGTTCTGCTCATGGTCGGCGTGCAGGATGAACAACAGATCCAGCGCCTTCGCGGCCACCGGATTCATCTCCAGCGGCTCGCTCGGAACCTCGAACATCATGTGCAGGAAGCGGGTGACGTACTCGAGGTTGTTGCGCGGGTAGCGCATCGGCCAGCCCACCGAATAGCGGAAGCAGGCGGCAGCGATGGTCGGCATCTTCGCGATCAGGCGGATCGCGGCAAGCTTGCGATCGGCCGGATTTTCCACATCCAGGTCATCGTGATAGAACGCCGACAGCGAGGCCACCGCAGCAGCGAGCATGGCCATCGGATGCGCGTCGTGGTGGAAGCCCTGGAAAAAGTTCTTCTGCGCCTCATGCATCATCGTGTGATGCGTGATCTCGTGCTCGAAGCCCTCGAACTGCGTCTTGTTCGGCAGCTCACCATTGAGCAGCAGGTAGGACACCTCGAGAAAACTGGACTTCTCGGCCAATTGTTCGATCGGGTAGCCACGGTACAGCAGCACACCTTCGTCGCCATCGATGTAGGTGATCGCGCTCTTGGTGCTGGCGGTGCTGCCGTAGCCCGGATCGTAGGTGAAGTGGCCGGTGTCCTTGTACAGCGTACCGATGTCGATGCATGCCGGCCCGAGCGTGCCACTGATCAACGGCATCTCACTGCTGCGATGGCTCGACTCATCCACCAATTTGACGGTCTTGGGATCGGACACGGAAACCTCCTTACATGTGGGTCACTACCGGAAGCTGCCGCGATCGCGGTGCCGGCCGGCTGGGGGAAATGCTTGGCGTTGTGCGCCGGGGAAAGCATGCCGTGCAACGGACGCATCGGCGTCTGTCACTGCCCATTATCGCACAAGGCCTCGCCGACATTCGATGCCGAATGGCGTAAATCGCGGACACGAAAAAACACGGGGCAAGCCTGCACTTGCCCCGTGTCTTGAATCGCATCGGATTAATTCGGACTGTCCCAACAGGACCGTCTCAACAGGATCGGGTCGATCAAGATCCGGCCAATCACATCTGGCCAGCCATCATGAAACGATGGCCGCGCAACCCTGTGTAACCTTGACGCTTACTCTTTGGCAGCGCCCGCATAGCGGCGACGGAACTTGTCGACGCGACCGCCGACGTCCAGCGTCTTCTGCTTGCCGGTGTAGAACGGGTGCGAATGGCTGGAGATATCCACCTTGATCAGCGGGTACTCATTGCCATCTTCCCACTTGATGG
>Ga0302226_10000482_pt1 | contig 33123 bp, 40 predicted proteins | sample II_Palsa_E3_3_FD_193524 | JGI IMG/M metagenome (GOLD analysis project Ga0302226, IMG submission 193524) | Peat permafrost microbial communities from Stordalen Mire near Abisko, Sweden - II_Palsa_E3_3 | ecosystem: Environmental > Terrestrial > Soil > Palsa > Peat permafrost | place: Sweden...
CGCGCAACGCGCGTCTTCGACAGGACAACGAGTTTATGGAGAGATGGCCGAGTGGTTTAAGGCAGCAGTCTTGAAAACTGCCGTAGGTGTGAGCCTACCGTGGGTTCGAATCCCACTCTCTCCGCCAATATTGCGACTAAGCCCCTGATTATTGGGGCTTTTTTGTGGGCGAACGAATTTGATCCCGTCTTTGTTCCCTACCTCATTCGTTATCGAGATAGCTGTCGATCTGTGCTCGAGCGAGTGCCAGCACCTCTTGCTCACTTGAACCTTGCACGTGAGCCTTGCCGGACAACGGTGGTGCTGATGTCCCTGACGGACGAATAAAGCGCTGCAATCCTTCAGCCTTCCGCTTGCCTACAGGTAGGTCGAAATGTGCATGGAAATCAGCCGTAGCGATCTCGCACCCGTAAAGAATAACTATGCCCCTATAGGTCTTTGTGCATGTACTCATTTGGTACGCTCCTTGATGTCGAATGATTTAGAAGCCGCCACGCGGAATCCGTAACACGGTGCTCGCTAGGCACCCATCGGTGGGCCGCACCCGTCGCATGCTGTGGAAGGGATGGGCGGAAGCGAGTGCGGCGGTTTTGGTGGCGGATCCGTTTTTTGCATGATCGCCCACGCCTCCACCCCGAGCTCGTCTCTACGCGGGAAAACGTACTCGCTCAGGTCAGCATTCGGCACAATGACCGTCTCGTGCGCTGCCGCCAAAATACCAAACAGGTCACCCATCATCAGTGTGTAATGGATGGCGCCCCCATTCCATCCTGAGCTACGGCGTAACAGCTGCGGCGTTCCTCCGTGCGTGTACTGATGTAACCATACCGCTGGGCCCTTGTTCTTCAATGCGAGCAAGAGCTTCGTAATATCGGGAAACCACGGCTGTAGCTGATCGAGCATGCGGTCTAACTGCGGAATGTCAGGCGCACGCCCTGCCGTCGCGCTCGTCGGTAGCGAGCGAATGTAATCGCAGGTTGCCGCGTACAGCAGCCATGACGCTGTGGTCGACGCCTCAAGCAGTGGGCGCAGCAACGCACCGGCCGAGCCGTACTCCCCAGCCAGCACAAGTCTGATGATTGCCGAATGGTGCTCGCACGCCAGATCGATGGCGCACCTAGCGAAGTCAGATCGCAGTGACGGCGCGCCATTCTTAGTTAGGAGCGAGCGAACAGTATTGAGCTGCTGCTGCGACTGGGCGGCCCGTCGCTTGATCGCGTCGAGCTCTTGTTCATCCATCAGGGGCCAACCCGTCGAAGTCACAACTCAAAATCCTTCAGACCGCGACGCGCCAACATTTCTTCCAACTGTCCTCTGACCCAGTCGTGGTCGGCCTCGCTCGCTTCCAGCATTAACAGCCGAACGGATGCGCGCAATGTTGTGCGGAAGTCGTCTTCGTCCTGGATATGTTTCCCCGCGCTAGCGATTGCAGCATCCAAGCTGGCTAGCATTCGTTTCAGGTTGTTGCGATCGGGAAGCATTAGAGGAGGAAGAGCATTGCTGCGCTATGCGTCCAAGTTTTCGTCTACCCAATGGGATGCCCAAGTCTTCGCGTGCGTCACTGCAGCATCTTCGGAAATGAATACAAGGTCCTCGGGTGTTGAGGCAACCACGGTATCCCCCGTTTGGTCAGCCCGAACAATTACCGCGTGCGCACGATATCCGCCAGTCTCCAAGCGGGTCGGATCGCACATCAACAAGTGCCCCCGGTAGTGGAAGCAACGCTCGTCAACGTCCAAAAGGGTCTCCGGCAGCGCATACTGGCCAAATTCTAAGCCTTTGCGCGGCCTTCGAGCGCACGCTCTTCACATTCGCAAGTAGACAGTCCATAAATTAGTAAGGATTTGCGAAAGTAGCTGAATTCAGGTGTATTCCTAATTAGCGGGGAATGCATTCGCCGCCCGCGCTGGGCGGCTTTTTTTGTCAGTCGTCATGCTCAGGTCCTGAAAGTCATTGTCACCGGGGAGTGGCCCTGGTCAGTAAGAGCAGCCGATGCATCTCTTCCACGCTCCTGAACGGTCCAAGCATTTCAGCTTTAGAACCTTGACCTATCGCACCCGGTACGACAACGCTTCCGCAGTCTCGCCATGCCTTGGCACCAACGGCTCGTAGATCCACCTGTCAGTCATAGCGTGGCCCTGCAGAACACTCGCAAAGAGGCTGAATTGCAAGGTGTGAAATGTTCGACAGCGACGTTCGCTGACGCACCCGCAGAACCGCGGCGGCTATGACTGGCGATACTTCGGCACAGTTACCTACAACGGTGTTACCGGCGCGTTCGCATGGAAGTCCGGTGGACATGGAATTGCGACCGGCTCAGCGCCCGTCTACGAGTTCAATCGGTGGGAGCGCATCCGCCTGCAGACGATCATGCATTTCGAGCACCCGCCGGGCCTGGAGCTGGCGCCGCAGTTTCCAGAGGAATGGCGAAGGGGCTATGGGTAAAGTAGGCGACCTGGGACGTCATTCTAAGTTCAATCGGTACTCACCCATTGAGATTTTCCTGGAGGGGATTCTGCCGCCACCTGCTCTGGATTCCGCGAGGCGGCAATAACCTGAAACCAGGCTTCCGGTTTTGCCAATTCCAGGTTGGCTGCAAGATCTAGCATCTCTTGTGCATGAACACGAATCTTAACCACGTGAGTCTCAATAGAAACCGGATCGAGGACAGGAGCATCTGTCACGTGCTTCAAGAAGGCTGTGGGATTGTCAGCGGCTAAATTTCTAACTGACTTGCTTTTTTCCAGGTAAGCACCAACGAATTGAATTCGAGCATATGCTTCCGCAAGGACGTCAGTGTTCTTCGCTGCCTGAGCAAGAAACGCATGGGTCTTCAGGGCGTCCCAATCGTGTTCGACTTGCTTCTGAATAGGAACAAAAAGCGCGGCAGCCATATCAGCCGTGAACGTGTCCACCCAAGAAGACAAAGTCTCCTTAATGGCACCCTGGGAACTGCCGACGGCTACCAGGTTTGAACGTATTTTTTGCGCGGTTGCATACGTATATTCGGGAGTTGGAGCACTGAACAGGCGTCCCACCGAACTCTGCAACGTAATTAAGCTCTCTCCGGTGAGCTCAGCTACCTCTCGCAAACGATCCAATACGTCTGTTGCTTCGTTGATTTTCTGATCTAGCTTGCGGGTCTTTGCTTCCATTCCGAGACCTTTCAGAGACTCGAATCTATCTATGTTGCCGGCCAGCAAAAGAACGAGTCCGGCGGTAAGTGAAGTCGCTGCGATGGTCGTGTTCTCGTGGCATGCTGCCCAGGTACCGATCGATAAATTGGCGATTCCGGCAAGAAATAAAAGCCAATTGGTTATCGCGAAAAGTGCAGCTCGCTGCTCGATCTTAGGCACGGCGGGACTCCCGAATTGGACTGTAAAACGAGTCTACGGCATCGTCCGTTCCACGGCACCACGCAGCTGCGCCACCGCGCGTCGGAGGCCGAACCAACTCAATAAGTGGGTCCAATATTGGGAACACCTGGTGCGTCGCGAGGAAATTGTCCGTGGGACACCGTTCTGCCGTGTTCGATCGCGGACAACGCGTCCGCCGCAGGCATTTCAGGTGAGGCTTGTCTTGCGGGGAAAGCAGCGATCGCTATAGTGCCCTGAACCTGGCTAGACACAAGGAAGAAACATGGCACTGATCAAATGCACGGATTGCGGCAGTGACGTGAGCGACGCAGCGCCCGCCTGTCCCAAGAGTGGGCGTCCTATTGCACTCCCAACGAGATTTGCGGTGCCTGCGCCGCCGCTCACGCCATCAGCGGCCACGCCTCGGAGTCAGGCTGCCGCCATCGCGGTGGTTATCCTCATAGGCTTTGGCCTGTGGGCTTATAACGACGATACCAGCTCTAACGCGGGCGACAAAGCCGCAGCAGCGGCCGTTGCGGCAAGACCCGCAACGGCATCTTCAACACCTTCAACGGTCAATCAGGCACAAGCCAAGGAAGATGAGCAGCCGCTAACGGGGAAGGGGGTTGCTGCTGCGTTCTCCGACTACGTCGGAGCGCTCCAGGCAAAAATGTTTGTTGCGCAACTTTCCTTCAAACTTCACACAAGCCAGATACAGCAGGCGATCCAGTTCAACGACCTAGACAAGTACCGCTCAACCGCGGAAGACCTTGAGGAGAACCTCAAAAAGATCCAGGCGGATATTACTGACGTCAGCACGCCTAGCAACTTGTCTGACGCCGACATGGCACCCTTTGAAGACGCGATGAACGCTGCGAACGATATCGTCGCTCAGTACCTCGAGGTAGCCGCGGATATCGGAGTAAACGCCCATACGGGCATGGACTCGTCGGAGGAAATGGCGAAAGACGCAAAGGAAGTGGCGGGCGCGCAGGCCAAGTTCACGAGCACCGTTCAACAGGGATACAAGCACTTGGGAGTGAAGCGGTCGGACATCGACATGGCCACGCTAACGCTCAAGGCTGGCAAGGCTCTTTAGGGGCTCCGAAAACTACACCGGCACTAGCGACCGACCTCGCACGCACTTGCGCTGTTCACGCATCACCGCGGCAACGCGGCGCAGCAGAGGGCGCATACCGCCCCTCCAGGCGTTACGGCTTGACGCTGCCTTTCCTGCGGCCGTGCGCGGCCCTGTCGATTGTTTCCACGGTTGCGAGTTCGTCCACGGCCAACCTCGCTGCTAGTTAAGTCGGCGACAGGGCGAGTGCTCCGTCCCAGCGCAATTCTTCGGCAAATGAGATCGACATGATCTACGTGCCATCGGTAGCGAAATTTAAAACCCTGCAATCAATTCTCGCCTTTTAGATGATCGATCGACTTCATTTTTTGAAGTAGGACCGCACATCTTTGTTGAAATACAAATAGATGGCAATGCATAAGGTTATTCCTGAATTAAAAGCAATACCAGGAATTAGCATCGGGGGATTTATCTGCATCAAATGGGCAGCCACATATGTACCTACAGTCATCGCGACCCACCCGACAACCTGTGTGGGACGTCCGTATTGCGATCGGCGCAGAAGTAGGACTGCGGAGAGACCCATGATGAGCGCAGGAAGGATAAACGCCAACCCCGAACCGGTTCTCCACCAGGTTGATGGGTCTATATCCTCTCCGAAAACACCAATTCCGGAAAATGGCTTTGCCAAAGCTAAAACAGGCACTGCAAAACTAGCCACTGTAAGCAGTTTTAGCCATCGAGGCATTTCTAGGAAGTTTTTTAACACGTAACACCTCAATTCCGATTTAGTGGCCAATCACTTCGCCACCGATTGATCCGCCGATGGAGAAGCCCCATTTTTTCGGCGCATTATTTAGAGTAGCCGTCGGGGCAGCTTCAGGACCTTCGCTATACTCATTTCCAGTAGCCGGATCTACACCACCAACTCCTTGCACGGGATTCCAAGTCCAAGGGCCCACTGTGATTCCAGCCTCGATGTAAGTCCCCGCAGTAGTCCCGTGACACGACGACGTCTCGTCTCTGCCCGGACGCTTGCCCATCGGATCAAAGCTGAGGCCATCCTCTATGCCGATCCCAATGCGGCCACCACCAAACCATTTGCCAGTCTCGTTATCCCGCCCGAAAGTAAACGCACCGCCAATACCATCGATGGCTGTGATCGTTACTGACCACAATCCAGTCGGATCGGTGTACATCAGCGGGTTGTTCAGGCCGTAGACGTACAGGTCGATGCCACCGTTGAAGCCGGAAGGATCGGGCTGCGGGAAACGCCCAGTCGGCGGTTCGTAGTAACGAGCACCGTTGTACATCAACCCCGTTTCGACATCGTAGTACTGGCCGGGATAGCGAAGGTTGAGCACATAGCCTGCTGTCGACGTCGGTTGCTGCTCCCCAAACGGATTGCCCTGATAGGCCCACTGCCAGATAACGGCACCGCTACTGTTGGTCACTGCCCTCGGCGTACCCAGCTGATCAGCCGTCACGTAGTTGACCGTGCTGGCGCTGACACTTCCGTTGATGGTGTTGTCCACCACTCCCACCAGCAGGCCGCCAATCCGGACGTAGTCGCGGTTAGTGGTTCCGTATTCGCCAATCAGCTGGCCAGACTCGTTGTAAGCATAACGCTCGGTCACCGCCTGTGGGTACGTCGCCACCTTGTTGATGCGCTCACCCATGGCGTTGTATGTGTACGTACCCACGGTCTGGCTATTGAGCTGCGCCAGCGACAGGCGGTTGCGCGCGTCGTAAGCGAAGCCATAGGTGTTCCCACCCATCACGCTGCCGGCAGTGTTGCCATTAGCGTCATTGACGCGCGACGCGTTGCCGATACTGGCCAGCTGATGCGTGCCGGTGGTGTAGAGATAGGCGCCAGTCGCAAGACCCGGTGCCGTCTTGCTCAGTCGATCGCCCGTCGGATTGTAGGTGTAGGTTTCCAGCGCGGTGCCACTGTCAGTGATGCCGGTGAGTCGGTACAGCGGATCATAACTGTACGTCTCCGTGGCAGGGTTGGCGCCCGGGGCGTTGCCCAGGGCAACGATGTCGCCCATCGCATCCCGCGCAACATGCAGGTTCAGCGCCGGGCTCGTCAGGTCAGTCAACCGGTAGTTGGCGTCGAACGTGCGTGTGATCGTCTGACCGTTGCCTAGCGTGTAACTGCTGATCGGCCCGAAGGGTAGGTAGCTGATGGCGCTGACCACGGTGGGCGGTGCGGAGGTGGCGCCGTTAGGCGTGACTTGTACGCCGATGATGCGCCCGTCGCTATCGAAGGCGTAGCTGATCGCGGTTTGATCGGGCGTCGTTTCGCTGCTTAGCCGATTGGCCGCCGTGTAGCTGTAACGGGTGATGTCGTTATTTGCCGACGTCTGCTGCATCTTCTCGATGACATTGCCGCGACCGTCGTAGCAGAACACCGTGGTAACAGCACTCTCCGCCACCCTCGTCAGATGGCCGATCGGGCTCGAGGTAGTGCAGCCCGTTACTGTGTTGGCTTCGTCGTAGGTGTAGCTGACGTTTTGCGTCGTGTCGGTATAGCTGGTGCTTAACAAACGATTGTTGGCGTCGTAAGTCGACGTGCTGACGATCCCGTTCGCATCGGTGTGGGTGAGGCGGTTGCCTGCGGCATCAAAGGTGTCGGTGCTCGTACCGGTGTCCGGACTTTGCAGCTGGGTGCGGTTGCTGAGCCCGTCGTAGGTATAGTGGGTGGTGAGGGCTGACGGATCGGTGACGCCTGCCACACGATCCAGCGCATCCTGGCTGACGGTCGTGGTGGTATTCGTGGTGGCTGGATCGGTGCCGTTGTAATTGGCGATCGTGCTGGTGAGGCGGTTCAACGCATCGAAACTTTGCTGGTGTTGATAGCTCAGTGCGTCAGCACTTTGCACGAGGTTGCCGTTGGCATCGTAGTTGCCGCTGGCGCTGGCATTGAAGACGGTATGACTCAGGCCGTCGACGATCGCCGTCAACTGACCCAAAGCGTTGTACGTCCGCGACAAACTGCGCACCAAGGTGCTGGATGCCGTGCGGGTCTGTTCAGCGGTCTTGTTGCCGGCGGCGTCCAGCGTGTAGTGGACGTCGTTGCCTTGTGCATCGGTTATGTCGGTCAGACGATGGGCTGCGTCGTAGGTAAAGGTGGTGATCACGCCATCGGGATCGGTAATCGAGGCGATGGCGCCGTACGGCGTGTAGTCAATCGTGGTCGTCGACCCATCGACGGTGCGTGTATGCAGCCAGCCGCGCGGCGTATAAGTGAGCGTGGTGACGACGCCGTTGGGGTCGGTCGTTTGCGTGATACGGCCGGCACCGTCGTAGCTGTTGTAGGTGGTCGTGTGGCCCTGCGCATCAGTGACGGACAGCAGATCGCCGTGGTGCGCGTTAAGGCCGTCGCTTAAGTAATAGGTGTAGCTAGTGGTCTGAGTTAGATTCGTGCGTGGGCCTGTTGCCGTCAGCAACAGCCCCGTGACCGGACACTGTGTGTTGTCGACGGTGGTGCAGTAGGAATACGTCGAGCGGCGGACGCCGGTGGGCGCTATACCTGTAGCGGCGCAGGTATAGGAAGATGCTGTGCTGATCGCAGGATCGATATCGCAGCGGGCCAGCGTCTGGCCAATGGCATTGTAAACCCAGGCAGTGGAGGCGACGGTCATGCCGCTCGCGTTGGCGACGGCACGCGTCAGCGGGACGCGCAGCGTAGTGTTCCAGGTCGTAGTCGTGGTGCGTTGATTGGCGGTACCCGCAGCGTCGACTTCCTGATCGAGCAAACCATTGGCGTCGTAAGTTGTGGTTGCTAGGTTGCCGTTGAAGTCGGTGGTCGAGGCCGGGTAGCCGTTGGCATCAAAGGTGGCTGCGGCGTTCGGTTGGCCGCAGGCGGGGCCGCAAGGCGCGCTTACCTTATTTGCGTGGAGAGAGCCGTTCGGTACCACGAAACTTAACGTGGTCTGCACGCCTAGGGGATAGGTCACCGTGGTGGTGTAGTTGCTGTTATAGATCACCTGCGTGAGATTGACGTTCCCTGGAAGCGTCGACATCACTGCCTGCCCCTTGACGTTGTAGCCGATGCTTGTCAAGCGCGTGCCAGTCTCATCAATGTCACCCGTCATCGCACTGGGTAACGAGGTGCCCGCCGTCAGACTACTTTCGTTGTAGACATATTGATGAACTTTCGTATCGGGATAGGTAACGGAGGTTAGGTTTTTGCTGGTGTCGTAGGCATAGTTGATGACTCCGCTGTCCGGCTGGGTGACGGAGGCAATATTTCCCTGGGCGTTGTACGTGAAATTTAGCGCGCGCCCTTGTGCATCTGTCACTGAGAGCAGTAGGCCGGCCATTGGTGCCGTGCTCGTCGGCGTCGCCGCGTTGCTATAGATGAAGTTGGTGACTTTCCCGGCGGTATCGGTAATCGATAACAACAGACCGGTGCTATCGAATAGCTCATGGTTGCGCGTGTTAGCGTCGAAGTAGGTCCATCCCGTGATTACACCCGATCCATTCATTTGTGATGTCAAGCGATCCGCCACATCAGGATCAGAAACCCATGCGCCCGCTGTTAGGACGAAACGTACTTGTAGCCCGTCCGGCCGAAAAACGGTTGCCGTCGCGTTCTTGCCATCTGATACATATTCGAGGCTACGATCAAAGCTGTGTCGCCAATGTGCTCCAACGTGGGTGGAAGCGATTGATGCGTGGCTGTTGTAAAAGCGGCTGAAACTCAACGTCTCGAGCGCGACATCATTGTCTTCGTGATATTCGTTGCCTGTTCCCAGGTCGATGGGGTCGCCGGCACAGTTGCAGGGCTTTCCATCGTTCTTTGCGGGATCAAAGGTATAAAGCGTACCAACGATAGCCCCCGTGCCTCCACAAGTACCATAGAGCGAAAAGTTGATATAGACGCCGGTCTCCGGACCATTGTTGGTATCAACGGAATTCACACCACAGCCTGGAAAAGCGTACGCCCAGTACGCCTGATAATTTGCCCAAAAAACGGCGAATGCTTGCGCCACACTGCTGGACGGGCCATCGGTAAAATAAGCTCCGTCATTGGTGCGATCGTAAGGGGCGCCGTAATAGGAAACACTACCGAAGGCTGGCGTAGTGGTGGTCGCTGCTTCGCGCGTCAAATTAGCATGCACAGCTAACGGCACCGGCTGCGGACCACTCACGGTTGAGGCTCTTGCCGGCTCATCGGCAGCAAGCGCTGCTCCAATACCGCACACACTGATGCACAGCACAAGCAACACGCGCCGAACAAAATCCATTGAATTCCCCTGGTTGACACGTTTCTAAGCGATGACTTGACTCACAGGCAACCTGTGCAGCGTCGGACGAAGCCGCTTTATAACAAATTCGCATGCCTAAAAAGTTGCACCCTGTCAGAAGTTACAGGTAACAGATCGTGCAACGTGAGGTCCATCTCATGCCTGCAGATTCTCGCTAAGATGACCGACGGGGGGGGGACAGATGAAGTTCGATGCTCTTGAGGCTGTAGTCGGCAACTGCCTGGTCCGTATCCGCAGCTCGCGCCTCGAGCTACCAGGAGCCCAAGGCTGGATAGGTTCGTGGGAGATCTACCAGCTGCCTTGGCACCACAGAAGGTGCCGGTGCACACCGTTCATCGTGGAGGTTTATCACGATGCGGAGACAACCGCATAGTCGCCAGTCGCAGGCGATCTAAAGCAATGCAACGGAAATCCCGAACGGCACGACATCGTAGGGTCGCGCCTTGCGCTGTCAGTCGCGCTCCTAAGCTTCTCTTGTTCGCCCCGGCTAGTTGCTCGACGGCGTTCGAAGCCTCGACCGTGTAATGCATAATGAGCCGGCCCCTTGAATTCGAGCATACCGTGGCAAATCGCAAAACGTCTTCCTCCGCAGCAGCTCCTAGGCCTACGACGCTGCTCGTCCCTCGTGCGGATATTGAGGTGAAACTGGACGCGCAAATCCAAAGCGGTCGAGAGCTTCGAGCGAAGGATTTCAGGACCAAAGACGAGTTTACAGACGCGCAGCACCTGCGCACGAGGTGGAACGATTACAACTTCGAACTGCTGAAACAATCGTTTGATCCGGAAACCATGGCCGAGGACTACCACCGAGTGGGGTTGTGGGGTTCGCTCAGTATGAATGCGGACATCTCGCAGCAAATCGCGTCATTCAGAGACGGGTTGGGGAGAAAAATATCTGCACTGGAGTCGGTCAAGCAGCGCTTGGAGCTGTTGCGCGAGCCAGCCAGTCCCGAGCCGTCAGCAAACGCGGGTTCAGCGGCGGATCGGGCAGGGCAACCGTCCGATAGCGTTTTTGTAGTGCATGGCTCAAACGAAGCGGTAAAAGAAAGCGTCGCTCGTCTGATCGAAAAGCTTGCCCTAAAGGCAATTGTCCTTCACGAAGCGCCGAACGAAGGGCGAACGATCATCGAGAAGTTCGAGCACCACGCGGCCAGGGCGGGCTTTGCCGCAGTGCTGCTAACTGGAGACGACGTCGGCGCCCCGCGCAGCGAAATCGAAAACCTTCGTCTGCGGGCGCGTCAGAATGTCGTCTTAGAGCTGGGGTACTTCAGCGCGAAGCTGGGGAGGGGGAAGACCTGCGTTTTGTACGAGGAGGGGGTGGAATTGCCGAGCGATATGGCGGGGGTCGTCTACGTTGCGCTAGACGCTGCTGGGGCGTGGCGCCTTAGGTTGGCGGCGGAAATGAAGACGGCTGGCCTACCAGTTGATCTCAACAACGTTGCTTGACTGGGGCGCAGGTTGCTGCCGTTCCCCAGATACCGCCGATCTGCCACTCCTTGGCAACGTTAGGTTCGACTGTTTTCCCAATTGTTCGATCTGGCCAGTAATATCTCTGGCATGAACAACCACAACAGCGAAATCCAGGCCCGTAGCATTCGCGTAACGACGACCAGTGGTCTGCTTACGTCAGGCTGGGCACGATCGTTCGCGCGGACACCGCGCTACCGCGAGCTGCGAATTAGGTGACGGGATTCCCTTTGATCTTGGTGGCCAGACTAAGTGGGAACCCATCGTCTTAATCGAGACGAAATAGTTCGAGCGCGACGCGCGCGGCCATACTACGGGCACCGATCGGCGGCGTACCACGCGGGGGTCTCATGCGCGCAACGGAAGAAATCAACATCGTGGGGAAGGACTGGCTTACCGAGATCGAAGCCGCCCACTACTGTGGGGTCAGCAGGCGCCAGTTCTGCGCGAAGCGAGCTGGGTATGGATTGGTGCCACACAGGTTCATGGGCAAGAAGCTCTATGCGAAGGACGAGCTATGCGCTGCCATTCGAGCCTCCGAGGATTGGTACCAGGAGCCAGATCGAACGATTGCCACAGCCGTACCGCCGATGAGCGATCCCAAATTGCAGGCGATCTGGGAACGGCTTGGGAATGTCCGCCTTCGTCCGTACGTCCCAAGAAAGCTTCGCGTCGTCGAGCCGTAGATTGACTCTGTCCCTTAGGTCGCTCCCCGTATCCACTTCAGTCACGATGCAACCAAACTTTGCCGCGGCCACATTGGGGTAATCTTGGGGTGGCAACAGACAAATCGTGGTAACCGCACTGGTAACCGCGGCACCGGTAACCGGCACAGCCCTTTCCGTACGCACCAGCGCTATATTGAAACAGGCGCGCTTAGGCCTGCACTGGCCAGACCTGCCGGCATGTATCCAAGAGGGAACACCATGGAATTGATCGGGCAGACCAAAAAAAAAATGGGTTAGGGCTGGTGTTCGGCTCCACCCTGGCCATCGCTCTATTCTTCGTGGCCACATCAACGTGCGCAACTACGATCCATATCGAGCCCGGTCCGCATGGAGGTGATCGCGTAGTCACTCCTTGGGGCGACTACATCGTCGTTACCCGTGACGATGGCAGTATCTGGGTTGGAACTGAGGCCGAATATGACATGGGTCGCGCCAGAGCGCTGGCTGCCCAGGATGGAATGAGGCCAACAACAGTCGACGGAAAGACGGTGTTTGTTAGCGCCGCGCTACCTTCGCTTCTGCTGGGTGATATCGAAACAAGCAACATCGCCACCCAGATACTTTTCGGAGTGAAGCCAAATGACTTTGACGCTCACCGCCCCGCAAAGCCGAAAGGTGAGGAGTATGTTTCTACCGGGTGGACCCAGTCTTCGCGCGGAAAAGTCACCACTATTTTTGCCGACACCGAAACTCATAGGCTGTATGCCCCATACGACTGTGGCTTCGATGCGCCAACGTCATCCGGGCACTGCGAGTACCTGATGCCCATATCCGCATTGCCCCATAAGTTCGTCACGCTATTTGTGCGAACCAACGCCAAGCCAGCTGCTCTGCCGGTCAGGTCCATCACTAGCATGCACTATGGGGCACTCGCTGACAAAGCCAGGACGGGAACTCCGATTGAGGGCGACGACCTGCAGGACTTGCATAGCCTGCACGCGCTTGATCCATCCATTCCTGATGTGCCGCCGGGTAGATAGTTCTACTGACCAGGTAGGTTCGCCGCCATCTTCGCCTTACCCTCAGCTATACGCGGCCCGGTGGAGCATCCGACGTGCCACTTGCAGCGTTTCTTCCCGGGCACGCTGAGGGCTTGACAGGGAAGGCCATCGCAACGCCGACGAGCTCCGCACACGGCGCGACTTTTGCGCTCCATCTTGATCAGACACCGCTGCAGCCGATCTGCGTCTCGTGGTCAAAGGATGCCTAAGTCATTCGCAAGCGCGTGCAGTACTAGCAAAACTCGATCTTGCATGCTTCGTCCCCTAGGCTGATCGCATGGCATGGTGGGCTAGGTTTGGGCAGACCATCACCAAGCGAGCGTACAGGTCTTCATTGCGTCGCTCGAGCAACTGGGCGAGTTCAGTTGTCATCCGGGCGTAGGTGGCCCATCGCATTCCCTTGGGCTTCGTCCAGCCGTTCCACTTCTCATCGCCGTTGGCTAGTTTCGCCTCGATCTTGCGAGTGCGTCGCCAGGTCCTAGTCACGAGATCCTCCGATTGCACGGGGTACGCGAGTCGCAAGCATTGACGGCAACATGGGTCAGCACTCAGATAGACGATCGCAACCCGGCGCCCACACCTCGGGCAATTGAACCAGGTCCGATGGCCACCATAGGTACACGCCGTCTTGACCAGGGGGACGTGGACCTGCATAGCGCACGCTGCACTTCCGGTGCCCCGGTTGTAGCTCAACATTGCCTCGGTGCCGCTGACAAGGATGGCGATAGTCGCGATCGCTTCGCCACTCTCGTATCGCCACGTCCAGTTGAAGCTAGAACCGGAAGATAGCAGTCCTTCGCGCTGTAGCTGCCGGACATCCAACGCGCGAAAGCTGGTGGTCGTCCTGTGCTGGCGCGGTCGACCAGCACCATAGCGCCTGCCACCTCGACTCATTATGGAATCTCCACAGAAAACGAAATCATCAGTGAATTGTCACTTCTGGTATCCGTCACCAGCTCCCGCTGACGCCGATCGGTGTGGCTTGTTGCGACGTGTCAAACCCGGAGGTGCCGGTCTGGGGACCTGTCGCTGCACGGGTCTGGTGTTGCGTCACAACCTTGGCGAGCATCTTGCCGTCGATGTTGATCGTCGAGTGAACTTGGATGGCCCGCGTGTTGTGTGAAGTCCGCAGGTAGTTGTCTTCCTCTGCGGTCTCCTGCTGCAGTTCGCCCTTGGTGCCGCTCAACCCCTTCCAAAGTGAGAATTCTCTCTGGCCGGTCTTGGGGTTGAATCGATAGAACTGCTTGTGGACAAGGTCGAAATAATTATCATCCTTCCCGCCTGTAGCTGCGCTTGTGGCCGGAGTGATGATGTTGTTGTCGATGTACCTGCCGATTGCCCAGCCGACCTGCCACGCAATGAACGCATCTGCCGCGACACTCAGGGCCCCGAATCCCTTGGCTGCTTGAGTCAGGCTTGACCCGAGTCGGGCGACACCTCCCGCGCCACCAATCCCAGCGAACTGCAGAGCTAGACCCAGGCCTCGTATCGCCCCTGTCATAACCATGACGGTGCCGCCGATCGCCAGTGCGACGCCAAGGCCGACGAAAGCCTCCGCTACCCATTTCACCGTTGAGCGGTTCTTGTCCATCCAGTCGGTCAGAGACTTAACCAAGGGAATGAGCCTTTCCAAGGCAGTGCATGCGAGCGGAAGGACGGTATCGCCCAGCTGCAACATGAGATTGGCGTACTTGGCGTTGAAGTCTATTTTCTTTGCGGGAAGCGTTTTGCTTGCCACGTCTACTGAGGCATCGATGTCGAGCGTCTTGGCCTGCGCAGTGACAGATTGTTCGATCTGTTGCTGTTGGCGGTACATGATGCTGAACATCTTTCCGCCTGTGTTGCCGAACAGAACAGCGTTCTCGCGAAAGATGTCTTCCGGCTTGGTGATGCCGGCCTTCGCATAAGCGGGCAGTACCATCTGTTGGTAATACTCAAAGGGTGAAGAGCTGAACAGGCTGGAGTCGACCAGCGGGTTGCCCTTCATTTCCTTGATGCCGCCCTGGCTGTTGAAGGTCAGCTTCGATCTGTCCCACAGTCCGAGTCGCAGAATTTCATGCTGGAAGATCCGCGGCATCAGTCGCTGCAGGCCTTCCATACGCGAGAACGAGGTCATGAGCGCCTGACCCGCTGCTCCACCCTTCATCTCGCCGATGATCGGTTCCATTTCGGCGAAGAGCGCCTGGCCGGACAAGCCCTGCGCCGCGACGCCGCCCGTGGACATGAATTGTCGCAATTGTCCCCAGGCAACGTTGCCACCTGACGAACGGATGGCCTTCCAACCTGCGTTGGCGATTGACTTAAACTCTTCAGGGCTGGAAAGGCCTCCGCGCACTTCGATAAACCGGAGCATGTCCAAGCCTTGCGTGTGCATCCTGGCCTTCGATTCGTCGTCAAGCGCAGACGAAGCAAAGTCGATTTTTGCCAGTACCGGGGCTGCGAGTTTCGCTCCCGCGAGCGCGGCTGTGCCGCTCAACCCAGACTCGCGAAACACGCCTTGCGCTTCATTGACGGCCTTCATGGCGTCCGTTGCCGAGGTGCCAACTATGTTCATGCCCTTGGCGTATTGCACCGCCTGGGCGGTCATTTTGTCGCCAAGGCCGTACAGGGTGAACTTTGCAATCTGAGTCTGAAATTTCTCAGCCTCTTCCAACGGTGCTTTGAACATCGCAAGCAGGCCGACGCCAGCACCAACCATGAGGCCGCCCTTTAAGAACTGGCCTTTAATCGACTTGATGCGGTTTTCGAACCTCGCCGCGTCACCTTCCGTTTTCATGAAGGCGTTGGACATGCCGCGCAAACCCGCGCTCACGCCATCCACAACGCTGACCTTTACCCCAATTTTCCACGCTTCCAACATGACGTTTTACCTTTCGTTGTACTGACTCAAGCGATCAGCTTGCTGGTGGATGGGTCCGGTGGTGGACCGTTCTTTGCCCAGTCCTCGATCAGCGTTTGATAGGCGGCTGCAGCCTTGTTCATTTCCTTGAACGCGCTGCCGATGGCTTCGCTGGCTGTCGTGAGCGAGTCGGTGACCAGGTGGAAATCCGGCTGTGCGTATTCGAGCTGCGTTACCAACGTCACCAGGTCGCGCTGCGTCTGTGTCACTTGGGCGAGCGATCGCTTTGCCGCTTGCCGCATTAATTCGTGGCCCATAGGGTGCCTCTTCGGGTAAAGGGTGGCCCACGGCCAAGCCGCAGCGCACAGACGCTGCGTGGGGCTTGGCGTAGGGAACAATTGCGCTCAACACCGGCGAGCCCAGACAACCGGGCGCACGGAGTGAGAATGCGGCGGACGTGTCAGCATTCCACCGTTCGAATATTCGTCGCGGATTACACGCCGCGACTCGTGGACGGGATGATCATGGCGGATGTGTCCCTCACTACTTAAGCCGTTCTCAGGGTTGGATTCCGTCCCACTGTCCGCAGTTGTTCGTGCCTGTTCGGAAAGTAGGTCGCCTGCGATTTGTCCCAGAAGGTTGATCGTGCGAACCCGTTTCCTTGGCTGGGATAAACGCGGTCGAAGTAGACGTTGCCGGCGCGGTTGTAGTCGGTCGCCGCGGTTACCAGCCAGGCGCGCAGCTGCGCCTCAGCCGCCCGCGTTTCCTCCCGATAGGCGATCCTGCGTATGCGAAGCTGCAGCGCCCGCGCATCAATCGACGTCGCGGCAGAGGCGAACATGATTCTTGCCATTGCGTCGCGCCCGGCAATGACAGCGTTGCTGGAGGGCCTAATGGCGTGCAGGTACGGCTCGACTTCGTACCAGTCTGCGATCGACTCCAGCGCATACGCTCGCAGGAGGTGCAACAGCGGCTTTACAAGGCGCGCATACGAAAGCGCCGCCTGGCCTGCGGGATCTGGGCGAACACAAGGTACAGCGACCACGCCACCGTGTTTCGCCCAACTATGCTGTCGACGGACGTGGGTCGCGTTGCCAAGCCTCCAAGCGGCCTGTTCGAAGACGCGACCACGGTGCGAAATCTCTAGAGAAGCCTTGCTATTCATGGCCGCCTCTCGACCGCCATCGGCAATCTCCCAGGTCGGACTGTTCCAGGCATCGCCATAGCCGAACGCTTTAGCCATGCGCTTCGCCGCACGATCCACCGCCGCAGCTTCGTCGTCGGTGAATTTCTCTTTTCTGCGTTGGCGCTGGCTGCCGTCAGCCATTGCTAGCCCGCTCGACGGAACGGAATAGGGGCGCATTCGGGGAACGGGCGTGGACCACACCGCGGACGCCACAACCATGGCGGCACTACGATGAGCTCGCAGCCACCGGGCAGCACAGCGCGCTGCGGCGGGTGCTCTCGGAAGTTCCAGCCTTGCGTGCGTTGTGCAAGCGCCAGCAGGGATTCCAGATCAGTTGCCATCCGTGTCTCCGGCGTTCGTGTTGGACGTAACGCACAAGGCACGCTGGAAGCGTGACTCTTTGCATGCAGCGAAAACCCACTGGGTTATTTTTTGGTTTTGCGTGGCATAGGTGTTGTTGAAACCGTTCACGAATGCCTCTCCGGCGTTGAAGTGTCTGCAATGGCTCAGCGAAAAAATGGTCGTTATGGATCTAAAGCTTTAAAGACGAGGATCACGAGCAAGAGCGGAGAGCAAGAACAACCCCCCTTGGTAGATTTATATAAAGGTGGCCTGATAATCGGGCCTAAAACGAGTCGATTCCGGACGGCTGCGAACACTCCACGCGCCTGACTATCAGGCCGCAATGTCTTTTTGCGCCTGATAATCGGGCCTGTAATTGACAGAAATCGGGCCTGTCGTTTTTTTATTTTTACAACGGTGGCTCGCCTTGTGTTCTATGGGCCACTGATGCTTGCCACCACACGCATCGACCGGCCAGATAGTCACCGCATAGAGCGTGCATCCACAGCGTTTGCCACCCTGGCGGGTTTTGACGATCCAGCCCTTTCGCTCGAGCTTGGTGAGCTGCGCGTCGATCGTCTGGTGACTCTTCCAGCCACGTTCAACTAGTTGCTCACGCGTCGCCGTCAGGTCGCCGTTGTTGCTTCCGCGATATTGCCGAACCAGCTCGAGAAGCATCCGCACTTCGTTGCCGGTCAGCGCTGCAAACTCCGGCGAGTTCAAGACGAAGTGATGCAAGCTGACGAACGAGGCAGCTCCGCCTTTGCCTGTCAGGTTCGCCCGTTTGATCCCGCTGGGGGCTTTCACGCAGCACCCTCCCTGCGTGCAGCCATCCGCAACCTCTGAACGTGTGTATGAGCGCCGTAGAGAGATAAGGCGACATCGCTGCACCGTGAGTCGCAGGGATCACTGTGCAGGGCCTGCAGCTCGGCCTGAATGCGTGACGCCATTGCAGGCAACGCGGCTCTTAGCTCGGCGGCATCGGGGGTGGCGTAGATGCGGCGCTGTGGATCCAGGTCGCCGTTCATGCCGCTTTCCCCTTCAACCGTTCCGGAAGGGTTCGCAGACTCTCGATGATGACGTAGCGTTTTGCGCCGAGCTTGAATGTTTCTAGCAAGCCGGCGCTGACCAGCTCATAGGCGACAGTGCGGGAAATACCGTGTTCTTGGCAGGCCTCGACCATGGGTCGATAAGCAGGGGTATCGATAGCAGTCATTTAGTCGCTTCCGATCCGCAGGGATTCCTGCGGCTTCGGATAGACAAGCTATCCCAATATTCGCGGTTCCGTGCAAGAGGTTTACATTTGCGTAAACCTTAGCTTTTCTCGCTCTTCGGAATACACGCAATGTAAAGCTCATATCCCAGCGCATCCGCGTATCTCCTTAGCGTTGAGAAAGCGACCTCACGGCCCCGAACATTGGAGTTTTCGATGCGGGATAGTGCGGCCTTTTTCAGCCCCATAGCTTTGGCCACATCACTTTGGAGGATGCCGTTTTCCATGCGATCAAAAAGCAGGCCTTCCAGCATTTTACCAACGTCGGGTGCCGCGGCGATCGCGGTGCAATCGGACTCCACTCGGTAGTTATCCATGATGTCGAGTAAAGACAGATTTGCATCTTCAGGAAACGGAATTAATTCAAAGCAGTATTGGCGTCGTGCCATGGCGTCATGCTCTTGGTGAATCGGAGATTGCGACTTCACTTGTGAGCTCCCACACGTGCGCGCACTTGAAGCACACCCAGCTGTGCTCGTACGTCGCTACAGCGGTTTTGTGTAGTTGAAGTTTCGTTCGGTAGTCCTTGCTGGCGCCGAAGTACGCCCAGATTCCTAGGAGCGCTCCCACAAAGACACCAGTCCAAAATCCCGTGCCGGCAGACGCTCCGGAATCCGAAAAAGCCCAGGCTCCGCCAAGCGGAAGGACAATCATTACTGCTCCCACGAATGAGCCAGCGCTGTTCACCGGTTGCACTGGTGGCGCGCACGACTGCGCCAGCCGAGATCGCGACACGCCAGACGATGAGCCAACGTAGCCGCCGACAGCTCCTGTTGCTGTTCCACCAATGCCGGAATAAGTGCGCTGCGAGTCACGCGTGCCACCCATGTATGCAGCAAGCAATGTCTTGCAGCTTGAGCTTCCGCAGTCGGGACAACTAACTTGTGTACTCATAGTTTTCTCCTTAATTGCAATGCTGGCTGACGATCCTTGCTCGGCTTTAATGGGCTATGCAATGAACGGCGATTTGCGCACACACATGCGATCGAACACGAAGAACAGTGCCTGCTCGGCTGGATTGAGCTTGCCGAACGAGTCCAGATCTGCGCCAAGCGATTCCAGCCAATCTTTCACGCTGTTCCGCTTCTCGATGAGTTTGCGCCAGTCGGCGACCCGCTGACGCTTGACTGCCTCTGTGGGCTCTGCCCACCCAAACTTTTGGCGCATCTGCACCATAAGTAGGCGACAAGCTTCGCTAGGCTCCTCTACCTTCTCCTCCGGGCCCTCCACTTCGTCATTTTCCCATTTGGAGCAATTGTTACGGAGCCAGCTGTACTGACAATCTAGTTCGTCACCTGAAAGCTGCGCCGGAAACCTAAGAATCTCTGCGCATGGACCACGCCGGACCTTGGCTCCGCGTTTCATTGGGCGCGGGAAAGGAACGACCGTGGTGCATGCGCCGTCCCGCCCCCAGAGTTCGTCCAGCAGAGTGTTCAATTGGCGGCGCCGTTCCTCACTCATGATTCTGCTCCAGCTGAAGCCATAGCCAACATCGCCAGGATGACCTCCTGTTTGCTGGAGATTTCCAAGCAGCGCCACAGACGCAACAGCTCGGCCTCTTCAATTGACTGCGGCTTTGCTTGGCTCATGGCGTCAGCCCCTTGCTGCCCCGGATCAGCGTCAGCTCAGCTCTTCTTACGTTGAACTCTTCCGGCCATGTTGCCCTTATGAATGCCTTCAGACGACACACCATCTCTTCGCGTGACTGCTCCGTATGGCGCGATTCTGATTGAGGTACGCTTTCTGTTGCCATGATCGTTCTCCTATGGAACGGTTGTGGAAGGCGGGCCGGGTGCGCTATCACCCGGTTCGCCGCTTTGAACTCTTTTAGCCGGCCTTACGTTTGATTGCCGTCACGTTGTCGCCCTTCGGCAGCGCGGCGCAGTAAGCCGCCCATTCCTGCATCAATACGGCGCGGCGCTCGACAAGCTTGGTGCGCCTGTACGCGGCCTCGGTGGCGTTCTTGATGGTGTGCGCGAGGGCAGCTTCGGACACTTCGCCGGGATGGTTGGTGCACTCGCTCGCCCAATCCTTGAACGTGGAGCGGAAGCCGTGCGACGTCAGATCGATTTCCGGATTCACCACGCGGGCAGCCTTGAGCATGGCCGCGGTCGTGATGCTGCCTTTGCGGCTCGGAAACACGTAGTCGCTCACCTGGGGAATGGAGCGCAGCAGCTTTACTGCAGCGGTCGACAGCGGCACGACGTGCTCTCGGGCTTCCTCCTTGCCCTTGCGAGACTTCATGCGTTCGCCAGGGATCGTCCAGAGCGCGCGGTCTAAATCGATCTCCTCCCACTTAGCGCCGGCAGCGGCGCCGGGCCGAAGGGCGCAAAGGATCATCAGCTCCAGTGCCTTCGCACCGAGCCCGACGTACGTGCGTAGCTTCGCCATGAACGCGGCGACCTGTGCATGGGGCAGGGCGGGCATGTGTGTGACGTTCTTGATGGCGTTGGGCTGTGTAAGGAGCTTGTCCAGGTGCCCACGCCACCGGGCTGGGTTATCGCCGGTCCGCAGACCGCGCACGTTCGCCCAGGCGAGAACCGCCTCAATGCGTTGACGTACCCGGGTGGCGGTCTCTGTCTTCTCGGCCCAGATGGGATCCAGGCAGCGCACGACGAGCGCGGTGTCGATCTTGGCCACGTCCATGGGGGTCAGCAGGGCGGCGTGCGTGGCTAGGGTGGAAACCCATTGTTCGGCATGCTTGGCATTGCGCCAGCCGCTGCGATGAGCCGCTATGTAGCGCTCGGCACACTGGCCGAACGTGAGGCGCTTCCCATGTTCGACACGAGCGGCCTCTTTTGCGCTGCGGTGCGTGTCGATCGGGTCCTTGCCATCGCGAAGCATGCGGCGATACTCCGCAGCCCGCTCGCGAGCTTCTGGGAGGCCCACGTCCCATGCCGCACCCAGACCCTTGTCGCGCAGCTTGCCGGTCAGCTGATCGCGGTAGCGGAACAGCCAGGTTCTACGGCCATCGGGCTTGACCAGGAGATACAGACTACCGCCATCGCCATGACGGCCCGGCTTGGCGTTCTTCACGGCCAACGGTGTCAGTCGCTTGATCTGTGTCGCCATTTCTGCAGTCCCTGTCTACACCCTTGTTCCCTACACATTGCGCCGGCTTTGCGGGACTGTCAAGGGACTGGTGGGGACGGCTGCGAACCATATGCACCAACGGATAGGCCTCGATAATTGTCCGTGCGTATCCGCGTGAACGCATGGGGTAGTTAGGCGGACGGACACTCTCTCCGCCAAATGAAGAAGGGGTCAGACGACTAAATGTCTCTGCCCCTTTTTCTTATGCCGTTAAGTAGACCAGGTTCTGGCGCAGTTACTGTCTAGTCGCGCACGGCGCGCAAGGAAGCGTATTCGTGCTCGTATTGATTGATGAAAGTGGGGATCCTGGATTCAGAATCGCTCAGGGTTCGACCTCCCACTTTGTCGTTGCCATGGTGATTTTCCATGACCTAAGTGAAGCCGAACGGGCTTCTGCGGGCATCGCGGCGCTCCAAGCGGAGCTCCGAGTGAAGCCGGAATTCAAGTTCACCAAGTCTCGGGACGACATTCGCGATAGCTTTTTTGCGGCGGTCGCCGGATATCAGTTCCGGGTTAGAGCAATTGTCGTCCACAAAGCCGCAGTCCAGAGCCCACACCTCAGGACGGATACGGATAGCTTTTACAGTTACTTCCTGCGTCAACTGCTGCAGCACGATAATGGGGCAACACAGGGTGCGAGAATCAAGATTGACGGCAGTGGGGATGCTGAGTTCAAAAAGCAGCTGACCGCATACCTCCGGCAGCAATTGCGCGAAGGTCAGATCGGAAAATTCAGCTTCGTAGACTCGAGCCGAGACCACCTGATTCAAGTATCCCGGGCTAGCGTGTTCACCTCGTGAGATAGCGACCGGCTACCGTGCGCGAACGGCCCGAGTACCACGCAAAAGTTACCCTCGACATCGACCTGCTGGCCGATTGGCGTCCCTCATGGAAGCTTGGTGAAGCTTGCGGGTTGAAGCTTGGGGGGCATTAAGTTTAGGAGTCTAGGTGTACTTCCTGATCTGACATAGCCTTCAGTTATTGGTGATGGTCCACGATTGAAGAAAATTGCCGAAAAAGTAAACTCTGATCTTTGTTTTGGCTACCTAGCCCTTCTTTACTTCCATACCCATGGTTGTCGTCTTAGGGTCTGAGACAGTGCAATGGTTTAATCAAAAGTCACGGGGACGCTGCGACTGAGAATCAACAAGGGCATGACGCGTGCAGTCGCCGGGGAATGCCTCCCAGCTGAGCACTGCATCCAATCTGTGGACTTGCCCGGCTCCGGCAGACACTTAGGCCCTATGATTACGTAGATCTTTGTGCCAAACAGGAGAAGCGAATGAGCATGGATCGCAGATACCCAATGATCCTAGTTACGGCAATTGCCGTTGCAGTTGGGTTGCAGTCGACCGCCCTGGCGCAGGTTGGCTCTGCTGCAGTTCCAGCGCAGACGGTCTCAGGAGCGGGATCTCCGGAACTCGCAGCCATACTGGGGGCGAAACATGTTTGGCAGAGCTTTCTAAAGCTTGCTTCCAAACCGAATGCGATCGTGACTGTTGATGACTTTGAAAGCGCCTTTGGACAACAGGTACTGCATCAAGGTGACTACTACCGAATGCAGGGCTTTGTGGCACTCAGACTCAATAACGATCGGTTTGCTCGAGCGGCTTATCCGAATCGGTCCACGAATTTTGTATCCTTCGATTTCCCCGGTTCGTCGGAAGCCAAAACGTGTATCAGCCGCAGTCAGGCGATAAGCGATCTAAAAATGACCGGTTGGTTGGTGCATTTCCACTCTTCAGGAGCGCCTCCCCAGGGAGATCTCAAAGAAGCGCTGCCACCTGATTCGCCCTATGGTTCCTATACCCTTATTAAGGGTGATCAGGGTGTGATCCTGCTGGGCTATTCGGAAAGAACGAGTTGTGCAACGACGCTGACCATGGAGTCGGACAAGCTCGTGTTTGATCGGGTATCGGGCACCCAATGAGGTCCCGAGGTGGACCTCCTTGTAACAGGACTTGCAGGATGCGTCTCAGTGATGATTTGGTCCGCTTGCGACCGAGGCTGTGTGAAAACACAAATGTCTGTTTGACACTGATCAAGATTTGCTCAAATCAGGGCGCGTAGATTCGATTCTGAAGCTCTGGCGTTCGGTAAGTCGTCCAGAATTCGCGTAGGAGGCACATGCGTGATGGGAGCTTCGCGTTTTCACACAGCCTGGACCCGAAGCGGACCTGATGCACAGGAGACGAAGATGAAAGGAAAGCTCTCCCTAGCTGTCGTGGTATCTGCCATTGTCGGCTTTGTTCAGTGGTGCTGGGTGCTGCCCATCTGCTGGATGTATATCGCTGTGTACGACTCAACGTCCCACTGGCTCGTCGCGCACGGCATCGAGGGAAGATCGTTGTTGTCCATATTGTTTGTGCACGACACTCTAATAAATATTCTTCTTTGTTTGCCGGCTGCGTACGTTCTCCATCGATTACGTCCACGCCATCTGCCGGTATACCTTGCCATCGCCGTGCTGACCGGGTTGCTCTGGGACTATCGAATGTTCTTGATCCACCCGGCAATGTTTAAAGCAAGCTATAGCGGGATGTTTCTCTACGGGATGCTTCTGGGGCTCGTCATGCTTCCCGGAGCCACCGCCTTCCTCAAGCTATGTGGCCGCACCGGGAAAGCGGCTCCATAGCGTTACTAAACGAACCCGGTGCCATGCTTATGACGATTTAGAGAGTCGCTTGGCGAGAGGCTGGCTCACCTTCTTGGGTTTGCCCATTTTGGCCATTTGCCTGAGCATGAAATGCGGAGCGATACGGCTCATGGCCTTCAACACATTGCTGAGGCCCGGGCGAATTTCCAGCTTGCCCCGCTCGATGCCGGCAATCGCGTGCCGAGCGAGCACCGTCACGTCCATTCCCTTCTGGCCCTTCATTTCCTCCGCGAACTCGCCCCGGAACAGCGGCGTTTCGACGCCGGGTGGCGCCAACTCGATCGCGGTAACACTCGTGCCGTCAAGTTGCACGCGCAGTGATTGAGTGAACGAGTGCATGGCAGCTTTTGTGGCGCAATAGACCGGCGACGTGGGGAAGGGGACAAAAGCCAGGCCGGACGAGACATTGACGATCAGCGCCTCCCTTCGAGTTTTGAGATGCGGCAGGAACTGCTGGATCATCCGCACGGGCCCGCTCAGATTGATCTCGATTTCGCGCGTCACGTCGGTCAGGTCGCGATCCTGATTGAGATCCAGGTTGCGCATGATGCCCGCGTTGTTGATCAGCGTATCGAGCTGCGGGAATTGCGCGAGGACGCTATCGTGCAACGTTGCAATGGCGCTTGGATCGCTGACATCGCTCTTGAAGGTATGGACGCCAGGTAGCTCTTGCCTCGTGGCATCGAGTTTCTTTTGGTCGCGGCCAGTGACGATGATCGTGTTGCCGCGTTGCTGAAGTTGCTTCGCCAGCTCAAGGCCGATGCCGCTGGTCCCACCGGTGATCAGGATGGTTCTTTTCTCGAGCTTCATGGGAAAAATCCTCGCGCATGGGCGAACGTGGGTTGGTGTCCGCACATCCTAGGAATTACACTCTCTAAATGAAAGTAGGCACCCATAAGTGCCATACTTACTTCATGGAGAGTATTTAGATGCCCAAGCTTTCACGGTTTACCGAAGAGCAAGTCGCGATGGCGAAGGTTCATACCGCGCAGACGCCGCCCGACGACATCGATCCCAGGATCGAAGCCCTCGTCAACGATCTGATCGGCCGTGTGGCCGACAAGTGGACGATGCTCGTTCTGGAGGTGCTTGCGGAAAAGGGCGAGCTTCGCTTCACCCGCCTTGGCGAATTTGTCGAAGGCATCAGTCAGAAGATGCTCACACAGACCTTGCGCCAGATGGAGCGCGACGGCCTGATCACGCGGACAGTGCACCCTGTCGTTCCACCAAGGGTTGAATACAAATTGACGCAACTCGGCATGAGCCTTGGCGCGGCTTTTTGCGGCGTCTGGATCTGGGCAGCGGAACACCTCAAACAGGTCGAACAAGCCCGCCGCGCATTCGACAGAAAGCTTGCGACAGGCTGATTGATTAGTGGCAGCCATATCACGATGCAATCGTCAAAGTGAGTTGGGGCCGCTTCCTGCTTCTTTTCCTTAGCCATGGCTGATGTGTCTGCAGGGGCTCTGACCTCCAGCTCCTCCATGCTGAACATTACAAATTGCCCCCGGGTTTTTGCCCGGCGGCTTGAACCCGTTCGCTTTAATACTGCGCCAGTGGTGCAATCTGCGTCTTAAGCACTTGGAACTGAGCATCGACCATGAGTGGATCGGGATCGTGGCCGACCCTGTCGAGCAGGATGTATTTTTTGGTCGGTGCTTTGATGCGATCGAAGTACGCCTTGGTCACGGTCGGCATGGTGAGGAGATCTTCTTTGCCCTGGATGATGAAGACCGGCATGGGGAAGGTCGTGCCGAGGGCCGGCAAGTCGATGCGCGAAAGCATGCCATCGCCCTTCATGCCCACGAACTGCATGTACGAGTAGTCCTCGCCGGCGGCATAGGCAGCCTTATAGGCCGCGGTTTCGTATTGCGAAGGGAACGCCCACCACGTGTCCGGCGCAGGCAGGGTGGTCTTCGCCTCGTACCGGCGCGTGATGCGACGGACGATGCCGAAGGCACGCGGGTTTTCCCACGGCGGTGCACCGAGGGCCTCGAGCGAGGCAACCGCTTCTTTGTCGCCGGCGGCGCGCGTCAGCTCCAAGATGCGCTGGTAGGTGGCGTTCTGGTTCGCGTGGTATTCGACCAACTGCGATGTGCCTTGGTAAGCGGAGAACAGCTCGGGCTTCAGCTTGAGCATGTTGACCGCCAGCGCCGAACCCCAGGAGCCGCCGAACAAAATCACCTGCCGCTTGCCCAGGCGACGCGTGGCATAGGCAGCCACTTCCACGCCATCCCTTGCCATCAGTGACATCGTGAGCGGGAGAGTGGCCGTATCAGGATTTCGCGCAAACGTCTTGCCGCTTCCACGCTGGTCCCACTGCACGAGCGTAAAATCCTTCTCCCACGGGCCATAGAGATTTTCGCCAAAAGGCGTTGATGGATCACCCGGGCCGCCATGCACGATCAGCACAACGGGATTCGCGCAGTCCGCACCACGAATCGTGACCCACTGTTCAATACCGCCGATCGACACGAAATCTTCTTCTGAGATATTCATGCCTGCCTTGCACACCGCGGTTGCGTGCTTCGCCGCCGAAGGCAGGGACACCAACCATCCTGCGACCAAGCCGGCCGCCATCAGCCATCTATTCATACGTTCCCAAAAGGTAAGGGCTGTTGTATCGCGAGTACACAGTAGAACGAGCTCCGGGCGAGACGCGTGGGTAACAAGTCATGCGGCGGCCTATGAGCCTGAGGTCTATAAGGCAAACGTGGGGAATGGACGGAGGTAGCTAAGTCGATCGCCGGCCGCAGCTTCCGTCCTTTTGCCTACGTTGCAATCGTCTCGCGCTTTCCTCAGCTGCGAATTATGTCGCTTAACTACATCTGAGCCACTTCCACCGGTTTAGATTGCCAGAACTCTCAATCAGTACGGCGAAGGATGGTTGCGGATTATAGCGAGGCTGACAATTTTGCTGCCGCGAACACTGAAATAGTTCGACATGATCAGCTCGCCGGGAGGAAGCTTGGATTTATCGTAGTCACCGTCGTACGCGGCTCTGACTATGATGTCGCCGTAGTGATCGACGATCTCGCGCACGTCTAGGGTCACCTTGTCACCGATTATTTCGCTCTCCACCCATCGCCTGATCGCGTTGATCCCCTTAATCTCGCGGCGGTTATCGTTGACATAGGCGTCTTGCGCAAAAGTCGCGACGACCAAGTCGGTGTCGAAGGCATTGATGGCCTTGATGTGGTTGGCAATAACGCCAGTAAGTGAGATTGTCATGTTCGGGCGCTCCATATTGTCTGAGGGCTCTGTAGCCCGGAGCGCTTACCTTAGGTGCTCCCGCGACACGAGAGTCAACAGCCCCGCCGGGGGTTGACTCTCCCTTTAGGGGAGAGTCAACAATAGACGTATGCAATTATCCCTGGCAATCGGTGATTTCGCGCGCGCTACGCATCTGAGCGTCAAGACGCTGCGCCACTATCATGAGACAGGCCTCCTCGCACCGGCTGAGGTCGACGCGCAGACTGGCTATCGTCGTTATCGGACGGATCAGATCCCTACCGCCCAAGTGATACGCCGTTTCCGCGCCCTCGATATGCCACTCGAGGAAATTCGCTTGGTTCTAGCCGCTCAAGATCTCGAGACCCGGAACGAACTTATCTCCGCGCATCTGAGGCGCATGGAGGGCAGCCTCGAGCGTACTCAGAGCGCGGTCGCTTCCTTGCGAGGTTTGTTGCAACACTCTGCGAGATCGTCCCCACGCATCGAACAGCGCAGCGTCGACGCTACCATGGCAGCCGCGATCATCCAGGTCGTCGATGTCAAGGATGCCTTGTCCTGGTATCAAGGTGCCGTCGCGGAACTTTACGCCACCCTGGCTGCACAGCACGTGCCGATCACGGGGCCTGCCGGCGGCATCTTCTCGAATGCTCTATTCTCAAATGCACGCGGGGAAGCAACTATCTTCCTGCCTTGCGACACTTCGGTGCGTCCGATGGGCCGAGTACTGTCGCTCGTAATGCACCAAATCGAATTGGCCACCACCATGCACGTCGGGCCGCATACCGATATTGACTTGGCTTACGGTTCATTGGCCACGTACGTGGCACAGCACGCGCTGGCAATCGAGGGGCCAATCCGCGAGTACTACCTCGTCGGACCACACGAGACAGCCGACGCGACGCTCTGGCGAACCGAGATCGGATGGCCCATTTTTCAGACCATCGTGTAATCGCAGCCAAAACAGGGGGCAGGTTGGAGTTCTTACCTGCAAAAGGCATCAGAGCCATTTTCCGACGCACATCGACAACGTGCACCGATGGCCGAGGGAGCTATGACCAAAGAGGATGGGACAACTTCAACGATGGCAGGAGGCCGTCATGCCGCGACATTCGAGATGGGATTCGTCGGGTGCGCCGAAACATGCGGCCCAACGCGTCAATAATCATCGGCTGTGCTTTCTGCGTGAGCAGAATTCCCGCTCTTCCCATGAGTAGCAAAAAGGCAGCGATCTGGGGCGCCCGCTCGCGACAGACCTACCTGCGGCTACTTGGATACACCGCTCGGTTCTGGATGGTCGGTGCCATCGCATTGGTTGGCATGGTGATCGACGGCGGTGGCCTAGCGGCGTTCACCAAGCTGCTGCCAAAAATGATCGACAAGCTGTTTGCAGAAAAGGATGCGTACCTGATCTTCTGGATGCCGATCTGGATCATCCTGATCTTCCTGGTGCGTGGCTTGGGTACTTTTCTGAGCAGCTATGGCGTTTCCTATATTGGCCGCAACGTCGTGCAGTCGTTGCAGCGCGACGTGTTTGCTTCTTATCTGCGTCTGCCGGCGACGTTCTTCGGTGAAGAACAATCCGGCCATCAGGTGTCGCGCATTACCTACACCAGCGAGCAGGTTGCATCGGCATCTACCGATGCCGTGAAGGTCATGGTGACCGAGGGCGCCGCTGTTATCGGCTTTTTGTATGTGATGCTTAGTACTAGCGCTTACCTGACCATGGTGCTGTTCATCATGGTGCCGCTAATCACGTTGATAGCTTCCTTGGTGAGCCGCCGTTATCGGCTCATCAGCCGGCGCGTTCAGCGCATGATGGGTTCGATCACTGGCGCAGTAGAAGAGTCGATCGAGGCGCATCGAGAAATACGTATTTATGGTGGCCAGCAGCGTGCCGCGTCACGTTTTGAAGACGTCACCAATCAAACACGCCGACTGAATTTGAAAATTGCGGCGACGAATGCCTTATCAAGTTCAGCCATCCAGACGGTAGCGGGTGTTGCGCTTGCCGTTATGGTGTTCATGGCTACAAGGCCCGTTGAGATCAACAAAATATCGGCAGGCGTATTCATTGCCGTGCTTACGGCGATGGGCGGTATGTTGCCTTCGATCAAACGTCTGGCCAATATTCAATCAAATATCCAGAGTGGGATTTCAGCTTCGGAGAACCTGTTCGAAATCATTGATCTTTCACCCGAAGCCGATACGGGCACGCGCGTGTTGGATCGTACAAAGGGCGAGATTCGCTTCGAGAACGTAGGCTTGGTCTATCCACGCCATTCGTACCCGGCACTGTGTGACGTCAACCTGTATTGCGCCCAGGGTACGGTGACCGCCCTGGTGGGCCGTTCCGGCAGCGGCAAAAGCAGTCTGGTCAGTCTATTACCGCGCTTCAACGCACCGACCAGCGGTCGTATTTTTTTGGATGGTCTCGACTATGAGGGCTTCACACAGCCCTCGTTGCGCCGCCAGATAGCCTGGGTAGGGCAAAGCGTCGTGCTGTTCGATGGCACCGTGGCGGAGAACATTGCCTTTGGCGAACTGGCGGTCGCCAGCGAGGCGCAGATCGTTGCTGCCGCCGAGGCCGCCAATGCCATGGAATTCATTCAGCGCATGCCGCAGGGCATCCGCAGCCGGATCGGGCAGGGCGGCAATCTGCTCTCGGGTGGCCAACGTCAGCGCCTGGCCATCGCCCGCGCGATCCTCAAGAACGCGCCGATCCTTGTGCTGGACGAAGCGACAAGCGCGCTCGATACCGAATCAGAGCGCTTGATCCAGCAGGCGCTGCAGCACCTGATGCGCGACCGCACCACGCTCGTTATCGCCCATCGCATGTCCACGATCGAGTATGCCGACCAGATCGCCGTGATGGATCAGGGCCGCATCGTGGAACGCGGCACGCATACCCAGCTGCTGGCGCTGGACGGTCACTACGCTGCTTTGCATCGCATGCAGTTCCACGGTCAAAAGGTCGACACGAGAGCTGGCAACGTAGCTCTCCACTCAAAGTGTGAGAGCACATCGGCGTACCGTGCGTAAATTCCCAACCATCCCTTGCAAGCGTGAATTGCCGAAGATATAGTTAGCCATATGGCTAACAATGTGATTAAGCTTGACTCAGTCTTTTACGCGCTGGCCGACCCCACACGCAGGGCCGTTATTCATCGGCTCGGCAGAGGCCCCGCTACCGTGAGTGAACTGGCGGAGCCGTTCCAGATGGCTCTCCCATCTTTCATGAAGCACGTAGGGATACTGGAAAGGACGGGACTGATACGTTCCAGGAAGAATGGCCGTATCAGGACGTGCAGGCTTCAACAAAAGAACTTGGCAGCCGCCGAGCATTGGTTCGCAGACCAACGCTCGCTCTGGGCGAGCAGGTACCAGAACCTGGATAGCCTCTTGGAAACACTGACTGGAGAAGACCATGGCAAGTGAGCTTCGCTTCGATTTCGTCGTCGACAATGAAAAGAACAGCATCACCGTGAAAAGAGAGTTTGCGGCGGGACGCCAACTGGTATGGGACTGCCATACGAAGCGCGAATTGCTGGATCAATGGTTTGCGCCCAAGCCCCTTACTACCAAGACAAAGCACATGGAATTCAAAGAGGGTGGCTATTGGCACTACGCCATGGTTGCGCCCGATGGGCAAGCTTTCTGGAGCCGTCTGGACTATCACGCGATAAATCCGATCGATGGCTACGGAGCGCTGGATGGTTTTTGTGATGAATCAGGCATCGTGAATCCGGGTATGCCCAGAGCAAAATGGGACGTCGCTTTCACCGATGCGAATCATCGAACTCTCGTGACGACCGTCATCCTGTATAGCTCGGCGGATGATGTGCAAAAAGTCATCGACATGGGACTAAAGGACGGCATGGCCTCTACCCTCGAACGACTCGATGAGCTGTTGCATACGATGGCTGCAACGCAAGAGAAGGTCTAACAGACTTGGGATCCAGAGGCTATTCTCCGCGTCTGAGAATGTTCTGGCAGACGAGAGAATCAAAAGCGTCAAAGTCATTGTTCGCTTCTTTGGAGCGCCCTGGCGACGCTTCACATCGGATAACGTCTCTGCCCCTTTAGCCTGGCGAATTAACTACCCCGCGATATTGCAAATTTGGAGATCGGCTCGCGTTAGGGATCCTGATGTTGAGCTTTCTCCAGCCGAACGCGAGCGCCTCCCTGCTGTGGATTGCAGATGGCTTGGGCGTCAAGGCCCCCGATTTGTTCGAGAAAGCCAAGCTTTAAGGGCACGGTCGGTGCATGGGCGAAATGCGAGTTCGGGCCAGCTCACTCTGAGTCGGCCCGAGTTTGACGGACACCTTTGGTTCAAATTTTCATGACGCCTCAAGTGTTCATTTAATTTGTTGGAGTCCGCCAACAGGCGCCTTCGTTCATCACTGTGATGAGAGGTTAGGAAGTCAGGGGGAGGGCTAAGCGCTTGCCGGGATGTCCGTCGAGGCGGCCAAATCCTTCTGGGCATCGACCGCCGCCAGGCGATCGGTCAAAGCCTTGTGGATGATTCCCCAGGAATCGGTGCCAAGGACGATCCGCTTCGGTGCGGGCTCCTGATCAACGCTGCCGACGATGACCGCCGACATCTTTGCAGGGTCGCCGAGAGGCTGGCGCGACGTGTCTTTGATCATCGCGTGAACCATCCCCGCGGGAGTGCCTTTGTAGGCCTCCATAGGCTCGCCAAGTTGTGCGCCTCCGAAACGGAAATTGGTGCGAGCGCTGCCCGATTCGATGATCGTGACCCCAATCTTAAAAACGGCGAGTTCTATGGACAACGAGTCGAGGAAACCTTCCAGCCCCCATTTGCTCGCGTGATATAGCGATCCGCCAGGAAGGGCCGCCTGGCCGCCGAAAGTGGACAGACCGATGATCCGGCCGCCCCCTTGTGCACGAAGGTGAGGCAAGGCTGCCCGAACCAGCATGATGGGACCGATCAGATATGTGGAGAGTTGATGAGTGACTTGTTCGTCGCTCAGCTCTTCCGCTGCGCCGAACAAGCCGTAGCCAGCGTTACTGACGATGACATCGATCTTGCCGAGGTCGGCGAAAGCATTGCTCACGACCCGCTGGATTCCGGCCGTGTCCGTCATATCCAGATGGTCCAGCCACAGGAGATTGCCGTACTTCTCCTTGAGATCGTCCATTGCATCCATTTTGCGGGTGGTGCCGGCGACGCGATCGCCGCGTGCGAGGAGTTGCTCCGTCATAACGCGGCCGAAACCGCTGTTTACGCCTGTGATGAACCAAGTTCTTTGTGTCATATCGATTTCCGTGGATAAAAGTTGAGGGCCGCGAACGAGCAGGCAGATGATGAGCCGGGAAGGTCAGACTTTGAATACGTATAAGTCTTGAATACTTGCTCTATAATCCAGAACTGCCTAGGCGCCCCTACTGCTTTCCCCGGAACCCACGATGACTGGCGATCCTTTTTCCGATGTCCTCAGCCTGATTAGCGCCAAGTCTGTCGTTTCCGGCAGCTTGGTCGCGGGCGGCGCGTGGGCCATTCGCTTTCCGGCTTCGAATCTCATTAACTTCTGGGGCATCGAACGAGGTGAGTGCTGGTGCTTGACGGAAACGTC
>Ga0302226_10000485_pt1 | contig 33001 bp, 29 predicted proteins | sample II_Palsa_E3_3_FD_193524 | JGI IMG/M metagenome (GOLD analysis project Ga0302226, IMG submission 193524) | Peat permafrost microbial communities from Stordalen Mire near Abisko, Sweden - II_Palsa_E3_3 | ecosystem: Environmental > Terrestrial > Soil > Palsa > Peat permafrost | place: Sweden...
GTCGGTATTCCTTGCCGAACTAGGTGTATCGATCTTCACATTCGATACAGTAAAGCCGCGTCCATGGCTGAATACCAAATGGAAATTCGGGGAGTTGCGCAACGTTATGCCATCGACAACAAAATCGTTGGAATGGTCAGCGACAATGAGCCTCGGCACTTGCTGTCGTCCGCCCGTGCGTGCCGTCTCTGCAAGATCCCACCAGCGGGTTGGCGTAACCAGCAGCGTCTCACCACCCCGTCCATCCACGACGCCCGATCCCATGATCGCAACATGATCGGCGCCCTGCACCGAAATTACGGGCTTACATCCGGGCGGCTGTTGATTCACCACACCGCAGCTTCCCGACTGGACATCGTAGAGCCGAGGATCGCGCGACGCCATCACCGTCACACCGCCCTCCACGATAAGCGTTCTACGCGTCGGAATCTGAACCGGTCCAATCAGGAACGCGCTCATCTCCCCCTCCGGCGCAAGGTCCACGGCCGAATTCTCACGACATGCATTCAGTGCCTGTTGAATGCGAGCCGTGTCCAGTTTTGATTCGTCACTCCCGTCCAACCTGCCATCGTGCAGCGGAAGACTAGCTCGTAACACTACGCAAATCGGCGGAGCCTTAGGCTCAACAAGGGGCCGCCGATCCTGTGCGAACACTGCAACCGGGAGCACACACAGCCAGGAGGGTCGTCGGAAGTTTTTGCAAATCCGCAAAAGATTCATGGGAGCTTCGCAGCCTCCGCAACCGGGTTCCAATGATCGTCGCCAGCCAGAAAACGCTCCGGTGTAAATCCAGCCGCCTCTGCCGCAGTCAACGAGTCTGATCCGGCGGCGCGCTCATTCATCCGAGAGCCCGCACCCCTGTTGCCGTGCTCCCCATAGAATGCCGTCTCCAGCGAGCCACCTTGTTTCCACGGCGACCAACCCTGCGGGCTAAGACCCTCTGGTAATTCAGACTCCAAGAAAATCACGCGAGAAAACGCTCGCCACGGCCGCCCAAGAAAGAATTGTTTCCCGCCAAGATCACCGCTCGTCACGCGCGCATGAAGGAATACGAACCCCGTTTGCTGATCAGCGCTCGTTCGCGACTGCGCGGTCACATACCCGGCGCGGATGATATGAACCTCATCGTCGACGAACACGGCAGCAGCATTGCCAAAGATGAAGTCAACTCCCCCTTGAATATAGGAGGCGACATAATATTGGCGTCCCCAATCCGCAAATAGAGTGTCTTGATCTCCGAGAAATCGACAGTGCTTAAAGATTGCCCGATCCGATCGAACCGAAATCGCAACCGCTTGCCCGGTATTCCCCGCAGCATTTTCGAACGTAAGATTGTCCGCCTCAAATGCTTCTCCATTGACAACGACCGTCGAAGAAAAAAAAGTCCCGCCAGCGCTCTTTGCATTCTGAGAAGCCGTAATCACCACGTCTCCGGCATTTGCTCCCGTGCCGAGGAACGTTGTGCGCGGCCGATTTTGCGTCACCATCACCCGCTCGCGATACACACCCGGCGAAATATGCACATACAGCCGGCCGGCTGTGCCTAGTTGCGCGGCATGATCCAGCGCCATCTGGATCGTCGGAAAGTCATCCACGCTGGACACGTCTCCTTTTGAGTCGGGCGAGACCCGTACATGGACGTCCTGCGCACACGTCATCCCTGTCCATAAGATGACTGCAACCACCGTGAATAGAAGTTTCGGACTCTTCATCGCTTAGGGTTACTTCAGGTTTCCGCGTACACCCGCACCAATCTGTACATTCTCGCCATGCGCGGCCGTCACCGTAAAGTCGCTGGCGTTTACATCCGCATACTGCACAATCGCGCCCGTCTCTCCCGAAAGATGAACGTGAACCAGTTTTAGATTCCGAATAGGCGACTCTGGTAATCCCACGATCAGCGCCGCCTGCCGAGCGCCCGTTGCCGTTACATTCTCTATCAGGATGTCGTCGAAAAACGGAGTCAGGCGCGTAATCTTCTCCTCGCTGATCGTGTCTGGCACCTTGGGATAAAACTCGCTGATGAGGATCGGCGTCCGAACGTCGTCCATCGTGATATTCCGAAACACGAAGTGACCGATCGCAGCATTGCCGCGATCACGATTCGACTTCACCCTGATCCCCTGGTCCGTACCCTTGAAATGGATGCGTTCCGCCCGGACATCCTGCACCCCACCGGCGATCTCGCTCCCGATTGAAAGCCCATGTCCATGAAGAAACGTGCAGTCCGTGATCACGATATGACGCGACGGCGCATCAGGTCCAGGAGAATCCGGCTGACCGCTCTTGATCGCTACGTTATCGTCGCCCGTGTCAATCGTCAGGTGGTCGATAACAATATTCAAGGACGAGAAGGGATCGATGCCATCCGTATTATGCGAATGCTGCGGAGCCAGCACCTTCATATTCGTGAAGGACACATCGTCCGAGTAATACGGCACAATCTGCCACATCGGCGAATTCTTCACCGTCACCCCGCTCATGTGGACATGCTTGCAATGGTCAAATACGATCAACCGCGGTCGCGGATCATGCGGCTTATCCCACCACGACTCGCCCCTTCCATCGATCACACCCGTGCCGTCGATCGTCACATCCTCCGCATTGGTTGCCGTTAGCAGCGCCTGCTTGCCCTTGTCCTTGAATTCCTCTTTGTCAGGATAATCCGCATGATCTGTGCTTCCCGCCAATGTTGTGCCTTCCGCGATTCGCAAGATCATATGGCTCTTCAATATCAACGGTGACGATACAAACACCGCGCCGCCATCCAGCACAACCGTCCCTGGATGGGGTCCGCTGCAATCGTCAATCGCCCGCTGAATGGCCGCAGAGTCGTTGGTAGCACCATCCCCCTTCGCTCCGTACTGTCGCACAGAACAAACCTTGGCAGCATTCGCATTCGCTACGCATCCCACACCAGCGACTATCAGCAGTGCGCCTCTCAGCATCCGGTTCTTCATCATTTCTCCTCGATAGAACAACTGCCTAACAATCTTGCAACCAAAGAAGCTCAACTCAAAGCTTGTACGCGCGGCGTACAAGGGTGCTAGTCAAATCATGCGCCGTCTCAAATGCTTCTTCTTCCGCCAAACGATGTTCCATCACCAGTCGTGCCAGGAACGCACAATCAACCCGCCGCGCCACATCATGTCGCGCCGGTATGGACAGGAACGCGCGCGTGTCGTCGTTGAATCCAACCGTGTTGTAAAAACCTGCTGTCTCGGTCGTCATCTCTCGAAAGCGCATCATCCCTTCCGGGCTGTCGTGGAACCACCAAGGAGGGCCTAGCCACAGGCACGGATAATGCCCCGCCAGTGGTGCCAACTCCCGGCTATAGACGGACTCGTCCAGCGTGAAAAGAATGATCGTCAGGTTCCGCTCGTTACCAAACTGGTCGAGCAGCGGCCTCAAATCATCCACGTAGTTCGTCGCTTTTGGTATGTCTGCGCCCATGTCCCGGCCAAACTTTGCGTAGAGCTTCGCGTTGTGGTTCCGCATGCTTCCGGGATGGATCTGCATCACAAGACCATCCTCCAGACTCATTCTCGCCATCTCGGTCAGCATCTGCGCGCGAAACAACTCCTGATCACCCGCCGTCGCTCTCCTCGTGAGCACTTTTGCAAACAGCGCCTCACTGGCCTGCGTGGAAAGGTTTGCGGTTCGCGCTGTTGGATGACCATGATCGGTGGCTGTACAACACATGGCGCGAAACCGCTCTCTCGCCAACCGCAGTGCGACCAGATATCCCGACCACGTCGCCGTGTCCTCTCCAGTTTGCTCACCAAGCTTCTTAATATTCCCTGCAAATCCGTCGAAGTCCGGGTCAACCACTGCATCCGGGCGAAACGTGGGAATCACTCGACCTCGCCATCCTGATTCGCGAATCGCTGCATGATATTCAAGGCCATCAAGTGCTGAATCTGTTGTTGCAAGAACGTCAAGATTGAAGCGCTCAAACAAGGCTCGCGGACGAAATCCAGGCTTCTGCAGTTCCGCCGAAATCCTATCGAAATAAAGGTCGGCCGTTGCGCCCGACAAGACCTCCTGCAGGTCGAACAGCTCCTGAAACGCATAGTCCAGCCACATCCGGGTGGGTGTTCCGCGAAACAGATAATAGTTTTCGGCGAACGTTCGCCAGACCTCGCGCGGAAAGCGAATCGTCTCCGCCCCAATCTCCAATGCCTCTAGAGAAACTCCCTGGCTGTACAGCATGCGATGCACATAATGGTCCGGCTGAATAAACAGCTTCGCGGGATCAGGAAATGCTTCATCGTTTGCAAACCAGGACGCCTGCGTATGCCCATGCGGACTAACAATCGGCAGCGCCCTTACACTGTCATACAGTCGGCGCGCCATTGCGCGCGTCGCGGGATCTGCAGGGAAAAGACGATCGTCATGAAGTAGTGGCATAGCCAGACATTTCCTAGCTCCGTCGGAGGCCCGGCGCATTGCATCTCATGACTCATGCGGGGTGGTCGCTCGGATTGATCACGAAACAGTGGACTTGTGAGGGCCCCATCAAGGAGACCCTCACCGCCCAGTTAGGTATGCCGTCTCTAAAACACGATGCGCGCGCCCAGTTGAACCTGCCTCGGCAAGCTATTCGCGTACGTTGCGGTAATGTAGCCGAAGTTGCTTGCAGTTGCACTCGAGATATTCGGTGCGGCGAAGACAGGGTGATTGAATGTGTTGAATGTCTCGAAGCGCAGCTGTAGATAGCTTGTTGACGTAAAGTTGAAGTTCTTCAGAATCGACGCATCCATGTTATTGAAGCCGTCCGCCCTCACCGACGAAATCGTCTGCGGCAGCGTGCGCAGATGATTCGAATACTGCCCATTGATAAACACGGTTCCGTCACACGCCCCCTCGCTCGGGCACGCGGTCGAACTGCCCGTAACAAATACCGCCGTGTTCAATGCCGGGCTTCCTGTCCCTCCGGAAACGACAGGCGAAGTATTCCGCGGGCTGCTCTTAATATCCGCAATCGTCTCTCCCGGCTGTAGCGGAATGTCCGCCGAGAACTCAATCGGTGGACCCGTCTGGAACTGATAGACGCCGTTGATTACGAATCCGCCTATCAACTCATCTGCCAGCCGGCTGCCTCCAAAGCTGTACATCTTGCCTCGGCCAAACGGCAACTCGTACGTCGCACCCGCCGTGAAGTGGTGCGTGTGATCAAACGGCGACACCCGCAAGGTCGGCTTCGCGTCCTGATCGTTTAAGAAGGTATCTGCCTCCAGAAGCTTCGAAAAACTGTAATTCGCAGTCAGCGTCAGTCCATGCCTAGCGCGCTGCTCAATGTGCACAATGACGCTGTTGAAATAGGATTGGCCGATCGTCTGGTTCTGTTCCGTCACTGCCGCATTGCAAAATTGAGGGAAGGGCACCAGAAGATTCGAAAACTTGGTCGTGGACCCGTTACACCCCGAACTATTTGGCAGCAGCCCCTTGAACGGATTCGCTACCGTCTTTCCATAGGCGCTCGCCAGCGACTCATCCAGGTAGGGCGCCGTAGTCAAATACTGCCGTTCCGTAGCATTCAAATTCTGCGATGCCACCGGCAGGTGAACACTGTGGTTGCCCACGTATAACACCTCGAACAGCGTCGAACTCGTGAGCGATTGCTGCGCGCCGAGGTTCCACCGCTCCGAGTAGGGATCATGCTGAACCGGTGCCAGGAAGTTAATCGCCTGGCCAAGAAACGTGCTCGCTCCCTGGCTCGATCCAACCGGCTGCTGGAACCCGCTCGGGAAAGGATTGCTCAACGTATTCGCAGGGGTAAGGTCTCCGTTTGTCGACGCAACATATTGCGTGGACGCGGTGAATCCCTCCTGGTTATTGATCGGTGTGGACGAATACGTTCCCGTCGCATTCAGGTTCGACACCGTCTCCGGCTGTACGAAAATCCCGAAGCCTCCGCGAATCACGGTCTTATTGTTGAACATCGGCGGCGTGTACGAGAACCCGATCCTTGGACTCAGAAATCCGCTGTTGGTCTGGAAGGGTGCGCCTTCATGCGGGCTTGGGAATGTCAGGCCGCCCACCGTGTTGATTGCGCTAACCGTGTAGGACTGCGGAGGCGATCCTGCACCCGACGTCACCGTCGTCGGTACGAATGCCGCCGACGCGGCTCCCGACACAGAAGTCAGCGCTGCCGTATTGAACCCATTCACCGTACGGCCGTACTTCTCGCCATAGGGTGTGTCGATATCGAATCGCAGCCCCAGATTCAGGGTGAAATGGTCGTTCACGCGCCAGTCGTCCTGCACAAAGCTGCCAATGTAGAACGAGCGATAATCCGCCTTTGCCGCCAGGTCATACTGCCCGACCGTCGGCAAGCCAAAATAGAAGTCCGCCAGGTCTCCACCAAAGTTCTGATTCGCGCCATTGGACCCCGATTCCACAAACGTTGGCGTAAAGTTGAACGCGCCTGATGAATTGCCGAAGCTTTGCACCCGCAGTCTGTACTCCCGCCCATCGAACCCAATCTTCAGTGTGTGTCGGCCGAAGATCTTCACCACGTCTGCAAATGCCTGGTAGCTGGTCGTCGGGTCCAGCGCCGAACTCGTATCACCAAGATTCGCGAATCCAGTCGTGCTTCCGCATGATCCTAAAGTCGATGACGTTGTGAAGTTGACGCAGGGCAGCTGCACCAACTCCGAAGATGTCTGAAGTTCGGCAGGAAAGCCCATGACCGTCGGCCCGTACGCCTGTGCCGGCGTTCCATGCACTTCGTCGAAGTACGTCCAGTTGAATCGTGCATCAAGGATCGTCGTCGAATTGACCGTAAACACGTCGTCGATCGTCGAACCCCAATTTTCGCGCAACAAGGTCGTTCCTGTTGAGTTATTGCCGAAGTAGTTGTTCTTCACCTGCGTGCGGTTGTTATGTCGGAAATCGAAAAATAAGTGGTTCCGCGAACTTAGATTGAAGTCCAGCCGCCCGAACTCGTTGTTGTACGTATCAATGCTCGGCGCATTGCTGATGTAGTTGCCCTGCCCATCCGCCGCCACTCCAGAGCCAGACGTATTCGGCAAAGGAAACAGCTTCAAATAGTTCGCTGCCACCGGGTTCAGCGCTCCCGCTGTCGGCAATTGGTTGTTGACGATTGGGCTGCGCGTGACTACCCCCGAAGAGAGTCCTGCCGTGAACGGATCGTACAACTGGTTTGGATCCGCTTTGCCCGTGTCGTTGCAATACGCCACGCCCGAGGCTTCGATCGTGTACGGTCCGCCCTTGTTGCTGTTACATGCGCCAAACAATGTCTGTGAAAAATCTCCGTTCCTCTCCGCCGCCGTCGGTACCGATAGCGTCGTCGTCGCTGGCTGCGAGTCCCTCAATCCCTCATAGGCGAAGAAGAAAAACAGCTTGTTCTTGCCGTTGAATACTTTGGGTATGATGACCGGCCCCCCGATGGTCCCCCCATATTGGTTGAAGTGCGTCACCGCCAACTTCGGTACAGGCACAGCCCTGTCGTTGAAGTAGGTGTTCGCATCCAGATTCGAGATTTGCGAGAACTCATAAGCCGTTCCGTGGAAGGAGTTCGTTCCGCTCTTTGTAATCTGGTTGATCACGCCACCGATTGTGTGTCCAAAACTCGCGTCCGTATCGAATGGGCGAATCGATACCTCCTGCACCGTATCCTGAGTCGGGCTATACGCAAGCGCGCCCAGCAAGGTGAGATCCGGCGCACCATCGAGCAACACTTCGCTGACCTGGTTCGGGGTTCCGCCCATGCTCCATGAATTGCCCGCGTTGTTATCGAAAGGGTGCACCAGTTGCGGCGCAGCAGTCGTAATCACGCCAACCGAAAGCTCCGTCAGCACCGCTGGCGTTCTTCCGTTCAATGGCAAGTCCGCCACCGATTCCGTCGAGATCACCTGCCCCACCGAGGCATTCGCCTGGTCAATCAGCGGCGCCGCGCTGGTCACCGTTACCGTCTGATCCTGGCGGCCCACCACCATTTGCATGTCGACGATCGGGTGCTCCTGCGCCTGGAGCGTGATCGCCTTGCGGGTCACCGTCTCAAAGCCCGCCATCGTGACCGTTACGGAATACTCCCCCGGCAGAAGGAACGGAACAACGTATTGTCCCTGGGCATCCGACTTAGTTTGGCTGACGGCCCCCGTGTGCACTTCGCGCATCACGACCTTGGCCCCGGGCACGACCGCGCCGCTTGGATCCGATATCGTACCGCTGATCGTCCCACGAAACTCCTGCGCCCAAAGCGCGCTCGTTGAACATGCCAACAACAACGCCATCACAGTCATGAAACGGCGCAAGCCAAAAATCCGTACACTTTTCATTCACTCGTCTCCGCGTTTTGGTGCATACCCAACGCTGAATTCCGGCTGAAGCCTTCGTGGCTGCAACCTGTCAGGAGAATATGGCAACGTTGCCAAACTTAGGCGAAATCCTATGCTATCGAAAGTGAAAACGTCAACGGAAATCTTTTCGCTGGTAATTCCGGCTCAGAACGCTCCGTAATTCGGGCGTGGGTGACTCTCTCCATGCCCCGCTTTCAGCAAGCTGCAACCGCAGGACGCACGCACTTTCAAGATTCCCGGAAGACTGGTTTTTACCGGCCGGTCCGCGTTCCCCTCAATTCGGCGCATCAGTTGCTCCACGCATAGTTGCGCCAATTGTTCCGTTGGCTGCGCCACTGCGGTCAACTCCGGTTCAACAAATTGCGCGAATTCCAGATCGTCGATCCCCACGAATCCGACCTTTCCAAGAGCAATACCGTGGTCGCGCAAGCTCCCGAGAATTGCAATACTCAACGTGTAGCTCAATGAAAGGATTGCCGTCGCGGGCGAGCGCTTTCGCCGCAGCGTCGCCGCGAGCTCCCGTCCCATCTGTTCTGGGTTGTGCAGCACGATGGTCTCCGAATTGCACCCCGCCGCATCCATTGCCTCTTGATGCCCCTTCAGCCGGCGCTGCAACGGCTGCAGCTTGTAAGGCGCCGTCACCGCGACAATCTGTTGGTGTTTATGCCACAACAAGTGCTCCGTGGCTTGCTGTCCCGCACCTCGATTGTCGAGCGTGATGGCATCCAGCTCGCTATGCAGGGGCCGGTCGAATGCAATCACCGGAGTCTCCTCAAGGATCCGCCTCACTTTATCCGCGCTCGTCTCCGCGGCCGGCACAAGAATAATCCCGTCCACCCTCGACCGCTTCAGCGACGCGAGCTGCTCTTCCTGCAGCCGCGCATCTTCCTGGTGCATCAGCAGCATCACGGTATAGCCACGCCGCTGCGCCTCCACCTGGATAATTCGAATAGCATTCCCAAAGAACACATTGTTTACATGCGGTACCAGCACCCCCAGCGTCTGGGTCCGTCCGCCGCGTAGCCCCCGCGCCAAATGATTTGGCTCATATCCCAGCCGCGATATCGCCTCTTCGATGCGTGCCGCCACCGCCGCGCTCACCGATTGGCCGCCGCGAACATACCGCGAAACCGTCGACGCACCTACGCCTGCGGCCAGGGCCACATCGATAACCGTTGCTCCCTTTTTCTCGCTCATCCCGCACGCATCCAATCAGCACGAAACTTTTCAGGACCGGAGCAAACTCGCACCCCATGCGCTGCACAAGTGGATTTGCCGACGGCACTGTGGCGACGTTGCCAAGTCCCGGCCAGAATATCATTCTGCAGTGCCACTCCTGCGCCTTTGAGCCGTTTGCGGCGGAATGAGGCCGACTTACGCGCCGGACCTGTGGGATGCCGGAGAGAGATCCGGGTAGGCTACCGATCGTTTAGGGGGCTACCGTGAAGTCGGCGATCTCGGGGGTTTGAGCGGCGTTGCCGCCGGCGTAAGCCTTGAACACACCTGGATCGATCATCCAATGATGGCCGTTGACGCTCCAGTAGGAGAGGTCGCGCGGCGTCAGCGTGAACTGCACCCGCTGGGTCGCGCCCGCTGCCAGACTCACGCGCTCGAAGCCCTTCAACTCCCTGGCAGGACGCTTGACCTTCGCGGAAGGGTCGCCGACATAGAGCTGCACCACATCAGAGCCGGCGCGCTTGCCGGTGTTGGTCACGTCGACCGAGACGGTAACGGTAGTCGTGTCGCCTTTTCCTTCGACGACGGCTTTGATGTGGCTATAGCCGAACGTCGTGTACGTTAGACCGAAACCGAAGGGGAAGAGCGGCTGCTGCTCGGGCGTAAGCTGCTCGCTGGTGTAGTAGCGATAGCCATTGAAGAGACCTTCGCTGTAGTTGACGGTGATGATGTCCTCAGGCTTCTTCGGCATCTCGGCCGGGTAATAGGTGTTGTGAACGGGGTCAGTTGCCCACGAGCGATCGAAGCTGAAGGGCAGCCGGCCTTCGGGCGAGCGTTCCCCGAACAGAACTTCCGCGAGAGCCGTGCCGCCGGCCTGGCCGGGATAGTAGTTATGCAGCAGCGCTGGAACCGAGCCGATCCACGGCATGGCGTCGACGGCGCCACCGGCGGTGATCACGACGATCGTATGTTTATTCACCGCGCTGACTGCACGAATCAAAGCGTCCTGTCCCCACGGCAGCTCGAAGGTGCGATCAAAGCCTTCGCTCTCGGTCGACCCGCTGAAGCCAACGCTGAGGACGACGGCGTCGGCCTCGGCAGCGATCTTAAGCGCAGCGGGGTCGATGAGATCCTGCTCGCGGCGAATGCCGAAGGCGATACTCTGTCCGCTGGAGAAGGGATGATAGAGGAGCGTGAAGTGAATAGGCTGACCGGCGTGCAGCGTCAGGGTGCCGGTCTTGGGTGCGTGCCCTTCGCGATGCGGCTGATCGAGTAGCTGCTTCCCATCGACCTCAAGCATAAAGCGATCTTCGCCGGGCGCGGCCGCTACGAACAGATACGGCCCATCTTCTTTTGGTGTGTAGACCCCGGTGTAGCGCACGGTTTGCGGCGTCTTGGCCGGCGGCCGGAACATCTCGTCGGTCCAGCTTGCGATGCGATGCGGCGAGCTCACTACGGACTTGCCCGTCGCGTCTTCGCCTTCAAAAATTTCTTCCTTGAGCTGCGTGAACTCGGTGTGGAAGAAGATGTCCTGGATGGACGGAATGCCGCGCGCGTAGAGAACATTTACCTTGCCGGCGAGGGAGTTGCTGAGCCCATTGAGAATGCTAACGGCCTGGAATGGCTCAACCGTTGAGCTGCCGCCGCCACCTGAAACTGCGGGCGACGCATCAGGACCGATCACTGCGATGGTATGGATGTGCGCGGCGTTGAGGGGCAGCAAGTCCCCTTCGTTCTTCAGCAGCGTGAGGCTCTCGCGCGCACCTTCGAGCGACACCTGCGCACCGTGCTGATTGTTCTGCGAAATGCTGGTGTCGAGTTGAGGACGATCAAGGAAGCCGAACATCATCGTCACGCGGAGCAGGCGTCGAACCTTGTCATCGAGCGTGGCTTCGGAAACGGCGCCGCTCTTGAGCGCAGCAGAAATGGTGTCCGCAGTCATCAGTTTCGCGTACGGCATCTCGAGATCGAGCCCGCCGTTGGCCGCTGCAACCCCATCGTACGTGGCATCCCAGTCAGACATGAGAAGGCCGTTGAAGCCCCAGTCCTTCTTAAGAATCTCGATGTTGAGAACCTTGTTCTGCGTGGAGTGTTCCCCGTTGACGAGGTTGTAACTGTCCATCACAGCGCAGACGTGAGCCTGCTGCACGGCCGCCTGGAAGGCAGGCAGGTAGAGCTCGCGGAGAGTACGCTCGTCGACCACGCTGTTGATGTTGTGGCGATCGTACTCGGAGTTATTCGCCGCGTAGTGCTTGACGGTAGCGCACACGCCCTGGCTCTGCACGCCATCGATGTAGCCGACGTCCATGTGCGCGGCGAGGTATGGATCTTCGCCGAAGTACTCGAAGTTGCGGCCGTTCATGGGAGCGCGGTAAATATTCACGCCGGGGGCGAGCAGAAAGTGAACGCCGCGAGCGCGAGCGTCCTGACCCAGCGCGACGCCTTCACGCTCCGCCAGCTTCGGATCCCACGTGGCCGCGAGCGCCACGCCAGCAGGATACGCTGTCGACTGTCCCCAGGTGCGCACGCCAAGTGGCCCGTCCGACATTTTGAGTTGCGGCAGACCAATGCTCGGCGCAGGGAACGTGTAAAAGTTTTCGGTACCGCCGATCAGTTGAATTTTTTCGGCGGTGGTGAGCTTGCCGAGCATCGCGTCGATGCGCTGTTCGATCGCTGGGCTGTCCGGGATTGGAGCCTGGCTGGGGGCCTGCGCGAAGCTGATGGGGGCGAGCGAAAAGGCGAGGACGGCGGCGGAGCACAGCGAAAGACGACGAGTCATGGGACAACTTTCCAGGGGTAATCGTAGGAAGTTGGCGACGAGGAGATGCATTCGCCGACATCGATCAAAAGCCTACATCAAGGGCGAAAATTTTGCGCGAAGGCTTCTCTCGGCTACCAGCAACGGCGGCGTAGGCTTAAGCTCGCGCATAGGATAAGGCGCGGGAGACCGCAGATGATCTTCGAGGATCGCGTGGATGCGGGTCGGCGTTTAGCGAAGCGGCTGGAAAGCTTCGCGCATCGACCGGACGTGGTCGTGCTAGGCGTGCCGCGCGGTGGAGTGGTCGTTGCCTATCAAGTAGCGGCCGCTCTCGGCGCCCCGCTGGATATATTTCTTTCGCGCAAGCTTGGCGTGCCCGGGCAGACTGAGTTGGCGTTCGGTGCCGTGTCGGCCAACGGAGAACGCTATCTGGATGAATACATCCTGCGCACTACCGGGATCACAAACGCACAGGTGGAGTGGATCACCGGTGAGGTGCGCAAGGAGCTGGACCGGCGGGCAAGTGTATATCGCGCAGACCGGCCGCTGCTGGACGTTCTCGGGAAGACCGTGATCCTGGTGGACGACGGCGTTGCTACCGGAGCCAGTGTCTACGCGGCGATCCAGGCGCTGCGCCAGATGCACCCGGCGCGGTTGGTGCTGGCCGTGCCGGTGGCGCCGGCGTCCGCGTGGCAGTGGCTCCGGACGGTGGTGGATGAGATTGTTTGTTTGGATCTGCCAGAGCCGTTTGCGGCGGTGGGAGAGTTCTACCGGAACTTTGCGCAGGTGGAAGACGCAGAGATGGTTCGCCTGCTGCAACGCGCGCACGCGATGCAAACGAACGGCCGATCGCGCTACTAGGGCAACGCGATCGGCCGCATGTTCTTCCGGGTCTGCTACTTCGCGGCTTGACGAGCGCCGGCTGCCTTGGCGTCGGCCTCGGTCATGAACTTGCCGTTCTTCGTCGTGCCGTATTCCTTGTCACCAGAGCCGTGGTAGACCTTCGTGTTGAGGTTCACCCAGACCAGGCCCTTGGACTTCGCGGAAGCGATGTCGCTTGCATTCGCAGGGGTTGGCGCGGCGGCTTTGGGTGCAGGCGCCTTCGCTGCTGGCATTGCCGCAGGAGTCCCCTTGGAATAAGGTGCCATCGCCGGTGGTGGCGCGCTCTTGCTGGCCATCGTCGGTGCCGGCGTAGGCGCTGGTTTCGTCGCGGGCGCTGACGCTGGAGTGGCGGCGGCGGCCTTGGCGGCGGCTTTCTTCTGTGCCGCGGTTTCCTTAGTGGTGGTCGTTGCCGCGGTCGTCGTCGGTGTCGCGGCTGCCTTGGCCGCAGCCTTCTTCTGTGCCGCGGTTTCCTTGGTGGTGGTGGTCGCGGTCGTCGCAGTGGTGGGTGTCGCTGCTGCTGCCTTGGCGGCGGCCTTCTTCTGCGCCTTGGTTTCCGTGGTGGTGGGTGTGGTGGTAGTGGTGGTCTGCGCCTTGAGTGGCTGTGCGAAGGCGAGGCTGGCCGAGAGAAGTGAGCCCAGGGTAATCATCTTGATGAGGTTGGTCTTCATGGTGAGGGGAGCTCCTTAGGATTTGTTGGTGAGGGGCGAGCGGAGCTAGCAGGCTTCCGCTCGCCGAGATTGCCGGACACTGGGTTCGGCGAGATAGGTGGCCGGCGGGCTACTTGCCCTGGTTCGCGATCACGAGCTTGCTGATCTTGCTGTAGGTAGCGGCAGGAACGATGCCCTTGGTCTTGAGCTGGGTTTTATTGGCATACGGGCGTCCGGCGATGATCTTCGCGGCATATGTGTCGCCCACACCGGGAAGCGCCTTGAGTTGCTCAGCGGACGCGGTGTTAAGGTCCACCAGTCCCATGGAGGCAGCCGCGGAAGAAGGAGTTCCTGACTTAGACTGCTGGGCAACAGCGGGTAGAGCAGCAAACAATACCGACGAGGCGAGGATGAGGAGCGAAGAGGTGAGGCGATTGAACTTCATGCGTGTCTCCGTAGATGGCTTAACGGGCAACCGGGCGCTTGCGAACCCGGGGATGTAGGTTGGGCACGAACACCGAACGACTCTGCGGAAAGGCGGCATCAGTACATGGGAGAAGGTCGGCCGGTCTAGGCGTTCCGTTTGCCGAAGAAACTGGTGGCTTCGCCGATCAGGCTGCCGAGCCCGCCTGAGCTGGCGGGCGCGCCTGCCGCTGCTGCTTCGGGGGCTGCGCAGCCGATAGCGGAGCTAAGCATTCCCTGGAATTCCGCCGGTACGCACGACATGACGTGCGAAAGAACGACCTGCTCGACTTCGACAGCCTTATCCGGGCTCAGGCCGGTTTTCTGCACCAACAAATCAGTGATAGCGCTCATGGAGATCTCCTTTAGTGCCTTCGGTTGAAGCTGCGGTTAGGGCGGGATGAAGGATGAACGCTTCCTCCATCAGGTGGCGATGGACTTCTGAACACGCTGAACATGGATATTGCTAGACGGTCTCGGAGGTAGGAAGTCCAGCCTGGTAGAGCGATCGACGAACCCTCCTGCGCGTGCCCGTTGTGGGCCTGACTGCTAACGGCTCGGTAGAGAATCCTTACAACTCTTCGTGCTCTGAGGACAGGAAGATAACCACTTCGGCACTTCGCTGCGAGAAGCACTAGTATTCTCCACCTGACCGCGATCCGTCAAACAAAATTCCGACTAATTGGAGATGGCCGTGCCCGGTTGCCGCTCTGCCTTGACGCGGTCAAACACGCTGGCCAGCTTCTCCACGCCGCGATGAATCTCCTTCTCGTGCACCGCGGCGAACCCAATCTGCAGCGCCTCGGGAACGGTGGCCGTGTGACAGTAGCGGCTGAGAGGCACGACGTCGAGATCCACCAACGCGGCTCGCTGAGCGACCCTCTCGGCGGTGATGCCACAGTGGACCAGGCTGCCGACCAGACGGCCAGTGGTCTGCAGCCCGGCTTCGATCGTCGCGATCTCGAGATACTCGGCAAGATGTTGCTGCGCCGACTCGCGCAGAATCATGTACCGCTCCTGGTAGATCTTCCGCATCCGACGCAGATGCCGGCCCAGGTGTCCCTGTTCGATGAAGTCGCACAACACCGCCTGGTCCAGCAGCGATTGATGCCGGGTGGTCAGCGCCTTGGTGTAGGCAAAAACATCCACGAGATTGCGCGGCACCACTACATACCCCAGCCGCAGCGAAGGAAACATCACCTTGTTGAAGCTGCCGCAGAAGATGACCTTTCCCCCGTGGTCGAGCCCCTGCATCGCCGGAAGCGGCCGGCCGGAGAAGCGAAACTCGCTGTCGTAATCGTCCTCAAAGATGGGTGTGCCATACTTCTTTGCCCACGCCAGAAGCTGCAGGCGGCGCTGCAGACTCATCGTCATGCCAGCGGGATATTGATGGCCAGGCGTCACATAGACGAACCGGCAGTTGCGGAAATCAGCTTCGCGGGGAGCCGCGCCTTCGTCGTCCAGCCGCATCGACACGATGCGCGCACCAATGGCCCCAAAGACCGCGTACGCACCCTGGTAGCCAGGGTCTTCCATCAGCACCTTGTCCCCGGGATTGAGCAGCAGCCGCGCCGCAAGATCCAGACCCTCCTGCACACCCGAAACCACGATTACCTGCTCCGGCGCGCACTGAATCCCCCGCGACGAATGCGCGTAGTCCGCAATCGCCTGGCGCAACGGAAGATATCCCTGGGCCTCGCACCCCAGCAGATCGCGCGTGGTCGCCGAGCGAAGACGGCGACCCGTAAGCTGCGCCCATAACGTAGTCGGAAAAAGATCGAGCGCAGGAAGATTGGTGCGGAAGGCGCTGTTCTCCGGCTTCACCGGCAGCGTGAACGGGCGCACCCGGGTGGCATAGGCAGAAAGGTGCGGCCCTGCCGCTGCGCTGGCGCTCAGTTCCTGGTCAGTAACCCGCTGCGAAGGCAGAAGGTGCTCCGGCAGGATCTGCGAGACATAGGTGCCGGACCCGCGGCGGCCCTCGACATAGCCCTCCGCCTGCAGCTCGTCGAGCGCCGCCAGGATCGTGCCGCGCGACAACTGGTACTGGCGAGCGAACTCGCGGCTCGCTGGCAGCTTGGAACCCGGCATGATGCGGCCGTTCAGAATCTCCGCGCGCAGAGCATTGCGCAGCCAATGGAACGACGGCACGGCTTCCGGACGCGGCGGCAGAACGAGTTCAAAGCTTGAGGTGCGGCGTGTCATGCGTTCCCCTGCATTCGCGTTGGGTCGACCGAAACGCCCCGGGGCGAAGGATTGGCTTCAAAGTGGTCCGGTGGATTTTGCGTAAGTGGGCCTATCCAGCCGAACCAATTGGGATCATGCTAATCCGATGATCCCGTCCGGGTCTAGAGCACGCGTTGAGAATACGAGGGTTTGTACGTCGTCACGAAAATGGGAGGTAGGTATGAAGTTGACTGCGATGAGCTTGATTGGTTGCACAGGAGTAGTCGGTCTGGTCTTCGCGTGCGGCACGCTTGCACCCGGCGTCGCCATGGCGCAGACCCACAACACGCTGAACTTCGGACACGTGGATCAACAGTCCCCGTCCTCGAACGCCGAGCCCACCGTGGTCACGCCAGAGGTGCTCGCCGACATGATGGTGGTGCATGGGCACTACGCCGACGCCATCGAGGCCTATCAGAAAATACGGCCGCAGAATGCCCAGATCTATAACAAGATCGGCATCGCGTACCAGCGCATGGCCAGAGATCAAGAGGCGATCGAGAATTATGATCAGGCAACGAAGCTCGATCGAAAGTTCGCCGCGCCCTACAACAACCTCGGCACCGTCTACTTCCACCAGAACGACAACAAACGTGCGCAACAGCTCTATAAGAAGTCGATCAAGCTGGACGCAGCCACCGCGCCCTTCTGGAGCAACCTCGGCGCGGTCTACATGGCCGAACGCCAATATAGCAACGGAGCTGAGGCCTACGAGAAAGCGTTCCTGCTCGATCCCGACATCTTCCAGGAGATCGCGCTCAACGGCATAACCCAGACCGAATCGCCCGCAGAGCTCGCCAAAATTTACCTCACGTTTGCGGAGATCTATGCGCACGCTGGAATGAAGACGCAGGCAATCCTCTACTTGCACAAGGCGATCGACGAAGGATTCAAGGACCGGCAGCAGCTGCAGCAGGATCAGCAACTCGCTACGCTGCACGGCAACCCTGAATTTGAGTCGCTGCTGACTACGCCGCAAAAGCACTAGCCGGACGGTACGTCGCAATGACCAACGCCCTGTGCGTGGACCTCAAGCCGCGCACAGGGCATTTTTGCGTCAGGTAACTAGTTAGTTAACAGTAGCAATAGCCGGGATCTTTGCACCCGTCCAGGTGCCGGCCAGTCGAATCTTGTACCCTGTTCCCAAGGAACGATTTATGACGCCACGCATTGCGATCCCGGTGCCCACCTCAACGGACGTAGCCTATAACCAGCGCTCGTGGCCGAGCTATGCAAAGGCCATCACCCTCTCCGGCGGCGAGCCCGTAGCGATTCCGCTTGACCTCCCGCATACAATGTTGCGGGAACTGATCGCCAGCTGCGATGGCGTATTGCTTCCCGGAAGTCCCGCGGATGTTGACCCCGCGCTGTATGGAGCAGACCGCGACCCGGCAACCGCGCCGGCCGACCCATCTCGCGAAGCAGTCGACTACCTCCTCCTCGACGACGCGGAGAAGCACGGAAAGCCGGTGCTGGGGATTTGCTTCGGCATCCAGTCGCTGAATGTGTGGCGCGGGGGGTCGCTGATCCAGGACCTAGCGCCGCTACCCGTAAACCATAGCGCAGGCAGCAGTGTGGCCATAGCGCACACAGCGCTGGTAGCCAGGGACAGCCTCCTCGCCTCGCTCTTAACCGAGCAGGAAGCACCCGAAGTGGACGGATTCTTACGGCTGCCCATCAACACAAGTCACCACCAGTCCGTGGCCGCACCAGGCGCAGGCCTGCGAATCGTCGCCCGTTCCCCCGAAGATGGCGTGATCGAAGCGGTCGAAATGGGTGCGGATGACTCGACGTTCCACGTGGAACATCCAGCCGCAAAGCAATTTGTCCTGGGCGTCCAATGGCATCCAGAGCGCAGTTTCGAGATCAGTGCCGCCAGCCGAGCCCTCTTTGCGCGCTTGGTCGAGGAGTCGCGGCAAGTCGCGGATCGCAGCAGCGAACCCCAGGAAAGCGTCGCGCACTAGCCGTGGCCACCCTTCCCGAAGACCGAATCGCGCAGCTAGTCGCGCCGTATCTAGGTAACACAAGCGCGCCCACAGGCCTGTACGCGCAGCTTTCGCTCTACCTCGACCTCCTGCTCAAATGGAACGCACGCACCAATCTCACCGCCATCCGTGACCCGGACGATATAGTCCGGCGCCATTTCGGGGAAAGCTTGTTTGCCGGCGCACAAATCGCCGGACGCGTGGCGCAGGGTTCAAACCTGCTCGACTTCGGCTCCGGCGCGGGCTTTCCAGGCCTGCCCATCCAATTACTGCTTCCGGACTTGCGCGTAACCCTGGCGGAGTCCCAGGGCAAAAAGGCGTCCTTCCTCCGCGAAGCAGTCCGAACCCTCGGGCTCGCAACAGAAGTCTGGGCAGGGCGCGTTGGAACATTGCCGCAACTCGAGGGCGCGCCCAGGCAGTTTGACATCGTCACCCTCCGGGCCGTCGACAACATGGACCAGGCGCTAGCGGATGCTCGGCGACGCGTAAAACCCCACGGCTGGCTGCTGGCCTTGACCGCAGACGAGCAGCATGACGGGGAGAATGTCCGCCTACCCGGAGGCGGCGTCGGCTGGGCCAACCTGCAACAAATCGAATAGCGGACGCCTAACCCACAGGGTCCTCATCCGTTTACACAGCATTTCAACCGGATGTTCCACGTGGAACACCGCTTGGCCTGTTCCACGTGGAACATTGACCTTTCCATTCTGCTAGGCTGGGGATCGTCACCCCATGTCCGAATCCACCGCAACACCAAACCCGCCCAACCCCCCTAAGCCCGATACCAGCCCCACGCCCCGTAGTAAGGTCATCGCCATCGTCAACCAAAAGGGTGGCGTCGGCAAAACCACGACTGCCATTAACCTCGCCGCCGCCGTTGCGCTCGAAGGCGTGCCTGTTCTCCTGCTCGACGTCGACCCTCAAGCCAATACCACCGGCGGCCTGGGCTTCGCGCGCGACGAAGAACGCCTCTCCGTTTACGACCTTTTGCTGGGAAATGCCACGATCAGCGAGGTCATTGTGCCCACCGACGTGCCCAAACTCTCGCTCATCCCCGGCACTAAGAACATGATTGGCGCCAATGTCGAGCTCGTCGGAGTAGAACGCCGCGAGCATCGCCTCCGCGAAGCCCTCGAGCCGGCCCGCAACGACTACCCCTTCATCTTCCTCGATTGCCCACCAGCCCTCGACCTCCTCACCCTGAACTCCCTCGTCGCCGCCGACACCCTCCTCGTGCCCATGCAGGCCGAGTACTTCGCCCTGGAGGGCATTTCCGAGCTAATGGCGACCCTCGACCGCGTGTCGGCGAGCTTCAACCCCGAGCTCTCCATCGAGGGCGTCTTGCTCACGATGTTTGACGACCGTACCAACCTCTCGCAGCAAGTCCGCGACAACCTGCAAAACTTCTTCGAGGACAAGCTCTTCAAGACGACGATCCCCCGGAATATCCGTCTAGCGGAAGCTCCCAGCCACGGCAAGCCCGTCGCGCTCTACGACCCTCGTTCCCGCGGCGCCGAGGCCTATCGCAACCTCGCGCTCGAGCTCCTGGAACGCAACGGCATGAAGCCAGCAAAGAAGCCCGGGCCAAAGCCAAACTTCGCCGTCCTCGAAAGCATTGGCGAGTCCAAAGGCATCTGGCCGTTCCGCAAGTAGGCAAACCCTCACCAACCAGCATCAACCGGACCAAACAGAATTATTTTCGCAAGCAGGGATCGGATACGACAATGGCGAATCAAGTGGAGCAACAGGGAATCAATAAAGCGCAAGCGAACAAGCCGCGCGCATTGGGTAAAGGGTTGGAGTCGCTGCTGCCGTCCAGGCCTCCGGCTCCAGCGACCATCACCATTGCGGCCGCTGCCGTGGAATCAACCGGCAAGCCACTGGAGATCGACGTCGAGCTCATCGACCGCAACCCGTTCCAAACCCGCACAAACTTTGACGAAACCAAGCTGGCCGAGCTGGCCACCTCCATCATCGCGTCGGGCGTGGTGCAGCCAATCGTCGTCCGCCACGGCGTAAACCACCGGCAGGATGGCCGCTACACGCTGATTACCGGCGAACGGCGGCTGCTGGCGAGCAAGAAAGCCGGCAAGGCGACCATCCCGGCCATCGTACGCGAGGTCTCCAACCTGCAGGCGATGGAGATGACCATCGTCGAGAACCTGCAGCGCGCCGACCTCAACCCGATGGAGCAAGCGCACGCCTATGTGCGCCTCAGCCGCGACTTCCACATGACCCAGGAACAGATGGCGGAACGCACCGGCAAAGACCGGGCAAGCGTATCTAACTTCCTTCGTTTGTTGAAGTTACCAGATACTGTCCAGCGCCACGTAGAGGCCGGCGAGCTGAGTTTCGGGCACGCCCGCGCGCTGCTTGCGCTCGAGTCGCCCGAGGCCATCCTGGCAGCCGCGCAGAAGGTCTTGGCTCTGCATCTCTCCGTCCGCGCAACCGAGAACTACATCCAGGGGCTCCTGAACCCGGAGTCAAAAGCCAAGCCCGCGAAGCCAGCCGAACTCGTTGACCCGAATGTGCGCGAGGCGGAGGACACGCTTCGTCGCCGCCTCGGCCTCAAGGTAACCATCGAGGACAAACGGGGCAAGGGTCGTGTCATCATCGAGTACTCCGGCGTGGAAGACTTTGACGCCATCCTCACGGCGCTGGGCGACACACCCGCAAGCTAGGGCTCCCATCCGTCACTGAATAAGCGTCAGGGCTTCGGCCGGGGCCCGCAATTCCAATTCAACCTTCCGAGGCTCTATGCGCCGCATCTTTCTTTCCCTCGCCGTTCTTGGTCTTGCCGCTACCACGGCCATCGCTCAACCGACGTATCAGCCCACCACCGGCCGCACCCTGCTGCGCGCCGGTCGTGTACTCGACGTCCATACCGGCAAGGAAACGCCCGACGAGACAGTCATCATCTCCGGCGACAAGATCGTGAGCATTGCGGCGACCAGCGCGACGCCTGCCGGCCCAGGCGATCGCGTCGTCGACCTCACGGCCTACACCCTCCTCCCCGGCCTCATCGACGTCCACACCCACCTCACCGACGCCACCAACTTCGATCCCTATTTCGAGCTCTCGATGACCCCAGCCAAGGAAGCAATCCTCGGCGTCGAAAACGCGAAGACCACGCTCGACGCGGGCTTCACCACGGTCCGCAACGTCGGCGCAAACGGCTTCACCGACGTAGCCCTGCGCGACGAAATCAATACAGGACACATCCCGGGGCCGCACATGCAGGTCTCTGGGCCGCCGCTCGGAATTACCGGCGGCCACATGGACGAGAACCTGCTGCCGGAGCAATACCACGTGCAGGGCGAAGGCGTCGCCGATGGAATTCCTGCCGTCCAGCACATGGTTCGCAACAACATCAAGTACGGCGCCGACCTGATCAAAATTGGCGCGTCCGGCGGCGTGCTGTCCAAGGGCGATGACCCGCAGGCCTCGCAGTACACGCTCGAAGAGATGCAGGCCATCGTGGCGGACGCGCACCGCCTCGGCCGCAAGGTGGCAGCGCACGCGCACGGAGCGCAGGCCATCCTGTGGGCCTCTGAGGCTGGCGTCGATTCCATCGAGCACGGCAGTTACATGGACGACGCCGACATTGCCATGATGCTCAAACACGGCACCTACTTTGTGCCCACGGCCTACCTCATCGACTGGGTACAGCAGTATGGCAACCTCCCGCCCTTCTACGCGCAGAAGATGAAGGACGTCAGCGCGGTCGAGAAGAAGAATGCGATCCGCGCCATCAAAGCCGGTGTGAAAGTCGCTTGCGGTACCGATGCAGCCGTCTATCCGCACGGCCTCAACGCGCATGAGCTGGATGTCTACGTGAACCAGTTCGGCATGACCCCGCTGGCCGCCCTGCAGACGGCCACGCTCAACGCCGCCGACCTGATGGGATGGACCGACAAGGTAGGCTCGCTCGAGCCCGGCAAGTGGGCGGACGTGATCGCGGTGAAGGGCGATCCGCTGGCAGACGTGAAGATCCTGCAGCATGTGCCCTTCGTGATGAAGGCTGGCGTGATCTACAAGGACGAGGCGCAGCCGGCTGCCGTCGACAGGCTCACTGCATCCGCGCCAGCACCCGTCGAATCCAACTCCGTGGAGAACAGTTTCTAATGCAGGCCACACGCTTTGAGTACCGCTTCCGCTTCCTGATTCACGCCCTGATTTACATTCTCGGCTTCACCGCGCCGTGGCTTTTCCTGCATTCGCTAACGGGCTTCCCCGGCTTCACGACCAGCTCAATGTGGCTGGTGATCTCGACGACGCTCACCAAGCAGGGATGGCTGGCATTTGATGCCGCCACGATCGCGCTCCTGGTCATTGCCTTGCTGCTCACAGGCCTGGGCGCGTGGCTGCGGGTCTGGGGAACGGCCTACGTGGGATCCAGCATCGTGAAGTCCCCATCCATGCATGGCGAGACGCTGCTGGCAGACGGCCCCTATCGCCGCACCCGCAACCCGCTCTACCTCGGCACGCTGCTCCACACCCTCGGCGTCACGATCCTCATGCCCCCCAGCGGCGCCGTCTTCGCGGTGGTCCTGTTGTGGATCTTTCAGGTACGCCTCGCGCTCGCGGAAGAGCCTTTCCTGGCCGCACAGTTTGGGCAAGCCTATCTCGACTACAAGAAAGTAGTGCCCCGCTTCCTTCCTTCCCCCAAACCACAAATCGCAGCAGCAGGAGCCCACCCCCATTGGCTGCAGGCGATGCTGGGTGAGATTTATTTCCTCGCTGTCTTCCTGGTGCTTGCGGTGTTTGGCTGGAGCTTCAATGCGCAGCCTCTGCGCCAGGGCCTAATTATTTCGGCAGGCCTGGCGCTGGTCATGCGAGCCTTTCTGCCGCGCGCAACCCACGATGCCCCCGCCGTCGCCTAGCATCCTCGAACGTCAAAAGGGCCGGAGACCCGACGCGCCATGCGTCGATTCTCCGGCCTTCTTCACTAGCCTCCACAAGACCCGAAAACGGGGGCGCTCGCATTGAGGCATTTCTTGATGCGGCGCTCTTTACTTCCTGACCAAGCGAAAGTTACTTCTTGGGCGGAGCGATCGTGTCCTTGGCAACCTTGGCCACGCGGAACTTCACCACGGTCTTGGCCTTGATCTTGATGGCCTCGCCGGTCTGCGGATTGCGACCGATGCGAGCCTTGCGCTCAGCCTTCACGAGCTTGCCGATGCCGGGGATCGTGAACTCGCCCGACTTCTTCGTCTCCTTGATAGCGGTCTCGGCCAGGAGCTCGAGGAATGCCGCGGTCTGCTTGTTGGTGAGCTCGAGCTTCTCCGCGAGGAGGCGGACCAGCTGTGTCTTTGTAATTCCCTTTGCCATGTTGTTTCTCCTTCGTTCAAGTAAATAAATAAAGTAAGCGGATTGAGCATGAGCGTTCGCCCATCTCCCGACCCGCCTCTGACGGCCTCCCGTTCCGTCTCCCGGCTAACATAGCCGCGAGCTTTTACGAGAGGGCAATCGCCAGTGTTCATGCGGGTGCGGAGAACCGCGCCGATGTTCACCTTCAACCTTCCTGAGAGCTTTGTCAACGTCAAATCTCTCATTTCCACAGATATTTGATGGTTGTTTACCCATTTGATCCCTAAAGAGCGCATCTTTACAGGATTTTCAAGCTGTCGCGCTTAGAAGAAACGCTTGCTTGTGGCAGTGAGCGTTCGGCTGGATGCCTCTTCGTCCCGCCTCAGGATCGCGCTGTTGAGCGTGTCGATCAGTGGCGTTGCGAGCCGAATCCTGCGCACGATCTCGCGCACGAGTGTGGGTTCGAGCGCGGCCTCTACCGGCAGCGTGGCATGTACACCCCAGCTCTTGGCACGAACCAATTCGTCGGCAGGATCGTCCACAGCAAACCCTTTCGGCATGCGGGTGAGCGCTTCACTCTCGTTGGGCTCGAAGCCGGCGCCGCGCGCTTTCAGCAGCTTCTTTACCATCGCGCGATAGTCTTCATGATGCGCGCTCATCCATCGCCGCAGCGCCAACAACTGTTCGCGCTCCGGCATGTACACGCCGGCCGCGATCATCACCTGCTGCGGGCTGATCTGCAGATAGAAACCGCCGCCCGAGGTCTTCTCCATGCCGCGCCGCGACCACCACGCGGAGAGATGCGTCTTGTACGGCAGCTTGTTCGGGCTGAAACGAATGTCGCGATAGATCCGCATCGCCACTTTGTGCGGCGGCCGCACGTGCTCCGGCGCGAACTCAATCAAGCTCGCATTGATCTCCTCGATCAGCGCGAGCATCGGCGTTTTCAAAGCCCGGTCGTAAATCGAGCGTCGCGCTTCAAACCACTCGCGGTCATTATTGCGCGCGAGTCCTCGGAGGAACTTCATGGCTTCAGGAGTGAACTGTGTCGGCATGCCTCTTCGATGTTACGGTCGGCCCGCGAGGCTCACAAAGAACTTCACGCAGGATTCGCAGCAACAGCGCCCGGAAGATTCCAATGGAAATGCACCGCCAACATCCGCAGCACAAAGCAGCAGACAATTCCCAGACTACTCGCCACAACAGGACGCAGTTTCAGCCTGAGACAGACCACGGTAACCGCCGCCCCAAACAATGCCGCCGTGGCATAGATATCCCCGCGAAGCACCATCGGCACTCGCCCAATCAACACGTCCCGCATCGCGCCGCCCCCCACCCCGGTGATCCCGCCCATCATCACGCAGAGCAGTGGATTGAGACCAAACTGCACGGCCTTGCCCGCGCCGGCAACAGCAAAAAAGCTCAAACCGGCCGCATCCAGCACAGTAATCAACGCCAAGTTCTCAAAATGAGTGGCGGAGTGCACCAGAAAAATCCCGGCCCCGGCCACCAGGGCGATAGTGAAATAGCGCCAGTCCCGCATGGAACTCGGCGGCGTATCCCCAAGAAGCACGTCCCGCAGAATTCCTCCGCCCGTCGCGGTGATGATCGCAATCACCAGCACGCCCAAAAGATCCAGCCGGGCATTCACCGCCACGGAAGCCCCCTCAGCCGCGAACAATGCCGTGCCCACCAGGTCAATCACTAGCAGCAGCGTTGTGGCTCGCGGGTGTGGGATCGCCTTCATCCCAGCTACTATACCGACTCCCAAAGCCGCACGATCGTTGCCCGAGCCGCCACGCTCGCAGCCCACAAACACCAGCGGCGAAGACCGAAGTCCCCGCCGCTGCTTCAACACTCACCAACGTCTACTCGACGGCGTTCGGATAGATGCCCTTCAGTGGCGCATTCATCTTCTGGTCGAGCTCCGGGTGCGGGAACGGCTTGCGCGGCATCATCGCGTCGCGCTGGCTGGTGTTCCACAGGAAGATCGCTTCCACGATGGCGGCCTGTTCGAGGTCTCCCTGGTGCAGGCGATCAACCGTATCCATATCCGAGTGATGCGTGCGCGTCTCGTAGTCCATCGGATCCTGAATGTACTGGAAGCCAGGCAGCCCCACTCCATCGAACGACAGGTGATCTGTGCCGCCGGTGTTGCGATTCGTAATCGTCGTCACCCCAAGATCAGCGAGCGGCGCGATCCACTGCGCGAAGATCGGAGCAATCGCAAAATTACCCTGCGTGTACACACCGCGCACCTTGCCCGTCCCGTTATCGAGGTTGTAGTAGGCATCCAGCTTGTCCCACTCAGGCGTGGGGTTGAACGCGCCATGATGTCCCATGAAGCTCGGGATGCCTGCAGGATCAGGAGTAGCCGGCGGCGCAAAGCTGCCGAAGTGCTGCTTCACGTAACCCTGCGAGCCGAACAGGCCTTCTTCCTCGCCGCTCCACAGCGCAATACGAATCGTCCGCCGCGGATGCAGATCCAGCGCCTTCAGAATGCGCACCGCCTCCATCGCGACCACGCTGCCCGCACCGTTGTCGGTAGCGCCCGTGCCCGAAATCCAGCTGTCGAGATGCCCGCCCACCATCACAACCTGATCCTTCAACTCAGGATCGCTGCCGGGAATCTCAGCGACGGTATCGAAGCCATGCTCATGCTCGCCCGTAAACTTCGTCTCGATATTCACCTCGAGGGTCACTGGCACATGATGCTGCACCATCCGCGCAAGCCGGTTGTAGTGCTCAATCATCATCACGGCGTTGGGAATCTTGACGGCATTCTCAGGCTTTTGCGCATCGCGAGCTAGGTTCGCGCCGTTGTCGTCGAAGATGATGCCGGTGCCACCACCGTCGCCGCCATCACGGCTGGGCGTGATGATCGCGAGCACGCCTTCCTCGACCATCATCGCAACGGCCTGCTTACGCAGTGCAGCGGTCTGCATGCGTTGCGCATACATCGTGCGGAAGGCGGGACTGCTCAGCGAGAAGCCGCGGCCCGCCTCGTACGTCTGCATCTCCTTGAGCTCTTCATCGGTATAGCGCGTGAACAGCGGCTTGGTGATGTCAGGCGTGGGCCGCGTGGAGCCGAGCAACACAATCTTTCCGCTCAGCTTGCCCTTCAGCGCGTCCAGCTCCTTAGCGTCGGTGAGCGGCACATACACGATCTCGCCGCTGACCGGCCCCTTGGTTGCCGGAGACCACGGCGAAGACTGCATCCACAGCGGTTCCGGATCAGGCGAAACCATCCGCGCCCAGGTATTCACCTGCTGCCAGCCAAAGCCAAACTCACCCCAGTCTTCCAAATGGGCATTCGACAACCCAATCGCCGTCAACGTATCCCGCGTCCACGCATTCGCCTTCGCCATGTTGGGCGAGCCAGTCAGCCGCGGCCCGATGCCGTCATTCAGCGCCTCGGCAAACTCCATCACCTTGCCATGCTGAAAGCCTTCTTCGCGGATCCGCTGATACATACCAAGGTCGAGCGATTCGGTCGCCGGCTGTGGGCCGTAATACGACGGGACGGCCTTAGCCTCCTCATGCTTCTTCTTGTCTTGCGCGTTTGCGCTGAAACAAACAGCCGCGACGGCTGCCATCAAAACAGCCGCAGTCGTGCTCCGACGCAGCAGGGTACGAGCGAACTTCGCCATGGATCAAACTCCTCAGAGGGTGATGCAGAATAGAGAAAACCGGATTGCGTTAGGATACGCGTCCGCACGCCCAAAGTGGCGGAATTTCGCGATGACCCAACGCCCGACGAGTGCGCCTAGGCCTTCCACGACTTCCTTGCCATCCGTCGCACCCACTGCACGCCCAGGAAGCCAAGCGCCAGCACCATCACGACAACGCCAACAGGAAAACCCGCAAGGCGATACGTTTCAGCGAAGTCCGGGTGCTTCCCCGTCGCCATCATGTACACCAGCATGGAGAGGATGGCCACGAACGTCGTAAGAAAGAACGCCGCCATGCCAACAGCAACACCCATGATCAGCGACTGAAACCAGCCCAGGTCCCCAAGCGGGATTCCAAACAACTCACCATCCCGTCGCGCGCGTTCTACATCGTTTGCGGTAGCCATACTCATTTAGAATAAGCTAATGGCAGAGACGGTACAGACCGGGCAATCGCGAACGCCGCAATTGGTGCGCGCCGCCAGCCTGGTGAACGCCACGCAGATCGCGCACGAAACCGAAGTCCGCCAGTCCCCCAACGGTGTAAGCTTTGCCACCTTCGGCGAAACCGGCCTCGCCGATCTCGATCTCGACCGCATGCTTGAAACCGTGCCGACCGCGATTACGGCCGCCCTCAAGGCCAACACCTATTATTTCGTTCCGCTCGCTCTGCGCGAGGCCGCAGCCGAAACATCTGAAATCAGCGCCGACAACCCAGAAGAGTTTTTCAAGAGTGACGCCGCCACCGAACCCACCATGGTCGCGAGCGCCTACACCGACGAGTTCTCCGATGTCGCCATCTGCCATCGCAACGTCGAGCTAGGCCACGGCCGTCGCGGCGTCTTCATCTCCACCCGCCTCATGGGCGACCGCTTTGCCCTCAGCTTCGAGTTCTTTATCAACGTCGCGCACGCCTTCGTCGACCAGGCCGGCACGCCAGCAGTCTTCGCCGACCTCGTCTGGAAGCAAGCCCTCGGCGGCGTACGTGGCGAAACCAGCATCGATGCCTGGGAAACCCGCAACCTCGCCTTCGGTCGCCCCGCCAACGCGCAGCCCGAGCCAACCCCAACAGCCTCGCGACGTAACCGCGGCATGGCCGGCTTCTCTGCTCGCCAGCGCGCCTTCACCAACGACGACACCGCAACAGCGCCCGTGGCTGACATCAACGCCGAAGAGCAGGTCGCGAAGATAGACGCCCCGTCGGACATCAGCGACAAGGAGCGCGCCCTGTACCTGGAGGCGGCGTTCTCCGATGCCGTGGCAATTTATCTGCTCTCGCTCGCGCTGGACTTCGACTACAGCGAGCTCCGTGAGCGCGAGTACCCGTTGCTCAGCCCTGCAGCCCTCGCCGCACGTCTTCGCATAGTGGCCGAGCTCTATCCGCCCAACCCGGGCTATGAGTTCGCCGTGAAGTATCGCCGCCGCGCGTAGGCCTACCGCACCGCCGCCATCGCCGCACGAAACAACTTCTCAAAGTCTCCCGACACAGCAGGATCCTTCGCCGCCGACTCAACGGCCTTCTGCGCAATTGGTCGCGGATACCCCAAATTCACCAGCGCACTCAGCACGTCCTCTGCCGTAGCGCCCAATGAGGGCGTAGCCGAAGCGCTCGCCGGCGCAGTCCCTGCCAGGCCTTCCAGCTTGTCCTTCAACTCCAGCACCACCCGCTCGGCCGTTTTCTTCCCAATCCCCGGAATCTTCGTCAACGTCCCATGATCCCCGCCCCGGATCGCCGCCACCAGCCGGTCCGCCGCAATCCCACTCAACACCGTGATCGCCAGCTTCGGCCCAATGCCCGAGATCGTCAGTAGCTTCTCAAATAGCAGCTTCTCCGTCACCTCGTGGAAGCCGAACAACTGTAGCGCATCCTCGCGCACATGTGTGTGCACATGCAGTCGCACCTCCGCGCCCACCTCGCCAAGCTCGGTAAACGTGGTCACCGAGATCCACAGTTCGTACCCCACACCACCGCAGTCCACCACCACGTAGTTGGGAATCTTGTACAGCAGCTGTCCACGTATATGCGCGATCACACAGCGAGTTTACCCTGCACGCCGGAGCAAAATTCAGCCACCGTCGAATCAGCCGTGCGCTTGGATGTACGTCTCGTGGATGATGCCCCGAAGTTTATCCGTCAGCGCCTCCGCGTCGCGAGTCGTCATGCCCACCGTCGAAATAGGTTCGCCAACAATAAGCTTCACGGGCCGTGGCTTCAGCGCATACACATGGATCGGCAAAAGCTCGTAAGTCCCAACCAGCGTCAGTGGCACCAGCGGCACCTGCGCCTTGATAGCCATCCACGCCGCGCCCGCAAGCATCGGTTGCAACTCTCCGTTGAATGCCCGGCCGCCCTCAGGGAAAATCACCATCGGCATCCCGGCCTCGAGCGTCCTCGCACCGCGAGCAAGGCTCACCACGCCGGCCCGCCCAGAGCTCTGGTCAATCGGCACCTGCCCAGAGCGGTCCAGGTACCACCCGATGAACGGAATCTTCCACAGCGGCGCCTTCGCCAAAATCCGAAATTGAAATGGCAGCTTCCCGAACAACACCGGCGTGTCGTAGTAGCTAAGGTGATTGCTCGCATACACAGCCGCCCCACCCACCGGCAGCCGTTCCGCATGCTCCAGCGTCACCGGCGACATCGCGATCCGCAGCAACATCCGCGCCCACACGGCGGCAACCGCGTGCTGCTGCCGCCCGGATTTATCCCACACTCCGCACACCAGCGAAATCGTTCCGAAGAATCCAGTAGCGAGCGCCACCAGCGGCACGAAGACGAGATAGTTCACCCAGCGTCGACGCCACGACAACGCCGGCGGCGGCACCTCCGGTCGAGCTGGCTGTTCTGTCTTCACCATCTGGTCGGCAGCGGACATCTTCCCTATGCTAACCCGCTTGCGTTAACGCCAGTGCACGTATCTCGCCCACCAGGAAGATCGAACCGGTTGCGACAATCACCCCACCCCTCGGCGTCACCGAGTGCGCCTGTCGCAGCGCATCGCGCAGATCCTTTGCGGCGTAGAAGGGGACGTCTAGACGCTGAGCACCTGCGGCAAGTTCCTCGATCGTTGCAGCCCGAGGATTCTCAACCGGCGCAAGGATCACGTGGTCGCCCGCGCGCGCCGGGTCTCCCGAAGTCGGGTCGAAGAGCGGCAGCAACACCTGCTCCATCTCGTCGATCTGCTTATCCGCGAGGCACCCGAAGATCAGCGTGCGCGGCAACCCCTCCGGCAACTGCGAAATCGCCGCACGCAGCGTCCACGCGCCCGCCGGATTATGCGCCACGTCCAGCAGCAGCGCCGCGTGCCCCTCACCCGACGCAATCCATTCCAGCCGCCCCGGCCAAACCGTCTCGCGAATTCCCTGCTCGATCGCCGCGTTCGAGATCGCAATCGCTCGCCCATCCACCAGCGCCTGATTCGTCCGCAACTCAATCGCCGTAGCAATCGCCAGCGCCACATTCCGCTGCTGATGCTGCCCAGCCAGCGGCGAGTCGACGTGCAGCGCCTCCCCTTCAAGCGACAGATCGTAAACATTCCGCGCCAGCGGGGAATCTAATCCCTGTTCTCTAATCCCTAATCCCTGCCTCGAAGGCGGCAAACACCGAGCCGCATCCACCCCGCGCACGCCCAGTCGCACGGCCGCCTCGCCAATCGCCGCATTGGCTTCCTGATGTTGCGCCAGCGTCACCAGCACGCCGTCCTGCCGCAGAATCCCAGCCTTCTCCCCAGCAATCTCACGAATCGTGTTCCCCAGATACTCCGTGTGATCAATCCCAATATCCGTAATCACGCTGACGATCGGCTCAACAGAATTCGTAGCGTCCAGCCGCCCACCCAGCCCCACTTCCAGCACAGCAAGCTCGACACCCTGCTCCGCAAACCAAGCAAACGCAATCGCCGTCAGAAGCTCAAAGAAGCTCGGATAGTGCGGCAGCCCTCCCTGTGCAATCAGCCGCGCAGTCGCCGTATCCACAAGCCCATAGATCCTGCCGAAGTCACCATCAGGAATCTCCACCAGCCCCTGGCCGCCCCCCGAAATCTTAATCCGCTCATTCACCCGCAGCAGGTGCGGCGACGTGTACAGTCCCGTCCTAATCCCCGCAGCGTTCGTAATCGAAGCCAGCGTGGCGGCCGTCGACCCCTTGCCATTGGTCCCCGCAATCAACACCGAAGCGAACTTCCGCTGCGGCTCACCAAGCGCCTTCAGCAGAGCTCGTATGTGATCCAGCGAAAACTTTCTCCGCGCCCCACTAACCGAATCCGCCGCGCGCCCCACCCGCAGCTCCGGCCCCAGCGCCGCCAATCGTTCCAATGCTTCCTCGTACGTCATCACGTCTATCAGTCTCGCACTTCCCCCGCCTCGGCCCCCACAGACGCCGCCACGCAAATCCGCCCCGCCCTACCCCGCAGCAGCAACCCGTCCTTGCGCCCGGCAAGATACCGCGCCGTCATCGCCGTGCTATCCAGATCCTCCACCACCCGCATCCCCAGCCACTCAAGCTCCTCCGCCAACTTTTCCGGCGTAAAGAAAAGCTGGAACGGCTCGCCCGCCAACGCCACCCGCGCGCTCAGCGAGTCGTGCATCAACTGCTCCACCGGCGGCAGCACCTCCCTCGGCTGCGAGTAGTCGAAGACCACCTCGCTCCCCGCCGTGAACCTAGCCAGCAAACGCATCGTCGCGCGAAAGCCCTCCGTCGTCAGGTACGGCACCACGCCCAGCCACGCCGTCACCGTAGGCACCCGCTCATCAAACCCCGCCGCCTTCAACCGCCCCCGCAACGAATCCTTCTCGAAGTCCACCGCCACGAACCGCGCTCTCTCCGGCGCGACAATCCCGGCACCCGCCAGCATCTTTATCTTCCACGCCTGGGTTGCGGGATGGTCGACCTCGAACACCCGCACATCCCCATAAGGATTCCGGCACGCAAACGTATCCAACCCAGCGCCGAGAACCAGGTACTGCCGCACACCCAAATCCCGCACCGCCGCCGCCAGCGTGTCCTCCGCCAGTCGCGCCCGAACCACCATAAACGCGCGCAGCGCCGCGGAAAACGGCCGCTTCACGCTGTCGGGCGTGCGTTTTACCTCTTCGTAATGCTCTTTACCGAGGATCGCGACGGCAAGCGGATCCTCAAACACCAGCGGCTTCGCATCATGCAGTTGATGCGCCGCCCGCCGCAGCGCCACCCGCAGCGCCGTCCGCGATGGGTTCACTTCATGCATGGCGAATCGCCAACTGGCTAACCCGCCAACTCGCTAATTGGCTGACTTCCTGACTCGCTAGCTCGTTTCCCCTCAATCATCCACTTCAGCGTCTCGGCCAGGTAAGCCTTCAAGTCCTTGCGCTCAACAACTGCATCGAGAAAGCCATGCTGCAGCAGAAACTCAGACCGCTGAAATCCCTCCGGCAGCTTCTGCCGAATCGTCTGCTCGATCACCCTAGGCCCGGCAAACCCAATCAGCGCGCCCGGCTCCGCAATATTCAAGTCGCCCAGCATGGCAAAGCTCGCCGTCACGCCGCCGGTAGTCGGGTCGGTCATCAGGCTGATGAATGGAAT
>Ga0302226_10000494_pt1 | contig 32758 bp, 46 predicted proteins | sample II_Palsa_E3_3_FD_193524 | JGI IMG/M metagenome (GOLD analysis project Ga0302226, IMG submission 193524) | Peat permafrost microbial communities from Stordalen Mire near Abisko, Sweden - II_Palsa_E3_3 | ecosystem: Environmental > Terrestrial > Soil > Palsa > Peat permafrost | place: Sweden...
CGTGCACGTTGCTCCTCGTCATCGTTCACCTACGAGCGCCGCGTCCTGAAGCGCGTCGTGGGCAGCGACACCATGGCCGAGCGACGCAAGAAGCGCAAGTACAACAAGAAGAAGGGCAAGGGCAAGGGCAAGGAGCAAGCAGTTGAGCCAGCAGCTGCCGCCGCGTCTTCTTTCGACTCATCCTCGTCCTCGTCATCGTCCAGTGCCGCTTCTGCCTGTGCCACCGATCACCACGACCATGGCGACAACGATCACGGCGACGACGACGACGATCCGCCAACACCAGGTACTAACCCCCCCCCCCCTTTTTTTTGAATTTTGAATGTTGAATGAATGTTGAATGAACGTGAATTGTTGATTCTCGTCCATTTTGCACGCAGGAGTAATCAAAGCGACACTGATCGCCGTGCTGTAACACAGATTTCTTATATGTATATATGCTTTTCACTCGTCTACACTGAATAAACTACTTGCGAGCGACGGTTTCCTCAGACACAGCCCAGAGTTTCTTGGCCATCTCGACGTCGTTGATGAGGGGGTTGCGGTTCACAGTGGCGATGTTGACGTCCGAGTAGTACTCGCCCTTGACGACGTTGGGGGCAATCGCCACAAACACAGAGGTGGCCGCACCCTGGGGGATCGTCTTGTTCCTAAAGTTTGGCTCGCGGAAAATGGCAGCGACAACGCGGAAAAAATACTGGAAAAAGTCCCAGCCGTACATGCCGTCGTGGCGGCTCAGGTCCGTGCCTCCGATTGCGCCCTTGAAGAAATAGGAAGAAAAAAAAAATAAATATATAAATGTATATAAATACTCTTTTCTTACCGGGTGCAGGCTCGTGCAGATCACCTCGGCACCGGTCTCGTCAAAGCGACGTTGGAGTTCCTTGGTGAAGAGGATGTTGGCGAGCTTCGAGTTGGCGTAGCGCTCCCAGCGGTTGTAGTGGTTGACCTTGCCGTCGAGGCCGAGGTCGTCAAAGAGGATGCCGCGCTGGCCAAAGAGGAAGTGGCCGACCGACGAGACGTTGACGACACGGGCCGGGGCACTGGACTTGAGCTTTTCAAACAGCAGGGTTGTGAAGAGGAAATGGCCAATGTGGTTCACGCCAAACTGCAGCTCAATGTTGTCCTTGGAGAAGGTCAGGGCCGGGGCCATGACGCCGGCGTTGTTGATGAGGATGTGCAGCGGGAGGTCGAGCGCGAGGAAGGTCTCGGCGGCCTTGCGCACCGACGCCAGCTGGCCGAGCTCGAGCTCGAGCGGGTGCACGTCGCCCTCGGGGACGAGGTCCTTGATCTTCTTGACCGTGGCCTCGCTGTTTGCCTGCGAGCGCGCCGCCGCAAACACCTTGACGCCGACAGAGGCCAGCGCGCGCACCGTCTCAAAGCCGATGCCCGTGTTGGAGCCAGTGACGATGGCCACCTTGCCCTTGACGCCCGCGCCAAAGGCCTTGACCACGTCTTCGGCCGTGCTCGTGGCGGAGAATTGAGTCGACATGCTTTGCTTGCTTGCTTGGGGAGTACGCAGGAGAGGCTGTGCTACTTCAGTAGTGCTGCTTGCTTGCGGACACCAAACAGGAAACCGGCTGGGGTTTTATACCCGGCGACGACGTCACTCGTTGATGACAAAGTGAGCGCGCTCCACCGACATCTTTGTTTGTCGCGACGTGACATCATCAGTGAGCGCCCTCTTTCAAAATGTAAGTCGTTTGGCCCTGGCGGCCCGTTGGCGGGGTTGGCCCGCTATCCTTCGTCCTCGGCCTGGCTAGTGAGCAGCGGGGGACCGGGTCGTGAGCACCGAGGCCAGAGGATGCCGCGGAGGAGGGGGGGAAGGTCGGATGGAGTGAGGATTGGGAGACGACGTGAGGATTGCCGAGTGGGTACTCCACTCGCTTCCTTTTGCAAATTTGGTCGGTCCCTTTTTGTTAACCCCCCACTGTGCGCAGACAGAATGGCAACCCAGAAGATTGTCAAGCCCAAGGGCGTCGAGCCTGACGAATTTGAGACGGTGCGTTGCGGGCTGCCTTGGGAAATGGAGTGGTGTTGCCTAATTCATAAATCCAACAAAAAAGACGGTCGCGACCGCTCTCTTTGACCTCGAGAACAACACTGCCGAGCTCAAGGCCGAGCTCAAGTCGCTCCACATCACCGCCGCCAAGGAGATCGACACTGGCAGCTCGAAGCGCGCAGTCATCCTGTTTGTGCCCGTTCCCCAGCTCAAGTCGTTCCAGAAGATCAGCGTCCGCCTCATCCGCGAGCTCGAGAAGAAGTTCTCGGGCAAGCACGTCGTCATTGTTGCCCAGCGCCGCATTGTGAAGCCTGCCTCGCGCACCCGCCGCCACAAGCAGCCCCGCCCGCGGTATGGCGTGCCCTTTTTTTTTTTTTTTCGGTAGGTGTATTTATGTCCCTTTTCTGTGTCTGTCCAGCTCGCGCACCCTGACCGCCGTCCACGACGCTATCCTCGAGGACCTCGTCAGCCCCACTGAGATTGTCGGCAAGCGAACACGCGTCAAGGTCGATGGCTCCAAGCTCATCAAGGTGTACGTTACCGCGACCCAAGCGGAAAAAAAAAAGTTTCGTGAGGAAGCGTGACTAATCGTAATCCCGCTCGCACAGCTTCCTTGACAAGAAGGACCAGAACAACCTCGAGTACAAGCTCGACACCTTCAGCTCCGTGTACAAAGCCCTCACTGGCAAGGACGTCCACTTTGAGTTCCCCACCGTCTCGCTCGACTAAACAACCAAAAAGACCTCTACCGCGATAAGAAAAAAGGAGCTCTCGTTGCTTCCCAGGATGTTGTGTGTTCCGGTTTTTTTATAAATACAAAAATTAAATCAAATACAAGGGCAATGCTGTTGTTAAAAAAAAAATTTTTTTTTTTTCTCTCGTGTTCCTGCAGCTACGCCATGGTCGTGTTTTCAGCAGGCGCTGTTGACATGTCTGAGGACGATGCCGCTGCAGCCAAGGTCGATCTTGATACCCCGAGCTGGTTGGCGGCGGCTTGTGTCGGTGGGGCGACGGCAATGTTGCTCGTTGTGTCGATGCCGTCCTTGTCGACGAGCGGCGAGAAGCCTACGATGTAGACGTGGTAGGCCTGCTCGAGCGTCTCCGTGCTCGATATGACGCTTGCGAGGAAGGCACAGGCAATGCCGACGACGACGAGGATAAGGGACCAGCCGATATCCGCGCCGGGCGGCATGCCCCAGGGCTCGGAGGAGACGGCCGCGCCAGGCCCGTTGGCCGCAAACACGAGGACGGCGGCAAGCATGAGCAGGCCTTGGACAAACGTGGTGATGCACGCGACGCGGGAGAGCAGTGCCGAGTAGCCCGCGAGCGCCTGCAGCGGGACGCACATGACGGCGCCGATGACGACGGACGCAATGAGCAGGGCCGCGGTCTGCACCTGGGTCTGGTCGATGAGGTTGCCCCACTCCAGCGGGCACGGACTGGTCGAGGTCGCGAGCGGGTTGAGGCAGGTCGGGTCCAGGCCGATGCCGTAGTGGATTGTCCCGGGGCCTTGGTACCAGAACGACGTGATCAGGCCGATGATGCCAGTCACCAGCGCCACGCCCGTCAGGATGATGCACAGGATACGCCGGCCTATGCGCAGGCTCAGCTGGCGGCGCTGCACGGCAGAGTCGCAGTCACTCGCCGTCACGGCGTTGTACCGCCTGAGAAACGCGGCGCTGCAGGTTGGCATGGTTGGAGCAAGGCGGAGAGACTGAGGAGGAGGGGAGGAGAGCGAAACAGACACCCCCAAGCCCGAAGCGACAGTGCTAGCGTCGCGGGTGCTAGCGTTGCGGGTGCTCTCCCAGCACAACAAGAGAGTGTCTGTGCATGAAAAAAGGGGGGCGTCGGCTGGCAAAAGAAACTGAAAAATTACACAAAAACAAGCATGGCTCAGGTCTCAAAGCTTGCTGCCGAGCGACGGAGGAGCAACCTTGTGGAGCCAGTCGATCAGGATCTTGTTGACCTTGGCGGGGCGCTCAAACATGACAAAGTGGCCGGCGTCGTCGATGTTGGCGCGCGTCAGGTTGGGCACGTCGACCTCCATCTTGTCGGCCATCCACGGTCGCAGGACGGGGTCTGTCCAGACGTTTCATTAGAGAGTGCGGAAGAAAAAAATAATAAATTTATATACCGCGCTCAGCCGTCACCATCAGTGCCGGATGCGGGATCTTGCGACCGACCGCGGCCTCTTGCTCCCACGAGATCAGGCGGTTGCGGTACCACATCAGGCCTCCCTTGGAGCCGCGCTTCTGGTACTGCTGCACATAGTAGTCCAGCTCCTCTTGCGAGAGCAGTGCACTGCGTGGGGGGTTGCCGATGTTGCCCAGGATCGACTTTTTGTCGGCCATCATCTTGCCCTTGACACCCTTGAGCTCCTCGGGGTCGGTGCCGCGGTACATGTAGCGGAACAGCAAGTCCGTGTTTTCGTTGATCTCCTTTTCTGCCTCGTCCGAGTTGAGGTAGTACTGTGCCGGCGGTTGACCAAAAAAACAAAAAACACAAATAGTTTGGACTTACTTGGTAGTAAAACGTCGGCACCAGCTCTGCCAGCTGTTCGACAGACACGTACGTATTGTGACGCGGCGTGTACGGCGTGCACAGGCTGGCAATTGCGAGAACGCGATCCGGGTGGAACAGGCCCATGCGCCAGACAACATGACCTCCCCAGCTGCATTCGACGCGTCAGTTTATTTCTAGTTCTGCACAAAGTGCGCGTACTCGTGGCCGATGAAAACGGCCTTGGTCACCTTGAGATGATCCAGCAGGGCAGCCAGATCGCCCGTGATCGACTTGGGTCCTAACCAAGCAGAAATCAAACTGATACCAACGCAGGGATGGCACATCATTACCATAGTGCTCGACACCCTCGGGCGCATCGGTCTCGCCAAAGCCACGCAAGTCGGGCACGACAACGTGGTAGCCTGCTCTGGCGATTGCCTTGATCTGGTGCCGCCATCCAAACCTGTTTTGTTTTGTCTCGGTAAATAAACAAAATCATCGGCTCTTCGTGGGTCACCACAGGTCGGGCCAGCCGTGGCACAGCACGACCGTCGTCTTGCCCGGTGCTGCGCGACCCTCCTGTGCATCCGTCCACCCAACAGATCAGCACGCTAAATCACAGCTGTTTACCTGCACAAAGTGGATGCGGATGCCGTTGAGCTGCGCGTAGAAATGCTCGAAGGCGGAGGCCATTTTCGCAAGTGCAGCCTCCAGGCACCATGACCTCGGTCTTCAGCAAGCTCGCGGAAAACAGCCAAGCACGCGCGCTGGGCTACTACGTGCTCACGCACCCGTCGCTGTACACGCGCGCGGTCATTGCGCTGCGCCTCTTTTCGTACGAGACTCGTGCATAATAAAGTGGCGAGACACTGATGACCCTTTCGCTCCTCCCATGTGAAAAACGACACCAGGTTCGTGTACGCAAAGTACGGCAAGAAGGGCGGCGCCAGCAGCAGCAGCAGCAAAAAGGGCAAGGCAGCAGCAGGAGCGGCGGCACCAGCGACGGCCGCCGCACAGACCGCGGCACACGCAGGGAAGAAGAAGGGAAAGGTCGCCGTGGACGCGCTGTTTGCAAGGCGTCTTTGGGCCATCCTTCGGATATGCATTCCGAGCCTGGCGTCCAAGGAGTTTTCGATGCTCATCCTCCACACGGTTTTCCTTGTCACGCGCACGTGGCTCAGTGTCGTCGTGGCCAACATGGATGGCACGGAACGCGTCGTCCTCGTATCCAAACATATTCACCATTTCTTTTTTTGCAGGACACTTGGTCAAGACGCTGGTCGACCGCGATTCCTCCGCCTTCCTCAAGGGCATCGCAATGTGGTTTGGTCTTGCCATCCCCGCCACGTTCACCAACTCGATGGTGCGCTGCCAAAAAAAAAAAAAAAAAAGAGGCGCTCGGTTTGTTTAACATGCCCATGTTTGCAGATCAAGTACCTCCAGAGCAAACTGGCCATCAGCTTCCGAACACGTCTGACGGACCACGTGCACAAGCAGTATCTCGAGGCCAAGACCTACTACAAAATCATCAACCTTGATTCGCGCATCGAGAACGCCGACCAGTATTTAAATAACATCTTGGTGCAACTTGCTCAAAATCAATGGGGAAAAAAAAAAAAACAGACTCATCACCACCGACATCAACAAGTTTTCCGAGGCGCTGGCAGAGCTCTACGGCAACCTGGGCAAGCCTGCGCTTGACCTGTGGCTCTTTAGCCGCGAGCTCGAGAGCAACATGGGTGAGTCCGGTGTTGGCGCCCTGTGGTGGGCCTACTACGCGACGCTCAACCTCATGCGTCTCGTCACACCCAACTTTGGCAAGCTCCGTGCCGACGAGGCTGCACTCGAGGGCGAGTTCCGCTTTGCGCACAGCCGTGTCATCACCAACGCAGAGGAGATTGCCTTCTACGGCGGCCAGGATGTCGAGCTGGGAACGCTCAATACCCGCTACCTCAACCTTGTACGCCAGGTCAACTACATCCTCAACACACGCATCTGGTTCAACATGTTTGGTAAGAATTGTCGTTTTCTTCTTGGCTGCGTGCATGCTAAAGTGAAGAAAAAAGAGGACTTGCTGCTCAAGTACGCGTGGACGACGATCGGTCTCCTCGCACAGGCAGTCCCAGTCTTCTTCCCCGAGGCGGTTCTCCTCGTCGAGGCCACAAAGACCCTCAAGGACGGCGAAACCGCTGCCGGTCGAACGGAAAAATATGTCACAAACAAACGCCTGATGCAGTCGCTTGCGGATGCCGGCAGCCGTCTCATGTACTCGTACAAGGTACGCCCCGCCCCCCCAAATTTGCAATTTACTTACGTCGTTGTAGGACCTCACGGAACTCGCAGGCTACACCGCCCGTGTTGCAGACTTGCTCGAGGTGTTCAAGGACATTTCCAAGGGCAAGTACGACAAGGTCATGACCAGCGCCGAACTCGACCTCAACAACTGCAAGGGCACGATCGCGGCCAGCGCCGACGGCGGCCTCGAATTTAAAAACGTACCCGTGATCTCCCCCAACGGTGACCTCCTCGTCAAGGAGATCCACTTCCACATCGCCCCCGGATCACATCTCATGATCACCGGCCCGAACGGCTGCGGCAAGAGCTCGCTCGTCCGCATCCTTGCCGAGCTCTGGCCTGCGTTCAGTATTTCCTTTTCCCCCTTTTTTTTTTTACCTTGGCAAAGTTACGAACAACAAATAAAAAACCAATAAATAGGTGGAACGATTGCCAAGCCCACCGGTTACCACGACATGTTTTTCATTCCGCAGCGGCCCTACCTGCCCATCGGTACGCTCCGCCAACAGGTCATCTACCCCGACAGTGAGGAGGACGCCAAGAAGAAGGGCTTCACCGATGCCAAGCTGCTCGAGATCCTCGAGGCCACCCACCTGACCAAGATCCCGGACCGTGAGGGCGGCTGGGACACGGTCAAGGAGTGGAAGGACGTGTTTTCGGGCGGCGAGAAGCAGCGTGTCGGAATGGCGCGCGTTTTTTACCACAAACCCCGTTTTGCCATTCTCGACGAGTGTACGCCGATTTTATGACGCTTTCTATTGAGCTAAAATTGCTCTTTTCCTTTTTTTCGCACAGGCACGTCTGCTGTCAGTGTCGATGTCGAAGGCAAGATGTACGCGCATGCCAAGGACCTTGGTATCAGCCTCGTGACGGTGTCGCACCGGCCATCGCTGTTCAAGTACCACCAGTACCTCCTGCGCCTAGACGGATCGCAGGGCTGGAAATTTGAGACCCTGGACTCTGGCAAGGAGCTGTTGTCGCTTACAGAGGAGATTGCCGACCTCGAGCGCAAGATCTCGGCCATGCCCGAGACAAGACAGCGTCTCAACCAAGTCAACAAGGCCCTGCGTCTGTAACAAAGCATTTTCAACAAGCAACAACGCGCAGGTTCCTTTTTAATAATAACAAAAAAAAAAAAAAAGAGAACCACAAAGAACAGAAAACGAGTTAGACGGTAGAGGGGCCAGATTTAATTTCATAGTCAAAGAGGGACGACCAAGAGGTTGAGAGGGAGCGAAGTATTTGCGTGCCAGCAGAGCTCACGGTCTCAGCTAGTCACGCGGCCGCCGTACCCGCGGTGCCGGCGAGGACGCTCTTCTCGCCCGCGCTGATGAAGGCATAGAGCTGTGGGAAGTAGTCGCCCAGGCTCTCGAGCAGCATGCCGTGTCCGTGCGACGTCATCTCGTGCAGCTGTGCGTGGGGCACACATTCCTTGAGCGTCGTCCAGTTTTCAAACGGCACGACCGTGTCCACGTCGCCCCAGATTACAAACACCGGGATCTCGGGGTGCTTGCCCACGCGCTCGTACGCCGAATGGAGCGACGAAAACGGAAAGTTGCGCGTGGTCGACAAGTAGGCGCGCGCGTGTTCGGGCCTGTTTGTGATCTGGTCCAGCGCGACCTCTGTTCCATTGCCAAAAAAAATTAAAAAAGAACAGAGCAAATAGCAATGGTATTATTGGCACGCACGGATGACTTGGCGGACGACAGGCTGGTCGACAGACTTGAAGACGGTCTGCGAGGCCTTGGCGATGACGGGTGAGGCAAAGAGATAAAAGACGAGGTCGCCGATGACGGGCGTCTGGATGAGGTGCACCGCAATCGACACGCTCGGCAGCGCGCGCATGAGCCCGGCGGGTGCGGCCAGCACGAGCTTTTCGACCGTGTTTGGGAAGAGGGACGTGTAGGCCGTGGCGATTGCGCCTCCCTTCAAAGCAAAACAAAACACAAAAGAGTCAACACACACGACGCACTCTGTCGCAAACGTACAAGCGAGTAGCCGACGAGCGTGACCCTGCTCCATCCCACGGCGAGCAGGAGGCTGCTGAGCTGCGACACGTACAGCGCCTCGTTGTACTTGACGTCGGGGGCGTCCGAGTAGCCGCGGCCGTACAGGTCATACGACAACACGCGGTAGCCTTTCTTGACCAGGGCGTCTGCCAGGGGCTTGTAGACGATGGCGGGCGGCGTCATGCCGTGCACGAGCACCACGCGCGGGCCGTCCACAGGCCCGTCCAGGTAGTACTGCGTCTCGCCAAACGGCAGCAGCACCTTGTGCGCCCTGCCAGGGAACCAGTGGGCCGAGAAGGGCTCGCTCACGGGACGGCCCTTGACGTGCCCGTGCGTCCACCCGCGCGACTCCAGGTAGCGCGACGCGAGCGTGCCCAGCAGCAGGGCCGCGGCCGTCGCGGTGCCGGCCACGACGGCGGTGTTCTGGTGCAGATCCATGTGCTGAACAAGGAGAGCGTCGGTTAGTAACCTCGCCAAACAGTCGACTGCGCCAGTGACGCGAGAGCACAGCAGGAGAATGAACACGTGCCATGAAATTGTATGGGTGTCATATTCCCCCCGGTAAAGATGCTGCGTCTCGAACGAGTGTTCTCGATAGAGGACGATGTCTTGCCTCTGCTGCCGCCGCCCGTTGCGGCTGGCGGGGCCGCGGTTGACGGGAAGCCAGGCCGCCGTGTAAACGTCCCCACCCACCCTTGTAGTGTTTTTTTTATTTTTTGATCCCAGGAGGACGAGCAGCTGAGCTGGCAGCAACAGCAGCTCAACAACAGCGGCGGCGTCGGCGGCGTCGGCGGCGGCGCAGGGACAGCGGCCGTGGGGCTGCAGGGCATGCACCAGAAGAGGGACAGCCGCAACGTCAAGGTCGTGGGCCAGGAGAAGGGCGGCGTGATCCTGTTTGCGTGGGACGGCTATGGACACGACCCCAACATGGTATGAGCTGTGCCCCTTCACTCTGCTCACATGTAACCCCTCGCCCGCTCGCCACACCCCAATCATTAGCCGACGCCCGAAAAGGTCACGTTTGTGGAAATCCTCGATCTCTCGACGAAAAAGCACCAGCTGCTGTACACGCACCACTCGGTCATGAACATTGTGCACGCGTCCATCAACCAGGACCGCACGCTGCTCGTGTTCACACTGTGCCAGCGCTACCAGGCCCCCATCGACTCCACCACGGTCGAGGGCGAGATCCAGGACATCTACGAGACCTGCATGGCCGAGGTGCAGCCGCAGGGGCGCGTGTTCTCGCTCGGAAACCCCAGCAGGAAAATGCAGCGCGTCCAGTTCCTTCCCATCCACGACGAGAGCAACGCGCGCGTCAAGCAGCAAAAGTCTCTCTGCTACCTCCTTTTTATCGTGCACAAGGAGTACATCCACGCCTACTCACTCCCGATCGCGTACGTCCGCGCAACCAATGGCAAGTCGGGCTGGCGCATCGTCGAACAGCCACGCAAAGAGTACCAGGTCGCCAAGCGGTTCCTGTGGTACCAATGGGACATGACGAGCCAAGTACGTTGACCCGCGCAATTATCCACGGTGTTTTTAAATGATTATCATTTTCTCTCTCCCCAGACATTGTATTACGTGTACGTCAAACCCACGCCAAGGGAACTCGTCAGCAGGCTCGAGTACATGATGAAGGCGGTTCAGTTCACCGAGGACGGCAAGGGCGAGCCAGTGATGGACATGCCCATCCCGATAAAGCTACAGACCCCTGCCTCGGACGAGTCCGAGTACCTTCACCTCGCGTGCTCCCGTGCAGTCCCTGGTAACCGATTTTTGGAATGCCCCTCTCAACATGCCTTTTTTTAAATTCTCCCCCGCTCTTGCAGATGTGAGCTTCCACATGGAGGTCGTTAGGACAGATGCGCACACGCAGGTGGCTTGCTTCCAGACGATTGACGAGACGGCCGGCAGGTTGAACCGGTCCATCCAAGTCACTGTCGTGTTGCTGCAGCGCATGTCGAAACTCGAATTTGTCATCCAGCTAAACAACTTTTCCCCCAACGTCATCGCCAAGACACGTGTCGCCTTCACTACCCTTAGTATCCCTTTTCAGTTTATTCTACGCAGCACTAAAACAATTGTTTTTTAGACCACATGCTGCTGATCTACCTGCCTGGGCACTACTTGCAGTTGATCGACTGCAGCGCGGAGCACGAGCCCTGCCCCAGCCTCTTTTTCACAGGCTCTGAGCTCGTTACACCGTTCCCAGACCATGCAGAGAACGAAGTCGACGCCCTTGGCTTTGGGTACACCACTCACCTCGATCTCTTCCCCAACGACCCCGCTGTGCTCGGATTCGCCCTCTACGACTGCCGCTTCGATCGCGCTTACAAGTACACGTTTTCCGAGGACGCCATTCTTGCTTTCTTCAGCCGAAGTGTTCCTCAGGTAAAGAAAATTAAATTAATAAAGGCAAAAGGAAACTAATGGACAACTAGATTGCTCACGTTCAAACCCTCCATCTCGCGATCGTCCACACGCCCGATGTTGCCATTGCCATCAAAGCCATCAAACAGATTTGCGCAAACCAGTCTCAGTTTGCAACTCCCGAGGTGTTGAAAGAGTTCCTTATCGGTATTTGTTAAAGTTTCATCGCGTTTCCTCTCACAACTTTTTCCTCCCCCCCCCCCCCTCGAAAAATGAAAAGGCATGACCTATGTGGAAATGAGGAGCAAGTTCCCTGGCGACGGGTCGCAAGTTCCCGTGCTCCGACTGCTTCCGGTGACATCGATTCCGCCCTATGGGTCGCCCGGAGAGGATAGCAACTTCCCCGCACAACGAACCGCGTCCATGGGCGGGTTGAACAATGACGACTCGAGCCGGTCACTCGGCGGGAGCGCACGCTCGATCCGATTCTCTGCCGAATCGGCGCTCGCAATTTTCCAGCCGCCCTCGTTTGCACCATCCCTCGCGTCTCCGATCGCGTCGGTGCCCTCTTCCGGGAACCTCCTCAGCCCTGCAAGCGCCCCCGCACCCAAGATCAGCCGCAGCGTCTTCTCCAACTTTTTCGGGCGTATCCTCAATCCTCTCATGACCGACCCAGTACCGCAAAAGAAGGGTTCGCAGAGCATGCCCGGGTCGTCTCAGTCAGACACAAACACCCCCACCGAAGAAGAAGAGGAAGACATTGTGTTCCGCCAGCGTCTCGTCGATGTTTTGGTACTTTGGAAGAAATTTTTTCTTTCTTTCTCTGATGTTTTTTTTTTTTCCTTTTTTGAAAAAGACCGAGTTCTTGGCTGCAAACCTGCCCAAGGAGACAAAGGCAAAGTGCAACGTCTGGGCCAAAGACTATGCACAGTGCCAGTCAAACCAGGTCAACGCTCTCTGGAACATTATGTCAGACGTCCTCAAGACCCTGCCTGAACTGCGCTCTGGCGAAACCAAGGCCACCGCAGAGCACCAGGCCATCTTCCAACTTTTAGGTATATATAACCTGGGATGAAATGCAATAGAGAGAGAGAGAGAGAATAACGTTGTCTCATTATTCTTCAGAGTCGTTCTATTGCGCGGTCGAAGAACTCCACTTCCCGTTCCCCCACGGCTTCCATACCAAATTTGCCGTGTTTGGTCTGCATTGCCTGCCGCGGTACGTCTTTGTGCAGTACATTGACCGCGGCGTGCTGCGGCCGACCGACAGCTTCATGGACCACGTCCAGAAGCTCTATGGCGCGTCTGTCTCCCAAGATGACCTTCGGTTTAAAGTGCACCTTGTGTCGCGCATGCGCATCAAGGTACAAGTGAAATAATGAATTGCCGCATAAATAGACTAAATCGAATTGCGCTTCACAGAAAGCACACAGAGAGCTCAAAAAGCTGTCCGAGCACGAGAGGCTAATGGCAAAGGTCGCGATCCAACAGCGGCTGCTGGACGCCGAAGGCTCGGACGACGACGACAACGACGTGGACACGTCGGCGGTCATGAACCTCGACGGTCTTGTCCTGACCGAGGCGGACGCAAGTGCCGTTGCCTCCATGGACTTTCACTTTATCCCGCAAAACGTCTTTGGCCAGCATCTCTGTGCCAAGGGCCTTAGCCAGGCGGAAGTCATGAAGGTTCTTTCAGCACAGTCGTCTGGTCTGCACTTCTGACATAGACTGAGATGCGCCTTTTTTTAGGAATGAAATAAAAAGAAAAATATTTTTTTTTTATTGTTTGTGCCATGAAAAGAAAAGAAAAAACACAACATTGGCACGAGGGCTACTGGGTAATTGTCTCGGGCGACTCTTCCGTTGTGATGACGTGAACCTCCTGTTCCGCGCCGACTTGGGGCGAAACCACTTGCTCAGGTACACTTGCTGGCGTCGAGGTCGCGGCCTCGTCGGTAGTTGTTGCTTCCAAAAAGTCGCTCAGAGCCGCTGCCTCCTCGGGTTTGACGTCGACGCCGACCTTGGCAAGATCCTCCTGCTCTTCGTGGACCGACTTGCCCGACGAAACGCTCACCGAGCGCACCTTACCCTCCTTCCTGAACTCGTCGATCTGTTTCTCAAACTCCTCCTCTGCCAGTCGCTGCTTTTCTGCGATAATAGCCTAGGAAAGAAAGCAGGATTAGGGACAGCACACACCCCTGGCGCACACCTTGTCGATATCAGCTTGCGCCTTCTTGAAGTTGAACTCGTGAACTTTTTGCTCGCGTCGCTTGTTTTGCATGTACGCCTCGGTCTCGTTGATCTGGGTGAATGCCCACCTGTTGTGCGCCTCCGCATCCTCATAGCGCGAGATCTCGGTGAAGAGCGCTTCGGTGGCCTCGATTCGTTTTGTTATCTCGCCTGGGCAGGGCAGAGTGAGTTTTGCATTTCAGCTAAAAAACACGAAAAGTAGTCACCAAGCAGATAGGTTGTCCTGCCGACGGCATCGAGCAGGGTCGGGAGGGTCTTGAGCTGGGTGGCAAACCGATCGAGCGCTGATCGCTGCTCGTCGCACGACTTGAGCATCTTCTGGATCTTTGTGTCTGCGGTCTGTCCATCCAAACGTAAGCAAGTCCGTTTTATGATAAATAGCGGTACCGCCGCGTTCTGCGCAATATCGACATAGTCGCGATGCAGGCGCACCCAGTGGTTCTCGTACTTGTACAGGATATCTGCAGCGGCCGGGGGCACCTCGACCTTGACCGCGGGCGGCTGCGGCGCACCCGAGGCCGTTGTCACGCCCGCAGCCGCCGCAGCCGCAGCGGCGGCCGACGCCACGCTCTGGATTGGCGGCGCGGGGACAGCGTTGCGCAGCGTGTTGGCACGTGCCAGCCACTTTTGCTCGTTGATTTGCGTCGCCTCGTCCAGCTTTTGCAGCCTTATTTACGCCGTGAGCCAAGAGTCAACTGAGGGACGAAATTACCCGTTCGAGAACGTCTGCTGCAGGGCCTTGAACGGCGCGGGCATACTGCTGGTCGAGGCGCCTGTGGACGACCCACCAGACGCGCCACCAGACGCACCGCTGCCAGAGCCAGCAGGGGCCGCCGCAGCGGGCGATACCACGACAATGATTGAAGGCGGAGACACGGACGCCATCTTTCTCCAAAGTGCTGCGTCCGGGCCTTCACTACCCACGTGGTCTTTGCGATGCTCAATCGCCTCCGGCTCGTCGGCGGCTGGCGGCACCGCGCGATGTCGCCTCCAGCGCCGCTGGCGACGGCCCGCCTGATGGCGTCCCTCCGTAAAAGCGGAGCCCCGCAGTGGTGGATCGACGGGGTGCCCAGCAGGATGCGGCCGCACGAGCCCGCCGAGACATCATCGAGGGCAGAGGTGGACGAGGCCATCAGGCGGCTGGAGGCGGCGCGGTCGACGGCGGACGCAGTGGCACTGCTCAGGCGACAGCAGCAGCCGTGGCCGCGAGGGGTCTACAGGAGGCTGCTGCAGATGCCACAGCAGCAGCAGGACGAGGGGGAGGACCTGGTCTGGCAAACGTACATGGACGCACACGATGTGCCCGAGACGGCCGACCTCGTGCTGCTTATAAGGAGGATCCAGCGACGGCAGCAGGTGGACCGGTCCAGGGCAGAGGAAATTGCTCAGCTGCTGCGCTGGGCGCGGGACAACGATGTGCCCTTTGACGTGTCTGTGTACGAGGCTGCCTTTGACAAGGTCGTCACAAGCCCAGAGGTGGCCGCTGCCCTATTTGACCTCCTCCTCACCGATCGCAGCGTTGTCCCCGACGAGTCGTTGCTGCTGCACTGTTTTCTGGTGAGGAGAAAAAAATATTTATTTTAAAATTTAATCATGCTCTGCAGAGCGTGCCGAGGACGGCGCTCAGGGCCAGCTGGGCACTGGACGTCGCCAAGGCGGTTGACGAGTACCTGCCGTACATGTGCATCCGCGCCACCGACGTGCCCCGGTACATGTGCGTGGAGATGATTGTGCGCGGGTTGCTGTCCAATCCGGCCAAGAACGATGACTCTGCCACCTCGCAGGCCGTGGTCAGGATCTTTGGGCAGCTGGAGCGTCACTGCAGCATCACAAATGACACGCAGCTGCTCGATGCGGCCGTGTCGGGCATGATCCGCTCGCTGCCGCCGTGGCGAGATTTGGACGCGGTCGAGCTCGTGCTCCCCGTGGCCAACAAACTCGGCGAGACGGCCGTGGGCGACATCTTGAGCGCTGTGAGCCTGGGCATGAGCAAGACGCGGGTCTCTGGCAAGCTCTACGACACCCTCTCTGGCCGCCAGCGTCGCTCGTTCACGATGTGGAGTGCCCTGTTTGATCGGATCCCTCTGCGAGCGCTCAATGCAAACGCCTTTGCAACCATCGCACACGGCCACAACCACTGGTTTCAGTTCTCCAATAGCTCGCCCTCGACGTCGCCCCCGAGCGCTGCCTTTGGTCGCTCTGCCTACGACACGATCGTGGCCCTTCGTGAGCGAATGGTGCAGCTCGGCGTGGAGCCGTCCCTGCGCTTCGACAAGGCCGTCCTGCAGTCCCTGCAACGATGGCTGCCGCCTGCCGGCTCGCCACCTACGGCCCGAGCCGACCGTGTGGCAGCCGAGTGTGCCTCCATCCTCGAGCGCCACCCCGAGATTGCCCAGAACCCCCAGCTCGCCCTCCCTGTGGCCGCCAGCTTCATCGTTGCCCAGCCCTTTGCCTCGTTTGCTGCTGCCAAGATCGATCCCGGGGATCCTGTGGTCGAGCCAGTGGACCTCTGCGCATCGCCCTATAAAATGGACGCGCGCGGAGAGGGCTTCCTTGCGACGGTGCTGGATCGCGTGGCAGCGACCAACGATGACGCGCTGCTGCTCGACACCCTCGGCAAGCTCGGGCGCATCGCCGACCTCGTCGAGTGCTGGAAGGTTCGTCGGCCTCTCGCGCTTGCCGGGAAGCGTTTGATCGTCGACGATGTTTTTCTGCGGAATGTGGCTCGAGTCACCCGTCTGCCCAGGGGCAAATCGATCGACGATGTGGACCCGGAGAGCGCACCGGCTTTACTCGCTCGCAAGTCGCTGCTGACCTTTGCGGCCGTCGTGGGCAACTCGGCGAAGAGGGCCGAACACAGCAACTCAAAGACCGAGCTCTTTGTCATGGACGGGTACGAGTACCTGTTTGCGATCGCCGCTGCCACCGGCGAGCCCAAGCTGGCCGAGAACCTCTTCTGGTGCATTGACAACGACTTTCACCCTTTCTACGGCATCCTAGCTGCTCTGCGGCCGACGGCTCTGTCCTCGAGCCACGACGGCATGATCCCGTCGGCCCTGCAGTGTGAGCGCGCGACCGTGCCTGTCCTGCTCGGCTACCTCCGCAGCTGTCCCATCGAGCGGCTGGCGGACGTCTTCCCCGGGCAGTACTCGTCGAGCGCCCCACTGGACGCTGCGTGTCTCCGAACCGCTTTCGCCCGACTCGAGCAGAACCCCTCCTCCTCCTCGGCCGAGGCCAGGAAGGCCATCTCGGCCCTACTTGATCGTGTTTACGCCTCGGCAGACCAGACCATGCGGAGCGGCCAGACGGCCATACTCGCCAGCCTCAACTCTGGCGATTTCATGGTAATTTACATACAAAAAAAAGATGATTCTGATAAGAGAGAGAATTCTCTCTTTTGCAGGGCGCGGTGAACAAGTTTTATGCCCTTGCCAGGTTCCGGAGCAACTTTCCGCAGACCAACCATGTGATCCACTGGACAGGCCATGCGATCGTCGACCGCCTTGAGCAAGTGCTTCTGCCATCGCCAACGTCGCCGTCATCAGCCCCGATCGACGCGGGCGCGATCGTGGCAGCCAAGGTGGCCGTCATCCAGATCCTCAACCAGCGCTTCTGCAAAGGGCGGGAGACCCCGTGGCTTGCGCGCGTTGCCCAGATTGCCGAGCTGAGCGGCCTCGTGGGCGAGAGCCTCACGATGAATTTTAAGGAATTCGATCCCGATCTAATGAACCAACCCTGACACGGTACTGTACAAAAAATAGAGACTTAGGGGGGGAGGGGAATGGCAGGCACATTGTCGCGCTCATAAATAAAACAGCCGTGCACGCTGACCTTTCCTCACCTGTCCGACGGCTTGACCCATAGGCCAAATGCGGTCAGGGACTCTTCCTTGTCCTTGACCTTTTTGGGTGATAGACAATGCGGCACAACGGCTTGGCTGATATCAATTCCGGTGCAGTTCCTCGGCACAGCTACGAAAAATAATTAAAAATAGTTGCTTTGCATGAATGAATACCAGCCTTGTCCATCATCGAGACGCGCAGGTAGATGAGCCGGTTGGTCTCGCCGTAGACTGGGGATGCCACGTCACTGCCGTTCACGTTGGAACTGCCGCCGCTAAAGTCTGTGAACACGAGGCCCGCGTCTTTGAGGATTAGGTTGACGGCGATTTGGTCGTCCTTGGTTACGGTGAGCATGCGCACGACCGCGAGGCGCACGAGGGATCGCACGCGGATGTTGGCACGGAAGAGGACGACGCCCATGCATATGGTGGTGTGCCAAAGGTCGAGCGCCTCTCGTGGAAACGTGCCTTGACTCGCGACAATGTCGCTGCAGCGTATGAGCGCTGCGATCGAGTCGGGCAGGGGCTGCAGCCACACCGAATCCGAGTCCGAGTGGAACGTATCCAGGCCTGCGTCCAGCAGTGCGTCGATGATGAGGGCACGAACGACCCACAGGCCCACCTTGCCCGGTTCGACGGTGCTTCCCACGATCGCCGAAGCCAACAGGACTGGGGTCTCTGTCGAGATGGCGACGACGCGTCGCTGCTGCGATGGCGCCAGCAGTGACCTGACATCGCTGCACGACACACTGTCGAGACACACGAGGACATAGTTGAACTGGCCGGTCTTCTCGAGGGAGTGCGCCCAATTGGCCGCCACGGGCGCGTAGTCCCCTGACACGAACGAGAGGTGGATCAGCTGTGCTTCCGATGCGGCCGTTGTTGTTGAAGCTGCTATGGCCCGTGCGGTGCGCTGCAGGGCGACAATGTCGTCGGGCCACTCGTTCTGCTGATGTCGCCAAAGCGCGGTGACGGGGTGGAGCACGCTCATAGCCCTTTCACCGCGGCTGCACCTGACAGGGGCAAGCACCCTCAGCGTGGCTTCAGCCTGCGACAACGCAATGTCCTCAGCCGAGTCACCCAGCACATGCCACGCGGAAATCGCGGTGGCGAGGAGTAGTAGCACGGCAAGGTTGAGCCGCCTTGGCATGTCGATCGCCGCGGCAACTCGGAAATTCCGCAGGGTTTTTTTTTTCTTCCCTTCCTGAGCGGGCTGCTGATGCCGCCCAGACGGCCAGTTGGTTACTCGGCCAAACTGGTGCCCAACGCCAACTGAATCAATCGGTCCAGTTGTTTATGTTTGTTTTTGTAAAAAAAAAAAAAGAAAGCTACAAAGGTAAACAAAGTTTAATACGTGTAAAAGGGGAAAGGGAGAGCTAATAAGGTCCAGCTTGTCTAGATATCAGCGGGGAATCGGCCCTCGGCGATCTCTGTGTTCCAGCGCTCAACCTGCAAAAGAGACACTGGTTAGAAACAAAAGACATTGCGGACGCATCGTACCCAATCATTGGGGCACAGCGAGCGGTACGTCTTGAGGAAGCGCTGGCACACGGGGAAGTCCTCGCCCTTGGCCTTGATGCACTTGTTGTAGTCGACAAAGTTTTGCCAGCAGTTCTTGGTCTACAATTATTTTAAAAGTTATTAGGAAAAAGAACGCAATCGGAATAAAGAAAAGGCAAGGAAAGAGACAGTAAGCCCAAGACCACGCGTACAGCCGATGCAGGGTGCGCTTTCACATCCCCGTCCTCGGCCAGTTCGTATTGAAACAAGGTCGCCCGTTGGAAAACGCAACGGAGCAGCAACACGCACAGAAAAAGGAACAACCTGTGCGCACACACGACCAGTACACTGGAACCTTCCTCTCCCTCCCCCCTCTCAGCTCAAAAGCACGAGGCCTTGCGCTGCCCCGGGCTTCCCATCCCCTTTCCGATCGACCGACCATCCTCCTCCGACAACAAAATCAATCCCGCGCTCGCAAGGGGGGAAGAAAAAAAAGCATAGGAGAGTTGAAGTCTTGTGTGGAGGAACGAACCTGGTTGGTGTTGGGGAACCGCGCGTCGAACTGAGGCGTCTGGAGGACGATGTCTGCGTTGGCGGTCGACATTTTGCGAGACGGGGCGTTGTGTCTAGAGAAAAAAAATGAGAAAGACGGGGGGGGAGGGAGGTCAGTTCGACGTTCGGCCTGCACTTTCAACTAGACAGGGAAGAAACGAGCAACGCTGGCAACGATACGCCGGGGTGGCGCGAGGGCTGCCGGGCCACAAGCTGCCACGCGAAGAATCAGAGCTTTTGACTCATGTTAGGGAGAGCAATTCGCGTCCATATTTAAAAGTTCCACGCGTTCTTGAATGGCGCAGCACCCGTGGGCGCGCGTCCGGACGCTTACGGCGCTGATTGGCTTCTTTGTGCTGTCGTCGATCTACTACTACTACAGCTCGGTTATGACCACATCGTCCCCCAAGACGATATGCAACATGCTCTTCGAGGACGCGGACGACAACGGCTCCGCAGGCTTCTCTGCGTTCCAGCAGCGCCTGTACGCGGAGGCCCTGCCACAGTGTGATTGCGGCGACAAGGATGAGAGCGCCAGCGATGCCACACCAACCAAGAAGAGCGCCAGCAGAAAAGGGGCCGACAACCTGCCAGCAAAGGCGCCCATGCCGCCACTCGATCCCAAGGCGCCCGCGAGGCTCACGTCGTGCTCGATGATGCGCAACACGGGGAGGTACATCGAAGAGTGGCTTGCGTTCCACCGCATGCAGGGCGTGGACAAGTTTGTCATCTTTAACGACTACTCGTACGCCGTATTTCTTTTTATTTCTTTCTTTTTTTTTTTTTTTTTTTGTATAAACACTGCACTGCAACTAGAACCGAGGCCTGGTGGGACATCCCGATGGTCAAGGTGCTCATTGACAACAAGGTGATCGAGGTGCACAACGTCAGCGACCACATTGCCAATATGGAGGAGAAACGCATCGCATACGAGAAGCTCAATGTGGCGCCGTGGAACTCGAAGATCTACTTTACCAGCTTTGAGGAGTGCAACAAGACGTCACAAGACTCGGAACACCGTTTCGGCGAGTGCCAGATCTCGATTTATCGCGAGTGTGTCTTGCAGGCGCGGCTGGCCGGCGACGAGTGGGTACTGATCAGCGACGTGGATGAATTCCTCTTTGCCATGCCGGCGCCGTTTCCCAACAAGACCAAGACGATCGAGCAGATCCGCGAGGACGTCCGCCTCGTCGAGAAGAAACGGCGCGAGCGGCGAGAGAACCCACCCAGCGACTATGACAGCTCCCAATGGCCGCAGTGGAGCACCCTGACCTCGGCGCTCGACTCGCTCGAACCGTGGACGTCCCAACTCACCGTTCTCCCGACGCTGTTCGGCACGTCCTACTACCACGACAGCGACTGGGAGGGCCTCCTGACAGAGACGCACACGTTCCGAGCGAGCCTCGACGTCAAGGGCGACCCGATTTTCCCAAGCCGGTTCAGCGAGCTCGGATCGTATGACGTCTACCGCCACCACCTCGTCCTCCCGTTCAACGGTGGCAAATCGTTCATCCGGCCCAAGGACGTCGTCCCGCACGGCGTCTGGATCCACCGCCACGACCTGGCCCAGGGAGGCAAACAGGAGTACCGCGGCTACAACTATGTCGATCCGATCCGCTACAACCACTACGCGTACCTGTCCGTGGAGGAGGCGTACGACAAGGTCAAGAACAACCACTACGCACCAGGGAGCGACCAGGGTAAAAACTACTACTTTTCGCACGACGAGCGTGTGATGGAATTTTACGCCACGCACCGAGACACTCTCATCGCCGACGCTGCTCCGCGCCTCCGTGTGTGCATGCTGCCTGAAAACATCATGCATCCGTACTGTTTTGGGGACAGGTTTTACACGGCCCCCTAAATGTAGTTTAGCGTCGTCGCGAAAAAGCGTTTTTTTAGGGTTAGTTTGCAGCATTATTTAACTGAAGAGGAACTGAAGAGGACCTGTTTTGCTGTGAGCTTAGAGGACGGTCAGTTTAACGTCAATGTTGTTGCGGGTGGCGTTCTGAATTTCCTCAAGTCAGTACAGGTTCAGATCGAGATCGGACGATACCGAGTAGGGGCAGACCTGGTGGGCAGCATCCACCAGCTTCTTGGTCTCGTCGGCTGTGAGACCAGGGGCCTTGACCTTGAGCTCGACGCCCAGTTTGAACCCAGCTCCCTCGCGACCGAAATCGACGAGGGCGGTGACGGTAGTGTCTGCGGGCACGGGCTGCGGGGGGGATTGACAACGAAGGTCCGAGTCAGCACACTAGAACAACAACAAAGCTTGCCTTGTTGACGGTCTTGGGGGCGACGGCCTGGATCGCGCCCAAAAAGCACGCAGAGTAGCCCGAGGCAAAGAGGATCTCGGGGTTTGTGGTGCCGGGTGCGTTGCCAATGCCACCTACACACCGCTGCAATTAGGGAACCTTTTTTGCGCATGGACGTGGCACCGCACGACAGCTTACCAAGGGCGGTCGGCTTCTCCAACTTGAACTCGGCCTTGTTCTCGGCAACCGAGACCTGTTACGCTGTGTTTAACATAAACACCAGGGTAAATGCGTGCGCACCTTGCCCACGCGGCCGCCGGTGGCGACAGCCTCGGCCGTGTACAGCTTGGTGTAGAAGCGGCGGCCGGCGAGTGATCGGGCGGTCAGCATATTCGTTTGGCTGGCTCGTTCAGTTCAACTAATCGGAAATGCTGTGCTCGATGGCGGCGCGCCACTTGCTGCTCGGTGGCGGCCTGGGCCGTGCCGTTGTCGCCAGATCCGTCAAGCCGTCGTCCCTTGCGATGGCAGCGGCAGCCGCGCCGACGCGCACGATGGTCACGATTCGGGGCGTCGAAGTCACACCCAAGCGAGTGGGCTACACGGCACTCGGTACGTTTACCGTTTACGATGACCTACGATGGGCGTCTGATCGATGCGGGCCCAAACACAGGTCTTGCGGGCGGATACGCCGTGTGGAGAGTGTTTTATGCCGTCACTGCGGCCTACCTCGAGATGACCATCTTGTACGTTTGTTTGTTTGTTTTTCTCGCCGTCTTTGGTGAACATGCGTCGTACAGCGACATGGGAGAGATTGGCTTTTTCACGGGCGTCGCCTTCAGTGCTGTCGTCGTGGGTGGTGTTGTGGCTCTGCGTCGCTACGGCACGCCGCATCCCGATGCGATGACCAGCTATGGTACGTTCCCGTTCTTGCGTGCGGGATTGAACTGCTTCTTCTTATTTTTTTTTTTTTCCGTGTTCACCCAAGTCCTCAAGCGCCTGCGCCAGGATCCGCTGCTCCAGCGCAAGCTCGGCAACCAGATCCAACTGGGCGAGTTCAAGTCGTACACATACAAGGGCGGCTTCAGCGTTACGGGGTACCAGCCCCGGAGACTGCAGATGATCCTGCAGCTCAAGGGCGACAAGGACAATGGCATCGTCAGCTTTGACGTCGCCCGCAAGTGGCGCCAGGGCCTTATCTTCAAGTCGCTCTGTCTCGACGTCGCCACGTCCAACGAGCGCATCCTCTACGCCGGAGGAGCAGAGGATGTCATCTTCCGCGGTTCGATCAAGATGCTCTAGCTGTCTGGCACGGTTCGTCTCAGTATCAAGTCCTAAGAGTGCATCCCGTCAAATTACCGTGAAAGAAAATTTAAATAAATTGGACGGAAATCGTCAGAAAAAAAAAAAAAAGTTTGGTGAACTTTCAACTGAAATGACGCCGGATTGCGGCGGCTGACTGCCCACCGTTGTGCCCTGGCCAGTTGGCGCCTCGTGGCCACGTCGTGGTCTGCCGTGTGGCCCGCCTCGTGGGCCCGCCTCGTGGTCTGCCGTGTGCTCTTCTTTACTGGGGTCTGGGGGAGAGTGGGGATTGCCAACGTGCAGCCACTGAAACCAACACAAACAGAGGCATGGCCGCCGCCGCCACACCGACGGCGCAGCAGCTGCAGGCTATCACCATGAACCTCAAGGTGCTGCAGCGCAACGACAGCACGATCGTGCGGATTTTTGATCAGTCCAACCGAGTGGACGTGTTTGAGTTCAACCAGACCACGATGAAGTGGAACACGCTCAATATCGAGGGGGCCATGTTCATGGTCCAAAGGTATGCACGCAGCCTCAGGCCAACACCAATAGCGTGTTAAAACAGTGCGTACGCTCCAAACTAGAACGGTCAAGCCCACATACGGACTATGCATGCTAAGTCGTGCGACCAACGTAAACTACATGGAGCTGATTGACGCGTCTGTCTCGGTCGTGGTCGAGCAGGGCCTTGTCATCCTCCGCTACCCCAGTACGGCCGTCTATCCTATCCTTCCCCCCCCCAAATATAAAAAAAATAAAATAAAAATCAACGTGCTCTGCAGCTTATATCCGCGGCTTTGCCTTCCTCGCCAAGGAGGAGATTACAAAGTTCCACAACTTGTTTTCTATGCTCACGACCGAAGCTGGTGTCGCCGAAGTCGAGCGCCAGTATGGACTCGTGCCGCCTCCGGCCAGCCAAAACTTGCCCGCACACATCCAGGTCCCCAGCCCACAGAAGAAGACGCAGGACCTGCCTTTGAGCCAGTGCGTTCCATTTCCGTGTTTACCTGAGCTAAAAACAACAACAACAACAACACAGATTGCACATTGGAACGTCGGCATCAATGGCTTTGCCAGTTTCTACGTCGACACCCGTCAGTGGCCAAACCCAACGCGCCTCAGAAACCCTCGCAGTCCTCTTCCAAAACGGCGGAACGCCTCTCTCCTCAGTACGTGTCCTCCCCCACTTGGAATGAAGAAATGACAAGAACGCTTTTAGACGCCGCCGGCGCAGGCGCTTTCGTATCAACCCGCCACTATTCCATCGACTCCTTCTAAAAAGCTCTTTTTCGTACGACGCAAAATGGAAAATTCATGTTTTTTTTTAACTTTTCTCAATCAAGGACGAAACGGGCGCCCTCAAGGTCGACATCGTGCCTTCAAATGTCATGTTGCCCAAACTGACCTCGGAGATGCACCTGTCCATCGCCCAGTTCCGCGCGCGCCTGGCCACCCTCGCCACCTCAGACACCGACTTTATCAACGCGGCCTACATGCGCTACACACAGGGCCTTCTCTCTTAGGGTGGTTTCTTTCCTGTTTTCGGACAACGATTTTCACCCAATTTGCCTGGCAACGTATTTCTCCTCTATTAAAACATGCACCAGCTCGGACCAGCACCCGCTGCGACAACCACCCTCACCTGTTTGGCAACGAGCCACTGACGTACCGGGCGGTGGTGCTGGCGTGCGATCGGCGGGACTGCCTGGTGACGCTGATGTGCTGGGGGACATTCGGCAGAGCGTTCAGAGCGTGCTCGAGCGGACCTCCAAGAACCTGTGGGTGACAGACGACTGCTCGCGGTTCATGGCTTTGCTGCGCGAGTCGCAGCTGACCCTGGAGCCCTGTGACCTTTGGGCACACATCCTCGCGCCCTTTGGCGACTTGACCGCAACCCAGACGCTCAAGCTCTCCTCTCTCTTTAGCGGCGATCTGGCCAATTCGATTCTGCGACACAATCGTTGACACGAATCATTGATGGGTTGTTGTAACACAGATGTCTCAAAGGGGGGGAATCAACGATCTTTGCGCACGGATGGGGCCGATGGACAGTAGTACAGCACGTACACTCCCTGAACGGAGCAAGAAGCCCGTGTTTTTGTTTCTGCGAAATGGCCGCCGAGCGACTCGCGCGCATCCTCGCGCAGGTGTCGCCCACGCTGACGAGCGACCCGCTTGCCCAGGTGGCGGCGACTGCTGCCCTGCTGACCGCGTCCGTGTCCAACGCGTACCTGGCGTTCCGTGCGCTGGGCGCGCCGACGACGCCCGACGGCCTCGTCGCGTTCCTGCCCGTGGCCGCGGTGAGCGAGCTGGCGCACGTCGCGCTGCTGGGCGACGCGGTGCTCGTGCTGCTGGCACTGCAGCAGCCGCTAGTCCAGCGCACGGCCACGCTCGTCCTGGCGGGCTTTGCCGCGGCGCGCCACGTGCGGCTGCTGCGCGCAGGCCTGGGCAGCATCGACACGTTTGCGGCCGCTCTGGACGCACGCGGGATCGCGCACGAGGTCAGGGACACGCTCAAGCGGCCCGTCGTGTGGGCGTCGTTGTGCCTGCTGCGCCCGTACTATGTCCGCTCTGGGATCGAGCGCATTGCCGACGTGTCCTACGACGACGACTGGGAGGAGGAGAACCAGCAGGACCAAGCCGCGCACAACGACAACAAGGAGCAACAGCGCAAGCACCACCCAGCCCGACGGCTCGACGTGTACCGCCTCAGACGGCGCAGCCGTTCCAGCACAGGCGAAAGCGGCGGCGGCGGCGACGACGACGACGACGACGACGTCGATACGGCTGCGCCCATCTTCTTTTACGTGCATGGCGGGGGCTGGATTGCGGGCGACAAGCGGTACGGGTCCATCGCGCTGCTGTCGCACCTGGCCCAGCGCGGATGGATCGTGTACACGGTCAACTATCGCCTGGCCCCGCGCCACCGCTTCCCATCGGGCCTGGCGGACGTGCGCAAGGCGCTCGAGTGGGTCCGCAACGTCGGCTGCAAGCGGTACGGGGGCGACCCAGGGCGGATCGCGGTGGGCGGCGAGTCGGCCGGCGGACACCTCGCGCTGTTGCTTGCCCTGGACCCATCCAGCAAGGTCATGGCGTGTGTCGATCTGTACGGCGTGCGCGACTTTGATGACTCGGAGGGCCACCGCGCCAAGCACGACCAAGGCAGCTACAAGCAGTTTATCACGCACGTCGTCGTGGGCAAGCGCATCCGCGACCACTCGGACTGGTATGCCCAGCACTCGCCTAGAGCCATCGTCGAGACGGTCGATGGCAGCGTCGTCCCGCCCATCCTGTCCATCCACGGCACGCACGACTCGCTCGTCTACGTCGAGGACGCGAGGAGCTTTGTGGCCGCGCTGCGTCGTTCTCGCGATGCGACGAATCCAGCAGGCGACGACACGAGCGCAACTCAGCAGGATGTCTATGTCGAATTAGACGCGGCAGCTCACGCGTTCAACATTTTCCCCTCGATCCGTGGGGAGGCGCTGAGTCTCGCGGTCGAAGCGTTCCTCAAGCACCATCTCCTCAAAGCTAAACTCTAATGTTTTTCTGCAGAGGCTTTTTTTTTTTCGTCCATCGAAACATCTACTTTAAAAGATAGAGAGAGAGAAGAAGAGAGAGAGAGAGAGAGGAAGAGAGGGAGGGAAAGAAATAGAAGAAAAGAAAAAGGAAAGAGGAGAGAAATACAAGAAGACAGTATGGACACAGCAGGAGGGAGAGAAGTGGTTGTCATCAGTCCATGTTGTTAAACTCGGGACGGTCTTGGGGACGGATCATGCCGGGCACCCTCAGGGCCAGCTCCATCTCGTTCTTCCGTTGCTGGGCGAGGGCCGTCTCTGCTTCCTCCGAGTACATGTCCTGGTTGTCCTGGCCAAAGAACTCCTTGAGTTGGATCAGGAAGTCACGTAGTTGCGATTTAAACGCGGGCAAGTCCTTGGTTAGGGTCATGAGACCGTTCACAAACGACTGGATCTGAGACCTACATGCATTGCAGAGAGCAAATTAGAGAGAAAGAAGAGATCACAAGGAACACGTACGGGCTTAGGTTCTGGAAGGCGTTGCCAAAGAGCGAGACAAGGTGGTTACGAAGGAAGAGCTTGTTCGTCATAGTAGCTGGTTGCGAGTCGGTCCACAGAGGCACCGAGATCTAAAGAACAATGGAAAGCTTGTCAGCGCGAGACTGCGGACAAAAAAAAAAAAAACTTACCTTGTTCTCGTCCACAATCTCAAACATGTGCTGGAGGATCATTGCTTGTAGCTTGAAGCCCGTCTTGTGCTCGCGGTCAGTCAGGACGACAAAGATATCTTGCATGAGAGACAAGTAGAACGACTGATAAAACGTTGCGGCCGCCTGCGGATTGTTTGTTTGTAGTACTTGAATGTTGCCCTGAGTCGAGAGACATGTTAGATTGGCAAGAGCACATACAAACAGGCGCCCGCTTACCAAGAGCTCGTGGCAGATATGCAAGCCCGTCTCGGCAATGTCTCGCATTGTATGTTTAAACGCCCACACAACAGAATCCACAATGAGTTTGAATTGCGGCGGTGGCAACCTGCTGATGGCGGGGAAGCAATGCAAGTTGACGCAGCGGATAAAGTGGAAGAAGCCCACGCGGTGCTCGGGGAACTCTTGGAAGTCGTGGCTGATCATCTGGATCGTGCACTCGAACGTGGCGTCCAACATTGCTGGGATCTTATCGACCATGTAGACCTGACAATGAAACGATTGGTTTTTTCTTTGAACAAAAAAAAGTTTGCAGTGCATACCTCGAGCTTTTCCACGCAAGTCGCCATCAGGTTGAGGACATCGGCCTCGCGTGCTTGGGGAGGGTTGCGCGCATAGTCCAAGAGGATGACCTCAAACATGGGGGGAACAAACGTCTGTACTCACAAAACCACGATCAAAAAAAAAAAAATAAAAAAAAAAAATTAAACTAAAATAAGAAAATGAAAATAAACGAAACGGTACCTCGGCAACCATCTTTTGATCCTCGCTGCCCTTGATGAACGTGTCGAGCAACTTGAGCGTCTCCTTTTTGATGCCGCGGAGATACTTGGGAAGGCTGTGCTTGAGGACTTCTGGGCCGCTCTGTAGGACTTCAGAGCTGATGATCTCGGAAACGGCCTTGTACAAGTTGAGGATGTCCAGATAGATACGCCCGAGCTGGACGCTGAACGCGTGGCCGATCGCGAGACATGCCTTTTTATAATTAAAGAAAGGAGGAAAAAATGAAGAAGAAAATTCAGTTTTATGTTTAGGGTTTCACTCATTACGGAGATGTTGGTCTTGATCACATTGACGATGGTCTTGACTACTTCCGTGTCTCGGAGAACGTTGATGTTGCGAGCGACATCCTGGATCGTCTTGTCCCAAGCGTTGTTGGGCAGCTCCATAAACTTGGTGATGAGCCTTTCCTGCACGGCCTTGTCGTTCTGTGCCTGCAGCATGTAGCCGACAGCCTCGTAAAAGGTGTTGATCTAAAGCGGGCAAGAAAAATGAGCACAACAAAAAAAAAAAAGAAAAAAAAAAGGGCACCTGCTGCGGGGTGAGGTCGGCAATGATGCTGGGCATCATCGTGAGGATCTCTTCAATAAAGGGGACGACTTCGCCGACCTGATAGACAACAAAGTGCTTGCGGCACTTTTGTGAGATCTTGATAAACGTGTCGCAGGCCATGTCCTGGACACCGACGTGCAGTTCGTGCATGAACTCAAAGAGCTTGTTCACGACCGTCTTCAGGAACTTCCAGTGTGCCTTGAGGAAGCGTGGGTACTGGCCCACAATGTACCTTTACAAAATACAAAAATAATTTAGTAGGTTGAAAACAAGGGTGCGCATACATGATATTGGATGCAACGACGGCCTTGTTGTCCTTGCCGCGCTTCATCTCAGTGAGGCTGAGTAATTCCTTGATGACCGTCACAAGGAAACGCTTCTCGTCTTCCTCGCTCATCGCACCAGAGATGGAGCCCATGGCCCAGCAGAGCTTGTTTAGGTTATTCCACGACCATTCCGAGCCATCCATCTGCTTGCCGAGTTTATCCAGCATGATGTACTCCATGTTTTGGTTGTCCAGGTGCGTCAGGTAGATCAGGCACTCGCGCATGCTTTTGTAGAGAGCGATTGTGTCGGTGTCCTTCGAAGAAAGAAGCAAAAAAAAAAAAAGTTTAAACAACAACAACAACAAAAAGAGCACACCTTTTGCAGCTCGCGGATGATTTCACCCTCGTCGGACTCGGTAATGAGGACCTCCTCGGGCTTGGCCATGTGATTGATCATGGTCTACGGGTGCGAAAAAGTTAGAAGCGAAAAATCCAAAAGACAAGGCGCACCAGGCGAAGTTTGGAAAGGATGGGGCCATAGAGGACGCGTCGATCCGAAGAACCACCATTCAGCATGAGAGGGGCAGCCTGGGCAAACGGCGACACCGAGTAGAGCTCAAGAACCAGCTTGTTCCAGTACTCGAGGCAGACCTTGAAGATCTCGCGCTCGTCGACGTCGGTGACGTTGAGCAAGTACTGGTGCGCTTGCAGGAGGACCTGTTGGTACTGTGGACCTTCGAGTAGCTGCACATAGTTTGATCACACCACGTTAGGTCTCAAATTTGCCTTTTCTTCTAGACGTACGCGGCTGTGCTCACGCATAAAGCCCGACAGGAACAGACCAAGGTCCTGGATGAAGCGGTTCTCCTCATCTGTGCCGTTCTCGTACGCCTTGGCAAGGCTGAAATCGAGAGGGAGGAACGTCGAAAGCTTTTCCAGGCTGCCGACAAAGAGGTAGCGGAACTGCTCGTCGTACACATTGCCGACGTTGAGACTGCCAATCTCGGTCAAGCACTTCATCACAATGTTCCGGAAGAGAGGCACACCAAAGAACTGGACGGAAAAAAGAAAAAGAAAATAAAAAGCAAGTTTAACCAAACGGTCAAGCCCGCCTTTCTTTTACCTTGTTGATCAAGAGCTGAATCACAGAGGTCTCAAAGATGTACCCGAGCGGGATCCAGTATAGAAAACGCAAGAGCGTGTGCAAGGTGGCTGCAAGGAGTGAAGGCTTCTGCGCCGACTCGAGAACGAGAATGCAGAGTTGGAAGATAGCTGCGAACTCGCCGCACATCTGCTGCTTAAGGTCCTTGACCTTTTGCGATGTCATCTGCTCTGCCGAAAAGTCAAAGATCTCCTCACTGTGCACGTCAGGGTTAGGCCGACTCAAAAGGGGGGCACAAACATTGCGCACAAACCTGAGGTAACGGAAAATAATCATGTTGTTCTCGCACAGCGTCTCGTTGGTCTTGCTTGAGCCGACGACGTCCGAGATGAACGTGGGCCAGTTGTGGGGCCAGTCTTGCTTGAGGATCTAAAAGCAACACCAAACCAATGAAACCGGCTGACATTGAATCGGGCGTGGGGCGTACCTGCACAAGCGTGAGGTCGAGCTTTGTCAAGAAAAACTTGTTTTGTTGCATCACTGCCTCGTCGGACGAGAGCTTGATAATCAACCCGACGACAAAGTTCTTGATGCCCTCGCACTGCTCGCGGGGAAGGATCTTCCAGCGTGTGGCGATAAGCGGCTCGAGGATTTGTAGTGCGTAGAACTGCGTGTGCAATAATTTTGACTTATTTTTTTTCTTTCTTTTATGGTTGGTTACCTTGGTGTCTACATTCTTGGCCTGCTCGAGGATGGCATCGACGCGTGTCCACGAGTCGGGATGCTCGCGGAACTGGACGAGGATCGTGTCGGCTTGTTTGCGCTGCACGAGAGAGAGGAAGAAGGGAAAAAAAAAAGGAGGTGGTTGTCGGTGGGGGGGTGGTTGCGAGATCACAGGGTGCTTACCTCAGCCTCGTTCGTGGACTTGTTGAAGGCTTGGACAATGCGTTCAAGCAGGGCCACGTCAAACGGCTGCGAAAAGTCGAAGAGGCTGTCCATGGAGTGGCGCACAGACTGACTGCTGATGGGGCTAGGGACGTCGAAGAGGTTAGAACGCCGCACAGTGAACAGGCCCACAGAGAAACGCAAGTCGGGATAAGCAAGTAAAGAGAAGCACTCGCACGCGTCCTTCCCGGCCCTCCAAACAGGACGAGGCAAGCAAGGTCGTGCCAATGTCAACGGGAGAGGAAAGGGAAAAAAAAAAAAATAACGGTCATGCACCCAACGTCACGCTTGGGTCTGTCACTGGCTGTGGCCCTCAGACGAACGCGCAGGAGCACGCGAGAGGGCACGGCTACCACCGAGTCCATGAAAATTACGTAAAAAAAAAAAAGCAGGGCTTGGGTCGGTGTGTGTGGCGGAAAAGAAAGAAAAACCAGCAAAAACAGGCTCAGCAATACGACGCATTGCCTTTGCCTTCCCGACCATGGCGGGCGGGACGGACAGGGAAACGCATGGCGTTGTGTGTCTCCGCGCGCGCGTGTGTGTGTGTGTGTGTGTGCAAGCAGAACCGCGCCCGCCCACGACGGACCTGGCAAAAACAAGTTTCTATGCCTTGGGGCCTGCACAGCTGAAAAGATGGCCGAATTTAAATAATTCCGGACATGGAGCACAAGCCGCGCACTCCTCTGCTGAGCTAAGCCAGTTTCCCTTTTCCCTCCCTCCCTTTGCCTCGCAGAGCCTCGGCCGAGAATGACCACCACCACCACTGGCTACGCCGCCCACGGCAAGGCCGAGCCGCTCGTCCCGTTCACGTTTGAGCGCCGCCTGCCGGGCCCGACGGACGTTGCGATCGACATCCTCTTTGCCGGCGTCTGCCACTCTGACATTCACACTGCCCGCAACGAGTGGCACGGCACGGTGTACCCGTGCGTTCCTGGCCACGAGATTGTCGGCAAGGTCAGGAGCGTGGGCGACAAGGTGACCAAGTTCAAGGTGGGCGAGACTGTTGGCGTCGGCTGCATGGTCCAGTCGTGCCACTCGTGCGACGCCTGCGGCAAGGGCCTCGAGCAGTACTGCGGCAAGTTTGTGGGCACCTACAACGGCAACCTCAACGGCGAGATTACCAAGGGCGGCTACAGCAAGCACATTGTCGTGGACGAGCACTTTGTGCTCAACATCCCCGCCAACCTCGACCTGGCCGGTGCCACGCCCCTGCTCTGCGCCGGTATCACCGTCTACTCGCCCCTGGCCCACTGGAAGGTGCACGCCGGCCAGAAGGTCGGTGTCGTCGGCCTCGGCGGCCTCGGTCACATGGCTGTCAAGATTGCCAAGGCGCTCGGCGCCGATGTCACCGTCTTCACCACCTCGAGCAGCAAGACCGAGTCGGCCCTCAAGCTGGGCGCCAAGGACGTCGTTGTCTCGACCGACCCGGAGGCGGTCCAGGCCAAGTTTGGCTACTACGACGTCATCCTCGACACGGTCTCGCACGAGCACCCCCTGCTGATCGAGCAGCTCAAGGTGGACGGCGTCTACATTGTCGTCGGTGCCCCCGAGAAGCCCCACGTCGTCTCACCGATGCGCCTGATCTTTGGCCGCAAGAGCCTCGTTGGCTCGCTCATCGGCGGCATCCAGGAGACCCAGGAGATGCTCGACTTTTGCGGCAAGCACAACATCGTCTCGGACATTGAGATGATCGATGCCAAGGACATCAACGCCGCCTACGACCGCGTCGTCAAGTCGGACGTCAAGTACCGCTTCGTCATCGACGCTGCCACCTTCTAATGCTAGATCAAGGTTAGGATTGCGGCAGCAATGTTCAATACACCGGTGTGCACAATCGACGAGAAACAACATTTTACATTCACGTTCATTCAACAACAAACACTGGCCCTTTTTACAAGTCGTTCACTCGGAAATCACTTTTTTTGAAATCACTTTTTTCGTTTTTCATTCGTTCGCAGCCGTCACATGGTATGCCGCCCAAGCGCAAGAAGGACACCAACGGTGAGG
>Ga0302226_10000498_pt1 | contig 32629 bp, 33 predicted proteins | sample II_Palsa_E3_3_FD_193524 | JGI IMG/M metagenome (GOLD analysis project Ga0302226, IMG submission 193524) | Peat permafrost microbial communities from Stordalen Mire near Abisko, Sweden - II_Palsa_E3_3 | ecosystem: Environmental > Terrestrial > Soil > Palsa > Peat permafrost | place: Sweden...
ATCAAGCCTGTAAAAATAAACAATCGGTTATTCAGACGGTAATTCCGATTTGAAAGTACAGGCTTTGAGCGCAATAGCCTTCGGTTTGCGAATCGCCTCGCAGGGTAGTAAATCGAGACCAATATCTTCAATTGGATAAATTTTCATGAAAAAAACAATTCTTGCAGTCGCAACTCTCGCAGCCATGACGTCGATCGCCCATGCGCAAAGCAGCGTCACGTTGTACGGCGCGCTCGATACGAGTATTGCGTACTTCGGCAACCAACAGGGCGCCAACCATTCGGGTGGGACCTTCGAGATGGCGGCCGGCAATATTTCGCCTAACCTGTGGGGCTTGAAGGGCACGGAAGATCTGGGCGGCGGTTTGTCGGCTATCTTCAAGCTGGAAAGCGGCTTTAACGTCGACAACGGCCGCCTCGGCCAGGGTTCGCGCATATTCGGCCGTACCGCGATGGTCGGTTTGACGGGCGACAACACCGGTACGATCACGGTTGGCCGTCAGTACGATCCGCTGATCGACCTGATCCAGCCGCTGACGAACGACGACACTTTTGGTCCGACCTTCGCCACGCCGGGCGACATGGACAACTACGACAATAGTTACCGCACCAACAACTCGATCAAGTACACCACGCCGAACTACGCAGGCCTGCAGGGTTCGGCCATGTACGCGTTCGGTGGCGTGCCCGGCAGCACCGCAAGCGGCCAAACCTACGCGGCGGCTCTCGCATACAACCACGGTCCGTTCGGTTTCGCCGCAGGTTACTTCCACGCCAATAGCGATCACGGCACGGCAGCGTCGTTTGACGGCCTGAACCCGGATGCAGCCACTTTTGCGGTGGATTCGGAAGCGATCACCGGCGGATTCGTCTCGGCGAACTCGATGCAGATCATCCGCGCTGCGGGCGATTACGTGTTCCAGAATTTCACGTTCGGCGTTTCGTATAGCAACGTGCAGTACAACAACTACACGACTTCTTTCGGTGACCAGAACAACACGAAGTTCAACACGGGCCAGGCGTTCGTGAACTATCAGCTGACGCCGGCGATGGTTCTCGGTGTGGGCTACGACTACACCAAGGGTAGCGGCAACAACGTGACGGTGTCGTATAACCAGTTCAGCTTCGGCGCCGACTACTTCCTGTCGAAGCACACGGACATCTACGCACTGGCTGGTTATCAGAAGGCATCGGGCAATACGATCAGCGCATCGTCGGGCGACGTGGTCGCAGCTGTGGCGTCGATGGGCGATTTCGGTAACGACGCGTCTACCAACAAGCAGGCCATGGGCATGATCGGTATCCGTCACAAGTTCTAAGCTGCGGCTCGTAGATAGCGGACATCGAAACGACAAAGCCCGCCTGGGTTATCCAGGCGGGCTTTGTTTTTGATGCGGAGGCCTGACGTTCTCAGGTGCCAGCAGGGATGCTTAAGGCCGTTCCCCCCGCGCCAGCCTTGCCTCGATGTCGTACACCACCGGCATCAGATCGGCGACGCTGTCGACCACATAATGTGCGCCCGCCTTGCTCAAGCGTTGGGTTGCTGCCGCACGGCGTTGTGCAAATTCCTGTGGCGCCAGTGCCTTCACATCGGCCTCGGCCATCCCGAACGCATTGCCGCTCACGGCCACGCCCACCGCCCACGTTCCGCCGTTGATGCCTTCTTCGATGCCGACTTCGGTGTCGTCGACCTTGATCGCATTCTTGGCGAGCCACACGCCGAGTTGCGGCAACGTCTTGTAGATCATGTACGGCGAAGGACGTCCCTCCGGTGTATCGCCAGTGCACACGAGGCTATCTGGTGAAAACCCCTGCGCAGCCGCGCCCGGTGTGATCTCGGCCATGATCTCGCGGGTGTAGCCGGTCGTCGTACCGATGCGGATGTCCTCCGAACGCAAAGCCGTCGCCACTTCCGCGACGCCCGGGATCACCTGGCTGTAGCTCGCGGCAACCGCGATATTCTTCGGCACAAAAACGTCGTAGACAGCATCGATATCCTGCTCGGTCGGCGCCCGGCCGTATTTGTCGGCCCATGCCTGCGCCACCCGCGGCAGCGCCATCAGCGCCGCGATATGCGGACGCTTTGCCATACCCATCGGCCCGCGCGCCTCGTCGATAGTGATCGGCACGCCGAACTGTTCGAACGTCTCGACAAACGCACCCATCGGCGCCAGCGAACCATAGTCGACCACGGTGCCGGCCCAATCGAAGATCACTGCTTTTACGTGTTTCATTGACATCGCATCCTGAGAGAATTCTGGGCCGTCGATTTCAAACCTGCTCGGCGAGCAGGTGGCGTTCTTTGAGCGCGGCGTCCGGCGGTGCGGCGTGCTCTACGCCCATCGTGCGTAACGCTTGAGCACTCGCTACGACGACGCGTCGCATCACATCCGCATCCACCTGGCCGATACATCCCACGCGGAAGCTGTCCACCACGGTCAGCTTGCCCGGGTAGATGATGAAACCTTGCTGCTTCATCAATTCGTAGAACTGCTCAAATCGGAACGCAGGATTCGCGGGTGCAAAGAAGGTCACGATGATCGGCGAACGCCAGTGTGCGTCGAGCAGCGGTTCGAAGCCGAGTTCCTGCATGCCGGCGACCAGCACATCGCGGTTGTTGGCGTAGCGTGCCAGCCGGCCAGGCTGGCCACCTTCGATGGCATGCAGCCTTAGCGCCTCAATGAATGCTGCGACAGTATGCGTGGGCGGTGTGAAGCGCCACTGTCCGGTGCGGTTCATCACGTCCCACTGATCGTACACGTCCAGACTCAGCGAATGGCTGCGGCCCTTCGCCTCCTGCAATGCGCTTTTGCGCGCGATGACGAAGCCGAAGCCCGGCACGCCTTCGATGCATTTGTTTGCCGACGAAACGAACGCTTCGCACTGCAGATGCCGCACGTCGAGCGGCACTGCGCCGAACGCGCTCATGGAGTCGATCAGCAGCTTGCGGCCTTTCTTTGCGGTGGCTGCGGCGATTTCTTCGATTGGGTTGAGAATCCCGGAACTGGTCTCACAGTGCACAGCCACGACATGCGTGATGCTCGGGTCCGCGTCGAGCATGCGCTCGATTTCGCTGCCGCGCGGCGGCAGATAGTCGCCCTTGTCGAGCACGGTGCAACGGCGTCCCAGATAACCAAGTGTGGTGGCGATGCGCTTGCCGTAGGCGCCGTTGGCCAGCACCAGCGCATGTCCGTCACGCGGCACCAGGCTGCCGAGCATGGCTTCGACGCAGTAGCTCCCGCTGCCCTGCAACGGCACGCAATCGTATTCACCGGCGGTGTCGCCGGCGATTTCGAGGAGGCGTCGGCGAAGCAGCGCTGTCATCGCGCGGAAGTCGCCGTCCCACGATCCCCAGTCGCGCAACATCGCTTCCTTGGTCGAGAACGCCGTGGTGAGCGGCCCTGGTGTCAACAGATACGGCTCCCCTTTGGCGGGGGCGGCACACGAAGTAACGGAATGGTCGACTGCGGTGTCCATGCTTGGCGTCCGATGAAGATCTCAGTGCTTGGCAGAGTACAGAATCCGGGTTCATCGGTAAAATCGATATAATCGATGTGTGTATCACTAGAACTTATAGTCAAAGGCGAGGCGCAGATGCAATACGCTCAATTGAGGGCGTTTCACGCGGTTGCGGAGCATGGCGGGTTTTCGAAGGCGGCGCAGGCGTTGTCGCTGACGCAGCCGGCCATTTCCGACCATGTGCGGCGGCTCGAGCAGGATTTTGGGGTCAAGCTGTTCGATCGCGGGCCGCGCGGTGTCGAGCCGACCGAGCTTGGACGGCGACTCTTCAGTGTGACGCGGCAGATGCTCAGCTGCGAGCGCGACGCGCGGCAATTGCTCGATTCGGCGGGCGGTCTGGCATCCGGCACGCTGTCGCTGGTGGCGGACGCGCCCGACCTCGCGGTCAAACTGATCGGCGCGTTTCGCAGGCAGTACCCTGGCATTGTGGTGACGCTGTCGATTGCGAACGCAGCCGAGTGCATGCAGCGCGTGCTATCGAGCGCGGTGGACGCAGCCATTACCGCTGCGCCGCAGGTCCACAGCCGGCTCGAATCGCGCGTGTTGCGGCGTGATCCGCTGGTCGCGATGGTGCCCGCCACGAGTCCAATCGCGAAGAAGCGCAGGCTGACCTATGCGGAATTCGTCAGGGAGCCCGTGATCTTTCGGGAAGCGCAATCGGTGACGCAGCAACTGCTTGAGATCGAACTGGTGCGGCAGTCGCTGCAGGTCGAGCCGGTGATGTACGTGGATGGGCGCGAGGCGCTCGAAGAAGCGATCGCACAGGGGATGGGTGTGGGCGTGATCGCGTCTGCGGAATTCAACGAATCGCGCCGCATCAGAATGATTCCGTTGCAGGACTGCCAGGTCGAGATGATCGAATCGCTCACGCGGCTTGCCGAGCGGCCCGCATCGAACTTGCTGAATGCTTTGTTTAAGACCGAGCTTGATTAGCGTGACGGGCCACACCGAATGGCAAATGTAATCTCGATGCGGCTCAACGATCTGCTCAATTTGATCGGATGCATGCTACGGGCTTAGCGGTTTGCGATGATCCGGCAACGCCGCGCCCGACGCGTCAGGAGTTGACAATGTTTTACAGCTTTGCCAATTCTGAGATGGTATCGTCGTTGAGGGTGGCGTGAGGCGAACTGCCATCGGCGAATTCATATCGACCCTCAACATATACGGTGATTGCCATGGGTATTCTGGATACAGTAGGTGAGATTGCAGGCGCAGTTGCGGCAGTGGAAGCAACTGAAAAAGTCGATCCGGATGCGGGTCTGCTGACAAAAGGCATCGCCGCAGTCGCCGGCTTCAAAGGCGCTGGCGCGCTAGAGTCGCTCGTCGGCAAGAAGGAAGACGAGGGCAGCGAGCAACAGGCGTCTGACACGGACGCAGACAACGCTGCTCCGCAAGCCTGAGTTTGAGTTGAGTCGTTCCCTAAGCCGGTCGCTCGCTCGAGCGGCTGGTCTGGCGCTTGATGGCATCGCACCGCATGACTTGCCGCCAGGCTTCGTTTCTCCGCTTGCCTTGTCCGCGTCTGCTTTCGCCCCCTCCCGCAGTCAATACCTCAAGCCATTCCGCAGTTCTTCCGTCCCGCTCTCACGGCCGTTGCCGCTCAGTGATAGAGTTTCGTCTCCGATCTACTGTTTTAGATGGCGCAAAGCCAGTGCAGGCTGCGACCGGCTCGCCAGGGAGGAGACAGCATGTCCGTTCTAGGCTTCAGTCACTACAACCTTCGGGCCAGCCGCGCGGTACTCGATACCCTGCGCAATTTTTATATCGAGGTGCTCGGTTTGCAACCCGGCGTCCGGCCGCCATTTCAGAACTTTGGATACTGGCTTTATATCGGCGATGAGGCCGTGCTGCACCTTTCCGAAGCCGACCCGGATGAAGTGCGTCCTCCCAACGTGACCAACACGTTCGACCACGTCGCCTTCACCTGCCGCGATTTGCGCGCGTTCGAAGCGCATCTGACTGAACTGAGGATCCCATATCGGCAAGACGATGTGCCGTTGACCGGGCAGCGACAGTTGTTCTTTAAAGATCCGGCGGGCAACGGAGTGGAGTTGAACTTCGCGCAGAGCGATCTTTGAAATGCCGGCCATGGAAAATGCCTGGCAGTTCCAGCTAAGAATCGCTGTTTCCCCGGAGCTTGCTGCGAGCCTGCGCGGCGATCCCGCGAGTCAATCGTACGCACTGCTTGGCGATATTCTGCGCAAACACAACGCGTCCTTGAAGTGCCAGTTCGACGCGTTCGCTGACTACGTGAGCGAGGCCGAAAAGCTCGGCGTCGAAAATTATCCGCTCTATCAGTGGACCAAAGAGACCATCGAACAGCCTGAGAAGAAGGCCCGCTATCTGCGATCCTTCACGCTCTACGTGGATGGGGAAGAGGTCTACAGCAAGGAGCGCGCCGATCCTCTGCAGGCGGAACTCGATACCCTTGTCGGCGATGGCGGTATCGAGAGCGTGGTGAAGTTCGATACCAATCCGGCCAACAACCCGCAGCCGCCCGCGCGGTAACAGGGATGCGCCTAGTCCCGCACGGACCTTTCGTCTGGCACCACGATCGATGTTAAAAAAGCGGCGTCGTGCAACGCACGACGCCGTTAAAGGTTCTGGCGCTTTACGAGGGCTATACCAGAACCTGAGAGAACGGTTCAGAAGGTCGCCCAGTCCGCATCCGCCGTAGCGGTGCCTGCCGTGTCCGGACGTTTATCTGCGGTAGCGCGGCGATCATCCGTCAATCTTGCGGGCGTCGCGCGATGCTTGATGGCAACGCGGGAAGGCGCCGGGCGAGGCCTGGTTTGCGGAATCGTCCTGCTTGGCGCGGATGTTCCGGTATCGGCGAGCTTGAATGCCGACACCGCATCCTTCAGCCTGTTAGCCTGCTCTTCGAGCGATTGAGCCGCTGCCGCCGCCTGTTCGACGAGCGCTGCATTCTGCTGGGTGACTTCGTCCATCTGGCCTACAGCCTGATTCACCTGTTCGATGCCGCGGCTTTGCTCGTCGGATGCGGCCGTGATCTCGCCGACAATGTCTGAAACCTGCTTGATCGCCTGCTTGACCTGTCCCATGGTCAAGCTGACTTCGGTCGCCTGCTTCGCACCGTCCTGAATCATCGTGACGGATGAGCTGATCAGTTCCTTGATTTCCTTCGCTGCAGCGGCCGAGCGTTGAGCCAGGCTACGCACTTCGCTGGCGACCACGGCAAAGCCCCGGCCCTGTTCGCCGGCGCGTGCAGCCTCGACGGCTGCGTTCAACGCCAGGATGTTGGTCTGGAACGCGATGCCTTCAATGACCCCGGTAATCTCGGATATCTTGGTAGAGCTGCTACTGATCTGACCGATGGTGCCGACCATTGTCTGCACAGAGTCGTTGCCGGTATCGGCCATGTCCGTGGCGCGGGTCGCCAAGGTGTTCGCCTGGCGTGCATTGTCCGCGTTCTGCTTTACCGTTTCGGTCAACTGAGTCATGCTCGCCGCCGTTTCTTCGAGCGACGCCGCCTGTTCTTCCGTGCGGGAAGAAAGATCGGTATTGCCGCTCGCTATTTCGCGCGCCGCCACGCTGACCGATTCGGTGGATGCCTTGATTCCGCGCACCGTGTCGCTAAGATTCCGGTCCATTTTGCCGAGCGCGTCGAGAAGCTCACCGAATTCGCCGCGCGAGTCGCTCTCGATGCGGTTGTCCAATTGCCCGTCGGCGATGTGGTTTGCTGCGTCGATCGCTTTGCGCAGAGGTCGCAAGATCACGCGCATCAGATAAACCGCAACGCCGATAGCAACGACGAGACCGATGCCAACAAGGACGATGGCGATCGACAGCAATGTTCTGTACAACGACTCTCCGTCCAAGGAATACTGCTTAGCTTCATCTACGTTGATCTGGGAGTCATCCCTCAGCAGGCCGGCGAGCGCATCGGCGGGGTCGCCGCTCCGGCTGATAACGTCGCCGGCAGCATCAAAGTGGCCCGCCTTCAGACCTGAAATTGCCTCATCGGTCTGCGCCCGAAAGTCCTTCAGGCCGCTCGCGATCTGGTCTGCAACCGCACGTTCCTTGTCACCGGATATGCACGCAGGGTAGTACGTGGACCACTGCTTGTCGATGATGGCCAGATCGGCATCGATGGTCGAGGCGCTTTTCGCTACATCTTCAGGCGACCTGGTTACCTGCATGCGCCGAAGCTTGGCGCGGATATCCAGCACCGAGGCGCGCACATCCGAAAGCTGGGCGATCGGGAGCACGGCGGTGGCGAAGGTATCACTCATGTTCGAGTTCAGTTTGGCCAGTCCGTTTGCGCCGGACAAGCCGACCGCGACGTTCACGGCGACGCATGCGCCAAGCGACACGATGATCTTGAACCTGATGGTGTGTACGAACTTGTTCACTTCATTTCCTGTAAGAAATCAATTCGAATTCCGCAGCGTTTCATTCGACTTTAAGGCGTTTGCTGATCCAGGCCGTTCTCTACAGGTATACGGTTTCAATTGATCGGATCTAAAGGAATTTTCGCGTCAGGCATTGCTGGAATTCTTGTAGGGATTTGCCGTCTCGGGATTTCCTTACCCTCGGTTCAGCGTCCATGTCGCTCAATTTCCACGCTTCCTGACTGCGCTGGTCGGATCCACCGCCTAGTATCAGTTATCGAAAATCAATCAGTGGTGGCGGCCATGATTCCTCGCCTGTCCGAACGTGAAAATGCGGTGGAGCGTATCAACGCGATTTGCCTGCGCCTGTTCGATATCTGGTGCCAGCGTCGAAGCGTGACCGCGCTGACTTATCTGCTGCACTGCTGGCCGCTCATGGATAGCAGGCCCGCGACAATCCGGCGTCTCCACAAGACGCTATCGGAACTCCGCAGGACGCACCTTGAAACGATCGACGTCGAGGCGGAACAGGCGCTGTTCGAACTGGCAGACTGGACAGACGAAATTCTGCTGGAAACACCATTGCCGGAGCGCAGCCTGCGAGCGGCTAACAGGGAACTCGTGCACGCAATTTCGGGTTAGGGTCAAGCTGACCGGACATATTCCGCCGGCTGGCGGATCACATTGATGATAAAAATATTGATTGCGGATGACCACGCGATTGTGCGCGGGGGATTGAAACAGATTATCGCTACCACCGACGATATCGTTGTGACCGGGGAAGCGGCGCAAGGCTCTGAAGTGGTCGACAAGCTGCGTATCTGCGAAGTCGACCTGCTGCTGCTGGACATGACGATGCCAGGCATTAGCGGCGTCGATCTGATCCGGCGGGTGCGCGTCGAGCAACCCGTGTTGCCGGTGCTGGTGCTGAGCATTCACAACGAGGCGCAGGTCGTATCGCGGGCTCTGCGTGCCGGTGCGACCGGCTATGTGACGAAAGACAGCGACCCCGACGTGCTGCTTGCCGCGATTCGCAAGCTGGCTGCGGGTGGCCGCTTTATCGACCCGAAGCTGGTCGACGCGATTATCTTCGAGACGCACTCGGGCGATGCGCCGCCGCATGAGGTTCTGTCCGACCGCGAATTTCAGGTGCTGCAGATGCTGGCTGCAGGCACAAGCATCAATGAGATTGCCGAGACCCTCGCGCTGAGCGCGAAGACCATCAGCACGCACAAGATGCGGCTCATGCAAAAGCTCGGTCTTGCTAACAATGCGGAACTGATTCTTTATACGGTCAGACACGGACTCGTTGCCGAATAAGCGGGTTCGTGCGTCGCGCGCGGCACGGGGTGTGCGTTTCGTGGAGCCGGTACTCAAGGGTGGCGATGCACCCTGAACCGGCGTAACCGCAACATCCCGGTGTGTCTCGCGAGAAGAATGGTCAAGCAACAGAATTTAGGCCGGCTGCTTCCACCGGCCGTGAAGGGCCGGGCATGAAACGGCTCGTGGATGTCCCAAAGTATCGACTGGCTGAGCGCTTGCGTCGCGGCGTCGCGCTGCGGCTGTATGTCGTCGCCTTCGCGTTTGGCTGTATCGCGGCCGTGAGTTCGACCGCCTCACAACTGTACCGCGATCACCGCACTGGCGTTGAGCTTGCGCGCATGGCGGCGAAACTCTTCGCGACGCAGGGCGCCGGCATCTTTTCGGCGGCGCTGCTGGTGGCCTATGCGGCGGATCGGCTCGTCGTGCGGCATCTGCGGGTTATTGCGCTAGTGGCCTGCAGCGAAGGCTATCGCGAGGCACCGCGTTCGCTCACGCTTGCCCGCCGTCGCACCACGAAGCTCGACGAACTCGACCGTGTCGTGCTGGCTCTTAACGCATTGTGCGCGCGTCTCTATTGCTCGCATATGATCCGCGACGAACTAGAGGTGCGGGTCTCTCAGCTCACTGCAGAACTCGCGCGAGCAGCGGATGAGCTGAACGCACAGACGGATGAGCGCGAACGCACCGAGGCGAATCAACAGGAACTGCTCGAGTCGCGCGAGAAACTGCGCGAGTTCGGCGCTTACATGGAAGCGACGCGCGAAGACGAGAGAAAACGCATTGCGCTGGAAATCCACGACGAGTTGGGGCAACTGCTGACGGCGCTAAAGATGGATGTGTCGTTGCTGAAGATGCGTCTGAGCGCGCCGGACCTGCTCGAGAAAGTGGCCGACATGCACGTGCTTGTCGACAGGACGATCTGGATGGTGCGCAACGTCGCAAATCATTTGCGCCCTGCTGCGCTCAATTTCGGTCTTGCGTCGGCCCTCGAATGGCTTGCCGAAGATTTCGCGCGGCGCAACACCATACCTTGTCTGTTTCGCATGAACGGCAGCGAGCCGGTGCTTCCCGAAGCGCACGCAACCGCGGTGTTTCGGGTCGTTCAGGAATCGCTCACTAATGTGGGCCGCCATGCTCGAGCTTCGCACGTCCATGTCACGCTCACGCGCACCGAACGTGGCTTCGACCTGCATGTCAACGATGACGGTTGCGGATTCGAGCCGGAGACGGCGCGTAGCGGGTACTCGTACGGACTCTTGAGCATGAGCGAACGTGCCCGTCTGATTGGCGCTTCGCTGCGGATCGACAGTGCACCGGGCGCGGGCACTACGGTGTCGGTGAACGTTCCGCTCCACGGTGGACGGCTCACGTGACTGGCAGAATATCAAACACGCAGATTGTTAAATCAAAGTAGTCATTTCCCGATCGCGGGCTAAGGATATCCCGAATCACATTTCCGGTTATAGGAAAATTTCCCGATTTAACTCGTAAAATTCGGCATATTGCATATTATTGGCTTAAGAGTTGTACTGATTCGTCGTAAACACGATCGTAGAGTGAGGGCTTGTCAGACGCCCTAGCATAGGGGATCAGCCGGGTTGGGCCATTTTGTATCACAGCCCATTCGATACGCAAATTGGATATACGGTAAAAAATACCTGAACCATTGATTCGATTATGTAAAATGTGAATCGAATTTGTGGGTGCACGTATGTTTTATAGAAACAGTTTCATCACGATGGGGAATCCGCAGCATGCAAGACAGCAGACGAGAGATCGATCCAGCTTCGCCCGGACATAACGGGCTGGTCGAGCCCACGCAAGGGCAGCAAGGCGACGACGAGTTGATCGACCTGCTTGCTACCCTGTCCAAAACCAACGGCAATGCGGTGATCCAGCAAGGCGCACGGATTGCGGTGATCGGCGAATTGCTGGCGGCGTTGCTGAGTCATCTGCCCCAAACGATGCGCAACGAAGTCGACAAGTCATTCCGTGACAGGGTCGAATTCCTGTTGTCGCTGGCGGACGATAGCCGCTTGCCGGAACAATATCAGTCGGCGCTGCTCACCGAGGTCAATCGTTACCTGTATGCCAGTAAATAGCTTGCAGCGTCCTGCTGCATGGCTTCCTCATCTCCCTTCTAACTGACATTTCCCTCGAAGCTTCTGCGTGCGCCTTAGGCGATATGGCGCACTGCGTGGTGTTGGACGAATGGGGCGCTCCGGCGCCTGCACCGATCTTTTGCATGGACGAATAGCACGGCATTAATGTTATGTTATAACATTTCACATTCGGCGGGCCGAGCCAATGCCCGCGTAAGCCTTTCGTCAAACTGGAACTTATTCACCATGCAAAAGCTTCCCGTCACCGTGCTGTCCGGTTTTCTCGGCGCGGGCAAGACCACTCTGCTGAACTACGTCCTGAATAACCGCGAAGGCAAGCGCGTCGCGGTGATCGTGAACGATATGTCCGAGGTGAACATCGACGCGCAGCTGATTCGCGACGGCGGCAGCCAGCTTTCGCATATCGACGAGAAACTGGTCGAGATGAGCAATGGCTGTATCTGCTGCACGCTGCGTGAGGATCTGCTGATCGAGATCCAGCGCCTCGCCAGGGAAAAGCGCTTCGACTACCTGTTGATCGAATCGACCGGAATCTCGGAACCGTTGCCGGTGGCCGAAACCTTCACCTTCCGCGACGAACAAGGGCAAAGCCTCTCGGACATCGCCCGCCTGGACACCATGGTGACCGTGGTCGACGCCTATAACTTCGTGCGCGACTATGGCTCGCACGACTTCCTCGCTGACCGCGGCGAGACGATGGGCGAGGAAGACCGTCGCACCGTCGTCGATCTGCTGACCGAGCAGATCGAGTTTTGTGACGTGATCGTTCTGAACAAGACCGACCTTGTGACCGCGCATGAACTCGAGTTGCTCAAGGGCGTGCTACGGGTGCTCAACGCCCGCGCAAAGATCGTGGAAAGCCGCTTTGGACAGGTGCCGGTCGGGCAGATTCTCGACACGGGCCTGTTCGATTTCGAGGCTGCTTCGCAGGCGCCCGGCTGGCTCAAAAAAATGCGCGGCGAGCATATTCCGGAAAGCGAGCAGTACGGCATCACCAGTTTTGTGTACCGGGCGCGCCGGCCTTTTCATCCGCAACGGTTCTTCGACTGGATCCAGCGCGAGTGGCCCGGCGTCGTGCGCTCGAAAGGCTACTTCTGGCTCGCATCGCGCAATCACGCGGTAGGCGAGTGGTCGCAAGCGGGAGCGATCTCGCGTCATGGACGTGCGGGGACGTGGTGGGCGGCCGTGCCCAAACACGCGTGGCCACCGGAGCCGGAGGCCCAGGCCATGATCCGGAGCCGCTGGGATGAGCGCTTCGGGGATCGTCAGCAGGAACTGGTCTTGATCGGCACGGGAATGGACGAAGCGGCCTTACGTGCATCTTTCGACGCGTGCCTGCTGAGCGACGAAGAACTCGCTCTTCCGGAAACCGCTTGGCGCAAGTTCGCCGATCCTTTTCCTGAGTGGTCACACTGAAGAGGAACAGATTGATATCCTGTGCGGATGACCGCACCCTTTCCCAATCTCCACTTACCGGCGACGGCGCGCCTCCAGCTCCGTCCGCTCGACGTTTCCGACACGCAGCGCATCTTCGAAATCTGGTCCGATCCGCAAGTGATGCGTTTCTACGATGTCGCGCCACTGACCCGCTTCGAACAGGCCGAGCAGGTGGTGGCGAGGCTCATGCAGGACACGGCTGAACGTACGGGCATCCGCTGGGCGATCGTGTCCACCCACGATGGATGTTTCATCGGGACGTGCGGATTCCGGCTCAATTTCGCGTTTCGCTCGGCAAGTCTCGGCTTCGAGCTGGAGCGCCGGCACTGGCGCCAGGGTTTGATGCGGGAAGCGCTCGGTGCCGCAATCACCTACGCCTACGATCACTTGGCCATGAACCGCATTCAGGCGACCACGGAGCTGGATAACCGTGCGTCCGCGGGTCTGCTGGCAAGCCTCGGGTTTATCGAAGAAGGCGTGATGCGGCAGTGGGGCTACTGGAAAGACGCGTTTCATGATGTGCGCCTGTTGTCGCTGATCAAATCGGATCGCGCGTCCAGCCAGGCAGCGCGGAGCCCCGCCAACGGCAACTGACCGGCTGAACGGTACCGGCCGCCCGCCCGAGCGAGGCTGGAAGGCAGACGGCCGGCGTTTATAAACCCCGGCTCGAGCCAGAAAACACGTTATTTGCCGCCCGGCACAATAACCCCGCTCCCCAGTCGTCTACAGACGTATGGAAACGCCGCCGACCCCGGACCCGATGCTCGAGCGAGATAGCGACCTCACTGCAACCATCTTGCGTGAGCGTACGCGGCTTGGGCATTTCATCCGGCGCCGGGTGCGCGATCCGAGTGACGCGGAAGACATCTTGCAGGATGTCTTTCATGAGTTTGTGCAGGCCTACCGGCTGCCCGCGCCGATCGAACAGGCCAGCGCCTGGCTGTTCCGCGTGGCGCGCAACCGCATCATCGACGTGTTTCGCAAGAGGCGGGAACTGCCGCTGGCCGAAGCCGCCGCAGAGCCGGACGACGAAAGCGAATACCGGCTCGACCTTGCGCTGCCGTCACAGGATGCCGGCCCGGAGGCGGCCTACGCGAGGTCGGTGCTGCTCGATGCGCTGCAGGCCGCGCTCGACGAACTGCCGGCCAATCAGCGCGACGTTTTTGTCGCGCACGAACTCGAAGGGCGCAGCTTCAAGGAACTGGCTGGCGAGAGCGGCGTCAGCGTGAACACGCTACTCGCACGCAAGCGCTATGCGGTGCTGCATCTGCGTGCCAGCCTGCAAGCCGTGTATGACGAACTGGAAATTTAAAGGAGCAGGTCGATGAGATTCAAAGTGAGATGCTTCGGCAAAGCGCTGCTGGCCTTGGTGGCGATTGCGGTGCTCGGGTGGATCGTGATGTCGCTATGGAATTGGGTGATTCCGGCGATATTCGTTGGCGGCCGGTCGATTGATTTTCTGCACGCGATAGGGTTGCTGGTGCTGAGCCGCATCCTGTTCGGCGGATTCCGCGGCCGCGGCGGTTGGCACGGAGGTGGACGCGGACATTGGCGCCGCTGGGAGCGCATGACGCCGGAGGAACGCGAGAATTTCCTCAAGGGCTTTTCGCCCCGGGACCGCAGGGCGCAGTCGCAGGAGGACAAGCCATCGTGAGCAAGACATCGACAGCTGCCGCCTGCAAGCAGGCACCGGGCGTGATTGCTCCGGTGGTCGACTTCAGGCGTTGCGAAGGGAAGGGCGATTGCGCGGTAGTGTGCCCCGAGAACGTGTTCGAGATTCGTAAGATCGACGCTGAAGATTACAATCAGTTAGGTATGTTGAATAAATTCAAGCTGCGTGTGCATGGTTTGAAGGTCGCTTATACGCCGAATGCGGAGGCATGCCGTTCATGTGGGCTGTGTGTGACGGCGTGCCCGGAGCGGGCTATTACGTTGGCGCGGGTGAAGTGACGTGAGTTGCAGCAGTCGCAATCTGCGGCCCCGCCAGCATCCCCGCACGACAAACGCTATGCTATGCGTTTCGCCCCAACCGAGGACCGCTCGATGACACATTCACCAGGATCCATGATTACCTTCCGCCGTCCCGATGGAAAGGATGTTGAAGGTTATCTCGCCAAGCCGCAAAACCCCGCAGGCGCACCCGCCATTGTTGTGATTCAGGAATGGTGGGGCTTGAACGACCAGATTCGCGGCGTGGCCGACCGCCTCGCGCAATCTGGCTATCTGGCGCTCGTTCCCGATCTCTACCGCGGCAAGATGACGGTCGAGAAAGAGGAAGCCCACCATTTGATGACCGGTCTCGACTTCGGCGACGCCGCTTCGCAGGATATTCGCGGCGCCGTTCAATATCTGAAGCAACACACGGAACGCGTGGCCGTCACCGGCTTTTGCATGGGCGGTGCCCTGACCCTGCTGGCGCTCGGCCAGATCCCCGAGTTGTCCGCTGGCGTGGTGTGGTATGGCTGCCCGCCGCTCGATTACATCCAGGCAGACAACATCAAGGTGCCGGTGCAAGCTCACTGGGCTACGCAAGACGCGTTTTTCCCTCCCGATGCAGTCGAGGCGGTCGAAGCCAAGCTGCGCAATTCGAAAGTGGATCTCGAGTCGTACCATTACCAGGCGCACCACGCGTTCGCCAACGAGACGGCGGTCGGATCCGGCCGTATCGCGGAGACCCAGTACGATCCGGTCTGGGCTCAACTGGCCTGGGACCGCACGCTGACCTTCTTTGGCCGCACCCTTTGGCCGCAGAAGGCTTAAGCTAGTCCAACTCACGGCGGCGGCGAGCCGCATCATTCTTCATTGCTCGCCGCAGCATTGAACGCCTTCCGTCCTCCCGCGGTCTCACAGTTGCGCTGACCCGCAATCCGGCGCATTGCGTCTTCTTGGCGCATCGGCATCCCCGGCAATTACTGCGGCGCGCCAGACTTCTGCCGGGAATCGTTCGGAAAAAGATTCCCTGCAAAAGCGGCAAGTGACGACTAACGTACTACGGTACGACCGCGCAGAATCCCTGTTTTCGCATGTGAGCTTCGTTGCTTCGTAGCGCAGCGCATGCAGCGGCGGTTCTGCTTCACAACTGCTTGAACGACCGCGGCAGTAGCCAGCGCGGTATCGCAACGTAAGGAGTGAGAGATGCAGCTAGGCATGATTGGATTGGGGCGCATGGGCGCCGACATGGTGCGGCGTCTGACCGCCGGTGGTCAGACCTGCGTGGTCTACGACGTAGCGCCGGCGGCGGTGGAGAAACTCAAGCAGAGCGGCAGCGGCATCGAGGGTGCCTCGTCCCTCGAAGATCTGGTCAAGCAACTGGCGAAGCCCCGGGCGGTCTGGTTGATGGTGCCGGCCGCGGTGGTCGATTCGACGCTGGCGCAACTGACGCCCTTGCTCGAGCCGGGCGACATCGTGATCGACGGCGGCAACTCGTTCTACCATGACGACATTCGCCGCGGCAACGAACTGGGTAGCAAGAAGCTTCACTACGTGGACGTCGGAACGAGCGGCGGCGTGTTTGGCCGCGAGCGCGGCTATTGCCTGATGATCGGTGGCGAGACGCCCATCGTCGAGCACCTCGCGCCGATTTTCTCGACGCTGGCGCCGGGACCGGGCGCGGCCGTCCCGACTCCGGGACGCCCCAAAGACGCGGGTACGGCGGATCAGGGCTATCTGCATTGCGGGCCGCAGGGCTCTGGCCACTTCGTCAAGATGGTTCACAACGGCATCGAATACGGGATCATGGCGGCTTACGCGGAGGGCTTGAACATCCTCCACAACGCCAACGCCGGCAAAAAGACCTCGGAAATCGATGCAGAGACCTCGCCGTTGCACGGTCCTGAGTTCTATCAGTACGACCTGAATTTGCCCGAAATAACGGAGGTCTGGCGCCGCGGCAGCGTAATCGGCTCGTGGTTGCTCGACCTGACCGCCGCGTCGCTGGTCGGCGATGCCGGTCTTGAACAGTACTCAGGGCGCGTATCGGACTCGGGCGAGGGGCGTTGGACCGTCAACGCGGCAATCGACGAAGGCGTGCCGGTACCTGTGCTGAGCGCGGCCCTGTTCGCCCGCTTCAGCTCGCGCGGCGATGCCGATTTCGCTAACCGCGTGCTGTCGGCAATGCGGCACGATTTCGGCGGCCATATGGAAAAGGCGGCCGCCAAGACCGGCAAGCCGATCGCGTAAGAAACCGGCGCACGCCGCGAGGCCGATGGGCTTCTGCGGCGGCGCCGACGGGTCGGTCGCGGTTTGCAGGATACAATTCGGCAGCGCCTAAATTGTCCCAAACCGACCTGATCCATTCATGCTGAATCCTACCCGGACCTACCTCCTGGGTCCGCTGCTAAAGGGCGTTTCGCGCTCCTTTTACCTCACGCTGCGTATCTTGCCCGCCGGAATGCGCGATCCCATTGGGCTCGCGTATCTGCTCGCGCGCGCCGCTGATACGATCGCGGACACCTCGCTGATTCCGCCGGAGCAACGTCTGGAACTGCTGCTGTCGCTGCGCGCTCAGGTCAACGGTGCGGCTGACGAAGGCACGTTTTTGCAGCGAATGTCCGTCGAGGTGGCGGGCCAGCAGACACAATCGGACGAGAAGGTGCTGCTCGAGTCGCTTGGGCCGGCGCTGGCCATCCTGTCGCAGTTGAACGAGTCGGATCGCACGGCCGTACGCGAGATCGTCTCGACGCTAACGGAAGGGATGGAGTTCGACCTGTGCTCGTTTCCGGACGAGCGTTCCTGCCAGATCGTCGCGCTTCAGCACATCTCCGAGCTGGATCGTTACACCTATCTGGTCGCGGGCTGCGTGGGCGAATTCTGGACCCGGATGACATACGCGCACCTGCCGGGGACGCTCAAAGCCGCGACCGAAACGATGCTCGCACGCGGGGTCCGGTTCGGCAAAGCGCTGCAGATGACCAACGTGCTGCGCGATTGCGGCAAGGATCTGCGGATCGGCCGCTGTTACCTCCCCACCGAGCTACTGGATCGTTTCGGCCTCACGCCGCAGGACCTGCTGGAGCCCGGCAATTTCGTTCGCGCGCAACCGTTGCTGTTCGAACTCGTGCGGATGTCTTTGGCGCACTTTCGCGAGGCCGTCGAATACACCCTGGCGATCCCGCGCCTGTCCGTTCGCTTGCGCCTGGCGTGCTTGTGGCCGGTGTTGATCGGTCTGGAGACGTTGGTCCTGCTGGTCCATAACGAGGCGTGGCTCGATCCGGCGAAGGTCTCCAAGATCCAGCGCAGCAAGGTATATGAAGTGATGGGATATTCGACCGCGCTGGTGGCCTCGAATACGGCGCTGCGCCGCTGGACTGGGAGTCTGATGGAGCGGATCGAGGTGCGCTTGCAAAGCTGACGAGGCTACACAGGCCTTTGCAGAAAATCACGTTTTCCGGACAAGCGTACGCGCCCGCGCGGTGGCATGATATCGACCTCACGTCCCCTTCCATACGCCTGCGCCGAACATGTCGAATCTGATCGTTCATGGCGGTCTCCCGCTTCGCGGCGAGATCGAGCCATCCGCCAACAAAAATGCCGTCCTGCCGATTCTCTGTGCCACGCTGCTGACCAATCAGCCCTTGCGCCTGATCGGCGTCCCCGAGATTACCGACGTCAAGAAGATCCTTGAGATTTTCCGCACGCTCGGCAGCGAAGTGTCGATGGATTTCCAGACCGGAATTCTCGATCTGCATCATCACGCCACCACGTTCGATCCCGTCGCGCACAAGCTGCCAGAGGAGATGCGTTCGTCGATCATGCTGGTGCCGCCCCTGCTCGCCCGTTTCGGCGTGGCGCGTCTCGAGAACGACGTGAAGGGTTGTACGCTCGGCGTGCGCGAGATCGATCCGCACGTCGAGGTGTTCGAGCGCTTCGGTGCGCGGGTGACGCGCACCGCTGAGTCGTTGATCGTGCGTGCCGACTCGCAGATGAGCGCGAATCACCACTGGCTGGATTACGCTTCGGTCACCACCACCGAGAACTTCGTGCTGTGCGCCGCGTCGGCAAGCGGTACGTCGACGCTCGTCAATGCTGCGTCCGAGCCGCACGTGCAGGAGTTTTGCCGTTTCCTCGCGATGCTGGGCGTCGAGATTGAAGGTATCGGCACCTCACGCCTGAGCGTTTCGGGCGGCCGCAAACTCGGCGGCGGCGAATTCCGCTTTAGCGAGGATTTCCACGAAATTGCCACGTTTCTGGCACTAGGCGCGATCACCGGCGGCGACATCGTAGTCAGGAATACCGCGCCGGAGCAGTTTCCGCTGATCGATCGAACGTTCGCCAAGTTCGGCGTCGACGTGGTGCATCGCGACGGCTGGTCGCGTGCATTCCGCGAGGGTCCGTTGCGAGTGCGCCGGCCGTTTACGCAGAACATCCTCACCAAAGTCGAAGCGGCGCCCTGGCCTTATCTGCCCGTGGATCTGCTGCCCATTTTCATCGCGCTCGGCGTCAAGGCCGAAGGCAGCGCGATGTTCTGGAACAAGGTTTATGACGGCGCGATGGGCTGGTCCGTCGAGCTTTCCAAGTTCGGCGCGCACGTGTTCCTGTCCGACCCGCATCGCCTCATCACGTTTGGCGGCCTGCCGTTGACGCCGGCCAGGGTCGAAAGTCCGTACATCATCCGTGTTGCCATCGCGCTGTTGATGGTCGCGGCGAGTATCGAAGGGCGCTCGGAAATCATGAATGCATTGCCGATCCGCCGTGCGCATCCGCACTTCGTGGAAAACCTGCGCTCGGTAGGCGCAAACGTGGAATGGACCAGCAGCGAGTAAGCACGCTGCTGATGCGCTGAGCGGCACTCGTCGACAGGCATCGCCACGCATCGTCACGCCCAGCTCAGCGCCGATTCACTGCACGGCGTAGCCCCGCCCCTGCATACAGCCGGCGTAGGCGCGCCAGTAGCGCGTCATCGGAGGCTCGGGCGGCGGCATAGGCGGCGGCTTGACCTCTGCGGCAGTTTGCGGCTCGCTGGCGCCGCCTAGCTGAGGGACCCCGTTCTTGTCGGTTTTCGGCATTGGCTCGCTCGCCTGTGCCGTGGCGGCCGGCGCGCCGCTGGCCGGCATCGCAGCGGCTGGCATGCCCGTAGCCGACGAAGCACCTGTGGTTGTCGCACTGGCCGAGCCGAGGGACGTTCCGCTCGCAGGCAGCGGCGGTTGCGATACCAGGCCGCCCCCACCTATTCCGGGGGCGCCGGACGCGAGCTTGGGCGGCATCGCAGATTGCGCTTGCCGCGTGATGTTGACGTTGGTCTGACGGCTCGCCATGCCGTAGCAGGTGGCGGCGTCGACGTTCTGCTGCCATGGGCTCTGGCTGCGGATCGGATAAACCACCGGCTGCCACGCCGAGGCGGCGCCGCTCAGCGTGAGCAGCGTCAGGCCCATGGGTAGGGTGATTTTCATCGCGGAGCCTCCTGGTGCGGTCTCGCTGCAATCCGTGTCTGGATCCACTGCCCCGGGGGCCTGCTGTGACGTGGACCCATCCCCCTATGCGGCTCGCGCTCGACCGGCGATAGATTTCAATCGAGCGTAACACCGTGCCCTGGCGGCACGCGCTGCGAAATATCGGCGCTGTCGGCCATTCTGAAGCTCAATTAGGGCAGGGTGATCCCTCGCATGGGTAGCGGGCATAGAGCGTCATGGGGACGGCCTGGCCGGCCGTTCAGACCTTATCGCTTCGCGCCAACCGGTTCGAGCGCGACCGATAGCACGAGGCGCCCGGTTTCCACCCCCATCGTATTGCGCATGGGCGGCGCACGGAACGATTCGAGCTGGGCCCGCTGCGCAGTTGTGCCGATGTCGAGTTGCGTCAGCAACGCCGCCACCACGGCGTAGAGCACGGTCGTATTCCCGTCCTCGACTTTGACTGCGATTCCCAATGCACCCTTGGCACCAAGCCGCGCCGTCTGTCCGTTCGGCCGCACGCCGATCGCGTAGCTCGCCTCGGCGCCGAGCTTGCCGACCAGCGCCCCATCGAAGCTACGCATCAACGCGGTACAGAAACGTCCTTCGCCCGCGACCATCTCCGGGTATCGGGTCATCGCGCGATAGATGCGGGCGAGCGCCGCGCTGCGCGCAGATGATTCAGACGATTGAGCCGCCGCGTCGGCGAGTTTTGCGTAAAGCCGCGCGAGACGCTCGAGCGGAAAAGCCGGCGTGGGCAGATTGCAGCCGTCGACGGCCCATTGGACCGCCTCGTCAGGCAGATCGCAGACGTCGGCGACGGTGTGCTTCACGCGAAGCTGCAGCGGATGATCGGCCTTGTGATAATCCTGCACGTCCGCGCCGATCGCCTGTGCACCTGCGAGCATGCCGGCGTGCTTGCCGGAGCAGTTGCTGCACACCGCACCCGGGGTGAAATCGCGCTTGATCCACGACCGGTAAACGGCGTCGGATATAGGTGGATGGCCGCCGCAGCGCAGGTCGGCCTCGCTCGCGTGGGCTTTCGCGATCATCTGCCGTGCGCGTTCAATATGCCGGTCCTCGCTATTGTGCGAGCCGCACATCAGCGCGAGGTCGGCCTCTTCGAAGCCGAACCGTTCGAGCGCGCCAGTTTCTAGCACCGCTAACGCTTGCGCGGGCTTGGCTGCGGAACGCGCCAGCGTCACGCGCAAAGGGTCGCCGAACGCGTAGAGCAGACCGCCTTGCGCATCGACCACCGCCACATGTGCAACATGCGTGTTTTCGATCGCTTCGCCACGATAAGTCGTAGCCGCAACCGGCCCGTTTGCGCGCTCAGTCATTGATGTGCTCCTGATAATCATTGGAATGCAGCGGATTTTACTTTTTATATTACGCAGACCAAACCGGACCGTGCCTGGAGGCCGAAATTCGCCATGTCATTAGCATGTCAGCAAATGGACGCAACAATGTCAGTGTGGCGTTGCGGTCTTCGTGGGATACCCGATAATAGCGCGCGGATCGTATGACCAATCCGGCATGACTTACTGGGTTGAAATTGAAGCGAAATAAATTGGAGTGATATGAAAGATTTTGCGGCAGCCGGCTAGACGCGGGGATTTGCGGCAGATGTCCTAGTCCGACAGGCCAGCAAGAATGCGGTCGATTTCGCCAAACTGTGCCGGCGACAATTGATAATTCTCCGTGACGCTGCGCAGGCGCTTGCGCCAGTAAGCGCGCGGCAGCCCCGACAGACTGAGGTCGGACGCCGACAAGCGGCCAAGCACCAGCTTGATATGCGCGAGTTCGCTGTGGACGAGTTTCGCGGAATGTGCGCCGGACATTTTCGACTGCCCGCCGATGCGCAAACCTTGTTCGGAGACTATTCCCATGGTCGCTTACCGCCGAGCTTGGTGACGCCGCGCAAAACCCCGGAACGCGGTGCCGCTCGAATCGGCCTCCTGTCGCTATTTTTCGTGGTGAGGCGCCCCGCGAATCTGGAACGCCAGATGCCGAATGATTATTTGTTCGGTGCTGCCGAACTGTGTTCGGCAATAGATTCATGTTAGTTTCCGATTTAGTGACTGTCAATATGAGATGTGGGATCCTGTCGAGTAGCTTCATCAATGGAATCAAAACAGAAAATGACAGATGCAGCTCAAACTGCTGAGGACCGGTACGCGCTACGGAGTGTTAATCGCGCGCTCGATGTCCTGGAGGCCTTGGGGAAGGCCGCCAGCGAAGGTATGACAGTCGCTGGGGTCGCCGAACAGATTGGGGTGTCGAAGAGCACGGCGTTCGCGTTGCTGCAGACGCTCCTGATGCGCAATTTCGTGGCCGACGTCCGCCTCGGGGGCTCGCGCCGCTACCGGTTGGGGCTTTCGCTCGTCTATCTTGGCGATCGCGCGGCGGAAGATATCGGCGTGTCGCAGCTCGCCATGCCGGTCCTACGCGAACTCACCGAGCTGACCGGGCTGACTTCACGGCTGGCTATCCTCGATCAAGGCTACGCGGTGGCGATCAACCGCGTCGACGCGCCCGGCATCTTGCGGATCGCGTCAGCGCTTGGGCAACGCGAATTGCCGCATTGCTCGGCGCTTGGCAAGTCGCTGATGGCCCTGCTGCCGCCAGCAAGGGTGGTCAAACTGCTGACGCAAACCGGCATGCCGCGCCGCACCGAATACACCCTCGTGACACCTGCCGAACTGATGAGCGACCTGATGCTGGTTGCCGAGCGCGGCTATGCCTTCGACAACGAAGAGGACAACATTGGTGTGGTGTGCATCGGCGCGGCCATTACCAATCGCGAGGGCGAGGGCGTCGCCGCGATCAGCGTGACCACGCTGAAAAGCGGCATGAGCGATGAGGACCTGCATGAGCTGGGACGGACTATCCGCAGACATGCGGATCGCGTGAGCAAGATGCTGGGCGCGGAAGTGGATCCCGAAGTCTACGCGGTGTAAATAACCAGGCCACGACATCGAGCAGATTGCGCGAGGCGCGACACCACAACCAGGTGTGCGGATGGTTGCGCGCGTCAGGCTTCGGCACGAAGGAACCCCATGCTGACAGAATTTCTTGCCCTGTTCGACTTGCACGGCGTGGGCGATTACTTGCCCGCGTTGATGAGAGGCGCAGCCACCAGTCTGGCGCTGACCTTCTGCATCATCTTGATCAGCCTGCCGCTTGGGCTGCTGATCGCACTCGCCAAACTTGGCCGCTCGCGGCTGCTGCGTTCGTGCGCGTCGATCTATATCGAAGTGATTCGCGGAACGCCCGCGCTGCTGCAACTTTTCTACATTTACTTCGTTCTGCCGTCGTTCGGCATTCGTTTCGATCCGTTCGTGGCCGGAGTCATCGGACTGTCGATCAACTATTCGGCTTATCTTGCAGAGGTGTACCGCGCCGGCATCGCCGCGGTTCCGCGAGGTCAGATCGAAGCCGCCAAAGCCCTCGGCATGTCGCGTCGCAAGATGCTGCGCCTGATCGTGCTGCCCCAGGCGATCCGCGTGGTGATTCCGCCGCTCGGCAATTACGGCATTTCGCTGTTCAAGGACACCTCGCTGGTATCGATCGTCACTGTCAAAGAACTGATCTTTACGGGGCAAATCATTTCGTCGACGAACTTCCAGTACGCCACGGTGTTCACCATTATTGGCGCGATCTATCTGGCGTTCTCCTACCCTAGCGCGCTGCTGGTGCGCTGGCTCGAACGGCGCATGAACGTCGGCAACAAGGCGAAGCCGATAGATCATGGCGCTCCAGATGCCGCGGTGGGTGCGCCATGATCCGTCTCGAGGGCGTGAACAAGCGCTTCGGCGACCACCAGGCGCTGGAGGACGTATCGCTCAGCGTCGCGAAAGGCGAGGTGCTGTGTGTCGTCGGACCGTCGGGGTCGGGTAAGTCGACGATGCTCCGCTGCATCAACCACCTGGAAACCGTCGATAGCGGCTCGATCTATTTCGACGAAGCGCCCGTTTACCAAAACCTCGGGAACCGCCGCCGCCGTGCCGATAGCGACAGAGAGGTTGAAGCGATTCGCGCGAAGGTCGGCATGGTGTTTCAATCGTTCAACCTGTTCTCGCATCTGAGCGTGATCGAAAATATTACGGTGGCGCCGATTCACGTACTGGGTCTTTCGCTATCCGATGCAACGCAATCCGCCTATGCGTTGCTCGACAAGGTCGGCCTGCGGGCGAAAGCGGACGCCTACCCGCACGAGTTGAGCGGTGGCCAGCAGCAACGCGTGGCCATTGCGCGTGCGCTCGCCATGCAGCCCGAAGTCATGTTGTTCGACGAGGTCACGTCCGCTCTCGATCCCGAGCTGGTGGGCGAGGTCTTGCGCGTGATGCGCACGCTTGCCGACGAAGGCATGACGATGGTCGTCGTCACACATGAAATGGGGTTTGCGCGCGAGGTGTCCGACCGGATCGTCTTTATGGCCGAGGGGCGGATCGTTGAAGAGGGCCATCCTGCCGCGTTCTTTGCGGCGCCTCAGCAAGCGCGTACCCGGGATTTTTTGCGTTCGCTGTGGGAGCGGAACAGGCAACTCGGTGGAGCAGTCAGTCTGTAGCACTCCAAACTTAAGACCAACGATTCAGGAGTTTTCCATGAAAATGGCGATGCTGATGCTTGCATCGATAGTGACAGGTCTGCTGTCTGTCTCGACAGTCTGGGCCGCCGATGAAGCAGCGATCAGCAGCGCGCGTTTCGATGGCGGCGACGGCTCTTACCGGCGCGCCGTCGAAAAGGGCATTACCCTGATCATCGCCACCGACCCGCCGTCGACGTTTCAGGACAACAAGACCAATAGCTTCGACGGTGCGGACGTGCGCATCTTCCGCGAAATCACCAAACGCCTCGGGATCACCAAGGTGGACTGGGATATCGTGCCTTTCGACGCGCTGATTCCCACCTTGCTGTCCGGGCGAGCCGATGTGATCGTCGATAACCTGCATGAGACGCAAGCGCGTTTGCGCGTCGTGGCGTTCACGAGTCCGGCCTACTGGTACGGCTCGGGCATCGCAGTCGCGCGCGGTAATCCTTTGAAGATCCACACCTGGGCCGATTTTGCAGGCCATACGGTTGGCACGCTACGCGGTGGCATCAACCACGAGTTGCTCGGCGAGCGTAAAGACCTGAAGGAAATGAAGCTCTATGCGAGCAACGAGGCGGAATTCGCTGATCTGATGGCAGGGCGTATCGACGTGGCGATGGAAGACGACATCAAGATCTCACAGTTCCTGAAGCAGCACCCCACGGTCGCAATGGAGATCGTGAACGATTATCAGCCGCGGCCGAAGGAATACGGCTATGCCCGTTACGCGCTGCGCAAGAACGATGTGGATCTGAACAACGCGATTTCGCGTGCGCTCGATGAAATCCGCGCAGACGGCACGCTGGCAGCGATCATCAAGCAGTTCGGCTATAGCGACCGTAATCTCTGGTACTTCCCGGTCAAGAACTGAGCCGCACGGGGGGCGGCAATCCGTCGCCGCCCGGAAAAATCCGCCTATCCTGAACTTGGACGTACAATCACGCCTTCGCAAAACGTCCAGCTCTCGCCGGGCGCCGCGCGGCGTATGCCGTTCCTTGAAATGAAACCAGAAATACTCGTGACTTCTTCCTCAAATTCTTCGTCGTCCCGGTCGCGTAAATCGCTGACCATCATCCAGACGCTTGTCATCGTCGGTACAGCCGGACTGATTGGCTCCTTGCTGGTCAAACTGCTGGTGTAGGCGTGCCAGAGCATGACGTGAAAATCAAAAGGGCCGTTCCGACTCATGTCGGAACGGCCCTTTTGCTTCGACCGGGAATCAGACCGCGTTCATTCCGCGTTCATTCTCAGGCAGCCACCGCTTCCAGCTCTTCCACGGAAGCAGTGAGCAGCACCGGGATCGACTTCGACGTCGGGGTGCCGGCCCCGTCTGCGACCGACGAAAGCGGCACCAGCGGATTCGTCTCCGGATAGTACGCGCCGAGACAGCCGCGCGGGATGTCGTACTCGACCAGCAAAAAGCTGTTCGCCCGGCGCTCGATGCCGTCGTCCCACACGCTGGTAATGTCCACGCGCTGGCCGGCCACGAAGCCGAGCATCGCGAGGTCCTCCTTGTTGGCGAACAACACGCGCCGCTGGCCGTAGACGCCGCGATAGCGGTCGTCCAGACCGTAGATCGTGGTGTTGTACTGGTCGTGGGAACGGGTGGTCATCAGCGTCATCAGGCGCTCGCCGTGGCGGCTGCGGGCGCGGTGAATCGGCGTGTCTACGGAAATGGCGTGCACGAGGAACTGCGCCTTCTTGCTAGGCGTGTTCCAGATCCGGTCGCGCGAGGCGACGCCAAGGTGGAAGCCGCCCGGGTGCTTGAGGCGCTCGTTGTAGTTCTCGAAGCCGTCGAGCACCTTCTCGATGCCGTCGCGGATCAGCGCGTAGTCGTCCATTTGCGCCAGCCAGTCGACCTTGCCGCTGCCGAGCGTCGCGTCCGCCATGCGTGCCACGATCGCGATTTCCGATAGGAGATTCGGCGAAGCCGGCTTGTTCATGCCGTACGAGATATGCACCATGCTGAACGAATCTTCGACGCTCACGCCTTGCGCCACGCCGTTTTGCATGTCGATCTCGGTACGGCCGAGCGTCGGCAGGATCAGCGCGTCGCGGCCATGCACGAGGTGGCTGCGGTTCAGCTTGGTAGTGATATGCACGGTCAGATCGCAGGAACGCATGGCGTCCCACGTGCGCGGCGTATCCGGCGTCGCAATCGAGAAATTGCCGCCCAGGCCGATAAACACCTTCACCTTGCCGTCGAGCATCGCCTGAATCGAGTTCACGACGTCGAGGCCGTGCTCGCGCGGCGGTTCGAAGTCATAGACCTTGCCAAGACGGTCGAGAAACGCCTGGGTCGGACGCTCTTCAATTCCCACCGTGCGGTCGCCTTGCACATTCGAGTGACCGCGAACTGGGCATAGACCCGCACCGCGTTTTCCGATCATGCCGCGCATCATCATCAGGTTCGACAGGATCTGGATCGTCGGCACTGAATTCTTGTGCTGCGTGAGGCCCATGCCCCACGTGGAAATAACCGCTTTGCCCTTGACGTAGATGTCGGCGAGTTTGAGCACGTCTTCCATCGGCACGCCCGATTCGGCGACGATCGCGTTCCAGTTTTCCGCGCGCAGGTCGTCGGCGAAGGCCTCGAAGCCCACCGTGTGTTCGGCGAGGAAATCCACGTCCAGCACGGGTTCGCCGCCGCTCGCCAGTGCCGCGTCGTCCAGCTCGATCACGCGCTTGGCGACGCCCTTGATCAGCGCGAAGTCGCCGCCCACCTTTGGGCGAATGAACACGGAGCTGATCTGAGTGCTGCCCATGGTCAGCATTTCAACCGGGTGTTGCGGGCTGGCGAAGCGCTCGAGGCCGCGTTCCTTGAGCGGGTTGATCGAAACAATGGTCGCGCCGCGCTTGGCGCACTCGCGCAGTTCGCCGAGCATCCGTGGATGGTTGGTGGCCGGGTTCTGGCCGAAGATCAACAGCGTATCGGCGTGTTCCAGATCATCCATCATGACGGTGCCCTTGCCGACGCCCACCGTGCCCGGCAAGCCGCGACTGGTCGCTTCGTGGCACATGTTCGAGCAGTCAGGGAAGTTGTTGGTGCCGTACATGCGCACGAACAACTGGTACAGGAAGGCGGCTTCGTTGCTGGCGCGTCCGGAAGTGTAGAAGGCGGCGCGGTCGGGATCGTCGAGAGCTTTCAGATGACGCGCGATCAGTTCGAACGCTGCATCCCATTCGATCGGCACGTAGCGGTCGAGCATGGCGTCGTAGACCATCGGGTCGGTCAGGCGGCCATGCTGTTCGAGTTCGTAGTCGGACTGCGCCATCAGTTCCTCGATGGTGTGCTGCTCGAAGAACGCCGGTGTCACGCGCTTGCTGGTGGCCTCGGCGGCCACCGCCTTGACGCCGTTTTCGCAGAATTCGAAGGTGGAGGCATGTTCGCGGTCCGGCCATGCGCAGCCCGGGCAATCGAAGCCGTTCGGCTGGTTCTGCTTGAACAAGGTCTTGTAGTTGGCGCCGGAGACCCTTTCCTTGAGGAGGTTGATCGCGACGTACTTCAGGGCGCCCCAGCCCGCTGCGGGGTGGGTGTACGGTTCGATGCGCGCTTCGGATTTTTTCATGACCTTGCTGCCGGTAAACAGGCGGATTTGCCGATGAACCGAAGCCTACTGTGTTCCGAAAAGTGTGCGGAACACAGAAAATGGGAAAGGCGAGGGATACAGTTTTTTGCGATTTGGCATAAACTGCGGTCATTTCCCTTGCCACGCGCCGTGCGCCCGGTCGCCTAGCCCTTGAAGCTCTACGAAAAACTCGCCGATGAAATCGGTGCCGCCGTGCGTCGCGGCGTGTTCGCCGCCGGCGAGCGGATCCCGTCCGTGCGCCAGGCGAGCCAGCAGCACGGCGTCAGCATCAAGACGGTGCTGCACGCCTACGCCTTGCTGGAAGGCCGTGGCTTGATCGAGACACGTCCGCAGTCGGGCTACTTCGTGCGTGAGCTGGCGGCCCCGCCGCAGACCGTGCGCGATCAGGCGGCGCCGTCGCCCGCGCCCGCCTCAGAAGTCGACGTGAGCCGTCTGGTGCTGTCGACCTTGCGCAGCATCCGTGCTCACGACGCTGTGCCGCTCGGCTCGCCGTACCCTGATCCCACGTTATTCCCCTGGCGGCGCATCAACCAGTACGCCAACGCGATTGCCCGGCGTCATGCGAGCTGGAACCTGATCGACGACCTGCCGCCCGGCAATCCGGAACTGATCCGCCAGATTGCACGGCGTTACGCGGAAAACGGCGTGCCGGTGGATCCGAACGAGATCATCGTCACGCTCGGCGCGACTGAGGCGATCAATCTGAGCCTGCAGGCGGTGGCGAAGCCGGGCGATACGGTGGTCGTCGAGTCGCCGACTTACTATGCGATGCTGCACGCCATCGAACGTCTCGGGATGCGCGCCATTGCGGTGACGACGCACCCAACCGACGGGATCGACGTCGAGGTGCTGGCCGGGATTATCGACAGGCAGAAAATCGCGGCGTGCATGGTGATGCCGAATTTCCAGAATCCGCTCGGTTTTCAGATGCCGGATGAACGCAAGAGGCAGCTCCTCGACCTGCTCACGGAACACGATATCCCGGTGATCGAGAACGACGTCTATCAGGAGCTTTACTTCGGCGAAGCGCGGCCGTCCACGCTCAAGCAATACGACACCAAGGGGCTGGTATTGCACTGTGCTTCGTTTTCGAAGAGCCTGACTGCGTCGTACCGGATCGGCTGGGCGATGCCAGGCCGGTACCGTGCGCAAGTGGAAAAGCTCAAATTCCTGAACACATTGACGACGCCGTCCGTGCCGCAGGTGGCCGTGGCCGACTATTTGCGGCAGGACGGCTACGATCGCCACTTGCGCCACGTGCGCAAGTTCTACCATCAACAGGCGCGTTTGATGAGCGCGATGGTGCTGCGTTTCTTTCCGTCTGGTACGCGCGTTTCCGCGCCGCAGGGCGGCTATGTGCTGTGGGTGGAAATGCCGGAACGCGTCGATTCGATGCGGCTCTACCAGGCCGCGCTTGCGCGCGGCATCACGGTCGGGCCCGGCTACATGTTTTCCACCCGCAACGATTTTCGCCACTTTATCCGGCTGAATTACAGCTATCCCTGGACCGCGCAGACGGAAGCGTCGCTCAGGACGCTGGGCGGCCTTGTGGCAGAGATGGCCTGAGGGGGCGCTGATGAACGACGAAGTTGATCCGATGCTGGTGGCAATCTTGATGCAGCTGTGGCGCGCGGAGCAGGAGACCCCCGGGCGCGACTGGTCGCTGGCGAAGCTCTCGAAGCAGGCCGGTGTGCCAATGAGTGCGCTGCGGCGTCACCTGACGGCGCTGGCCGACGGCGGCATCGCCGAGACGACCTTGACCGAGGATGGTAAGGGCACCGCGCGATTGAGCGACGCGGGGCGCAGTTTGTGCGCTGATTTGTTCCGCGATCCGGCAGAGTGAGCGAGTTGGTGCGCTGGCGGCCTGGCAGCGAGCTTTCGGGCAAGCGTGATATTCTGCAACTGGTTGTGTAGCTAACCATATGGGGGTCGTATGCGCGTTTCCGACGCCCCATGATTGAACACGACAGAAACCAGAGCTCCGCCGTTGCGGCTATTTCATCATGAAGCGAATTGCAGCCTTTACTCTTGCCACCTGGTCGGCCGCGGCCATTCTTTATTTTGGCCAGCACTCTGTGGCGCTGATTGCGCTAAGCGGAGTGGTCGTGCTGGGCGGCTTCGATCTGCTGCGTCCTTAGTACGGCAGACACTCCGCACGGGTACGGGCCTTCACTACCGCTCATTCGCCCTTCACTCGCCGCCGCGCAATTTGACGGCGATTTCATGCCACTCGCGCACCCCGTCTTGCAACTCGCTGCATAGTTGCGCGTCGACTTCGCCCAGTCGCTTCCATAGCTCGTTCAACTGCTTTTCCCGTAACTGGAATACCGCCGCAGCGGCCACTTTCCTGCTACCACGCAAGCGTTTTTCAGCATCGAGGCATTCCAGGTAGAGTCGCGCCACTTCTGGATCTGCCAGATCGACCGGGCGCAGTTCGACACTGCTCAAGCGTACGTTCATGATTCCCTCTGATATTTTTTATCGCCGCAACTGGCCAGCGAGAGGCTGGGCGAGCGGTCAATCGCGCCGTGACGAAGCGGCGTCGTTAGTGGTGCTAGGCAGTATGCCGGGTCCGCGCTTGACGTTGCAAGGGTAAATCGACCGATTCAACCATCCTTGAAGACGCAAACGTTTTACTTCGTACGGTAGCGCGCATTTCGCCATGCGTGTCGCATGGTGGCTTGCGATGTTCTCATTTTATTAAGCCGCCCGCGGTTCAAGCCGCGCGAATTGCGTCGATCACGAGTTGCGTCGCCGGCCGGATCCGCCGGTTCTTCCTGAGGATCAACCCATAGGGGGCGAGGCGGCCACGCAGCGGTGTGGCGAGTGCGGCCATGGTCCCCAGATCGACGTAGTACTGCGCTACGGAAGTGGGCAGCACCGCCAGCATGTCGGAGTCGAGCAGGAGCGACAGCGTGGTCAGGATCGATGAAGTCTCCACCGTGCTGATGGGCGGTGCGACGCGCGACTCACGAAAGGTCTGGTCGATGATCTGCCGCATCGGACTGGGATGCGGCTGCACAATCCAGGGGTACTTCGCCAGTTCGTTGAGCTTCGGACGAACCGTTGCGTGCGCAACCGGATGATCAGGCCGCGCAACGATCGACAGGGCCTCTTCGCCCAAGATTTCGAAACTCAGGTCGAGCGCGGGGAAGCCATCGGGAATGCGTCCGAGCATGATGTCGAGCTGGTCTTGCTGCAGCGCCTGCACGAGCACGTCACTGGTATCGATCTGCACCGAAATCTGCAGGCGCGGATGCGCAGCCTTCAGCGCAACGATGGCGTGCGTCAGCAGTTCGGGCGCTGGCGCCATCACCGCGCCGATGCGCACCTTGCCGATATCGCCGGCCTCGATTGCCGCCAGTTCGTCGCGCAACTCGTCGAGGTCTTCGAATACGACCCGCGCGTAGCGCATCACCGCTTCGCCGAAGATGGTCGGCTCCATACCGCGTGCGTGCCGCACGAACAGCGAGACGCCAATGGTGTCTTCCAGCTCTCTGAGCGCCTTGGTGGCGGCGGGCTGAGTCATTGCGAGCTCGTCGGCCGCGCGCCGTAGCGACTCAGTTTCCGAGAGTGCCACCATCAATTGCAGGTGACGCAGGCGCAGCCGTTTGCGAATGGTCGAGGCAGGCGCGATCATGCGAGCGATAACTCCAGGGAATAGGCCGATTCGATTAATTCACTAGTCAGTTATCGCATAGTTTCGCACACTAGCGGAGCTGAAGCGCTACCAGAGGCGTCCCCGCAATGATTGCGTGCGGCGCACAAAACAAGACTCAGGAGACGAATCAATGAACGCGACAAGCGGCGTGGCGCTGGAGAGCGCCATCGCGAAGGCACGCACGAGACTGCTGCCTTTCCTCGTGCTGATGTACATACTGGCCTTTATCGACCGCGCCAACGTTGGCTTCGCGAAGAGCGTGTTGCAGGCCGACACCGGCCTGAGCGATGTGGCGTTCGCCTTCGGCGCCGGCATCTTCTTTGTCGGCTATGCCGTGTTCGAAGTGCCCAGCAACCTGCTGATGTACCGGCTCGGTGCGCGTGTCTGGATGAGCCGCATCATGGTCACCTGGGGGCTTGTCTCGGCGTGTACCGCGCTGGTTCACGACGCCTCGAGCTTCTACGCGTTGCGGGTCTTGCTCGGTATCGCCGAGGCAGGCTTCTTTCCCGGCATTATCCTGTTTCTGTCCAGCTGGTTTCCAGCAAACACGCGCTCGCAAACCATGGGCGTGTTCTATTTCGGCTTTCCGCTCGCCATGCTGTTTGGCAGCCCCGTCTCGGGCGTGTTGCTCGATATTTCGAAC